>Ga0210085_1000148_pt1 | contig 31468 bp, 25 predicted proteins | sample China_Galinas_PW_5_FD_184866 | JGI IMG/M metagenome (GOLD analysis project Ga0210085, IMG submission 184866) | Wetland microbial communities from San Francisco Bay, California, USA, that impact long-term carbon sequestration - China_Galinas_PWC_D1... | ecosystem: Environmental > Aquatic > Marine...
GTCAGAACTTTGTCGTGAATGGATTGTTTTACCTCAAACAACTTGCCTATCATACAGGGTTCTTCGATATGTTCGTATTCATATATCGGCATTATTCCAGGCCCTCCAATAAAATCGTGTAACGATATGATGAATATTTGAAAATCATCCGTTTAATGCAATTAAATCAGCCCTGCATCGAACATCGCCTTTACAACAGCAAGATCTTCCTTGTTAGTGATCTTAATGTTAAATCTACCACCGTTAATAATTTTTACATCCTCTCCCAATCTCTCCACAAGCGATGCATCGTCAGTACCGACATATCCATCTCTTAGTGCAGTTTCATGGGCTTTTAATATAAGATCATATTGAAAGGCCTGAGGCGTCTGAGCCAGCCAAATATTTTTTCTGGGAAGTGTTGTTTCGACAATATCGGTTATGTCGACACGCTTTAATGTATCACTGGCAGGGGTACCAAGAATGCAAGCGCCATATTTTTTTGAACCGAAAATACATTTATTGATGTCTTCAGATTGAATAACCGGACGTACCCCGTCATGGATGACAACGGTTTCTGTCTTTTTGTTTATTGATTGAAGTCCGTTATATACAGAGTGTTGGCGCTCGGCTCCGCCGTGGACAAGGTTTATCTGCTTTTTAAGATCGAGTAATGGGAGGATTTTTTTTTGACAATATTCGACATCTTCTTTTGGAACCACAAGAAAGATTTCTTCTACCAGGCTGCATGAATCAAAAGCCATTATCGAATGCGTTAAAACCGGTTGTCCGGAAAGATCCAGGTACTGCTTTCGCGTCGTACCCTTCATCCGGATACCCTTTCCTGCAGCTACAATAATCGCAGAAACCATATTAGCACCTTATTTGTGATTTCTTTGGTTTTTATGGCAAGACTTTTCGTATCCATTCATGAAGTAATTAAGATAGTGAAAATTCGAAATAACAAATCTCAAATAACAAGCAAATACCAATGACCAAAATCCCAAAAAACAAACCAGTAAATGATCTTGAAGAAAGGCAAACAAATTGAAAAAAATTTTTTCATCAATACTGATAAAATTGAAATTGTTTAGTTCTTTAGTATTTGGAATTTGGAGCTTGTATTTTGGAATTTATTTGAAATTTGATGTTTGTGATTTGTTATTTCTTTCCGAGCCGTAGGATCTACAAGCCGGAGGCCGGTTTATCCGGGTTAGGCGCTTGTTTTTCAAATATCGATCTGATTTCTCAATTCTTCGATCGTCAATATTCAATTTCCAATCATTTAAGGTAACTCAGCTCTTTAGGAAGAGGAACACCTTTTCCCATGGTATCCTCACCGTAATTTACACTGGCAAGGATTTTAATATCGTTCAGCGCCCGGACATCACCTTCAAAGATGACTTCCGTAAAATTTTCCTTCTGAATTTTACCGCCCGCCCATTGGATATCAAGGACGCTGCTGGCATCAAACCGGTCCTTACCGACACAGAGTTCCACTTGCCCACCATAGTGCTGAACAGTTTTTGCCACCAAAAGGCTGGGCCGGCTATGGAAACCAAGACTTACGGGAACCCCCACCTTAATGGAAGCGCGCTCAACATTCTCGTTCAGGATGTCTCTGGCCAGTTCCCTGCCTCTAGTAAGGAAATGGCATATATAATAAAGGCCGTAATTAATGGTTCGATCAAGAAGTTCCTCGGGATCGATTAAAGATGATAATCGATCTTGCACCTTTTTATAGATATTTTTATATCCGGCCTTATGGAGATGCCTCTCATAAAAATGGAGGAGCCTTCCAAGCATTTGAAGAAGATGAAATACGACTGAAAAAAATCCCCGTAAATCTTTAAGCTTTTTATTCCCAAATCTGTATCCACCATGAATTACATAGGTATCAAAAGAAGATTGAAGGTTATGAACAAGCATTTCAAAACGCCTCATGTTCACTTCATTGACTTTTTCCGGAACAATCTTCAACATTTCTTTGAGATCGTATGGCTCATAGAATTTTAAGTCATCAAAACTTTCTGAGATGCTTAGAAATTCACTGGCAATTTGAACAATATGTTTTTTTTGCTGATCCCTATCTATATCATCGATATCATAATCAAGCGTCTCCCCGGTTATGATGCCTGGAAAATCGTCCATATCATATATATCATCATGCGGTAACGGTATGTTAAGCCTTTGAGCCTCTTTTATGATAACCGGCGCCAATTTGGTGAGAGACTTTCTCAAAAAATATAGGGTGGCGGTTCCCTGTTCTTCAAATATCTCGCTATCTGGAAGTCCATAAAAATCAAGTCGATTTAAAATATGGGTCTGTGAGTATCCACCAAGGCTTAAATGTCTGACAGTTGCTGAAAGCTCTCTATAAAAATATAGGTTTGTATTGTTTTTAGCGCCATGAAAGTCAAGAAAATCTTCCAGAACCTGAGAAGAACCGATGAGTTTTGAAAAGAGCATTTTTGTAAAAAGATACCGAGATGAACTAAAATTAGAAATATAAATGCAACACTTCAAGTAATCGTGGGAAAATATTCTAACCTTTTCTAAAAAAGATATGTCACAAACAGTTTTCTGAAATTTCATCATCTGTGCCATCTCCTTCTGGGTTCCAGAAACCGTCTTAATGGTTTTTGCTAAATATAAATAAAATGTTTGTAACGTTTGCTACGGTTCGAGCAACCCATAAGCCGAATTCTGTATCCGGATAGAGTTACCTCTAAACCGGTTGACGATCATTCATCTGCGAATGCCGGTTGCCAGGCACTTCTTGCGACCTACCCGGGGACTTGAACGGGCCGTTCTCAAACGTCCCCCTATTTGGTCTTGCACCGGGTGGGGTTTACAAAGCTTCCCCGGTCACCCGGAGAACTGGTGCGCTCTTACCGCACCGTTTCACCCTTACCCCGCCCAAAGGCGGGGCGGTATACTTTCTGTTGCACTATCCTTCACGTTGCCGCGACTCCATGTTATGGAGCACCCTGCCCTGTGGTGTTCGGACTTTCCTCTGAATCATTTATTAATACAGCGATCGTCCGGATTGCTCGCACCGTAGCTATTCTTTCAAATATATTATCCTATGACAATTAGGGCAAAACTTAAGGCTGTCATATCGAAAAAGCTCATTGTACAGTTGTGGCGGAAGATTCACATTACATCCATGGCATACAGCGTCTTTTACCGGTACAACAGCAAACCCTTCTTGTTGTTGTTCTTTTAGCACTAAATAAATTTTTAATAACTGAGAATCAATAAGGCCGGAGACATTTTTCCGATCCGTATCGAGTTCATCGAGTTTCTTTTTATCAATTTCGGCGTCATGTTCGATGCTTTGTTTTTCACTTTTTATGCGATCAGAAAACTGTAAGTATTCATCCCTCTTTGTTGCGATAATCTCTTCTGCTTCATCGATACGATCCAAACATTCTATCATTATATCTTCAATTGATGAGTTTTTTGATTTTACGTCTTCAATTTCTTTTAACAATGACTGATATTCTTTATTCGTTTTTACTGATCTAAGCTTTTCCTGGCTTTTATTAATTTTAGCAAGGTTTAATTGAACATCAGATTCATAGTCACGATACTGTTTTTTTAATCCATCGAGAACAGACTCTTGGTCTTTTATGGTTTGTTTAATTTCTTCAAGGCTTGAATCAAGATGTTTCAGTTTTTTTGACACATCATTTAAAGTTGATTTGATTCTTATGCTTTCTGCATCAAGATGCTGTAGTTTCACCAATATGTTAATCTGTTCCTTCATATCGTTTTACACCATTTAGCTGTCCATTAACTGTTGGAGATTATTATGGGTCTCTTCGAATTTCAACGAAGTTAACACGATTATAATATCATAAAAGGTTCTTTTTCAAATTTATATGCTTCGATTTCGACATCAATGCCTGTTTCAGACAAGATCTTATCAAGCCGATTTGCAAGCACATCAACGATTAAATGCTCGGATGCAAAATGCCCGATGTCGATGAGCCCCAAATTTTCTCCTTCCACGGTTCTGGCATCGTGGTATCCTAAATCTCCGCTAATATAAACCTGTGCTCCGGATGTTACAAAGTGGTTTACAAAACTTGAACCACTTCCAGAACAAACCGCAACAGTTTTTATAATCAAATCAGGATTTCCTGCAACCTTTATATAATTAAGGCCCAATTTCGTTTTAATCGACTTGGCAAAAGACGCAAGATTCATGGGTATATCAAGCTTTCCGATACGTCCTGAACCTTCTTGTGTGTCTTCAGATGTTAATAGCGGATAAACATCGTATGCCATTGTCTCATACGGATGGGTCTTTTTCACATGATCGATAACTCCAGCCAAATCATTTTTTCGCACAACAGTTTCAATTCGAACTTCATCGGTATGGGATATTTCGTTGATTTTGCCAACAAACGGCTTGGAGAAAGGTCCCGGCTTGAACGTACCTTTACCTTTACTTCTAAACGAACAGCAGCTATACGAACCGATATCACCAGCTTTTGTTTCAAATAATGAAGTAATGACATCCTGCTCATGCGCCACAGGGACATAGACCACCAGTTTAAACATTTCATCCTTTTCGGTGCGTTCCAGGACTTTTAAATTTCTAAGCCCTAGTCGACGGGCCAGCACATCATTAAGACCATTCATTGCATTGTCAAGATTGGTGTGGGCTGAAAATATTGCCAGCCGGTGCTCAGACGCCATCTGAATGATGGATCCCAGAGGCTTGCTAAAATTGATCGATTTTAGAGAACGAAATATTAAAGGATGGTGAGTAATTAAAAGATCAACACCGTTTCTACAGGCGTCTTCAACAACATCAGGAGTTGGATCCAGGGCAATCCGGATGCTCTGAACCGGCCAGGTCTTATCTCCAATCTGAAGCCCAACATTATCCCATTCTTCGGCAAGCCGCCTCGGAGCATATAATTCCATAACCTCGACAATATCAGCGACCGTTGTTTTCATCATAAACTACAACTCATCTGCTATGTTAAATGGATAAATACAATTCCAACCACAAGCCGTCTCAAAAATTCAGACTACGTTCAAGGACAAGGCGCGAGACGCCTGAGGCGTCAATGTGTAACATATGAAAAAGCGGAGCATACCAGAGTATGTGAGCCTTTTGAAGAGGCTCGCAACACCGTAATTGGGCGTTAGATACATTTTTGTGATGACTTGCAATAAAAAAGCGCGGTCATTGTTATAACCACGCTTCTAATTTCTCACATCTTTTAACTCCCATAAATCATAAGCGATACTGAAGGGTATTTGGCTGAGAAATGCTAAAACCCATGCTGTTATTGGATCTATCCTGTAAAATTACACTCAAAGGATTTGCGCTTGTCACGATTTTAACCCCACATTTTTTTCATTCAAACTGATGGGCCCACCTGGGATCGAACCAGGGACCTACCGGTTATGAGCCGGTGGCTCTGCCAGCTGAGCTATGGGCCCAAACACCTACATAAAAACTGATTACCTAATCCCTTAAAATGATTTTGTCAAGCATTCCATTACGCCATTATTCCATCATTCCAATCAGGGCGAAGCCTCCTTTTAAGTTCGATGTTCATCGATACGAATCCTATTGCTATTATTGGGTCTGTTCGATGAAACTCTTCAGTTTCCGGCTTCTGGTGGGATGCCTGAGTTTTCTTAAAGCTTTGGCCTCTATCTGTCTAATCCTTTCTCGTGTTACGGCAAAGTCCTGTCCAACCTCTTCGAGGGTATGATCCGCCTTTTCACCGATGCCGAATCGCATACGCAGTACTTTTTCTTCGCGCGGGGTTAATGTCGCGAGAACCTTTCTTGTCTGCTCGGCAAGATTCAAACTGACAGCTGCATCTGAAGGCAGCATGAACTTCTTATCTTCTATAAAATCTCCGAGATGGCTATCTTCTTCTTCACCTATGGGCGTTTCCAGAGAAATCGGTTCTCTGGCAATTTTCAGGACTTTTCGAACTTTGGATAAGGGGATTTCCATTTTCTCCGATATTTCTTCAGGTGTCGGTTCTCGTCCAAGCTCCTGTACGAGGTACCTTGATGTACGGATAAGCTTGTTTATTGTTTCAATCATATGAACAGGGATTCGGATGGTTCTTGCCTGGTCGGCAATTGCCCTTGTTATGGCCTGCCTAATCCACCACGTAGCATATGTGCTGAATTTGTAACCACGCCTATATTCAAATTTGTCGACAGCCTTCATCAAGCCGATATTTCCTTCCTGGATCAAGTCTAAAAATTGTAATCCCCGATTGGTGTATTTTTTGGCAATACTGACAACCAGTCGCAAATTGGCCTTGGTCAGTTCACTTTTCGCAAGTTTGGCTCTAAAACGCCCTTCATCTACATTTGACATGATCCTTTTTAAAGATCGGTTCTTGGCCTTAAAAGTATACTCCCGAGCGGCAATCTGATCTTTTATTGTCTTCAGCTCGGCAAATAACAAGGCACCTTCTTCCTTTGAAAGGTTACAACAGGAACAGACCCAACGGACAAACTTTGTCTTGGTCGTTAAATTGGCTCGAAGTTTTGTGACCGATACACCCAGGGAATCGGCACACATCACAATTATTTTATTCATGGAATCGAACCACTCAATATTTTCCCTGACAAGTTTCTCAATTTTATCAATCACCCCGGTCTCAAAACGCCATTCTTTAAGCAAATCAAATATCTTATTATTCCTGCGAGTGATGCATCTTCTGATACGACGCTGTTCATCGGATTTAAGCTTTGATACAAATAGTTTCTCCCGATATACTTTATTTTCTTCATGAATGGACCGGATAGCCTGTACGGTATCTAAAAACCGTTCGATCTGTATCGTTTCGTCAATATATGTACCTATATCGTCCGTATCCCTGATATCTCTTAATACCTGTTTCAGTCGTATATCCCTGTTATCTATTTGATTTCCAACCCCTAAAATGCATTCAACAGCAATGTTTGTATCTATCAGGGCCTTTAAAACTTCCTGTTCTCCTGCTTCTATCTCCTTGGCAATAACGACCTCACCTTCTCTGCTTAAAAGAGTAACTAATCCCATCTCACGTAAATACATTTTGACAGGATCGGTTACAGAACCAAAATCAGGTGCGGGCGTCGCAGATATTTTAATCTTTTTTGTTCGAGTCAACTTGTTCTTTTTTTCATCTATGATTTCAATATCAAGATCATTTAACATGATCAGCGTATCATCAATTTGCTCCAATGAAAGGCTATCATCCGGAAGGGCTTTGTTTATCTCTTCATAAGTTAGAAAACCTTTCTTTTTTCCCTTTGATATAAGCTTGTCCAGCGTCTTTTTTGTAATATTTTTACTTTTTTTCTTTTTTGTAGCGGCTTTCTTTGCCATGTATTTAGCCTCCTACAGACCTCTTTTAATTTTGTGTTTATTTCAATAACGCCATCTTCTTTTTTTCAGACAGCACTGCCATTTTGTGTTTTTTGCTCAACAGTTTTGAAAGTAGTTCAAGATCATTGTTCTCTTCAGCTTCCTTTATTTTATTTATCAAAGTAGTCTCTTTTTTATGACGTATGGACTCGAATCGGTTTAAAATATTGAGGCATCCATCATAATCCCAGTGATTCTCCTTAAATGCCATGGAAGCAACAATGCCCCTAACGTCGTTGTCTTCAATTAAGTTGATAACATCAACGATGTTTGTATCTGAAAAATCTTGATGTGTCAGAATTAAATCGCCTATCGCTTTCAAACGATTGTCTTCAAAAAGATCAAGTAAGCCTCGCTCAGCAATTTCGGATAAAACTGGTGGAAATTGAAGCATCATTGAAATAATCTGTTGCTCCAGCCTTGCCCACTTACCATAAAATGACGTTTTCCTATCCGCTTTCTGAAAACCGTTTTTTCTGTGGTTGCGGACAACGTCATTGTTTGAAAATGTATCCTCCCTGGCGCTGCGTTTATTTCGAAAAGATAGCTCCCTCACCTTTTCCAAAACAGCAGTTTCTTCAATCCCAACCCGTTCAGCAAGTTCCTTTATATACAAAGATCTTGCCACACTGTCATCAATGGCGGCCAGCGTTTCTCTCATCTCTGAAATCACACGGATCTTTCCTTCAACAGTAAGTCCGTGTCTCTCTATCAAAGCATCTATAAGAAAAGATATAAGGCTCTTTGCATTTTTGGCAATAGCAAAAAATGATTCGTATCCGAATTCGAAAAGATATGAATCCGGATCATGCCCTGAAGGTAAAAGCAAAATATTTGCATCGACTTCGGCATTCATAAAGATGCCTAAGCTTCTCAGCGCAGCTTTCATGCCTGCCTCATCAGAATCAAAAACGAGCACCACGTGGCCATCCTTACCGATAACGTTTCTGAGGATATGAACATGGTCTTTAGTGATAGACGTCCCCAATGTTGCAACTGAGTTTTCAAATCCATTCTGATGTAATGCCAAAAGATCGAAATATCCCTCAACAATGTAAACTGTTTCAGTCTCTTTGCATTTTTGCCTGGCCCGGTGAAGACCGTATAAAGAAGAACTTTTGTTATAAATCGGCGTTTCCGGAGAGTTTAGATATTTTGGCAAATTATCATTTAATACCCGTCCGCCAAAACCTATGACATGCATGTTCGCATTAAATATTGGAAATATTATTCGGTTTCTGAAACGATCATAAAAACCGTCTTTGTTTTCTCTTTTAACAATCAATCCGGCATTTTCGACAATATCGAGGGGTATCTTCTTTTTCTGGAAAAAATAATTGATATTATTCCAACCCTCCGGAGCATATCCAAGCATAAATGTGTCGATTGTCTCCTGGCTTATTCCCCTATTCTTGAGATATAACAATGCCTGTTTTCCTGAAGGAGCTTCAGACAGATTATTGTGGAAAAAATCCATGGCCTGTTTATTTACGGCAAGCAGGTTTTCCCTTTCGCTTCTAAGCTTTTTTTGCTCTTTTGACATTTGTTGAACCGGAACATCGATTCCGTATTGCCTGGAAAGAATCCGTGCAGCTTCCGGAAAAGAAATACCATCACGTTTCATGATAAAACTAAAGATATTCCCTCCAGCGGCACATCCGAAACAATAGAATATCTGTTTTTGGGGACTTACGGTAAACGACGGGGTTTTTTCAGAATGAAACGGGCAAAGGCCAACGTAGTTCTTTCCTGTTTTTTTCAGCAGCACGCTTTCTGAGACGACCTCAACAATATCGGCTGCATTTTTAATCTCTAAAACCTTATCTTCAGGAATAAAAATTGTCAAAAAGACCAACCTCCATCAAGATTAAAATGGAATGACTGACAATAAAGGAACCGATCATTATGGGAGGTTCTTTAATGAGAAGAAGTCAATAAACTGTAATAGTTTGTTTACATTTTACGTTAACTATTTACTGTAACTATCATTTATTGGTTTGTCAAGGCCATTGTCATATATACTGTTGATTCAATTGGTTGAAATATCGATTGTTTATTATTGGCTGGCTGCTAACGTAGTCTCAATTGCCTCTTTAAGATTTAGACTGCCACTATATAACGCTTTACCGGTAATGACCCCGACAACACCGACGGTTTCCAGTGGCAATAGATTTTGAATGTCCTTTATAGAAGAAACACCACCTGAAGCAACTACCGGTGTGGAAACAGCCTCAGCAAGACGACGGGTTTCATCAATGTTTGGGCCTGTTTTCATTCCATCTCGGTAAATATCTGTAAAGTTAATAACAGCAACGCCACAGTCTTCAAATTGTTTTGCAAGATCCACCGCATTTACTTGGGTTGTTTTAGTCCACCCCTCAATGGCAACCAATCCGTTTCGCGCATCAATACCGACAACAATCTGGCCGGGAAATGTTTTGCAGGCATCTTTTACGAGTTTCGGGTTTTGGATGGCTTCAGTACCGATAACAACCCTTTTGACCCCAATATCTAAAAACATTTTTATGGTTCTCTCGTTCCGGATTCCGCCGCCAACCTGTATATCCGCGTTTACAGTATCTATGATTTTTCTTATGGAATCGAGATTCTGTGGACTTTTTTCAATGGCACCGTCAAGATCAACAACATGAATAATCACAGCCCCCTCATCTTCCCATCTCTTTGCCATAGCCGCAGGATTATCGGAAAAAACCGTTTCTGCATCCATACGCCCCTGGGAAAGCCGAACACACTTTCCATTTTTTATATCGACGGCAGGGATAATAAGCATCTCTTTATCTATTTTCAAATGTTACGGTTTTGGCAGGAACAGAAAAGTCTTTGAGCATATTATCAAGGCCGGAAATTGCCATATCTTTTGCGGTGATCCATTTGGCCTTTCTTTTTAAAAAAAGGCCCAGCCGAAAAAGATCATCGGACAATGGTTGCTGTGTTTCATCGAATTGAGCGCTCCATAACACGCGGCCATCCTTAACACGGATAAGGTGTATTTCAAAAGCTACAGAAGCCGGCAAATCGACTGAATATTCATTCCCGACGCGTTCTCTGAAACGATAAATGTACCCAACAAAAATTGCATCGGCATTTAGGGCACGTCCAATTTCAAGTTGCAAGTCTCGTTCTTGCACCGTTTTATTGCTTCCCGCCAGCAGTTTTGACATAACCCCTTGGGCCTGGCTGCTGGGTATCAGTTCAAAATCTTTTCGATCTTTTAATAAATCAAACAAATGTTCGGTAAGCATAGCGGCGGCGTCTTCCGCCACTTCTCCGGTGGTGAACACCTTCCCGCACACCGGACAACGACCATTCTCACCTTCTCCAAATACTGAAGCCATATCCGTAAAAGGAAGAATCAATATTTTTTCTATCCCAGTCAGGTTTGGCGGATTTCCTTTTACAATAGTATCTCCTCCGCAGGCCGAGAAAAACACCATACCTGTCAAAAGAAACACTTTAAGCCACACGTTATATGTTTGTAATGGTTTCATCATCGAAAATTAAGGAGGGTTAAGTATGATTACAAAACACCCTTGGATGAGCGAATATCTCTTATCCGGTCATCAAAAGCAACAGCCTGTCCCAAAGCCCGTCCGACAGCCTTGAAAATAGATTCATTGATGTGATGTTCATTGTCTCCGTATAAGACATTAACATGAAGGTTCATTCCGCACCGGTTTGAAAATGCTCTTAAAAATTCCTTGGTGAGAGATGTGAAAGCATGTCCTTCAGATGTCGCGATTGTCGGAACATTGTAAACCAAAAAAGGACGCTTGGACAAATCGACGGCTACAGAAGCGAGTGCGTCATCCATCGGAGTAACAGCATGACCGAATCGTTTTATCCCTTTTCTGTCGCCTAAAGCACTGTCAAACGCATCCCCAAGGACAAGCCCGACATCTTCTATGGTGTGATGGAAATCAACGTCGATATCCCCGGTAGCATCAATGGACAGATCAAAAAAGCCGTGAACGGTAAAAAGTGTTAGCATATGATCAAAAAAAGGGATTCCTGTTGATATCTTATTTTTGCCGTTGCCGATCAGCTTAAGCACAATACATATCGATGTTTCTTTTGTTTTCCGTTCAACTTCGGCTGTACGCTCCATAACATAAATGACCTTTGTATTTTTTGTTCATTGTTGCGCCGGGCAGATTCTGCTACCCAAAAAAAACTTATTTGTTTGAATTGTAGATTGGATAGTTGAATTTATCAATACCTTATTTTTATAATAAATTTGTATATAAAACAACCTACCTGATTGTAAAACCATAACAAATTAAAGAAGGACTTGAAGAAATTGTTTCAAGTCCTTGTTAAAATTGAAATGGAGATGAAGGGGATCGAACCCTCGACCTCGGCATTGCGAACGCCGCGCTCTCCCAGCTGAGCTACATCCCCACAAAAATGCTTATTTATTCATATCAAACTTCAAAGAATCGGTCAATTTAAAAAAATACCGGACAGTGGACTTATCAGTTTGAGATATCAAAAATAATTGACCCATATGGTTTTTAAGCATATAAAAATGTTTGAATCTTAGTATTTTAATATAACCTAAATTGAGCAAATGTCTTTTAAAAGGAAAAATGATGGCCCGCAAAATGATTTTAAAGGATGCTTTCAAGCAGTTTACACTGGATCAAGACAAGATATTCTCGCCCGAAGAGACGGTTATCCGTTTCAAAAATAAATTAAAAAAAGTTAATCTTGATATCCTTGAATATACGGTAAGGATCGATAAGGGGAGATTGGACATTCCGGTTTATTTCAGCAGTTGTGGCAAAGATGCCATTGAAATTATCGGAACGAAAAAACAGATGGGAAAAGGTGCTACGCCCCATCAGGCTGAAGCAAGCGCTGTGATGGAACTGGCTGAAAGGTTCAGCTTTTTCAGTTTTTGCAAAAATCCCGAGCATTTTTTGGTTGAAAAATATTGCAATCTTAAAGAAAATGTAATCCCGTTTGAGATGATTGCCCAATCTGTTCATGACAATTCAGAAGACCTAAACCTATCAAGAAAAATATTTGAAGACTTGCCGCTAAAGTGGACAACGGCGTTTAATTTAACCCGAAACCAAAACATCCTTATTCCTTTTAATTGGTTCTATACGATTAATGAATTCAACGGCCCATCTGCCGGCAATTGTGCGGAAGAAGCCCTGAGCCAAGGCATCTGTGAAATTGTAGAGCGACATGTATCTTCGATGATCAGTCAAAACCACCTAAAGGTACCTGCAATTCGTACAAATTCAATAACCGATCCATTGGTTAGAGAACTGATAGAAAAATACAAAAAAGCCGGAATTAGCATTTTCATTTCAGATTTTTCATTGGATATGGGCATTCCCAGTGTCGGTGTGCTGGCATATGACCCCTCGACGTTTCCTAAAAGAAGTGAAATAGTCTGGACAGCCGGAACAACACCTGATCCGGAAAAGGCGTTAAGCCGAGCACTTACGGAAGTGGCTCAGCTTGCCGGAGATTTTGATACGGCCTCCAAATATGTGGCCAGTGGTCTTCCCAAACTGACGAGAATTGAAGACGCTGAATTTATCATTAACCCCGGAGAAAGCATCGATATTCAAATGCTTCCGGAACTTTCAAATGAAAATATTAAAATTGAAGTTGAAAACTGTATATCTGCTTTGGCTAAAAAGGGTATGGAAGTGATTGTGGTGGATACCATGCATCCCCTGCTGGAGATACCGGCTTTTTATACCATCATACCTGGCGCTCATTTCAGGGAAAGATCTCTCGGTACCAGCGTAGGCATGTTTTCAGCTAAAATTTTAACCGAAAACCAAACGCCTCATGTTGCCCTAAAAGAACTTAAAAAAATCGAACGTCTATTGCCGACAAAATATTATATTAAATTTTATCTCGGATCATGCCATCTTGCTCTTAATGACCCTGCAACAGCACTGGAATATTTTACACAATCTCTTGAACTTGAGCCCACAGAACAGGATGTGCCCAGTATCTATTCGTACATGGGCGTTTCCTTCAATGAGATGGGTGAATATCTGAAGGCACTCGATGTATTAAAAAAGGCTGAAGCCTATGATAACGAACGAACGGATATTTATAACTCAATGGGTTTCAGTCACTTTAAACTCAAGGAACACGAGCAAGCCATTGAGTGTTTCAAAAGAGTATTGCAGCTCGACCCGGGTTCTGCCATCGATTATGCCAATATTGCTTCAAATTACAGGGAGATGGGGCAAAAGAAAAAGGCCATACAATTTTTTGAGATGGCACTGGCCATGGACCCTTCAATAGAGTTTGCCAGAGAAAATCTTTTAAAACTGAGCCAAAACTAATTATTTATTATTGGCACTAGACAGCAATTCCTTGGCAAGATTGGTGTAGTCTTCCGAACCATAGCTGCTCTGCCTGAAGAAAACCACGGGTTTTCCAACACCGGCACTCTCGGCGATGGTGGTATTATTTCTTATCACCGTGTTAAAAAGCACATCAGCGTATCTATCATTATTTTTCAATTTTTCCAAAATATTATGGCTGATCCGGGTTCGCGTGTCAAATAGTGTCGCCACAATACCGGTCACATTTAGTTCTGTATTGATATTTTCCTGGATAGCAAAAATGGTGTCAAAGAGCTCGTCCAGTGCGGCATAAGCATACGGATGCGTCTGGCATGGCACAATAACCTCTTTTGCATATGACAGCACATTAACGGTTAACAATGAAAGACTGGGGGGGGTATCAAGGAATATGAAATCATATTTTTCATCAATACCCTCAAGGGCCTCCTTAAGCCTGTTTTCCCGTCCAACCTTATCAACAAGTTCGATTTCAGCACCGGAAAGATCTACATGGGACGGAATAAGATCGAGCCCTTCCCATCTTGTGGGCAAGATGACCTCGGCTGCTTTAATAGCTTTGCTGTCCATTATGAGATCGTATACGGTCAGCATCTTTTCATCAACATCGACACCAAGCCCTTTTGTCGCATTAAATTGTGGATCCATATCCACAACCAGAACTTTTTTTTCCTCCTTGCACAATGCTGCTGCAAGATTTATCACCGTTACTGTTTTACCGACACCGCCTTTTTCATTTGCCACAGCAATTATCCTGGTCCGGCGATCACTCATAATTAACACCTCCTTTGTCGTCAGTTGTCATTGGTTGTCGGTTGCGCAGGTATTGTTTCCGTATTTGTTTAAAAGTTCATCCTATATGGTGTCTTTATCTGTTGATAGCGGTGAAGAATCGTCGCCGTGTACTATCTGAATGGCGATTTGCTTATCGGCAGATTCGATCGTTTCAATCCTTTCTCTTAGACCATTTATTTTTTTACCCATTCCACTGCAATCAAAGGCCATGGTTTTCATCATCTCAGACGTCTGATCTCTGTCAATCATCTTGTTGTTTACCAGGTCGACGATGCTTGAAAGATCTGCCCCATAAATCTGAAAGCGATCAAGGAGAGTTTCGTACAGACTGTTTGATTCGGCCTCAACAAGCTTGTATATATATTGAAACTTTATGTTTTCCTGATAATCCTTAAGATGAGAGATCACCGATTTCTCCATTTCATGCTTTACACGTAAAACACCATCTCTTAATGCAAGCATCTCTCCCTCGTTTTTTCTCTGGATCGGTTTTTTTAATAGCTTTTTAAAGATTTTAAACACTTTATAAAAACCAAGACGCATGGTTGCTTCTGTCTTCATCTTTGCCGTATACCGCATGTATGCCGCCACAGGGGGAATCGTTAATCCTGTTATAGATTTTATCGTACGGATATCCGCCAGATTGATCTTTCTAATGTTCTCGTTGGATCGGTTGATTCCCAACTCACCCATCATACCGTTATATTTAGCAATAGCATCTTGTACCATGACATCGAACGGACCTGCAATCGACTCGAGATGTTCATGAATATGTGTTTCCTGTTTTTGGACAAAACGGATGACCTCAGGATTTATGGTTTCAGCCATAAACGTGTCAAATGCCTGTTTGAATTCCTGAAATATCATATAAAGTGTGTTTGAAAAACCCGAAGTCTTAATATCATCTTCATACTGTTGATAGGAAATGGAATAGCTTTTTATAAACTCCTTGATATCACGTATTACATTTCCTGAACGAATATCAAAATAACGATCGATTTCTAGCTTTATTTCACGTTTGATCTGCTGAATCGAACCATCTAAGGTACTTTTTATCACCGATTTAATCTGATCCATCCTGCTCTGATGTTTTTTTACATTTTTAACGATGTCATTGGCACTATCGGTGTTCTTTGTAAGAATATTCTGATTAAAAGAAACCCAATGCTCTAAGCCGGATAAAATTATTTGAAGGCGTTCTATATGGTTTTTTAACAAGAGCGCATAACTTCCACGAGTCACCTTATTGTAAAAAGATGCTTCAAAACGCGCTGTTTCGGCGTCTGAAAAGACAGAAAGTTCTTTCTCCCCTTCCCATTGCTCCAGTCTCAGCCGATCTTTTTGTGATAACGTTGAATTCTGAGCTTTGAACAGGTTAAAAAGTGCTGACAGAGAATAAATATCGGGAGCAGGCGTAATCAGCATAAGCTCTTCTTTTATTTTTTCAATCAAGACGTTAAGGTCATATAATGAGTTATGTTCACTAAAATCACAGTTGACAATAAAGAGAATATTATCCAAAATCCCCATTTTTTTTATCAATGATAAAAATTTAATATCCGCTTCTCGAAGTCCGGTTCTACTGCTAATCACATAGATAATGAGATTCGTTAACAGAAGATAATCTTGAATCATGGCCAGGTGGAGGGGATTCGGGGAATCACTGCCTTGGCAATCTGCAATTTCGATATTATTTTCAATATCGCCCGAATCGATTTCCAACTGAACATCTTTCAAATAAACTGCCATTGACCCATCGCTCACAAAATTCCAGTGATCTCCGAACAAATTGTCTTCATACTGTTTTACATTAATTTCTAAGGAAATCAGATCCGTTACTTTTTCAAATCCTTCAAGGTATGACGATAAGAGAACACTGTTAACATTGCGGGTGCCCTTGGCGATAAGATGTTCCGAACCCAGAGAATTCAGCGCTTCTTGAAGATCCGTTCTCTCTTTTTTATGCCGTATATCAAACCTGTCATTTTCAGTCCGCCAATCCATTGATGGAAAGAGAGCCAGTGCCTGATCCATATCCTCATTAATTTCATCCCAGGATTTAAACACCAGTTTTGCTCTAAGTTTTTCTCCACTGCGAACTCGAGTAACAATAGAAGTGACAACCCCGGCCCCTCGTTTTAAATATTCTCCTTTGAAAAGTGAGTTGATGAATGTACTTTTTCCGGATTTAATGGGCCCTACAACGGCAACACGAATGATCTCTTCCAACAACTGTTTGTTGATCCCCGTCGTTGTTTTTTCCCAGACGGTAAAGGACTTGTCTGACATACCGGGTATCGACTTGGCATTGGACAAGAGGCTTGAGATATCCTCACTGATTTTAAGCAGTTCCGTTTTAATTGAGTTATAAGTATTCATTCCAGCCCAAAATTATAATTGTTAGTGCATACATGAAAATCCACAGCGACAAAAACAAACAAATTCGTCACCATCGTTTAGAAATAAGCGATCATTGAGATGAGTCATAATAAAACTCTGGCCCGCTTTAAACAAAGAAACAGACAAGGTAAAATGTTTTTAACATGCATAAATAACAGAAAAAGCGATGGTTATTGAAACTGTTTATTACACCGTATCAAATAAATTGTCAAAGCGATTTCCTTTTCTCAAGCCTATTGTTTTGGCCACGCCCTGCGGTGTTCAAATTCAGCGACATGGTGCTGGATTGATGTCAGCAGTCGTTTATGGATATCATTGGTTTATTTGTTTTTAGTGTTTTATCTTTATAATACCTTGTAACATATAAGGTTTTGTGTTATAGGAAACAGCATATGTTTTATGTAGCCTACTAAACAATGAAGGAAAATTAGATCCATGTCGGAAAAACATCCTGAGTGCCCACTGTATAATCCATTAAATTGTAAAGAATATTACAATCCCAAACTCTGTGCATTTGTGAAAAAAGATAAAGTTTGTCTTAAAAAAAAGAAACCAAAATCCAAAGCATCCAAAGCAAAATCGAAATAAAGCTGTTTGCGACGCAATACAACACCGTGGCTCATATTGACGTAAAGTTTTGATAATTCGGAGTGTTAAGATCTCTTGGAAGATTATTGATTTTTAGCGCAAAATTTAAGGTCTCGAAAGGTCATCAATATCATTCGAATAAAAGGCATGGCGTCACCGATAATTTATTTGTAAGAATTACAAGTAAAGCGCCATCAATCAAAATGGCAAACCATTTATGCATGGCCTGAGGTGTTCAAAATCAAGGCCGGATCTACCCCTATCTTCTTTAACGATGCTTCCCATCTTTCTTGGATCGGCATATCAAATATAATATCCTCATCAATAGGAGAGGTCAGCCATGCATTTCCCTTGATCTCTGATTCTAGTTGTCCCGGTCCCCATCCAGCACATCCAAGAGCAATGATATATGATTTCGGCCCCCTGCCCATAGCAACAGATTCCAAAATATCCTTGGTATTGCTTAAGGCAAGCGTGGGCGTAACCATTAGAGACCCTCCCCAGCCGAATGGAGGACCGTGGAGAATAAAGATTTCGCCCATATGAACCGGTCCGCCGATGTGGATTGGAGTGGATTCAACATCGGGGATAAACTCCATATTGAGCTCGTTAAAAATGTCTTCCACCATCAGAGAAGGATGGACCCTGTTGATAACAATGCCAACGGCCCCTAATTGCGTATACTCACATATACACGTAACAGTTTGGTAAAAATTTTGATCAACCAACAAAGGCATGGCCATTAGCAATTGCCCTTTAAGAGAATCTGGAGAATTGTTTTCCATTTTTTATCCTGCTTTTTGCTCCGCGATAATTTATTCCGAGCCTTGAATGAGGATTTTAATTCAAGAATACGTTTATCTTCAATCCTTGTCAAGGATGCTGGAGCAAACATTTTTTGTTTGACAGCCGAAACCGTTCGACATAAAAATTTCTTAACAATTATTAAATCAAATCCTTCAGAATTATCAGTAAAAAAATCAACTTATTTACACGGGTCCCTTATGAACTCGGAATCAAATACAATCTTAACGATGAGAAGAGATGCTGTCGACATCTTTTATAAAGCCATAGAAGCTGTTCAACCCGGTGCCGCTATCAAGCGACACTGCAAATTTGATGGTAAAACTCTTTTTATTGGTCATCGTTCATACCATCTCTCTCAATATAAAAACCTGTATGTATTAGGCGCAGGAAAAGCTACAGCACCAATGGCTGAAGCCATAGAAGATTTGCTGGATGATAACATTACAGGCGGTATCATTACTGTCAAATTCGATCATGTAGCTGATTTAAAGCATATCAATCTCATAGAAGCAGGCCATCCTATACCAGACGAAAATGGAATACGCGGAGCAACTGCCATCCTGAATCTTGCGGAAAATGCAGAAAAGGATGATCTTATATTGTGCCTCATCTCAGGAGGAGGATCCGCATTGATGCCTCTCCCCGATGACAGCCTTACTTTCGAGGATAAACAGGATACCATCAAAATACTCCTTTCCTGCGGCGCCACTATTCATGAAATAAATACGATAAGAAAACATATTTCTAAAATAAAGGGGGGTAGACTTGCGCAGGCGGTATATCCTGCCACGCTTGTTACCCTTATACTTTCGGATGTTGTGGGGGATGATCTCGACATTATCGCATCGGGTCCTACAGTACCGGACTCAAGCTCTTTTAACGATTGCATGGACATCTTTCGCAGGTACAACATTATCGGCAAAATACCTCAGAATATACTGGATCACATTGAATCCGGTATTTCAGATAAAATTGATGAAACGCCTAAACCGCATCATTCTGTTTTTGATAGAACTTATAATTTGATTATCGGAAATAACGTTGAATCCTTGATGTCCGCCAAAGAGAAAGCAAAAAATTTAGGGTATAATGTTCTTTTGCTATCTTCAATGATCGAGGGAGAAACCCGGCTTGTTGCTCACGTTCATGGTGCCATTGCCAGAGAGATCATTAAAACCGGAAATCCTCTCCCTTTACCGGCGTGTATCCTTTCCGGCGGTGAAACCACGGTAACCATTACAGGTAATGGTCTCGGAGGACGGAATCAGGAGTTTGCGTTATCCGCATCAACAGATATTTCCGACAAAAAAAATATCGTTGTGCTGAGCGGCGGTACGGATGGCACCGATGGTCCTACAGATGCAGCCGGCGCTTTTTCAGATACCTTCACGCTTAAACGTGCCGAAGAAATGGGATTAGATCCATATCGTTTTCTGGCAAACAATGACTCATATCATTTTTTTCAAAAACTTGGCGATCTATTCATAACCGGTCCAACCAATACCAATGTCATGGATTTGAGGATTATACTCGTCACTTAATTTTACACTAACCTAAGTTGAGCGATTTTTGCGAAGATATGTGCCGAGGTCTTGATGCAGAAAGATTTGCACAAACCGCCCCGAAAAGACACCGGGATCTTCGACAGGCATACCCGTGGATATGTCGAGGATTTTTGCAAAGCCTTTATGCGCAAGAGATCGGTGCAGATCGAGTAAAAAATCGCTCAAATTAGGCTTCAACATAAATTTTCCGAAAAATCAATTATGCGTGCAGTGATACAACGGGTAAAGTTAAGTTCTGTTACCGTAGGGGATGAATTGATTGGTGAAATCGGTATAGGGCTTTTAGTGCTTTTAGGGGTTGCGATATCGGATAAAACCGATGACGCCAAATACCTGGCCGACAAGATCGTCAACTTAAGAATTTTTGAAGATGACGACCATAAGTTGAATCTCTCTTTATTTGACATGGGTGGCGAAATGCTGGTCGTCTCACAGTTCACTTTGCTGGGAGATTGTAAAAAAGGGCGACGCCCCTCATTTGTGAAAGCTGCCCCTCCTGATCAGGCCAATGAATTGTATCAGCAATTTGTTGAACGCGTCCGACAGCATGGGGTTACTGTACAAACCGGTCGCTTCCAGTCCATGATGGAAGTATCTTTAATCAACGATGGGCCGGTGACGCTTATCGTGGACAGCAAATAGTCAATAAACTCGAATTCAGACGATTCGTAACGAACTATGCACTTTGTTTTAAATTTTGTGGTTTTTGTGGCAAATCTTTTTCCATTCTGCCACTAAGACACCAAGGCACAACCAAAAAATTATAAACATATCCTTTGTGGCAAATATTTTTGGTTCAGGCTTGTCAATATTAGGTTTTATGAATGTTAAAATTATCCTTTAAATTCTCCTCCTGCCTTCTTCTCTTTCTTCTACTTTTTGTTAAAACAACAACTCTTTATTGTGGAAATTTGGATGATTTAGAGCATCTTATTGGAGATCGTGACGCTGTCCTGGTCTCCGATCCAAAAGGTCATATTGTTTTTTCAAAAAATGTGGATAAGAAGCTGATCCCTGCATCGACATTCAAGATATTCACCGCACTTGCTGCCATTCATTATCTTGGCCCTGATTATAAGTTTTTCACAGAATGTTACATGGACCGTCATTCAAATCTTAAAATAAAAGGCTATGGCGATCCGCTTCTCATCTCAGAAACTGTTGAGACAATGATCCATCGCCTTTCAACGATATTATATGCTAAATTCAACATCCTTAACAACCTCGTCCTTGATGATTCATTTTTTGACCCGTCAACCGTGATTCCCGGCGTAAATGTATCATATGAACCCTATGATGCGCCAAGTGGTGCCTTGTGTGTAAATTTCAACACAGTTAATTTCATGCGCAATAAAAATGGTGTTTATGTCAGTGCTGAATCACAAACACCGCTGCTGCCGTTTATACTATCCAGGGTTAAAGCGTCTCAAATGGATCATGGAAGAATCGTGCTTTCCAGCCAAAGAAATGAGATTACGCGTTATGCCGGACATCTTTTTTTGTATTTCTTAAAAAAAGAAGGAATTCGGTTAAATGGGAGTTTAAAGTTGGGAAAGGTTCAAAAAGGGGCTGACAAACTCATCTATAGATATGTTTCGAGTTTTTCATTAATGCAGACCTTGTCAAAACTTCTCGAATATTCAAATAACTTCATTGCAAATCAGCTGCTCATTACCGTAGGAGCAAAAACCTATGGTCCTCCCGGAAACTTAGAAAAAGGGGTTCGGGCCGCTTTGATATTCGCAAAAAACATCCTTGAAATTGATCATATTCAAATTGAAGAGGGTTCCGGAATATCGAGAAAAAATAAGATATCAGCAAGAGACTTCTATAAAATACTGAATGCATTTATACCATATTATTTTCTCATGCGACATACAGATCAAATGTTTTATAAGACAGGAACCCTTAAAGGAATCCATACCAGAGTCGGGTATATCAAAAAGAAAAATGGAGAGTTGTATCCTTTTGTTCTGTTGATAAATACGCCCGGTAAGTCTCCGGAACCAATGATGGATATTATTCAGCGTGAATTTTATTAAACCGAAATTGAGCGATTTTCAAGTTTGCCGTAGATAAGCAAGTTGAGCTTAGCGAAATCCCGCTCTGCGGGGGAAGATGTTGTTTTGCTATAGTCATCTATGCGAAATGGCATCTGACGCAGTAGATGTGGTGAAATTGGAAATCCCGCAGGGTTTCAAATTATTGAAATTCATAATATTAGAATACCTTAAAAAATAAATTTTAAAATTAACCATTTCAAAAATTTGAAACGATCAAATTAGGTTAAAGATAGGGTTCATGCCCACTCGTTATGGAGGCATAGGCACTATGGTTATGGATGGATTCAAAATTTTCAGCACTCACGGAAAACCAGGTTATATTGCTGTCTTTTTTGAGTTTATCAGCAACATCTCTCACAACATCTTCAACGAATTTGGGATTCGAAAAACCTTTTTCCGTCACATGTTTTTCATCGACCCGTTTCAGTACCGAGTAGACTTCACATGATGCGGCATCTTCCACCAACTCAATCATATCTTCAATCCAGATAAATTTGTTAAAGCGTGTGCTGAGACGAACCTGGCCGCGTTGATTGTGGGCGCCTGAGTCACTGATTTCTTTTGAACAGGGACAAACGGAAGAGATGGGAACAACGACGACGGATACAAGGTCAATTTTACCCTTTGGATCGCTGGATCCTAAAAAACTGCAGATATAATCCATCAATCCGGGAGATTTGCTGACCGGAGATTTTTTTTCAATAAAATAAGGGAAGGTGACTTCTATATTTGCTGAAGCTGCATTTAGATACTCTTTCATCTCCTCAAGGATAACGGATATTTTCTTTAATGAGACTTCAGGTCTAAATAGATGCAACATTTCCACGAAACGACTCATGTGAGTCCCTTTGTAATTGTGGGGCAAGTCAACATACATGTTTATGGACGCAACCGTATGTTGAATGTTGTTCATTCGATCAAGTACGGTTATAGGATATTTGAGATCCTTTATCCCCACCTTATCAATTGGAATATTGCGATGATCGAATTGATTTTGAATATCTTTCATTTTGGCAAATAATCCATTTTCACATGGTGCATGGCTCTGAAAATATTCCCTTTGACTTTTTTGTTATTTCTATAAAGTTGTTTTAAAATATTTTTTATTTCATAGCGCTTGGAAGTTTTAATGCTGGGGCAGGGATTTTTAAAGACCGGGTAACCCTTTTCCTTGGCAAAACGTCCGATGACATCTTCGTCAACAAAGGCAAGCGGCCTTATCACCGAAAACTTTCCCTGAAATAAAGACTGGGAAGGCAGCATGCTGCTAATCTCACCGGCATAGAAAATATTCATAAATAAAGTTTCAATAATATCGTCTTTATTGTGTCCAAGGGCAATCTTGTTGCAGCCGAGTTCGTCAGCGATTTCAAAAAGCCTTTTTCTGCGCAGTCTGGAACATAAAAAACAAGGATTTTCCCGGTTTTCGGAACTGTGAGCCAAAACGCCGTAATCTGTATGTTCAACTCTTGGCTCAAAGCCTGTTTGACGGCAATATTCTGCCAAAGATTCACTGAATCCCCCGTCAAATCCCAAATCAACATGCACTGAGTACAGCTCATAATTGATGGGAATGCGTTTTAGGCGTTCATTCAATATCCACATCAGGATAAAGCTGTCTTTACCTCCTGAAAGCCCGACTAAAATTCGATCTCCATGGGAGATCATATCATATTGATGCAACGCTTTCCCAACATTCCTTTTTATCACCTTGTAGGCATAGCTGTACCTTGGCAAAAAAAGTATCGGCCTCCTATAAATCTTCCTCTTTTATTTCTATTTCTTCTATCTCTTCTATTTCCTCTTTAATGTCTTCTTCCTTTCCTTCCCTAATAGTGACCTTGCCTGCGGCGATTTCACGTAGAGAAACTACAATGTCTTCATTTTTTGGCGAACTGACCAGATATTCAGATCCTTCACGGATCTGTCTTACACGTTTGGCCGCCATGTTTACCAGTAAAAATCGGTTTTTTACCCGCTTTAAACAATCTTCTATGGTTATACGTGCCACAAAAAACCTCCGTTTATAATATTTCTATTAATTCATAAAATCTTTTGCCACCCGGAGCTTCCAAAACAATTTCGTCTCCGGGTTTCTTCCCTAAAATTGCTTTTCCGAGTGGCGAAGATATAGAAATCCGACCTTTTTCGATATCCGCTTCATCGGGTCCAACAAGTTGATATGTAACGTTTTCAGAAGTATCAATATTCTCAAGCAATACAGAACTGGCAAATACCGCCCGATCTTTTGGAAGTTTTTGAGGATCGATGATATCCGCCATGGATAGTTTGTACCCCAATTCATTCAACTTTCCCTCTATAAATGCCTGCCGGTCTTTGGCAGCTTCGAACTCGGCATTTTCAGTGATATCCCCGTGAGCACGAGCTTCCTCAATGGCCCTTATATTTCTGGGTCGCTCGACCCTTTGAATATGCTCCAGCTCTTTTTTAAGGGCTTCATACCCTTCTCGCGTAATTGGTACTCGTTCCAAATCTATTCCCCCGATAAATATTCGTTTATCAGAATTTCGGCGATCTGCACCGCATTGGTAGCAGCGCCTTTTCTGATGTTGTCGGCGACAACCCACATATTAATACCATTTTCTATGGATTCATCGTCACGAATACGACCTACAAGTGTAAAATCCTGTCCGGCGGCATCGATAGCGAGCGGATATTGATTGTTCTCCGGATCATCAACAACCCTAACGCCGGGTGTTCTTTCAAGAAGCGCCCTTACCTCTCGAGCAGAAACCTCTCTTTTTGTCTCAATGTTAATCGATTCCGAATGTCCGAAAAACACCGGCACACGAACGGCAGTTGCCGTAACCCCTATGGTATCGTCCTCCAGAATTTTCCGGGTTTCATGGACCATCTTCATTTCTTCTTTTGTATATCCGTTTCCCAGAAATACATCGATATGCGGGAGGCAGTTAAATGCAATGGTGTGAGGGTATACCTTATTTTCATGTTTTTTAAAATTAAGAATCGCGCGAGTCTGCGAATCAAGCTCGTCAATCGCCTTTTTGCCGGTTCCTGAAACCGCCTGATACGTTGACACCACAATCCGTTTGATACCATATTCCTGGTGTAATGGATGTAAGGGTACGACCATTTGAATTGTCGAACAGTTCGGATTCGCGATAATGCCTTTATTTCTAAATTGTGCGACGGCATGGGGATTGACTTCAGGAACCACCAATGGAACCTCGGGATCCATCCGCCATGTACTTGAATTATCAACAACCACACATCCATCACTTGCTGCAAAAGGAGCAAATTTTGCACTGGGTCCACCACCGGCCGAGAAAAGAGCAATATCGATGCCTTTAAATGAGGCTTCGGTCAACTCTTCAACGGCAATATCGCGACCTTTGTATTTAAGCTTTCGCCCCACAGAACGACTGGATGCCAAGAATTTTATTGACTTGATGGGAAAATTTCTCTCTTCAAGGCAGGAAATCATTTGATTTCCCACAGCTCCTGTTGCCCCTGCTACGGCAACGTTAAATTTTTTATCCGTCATTGTGTGCTGTTTCCCTTAATATAACTGATCACAAGATCGCCAACTTCTTGTGTTGAATATCCCATTTTGCCTGCGGCAACATCTTTTAGATCGTCACGCAAGACTCGAATGACACTCTCTTCTATCAAAGAGGCGGCCATGGATTCCCCAAGGGTTTCGAGCATAATCTGGGCCGCCGAAACAGCGGCAATGGGGTTAATGATGTTTTTGCCGGTATACTTAGGGGCGGATCCGCCGATGGGTTCAAACATTGAAATTCCTTCAGGATTAATATTTGCACCTGCGGCAATACCCATTCCCCCCTGAATCATTGCGCCGAGATCGGTGATAATATCACCAAACATGTTATCGGTAACAATAACATCGAACCATTCCGGATTTTTAACCATCCACATGCAGATGGCATCAACATGAGCATAATCTGTTTCAATATCAGGGTATTCTTTTGCTACCTCATTGAACGTGCGTTCCCATAAATCAAATGCAAAGGTCAGGACATTGGTTTTTCCGCAAAGTGTCAGTTTTTTTCTTTTGTTTCTTTTCCTGCAATACTCAAAAGCATATCGAACACATCGTTCTACCCCTTTCCGGGTGTTGATCGATTCCTGTATGGCAACTTCATCGGCAGTGTCGTACTTCAAACAACCACCGGCACCGGCGTACAGTCCTTCGGTGTTCTCTCGAACCACGACAAAGTCTATATCAGACGGCCCCTTGTCCTTTAACGGTGTGTCTACGCCCTCATAGAGTTTAACAGGCCTCAAATTAATATACTGGTCAAAATAAAACCGAAGCTTCAAAAGGATACCTTTTTCAAGAATGCCCGGTTTTACATCCGGATGACCGATGGCTCCTAAATATATTGCATCTGATTCGGCGATTGATTCCAGAATATTTTCAGGTAAAATTTCTCCAGTTGCTTTATAATGTTCCCCGCCTAAATCATAATGGGTAAAGTTAAGTTTGAAATCGAACTTGTCTGCCAAAGTTCGAAGGACTTTGATGCCTTCTGCAACAACTTCGGGTCCGGTACCGTCACCTGGAATTACAGAGATATGATATTCTTTTGTCATATGAATACGTCCAATCGATCAGTTTTAATGTTTTTGGTTATCATTATGAGAATAAATGTTAAATTTTGTTCAAATAAGACTAGATCCGTGCCCATCTACATCACTGACTTCAGATACAGTTTGGCTCGATGTTTTATGCTGCTTAATACTGATTAAAGGACCTGAAACAACATAAGTCAGCGCCAAAAAAAATAGTGCAACGGATGGTTGGGCGGCGATGAAAATCAATATCAGTATGATTGATACCAAAACATTGAAATTCATTTTTTTTAATAGCTCCGGTTTTTTAAAGCTGTTATACTTTATGGTGCTTACCATCAAAAATGAAAGTATATACAGCATTACAAGAATGAGGATGGGATTAATTTTTCCGTCGATACCAAATTTATGACAAAATAAAACGGCAGTTGCTGCCATACTCGCTCCGGCCGGAATTGGAAGTCCCACAAAGTGATCGCTGCTTATGACGTCCACTTGCGAATTAAAACGGGCCAACCGAAGGGCGCCACAAGCCATAAATAGAAATGCCGCCAGCCATCCGATTCTTCCCAATGGCTTTAGTGACCACAAATATATCATTAATCCCGGTGCTAGACCAAAAGATATCAGGTCGGCCAAAGAATCGTATTCAATGCCGAATTTGCTGGTAGTATTCGTGGCTCTGGCGATTTTACCATCCATGACATCAAATAATACGCCGATAATAATGGCGACTGCCGCAGCGACAAATTTTCCATTTATTGCGGCGATAACAGCATAAAATCCGAAAAAAAGATTGAACGATGTAAATATATTGGGCAGGATGTAAATTCCTCGATGCGATTTTTCTTTATGGTTTCTTTTTGTTATGATCATATCATGTCTCCCAAAACAGATGTCCCGGCTTTTACCTTGTCTCCCACCGCCACTTTCAAATTTATCTCAGGAGGAAGATAAACATCGAGACGTGATCCAAAACATATTAAACCAAAACGCTGTCCCCGGGTAACAATATCATCCTTTTGTAATTTACAGATAATGCGCCTTGCAATCAGTCCTGCAATCTGAACCGTACAGATATTTTTCCCTTCTTCGGTTTTTAAAAAAATTGCGTTATGTTCATTATGATTTGATGCCTTATCCAAATTGGCGGAAAAAAATTTTCCAGGATAATAGTGAATCTTTTTTACCTGTCCTTCATGGGGAATACGATTAACATGCACGTTAAATATCGACATAAAAATGCTGACTTTTATGCACGGGCCTTCATAAAATCGACTGTCATCCATCAAACCCGCTGAAATAACCTTTCCATCAGCCGGCGAAACAACACATCCGCTATCATTGGGAATAACACGGTCCGGATCCCTGAAAAAAAAACAGATGAAAAAGGTCGCAGCAAGACCCATCAAAGATAACGCGACAAGCCCCAAAAGCGCGAATACAGCCGTTGTAAATATAGAAGCAAATATAAAAGGATACCCAGCACTTGCCAATGGAAAGGCGGAGTCACTGGGTACGTCAGACCAAAAAAAGTTGCTCATGTCGTATGCCTTGGCTAATCTTACTTATTGCAACAAAAGACTAAACTGTTTTATTTATCAAAAATGAATCCTAATTGTCAATAATAACCGTAATGATTATTAGAGAAAACGCATTTAGTTTCGGCGCAACGAAGCGACGGCGTGTTTCTCTTGGAAGCCGACTGACTGTTTGAAGGGCTTTAGCACGCGTTAAACCGAGTTGAACGTAATTATGACTAAAAAAATCAAAATGATATTTTAGCGACGAATTGTTTTAATAATCCCGGCACGACTCGGGCTTACGGGTGTTTAAGCACAAGTTTCAGTCGGCTGGAAAGAGATATACGCCGTCGTGGAGCGTTATCGCTGTATTGGGATTCAAATGCGTTTACTCTGTAATGATTGTTCTTTTTCATATTATGATATCACTAAATTCAACTCTGCATCAGATTTCCGGATATAATACGGTGCTATTTTTTCAATATCATCTGTATCGTTGTTTTCGAATTTTGCCATGCTAAGATAGGCCAAAGTTGAAGCTCTGATCGTATTTTGAATCAACGGTGCAAAAGACGCAAATTTACCCATTTTCTCCAATATCATTTCTTTATACAGCAACGCGCCATTACCCACAAACAGGCAAGATTCCTTTAGATTATCAACAGCTTCATCAGGAGGCGCCACGCGTTCTTTTGTTTGCCTTTTTAAATGGCCCTTTTGGAACCGGTATCGGGAAAAATATACCTCTCCTTTACGTGCATCTAAGATGGGACATATAAGATCGTTAGAATAGGACGCCTGAAGTGCAAGCGTTTCCAGGCTTGAAACACCGACGACCGGTTTTTCTGATGCCACGGCAAGCCCCTTGATAGTACTGATACCAATTCTCAAGCCTGTAAAGGATCCAGGACCTCTGGTTACTGTAAATCCATCCAGATCGGAAAAATTGATTCCTGACATTCTCAGGACCGTCTTTATCATATCCATTAAATGTTTAGAATGTGTCTCTTCCCTGTCTATTGTGAATTCCGAAAGCAAATACGTTTGATCCACTATTGCGACACTGCAGCTGGTTGTCGCCGTATCAACAGCAAGTATCCTCATATTATTTATCAGTCATCAATTTTCATCAATTGCAAGGGAAAGAACTTCTTCCATGCTATTTACAGGAACAAAATCAATTTTTCGCTTTACATTTTTCGGAATTTCAGCCAAATCCTTTTTGTTTTTTTCAGGGATAATGATGGTACGAATCCCGGCCCTCAATGCACCCAATGCTTTTTCTTTCAAACCGCCGATAGGAAGCACTCTTCCCCTCAATGTAATTTCTCCGGTCATGGCAACATCTTTATTAATCGGTTTGTTTATCAGAACAGATATCAGTGCTGTCGCCATTGCGATTCCGGCAGACGGCCCATCTTTAGGAATTGCGCCGGCTGGTACATGAATATGAATATCCTTATTCTCAAGAATATTTTTTTTGATCCCGAAAGATGCAAGATTGGCACGGGCATAACTCAGGGCCGCCCGAGCAGACTCCTGCATAACATCCCCAATTTGCCCGGTGACGATGAGTTCCCCTTTTCCGTCGATCAATGATGCCTCAACATAAAGCACCTCGCCACCGGCCTGTGTCCAGGCCAGACCGGTGGATAAACCCACCTGGCTATTTTCCTGATCCATTTCAGGAAAATATTTTGGAACCCCCAGATAATTGTGCAGATTATTTTTTGTGATTCTAAACGGGCGTTTATTGCCTTCAGCAATTTTCCGGGCCACCTTGCGACAAAGGGTTCCGATTTCGCGTTCAAGGTTCCTCACTCCCGCCTCTAAGGTGTATTCGGATATGATTTTAGATAACGCGCCGTTACTGATGGACAGGGTTTTCGACTTTAAACCATTTTCTTTTAATTGACGCGGAATAAGGTGTCTTTGAGCAATGGTATTTTTTTCATCTTCCGTATATCCGGAAAGTGTAATCAACTCCATCCTGTCAAGGAGCGCGGATGGAATCGTATCTGTAAAGTTGGCCGTGAGGATAAACATCACCTTGGAAAGATCAAAGGGTATATTGAGGTAGTGATCACTAAACGACGAGTTCTGTTCAGGATCCAAAGCCTCTAAAAGCGCTGAGGACGGATCACCTCTGAAGTCAGAACCCAACTTGTCAATCTCATCCATCATAAAAACAGGATTGTTTGCACCGCTCTGTTTAAGGCCCTGGAGAATTCGTCCCGGCAAAGCACCGATATAGGTGCGACGGTGACCTCTGATTTCAGCTTCATCCCGTATGCCACCTAAGGAAATCCGGACAAATTTTCGTTTCATTGCGCGTGCTATGGCCTGTCCAAGGGATGTCTTCCCAACACCGGGTGGGCCTACGAAACATAAAATCGGACCCTTCATCTTAGGGTTAAGTTTGCGCACGCTCAGGTATTCAAGAATGCGGTCTTTCACATGTTTTAGGCCGAAATGGTCTTTATCCAGAACCGTTTTTGCGTTTTTGATATTAAAGACATCTTTGGTGGTTTTACTCCATGGCATCTCAACCAGCCAATCCAGATATGTGCGAACAACAGAAGATTCTGCAGAGTCAGAATGCATTTGTTCCAGACGTTTCAGCTGCTTTAAGGCTTCTTTGTCTGCACTTTTTGACATCTTGGCTTTTCTTATCTTTTTTCTATAATCCTCTATTTCCTTTAATTTTTCGTCGTCTTCACCGAGTTCCTTGTGGATGACTCGAACCTGTTCCCTTAAAAAATAGTCTCTTTGACTTTTCGAAATTTCATCTTTTACATCAGACTGGATTTTAGCCTGCATGGAGGACAATTCCACTTCTCGCGACAGCAGTTCATTAACTTTTTTCAGACGTTCAACAGGATCGATCAGCTCGAGCAAAATCTGGGATTCATCAATTTTTAACTTCAGGTTTGAAGCCACAAGATCTGCTAGTTTTCCCGGATCATTCACACTCTCTAAAATAATGCCGACATCATTATTCATTTCACCACGCAGCGCCAATATCTTTTCGGAGTGTTCGATAACATTACGCATCAATGCTTCCATTTCGATATTGATATCGTCAACCGCCGGATCGGGAATCCTGTCAATTTTTACACGATATACGGATCTCTTTGAAACGTATTTGACAATCCTGGCCTTTTCGATACCCTGCACAAGGGCTTTGACGCGTCCATCGGGAAGTTTTAGCATCCGCAGGACCTTGCTCACAGTTCCAACCGTAAATATTTGATCAGGGTTCGGGTTTTCGATGTTCGGATCTTTTTGCGCGGTTAAAAACAAAAAACCATCTTTTTCCATGGCTTCCTCGACAGCACGTACCGATTTTTCACGGCCGATAAACAGTGGAAGGAGCATATCGGTAAAAATCACAATATCC
>Ga0210085_1000149_pt1 | contig 31281 bp, 31 predicted proteins | sample China_Galinas_PW_5_FD_184866 | JGI IMG/M metagenome (GOLD analysis project Ga0210085, IMG submission 184866) | Wetland microbial communities from San Francisco Bay, California, USA, that impact long-term carbon sequestration - China_Galinas_PWC_D1... | ecosystem: Environmental > Aquatic > Marine...
CGAGCCCAAGTCGCGCCGACAACGGGCACCGGTGAGATGAGCCGGCCCATCGGAACCGCCGAGCTCCGGCCTCGGATGGGCCGGGCGCGCGACTGGATCGTCGGTGGTATCCTGCTTGCGGCGGTGGTCGCCGGCGTGTCGCTGACAGTGGGCTGGGGACCCCTCTTGGCCCCTTGGCGAGAGCTGAGCCTGGTCCAGCTGCTGCCCCCCATCGGACTCACCGCCCTGAGCTATAGCCTGCGCGCGGTGCGGGTCAGCGAATACTTCCGTCCGCGACTCAACGGACGCTTCGCTTCGGTACTGAGGCTCTCCGTCCTGCATACCACCGCCAACAATCTCCTTCCCATGCGCGCGGGCGAAATGGTCTTCCCTTATCTCATGAGGCGATACTTCGGCTACGGGTTTCTCGGGGCTACGGCTTCTCTCGTCTGGATCCGGTTATTGGACCTGCACTTCCTGGGGCTCCTGGGAATCCTCATACTCGACCTGCGCAATCCCTCCTGGCTCTGGTCCCTGGCAGCGCTAGTCTGGCTGGCTTTGCTTCCGATCATGAGCCTGACAGGTGGCTTGATGCCGAAGGGGCAAGGCAGGGTCGCCAAGGCATTGCGCCTCATGATCGGCGCGGCCCCTCCCACCGCTGCGAGGGCGCTTCGGGTCTACCTCTGGACGGCACTCATCTGGATCAGCAAGTTCCTCGCCTTCGCCCTCGTGCTGGGGTATTTCCTTTCGGCACAGCTTTGGCAGATCCTCTTGGGGGTCATGGGGGCAGAGCTCTCCAGCGTCCTTCCCTTCCATGGGATAGCCGGCAGCGGTAGTTACGAGCTGGCTGTGGTGGCGACCTTGCTGCCCGCTGGAATCGATGCGACCAGGGCACTTGCCGGGGCCGTGAACCTGCACCTCTTTCTGCTGGGCGTGACCTTGCTCCTCGGAGCACTCGCCATTTTCCTGCCTGCGGGTCGCCGCGAGCAGCGAGGCGAGCTGCAATAAGCGTAAGCGGCTGATTCGGCTCGCTTCCGTTGCAAACAGACCGCTCCTTTCCAGTCGGAAACGACCCCGAGCTGGCCCCACAGACGGGGACCGCCCGGGGTCAAACGGCAGTCGATCAGACCGTCGGTTGTTCCTCGAGCGTCTGCAGAACCTTGGCCCGCTCCCGCAGGTTGTTTCCCAAGTTCAGCATGAATCGCAGGGTTTGTGCTGCCTCCGGTGACGAGAGCATCTTCAATGTCGCGATGATCCCTGCCTTGGGGGGCGCGCCACTGCTCTGATCGACGGCGTCCTCGAGTGCCTTCTTGCTCTCATGGGCCAGCGTAGCGACCTCTTCCGTTGCAAGGTTGTTGAACATGTGCTCGCCGAAGGCGAACAAGCGTTCCACCATGCTGTCGCTGAGGGCCATGCGGGCGGAGTGGGCGACCATTGCGACTTCCACCAACGTGTCGAGAGCACCCATCTTGTGCATGCGGGTGACAGCGTCGAGGGCCGCATGCAGGGCATCGCGTGTTTCTTCGTCGTTGAGACGATCCACCACCTCCATGGTGTTGGCCCCCGTAGTGGCAAGGCGCTCGACCATGGAATCCGTGATTGCCTCGGTTGCTGCCGTGAGCAAAGGACCGAGATCCGCCTGGCGAGGCTGGGATTGGCTAGTGTCGTTCATCCTTCCCTCCATTACAGAAGGCCGCGGGCCGACAGCCAATACAACCGGTTGTAAGCCAGCTTGAACCAATGGATCATCTGGGTGGGCGGGCTCGGATTAGGCGGGGTCTCGTAGTTGAACCAGATATAGGTGCCCGTATTCATGCCGGTCTCCACGAAACAGTAGACCTTGCCGTCATAGTAACGCGCCCAGTGACCATCTTTCAGCAACGCGACCAGGTTGTCGATGAGGGTATCGGCCTCGAAGTGGGCGGTGGAGCCGGCCTTCGAGATCGGGATATTGGTCGTGTCGCCGACCACGAATACGTTCTTCGACCCTTCCCGGTGCAGAGTCTTGGGGTCGGTGGGTACCCATCCGCCCGTGCCGAGCCCCGAATCTTCGATGACCTGTGAGCCCTGGTGCGGTGGGATCGTCACCAGCAGATCGTAGGGCAGCGTGACACCCTCCTCTGAGCTGATCGTCTTCCCGCTGGCGTCGACCTCTTTGGTGTTGAAGAAGGTTTCATAGTTGATCCCGAGCTGATCGAACTCGGGCTTGGCCCAATATGCCACGTTCTCCAGGCCGTGGAGACGTCCGATGGGGTACGTGTAAGTAAACTCCGTCTTGTCGAGTAGACCCTTGCCCTTGAAGTAATCATAGAGCATAAAGGTGATCTCAAGGGGAGCCACGGGACACTTGTGCGGGACGTTGACATTGATCACCACCTTGCCGCCTTGGAACTCCTCCAAGGCCGTACGCATCTTGCGCGCCCCTTCGAGATCGTAGAACCAGTGCGCACCCTCGGTCATGCCCGGTACGGTCTGGGGCATCAGCCGCGACCCGGTGGCAATGACCAGGTAGTCATAGGAATAGGACTTGCCCGACTCACAGACGACGCAGTTGTTGTCCACATCGATCTGCTTGGCAGGGTCCAGATGAAAGACGATCCGCCGGTCGAGAATCGCGCGCTGGTCGCGATACAGCTCCGACTCAAGGATACGCCCGAACGGGATATACAACAGTCCGGGCTGGTACATGTGGCGATCGGTGTTTCCGATCATGGTGATCGTGACAGCGCCGGTGCGCAGCTCATTCGACAGTTGGCGCGCCATCCCGTTGGCGACGATCGTGCCTCCCATGCCTCCTCCGACAATCAATACATTCTTGGCCATCAAACTGGTCCTCCTCTGGTCGGGAATCACCCTGCTGCATGCCTCACGGGATGCAGAGTGCGACCCGGGTTTTGCTGGAAATTGGCGCTAATTGTTATAAATCGCCACTATTTCGCCTTCCTGACGACAACACTCCAAAATCCTTCGTGGGCGGTGGTCCCCACCATTTCATGGCCGACCTTGGCGACCCACTCGGGAATATCGTTTACGGAGCCCTTATCGGATGAAAGGACTTCGATCTCATCACCGACGCCGACATGCTTGAGCGCGGCGATCATTTCCATCAGGGGCCCCGGACAAAAGGCACCGCGGGCATCTATCGTCTGCCGATCAGCCATGGTCTTCTCCACCTTGTCTTCGGGTCACAGGGTGATGAGGTCGCCATTTTCAGCGTCTGACAGATACCTTGTCAGACCCAAAGGCGCGTCGAAGATTTCATCGATCAGGTTGTCCATCTCCCAACCGAGAATGTCTAGGGCCATGGAGCAGGCATAGACCTTCATTTCCCCCAACATCTTACCTTGGCTGATCAGCTCCACCGGATCCGGCGCCTTCTTGTCCCTCAGTGCATCAGCGAACGCCCCACCGTAATAGCGGTCGTCCGTGCTCTTGCCCTTCTCGAACGCGAGCATCGCATTCATGCTCACGAACATTTCCACGGGACGATCGGATACTGCTGCTACCGACGCCATCATGGCCGCCATCTGCAGCTTTTCGCGCTCACCGGAGCAAAGCAATACGAAGAGAGGCTTTACGCCCATAGAATATCCTCCTCTCAGCTGTGGCCTCTTGGGGCCACTGGGGTAGTTACGAATTCGGCGATTCCCACCCGGTTCGGGTGCGCCGATCCGCATTTCTCATATATTGTCCTGAGTTGTACTATGCTGTAATCTATTTTGCAAGGGATTAGCAGGTCGCCAACTACTTTGCAGTTTGCAAAGCGATTTTTTTTGGCCACCCGATATCCCGTCGAGGCAGGATGAGGTGTGAAACAGCCGAAGCGCACGACCCGAGTCCTCGAAGCTCAAGCTCCTCGATGATCCCGAGGCGCCAGGTACCGAATCTCGTCTGCGCCCAGAGGATGTCGTCGAAAAGATCTTCGAGCTGTTCGGCATCGAGGGGTGTGGACATGAGTGCGCCTAGCCGGTTGGAAATTCAGCGGCGACATCCGGAGCAGAGAAATAGAATCTCGGAAAAACGGGGGGGCCGCTGGTCCCGCCGTTTTACTCAAAATGTCAAAACCTGGACCGCAGTCCCTTGAGCTTGTTGCGGAAATCCGCCGTCACCGTCGCAATGTCCTCGTCGCTCGCAATCACCCGGGGTGTGAGCACGACCACCAGCTCGGTGCGATTTGCATTTTTTGTGCGCTGCCCGAACAACGGGCCAATCACGGGAAGGCTATAGAGTCCCGGGACTCCCGTATTACCCTCATTGCTCGTGTTCTGGATGAGCCCGCCGAGCACGACGGCCTGATTCGAGCGCACCGCCACGTTGCTGGTGATCTGACGGGTTTTGAATGTCGGCGAATCCAGGCTGGAGCTCTCGGTCTTGATGGCAGTGCTCACCTCCTGGTCGATCTCCATCTGCACCAGTCCGCCAGGTGTCACCCGCGGCTTGACCGAAAGCTGAACGCCCGTGTCCTTGTACTCGATCTGGTTGACCAGGGTGGAGGTGGTGGCGGTACTCTGCTGTTGGGATGTGGCGATGGGCACCTGTTCCCCGACCTGGATCTTGGCTGTCTGGTTGTCCTGTACCATCACCGATGGCGAGGACAGCACGTTGGCCAAGCCCTCGCCCGCCAAAGCGTTCAGGTTCGCGAGGATGACATCCGGCGAGCCGACCGCGGTCCAAGTGAAGTTGTACCCAGGAATACGGGTCTGGATACCAGCCGAGTCGTCAGTGTCGAGCGAGTTTGCGGCATCATAACCACGCAGTCTTCCCGTGAACAGCCACTGGACCCCGTACTCGAGGTTGCCCGTCAAGGTGATCTCGACGATGGTGGCCTCCACCAGTACCTGTAGGGGTACCAGGTCGAGCCGCTTGATGGCATCCAGGATCTTCTTGTAGTCCCGGGGATTGGACTTGATGAGTAGCGAGTTGTTGACGGTGTCCGCAACGATGCTCACCTCGGACGACAATTCGATCTTGCTGGAGACAGCAGACCTGGTCCCTTGACGCTCGGCTCCCGTCCCTTTCTCGGTCCCCTTGGATTCCAGGGAGGCTTGTCGCAGGCCCGGCGCCACGCCGCCGACCCGGCGGTTTTGGCCACCCCCCCCCCCCCCCGAGAACAGCTTGGTCAGGATGTCGGCGAGGTTCTCCGCATCACCGTTCTTCACTCGGTAGACGAAAAGTCGTTCGGCACCCTCTCCCGATGCCTCGGCAAGGTCGAGTCGCTCGATCCAGTCCTTCGCCTGCGAAAGGTATTTCTCCTGCGGCGTAACCACCAGGATGCTGTTGGCGCTCTCCACGGGCACGAAGCGGAAGATCCCCTTGAACGGATTTCCACCCTCGTCCGCGAGCAGATTTTCGAGCTCGCTGACGACATCATTGGCCGAAGCATAGTCGAGGGTGAAGAAGCCAACCGAGAGGCCGGACATCCAGTCGACATCGAAGACGCGGATGGTGTCCAGCAGATTGCCGATCTCGGAACCAGTTCCCGCGAGCACCAACATATTTCGCAGGTTATCGACGCGGATGACACTGCCTTCCGGTGCCAACGGCTCGATGATCTTGCTCATTTCCTCGGCACCGATGTACTGCAGGGGAACCACCTGGACGCTATAACCCACCGGCAATGCCTTCGTGGACTCGCCCAGTTGTGGGATCACCCTGCCCTGGACGGCACTGTTGATCGGCACCACGTCGTAGGTGCCGCCGTTCTGTACGAGCGCCGCGTTGTTCATCCGCAGCAAGGTCTCCAACGTAGGTATCAGGTCTTGACGGCGCAGGGGACGCCCGGTCTGCAAGGAAGCGGTACCCTGCACGCTGGGGTCCAGCACATAATTGACCTGCAGCAGATCGCCGAGAATGACCTTGACCACCTCGCGGATGTCCGTGCCGTCGAAGTTCAGGGTGACATCACCGGGCGTCGTATCCACCGAGGGGGGGGTGACCTTGTGCACGAAGACCCCGGTGCCGTGTTTGACGGATTCCTTGGGCGCCTGACCGGTCCCGGCCTCCAGACCAATGCCACGATCCGGGAGGGCGGAAGTCCTGGTGCCGCCTTGTCTGGCGCGTGGGCCTCCCACGCCGGCGAAGTGGCCCTCCCTCTCCCCGACCTTCAAGGTGGGATCCCATTGAGAACGCTCGCATCCGCTCACAGCCACCAAAAAGGCGCCGAGAACGTAAATGGGCAATTGCCTCAAGCCGCTTCTCCTGCAGTTAGCACTGGCTTTCGATGTCATTTGATATCAGGGTCGTCTCCTGGTCTCTCTAGCCCACGGGTTTCATTTCTTCGGAAGATTACGTCCTCCGGCGCGGCTCCTCGTACGTTGCGACCCGTTACGTGCCGACCGCGTAGGCTTTGCCGGTGCGTGAGCCGATGTCTTCCGATTGCGCTTCACCGGCGTCCTCCGCGGCGGAGTCGGAGGAGGCATGTTTTTGTAATCCCGCAACACGAGCGTATCCTTGCTTCCTTGTCGCTCCAACAGGATACGATCCGAGAGGATCTCGTGGACGGCCCACCCCGAGAGATTGTCGCCCGGTCGCAGCCGAATCAGCTCTTTCTTCTCCGGATCCCGGATCCAGGCGGAGGATTCCGACGGCGTGATCAATACGGCATTGAGATCCAGTTTTGCGAGGTCCGAGGGCACATCTGGCTCGGTCGATTCATCCTCCGGCTCTTCACTCGGGGGCCGGCGATCCGGCAGGAACAGGGGCCGTTCGGTGACAGCCGCGTACTCTTCCTTTTCTCGAAGCGGCGCGGACAGATCAGTTGTCTCTTCTGTGGGCCGGGAAGACAGGTCCGTTGGGAGCCCAGCAGACTCTGACACATGGGATACCGGTAAAGCGGGCGGCCAACCCCACCACTCCCAGAGGAGCACCACCGCCAAGGCGAAGGCGAGCAAAGCCAATGAGGCCCTCAAGGTTTTCCCTCCAGGGCATATCCGAGGACGTCCAGACGCACGGTCAGCTCCCCCTGCCGGGACGCGTTGGAATTCGCGCGAGCCCTGCGCCGGATCCGATGGTTACGCGGAGCCGTCCTGCGCTGCGGCGGCGCGCGCACCGAGAGTTGGTCGACAAAGAGAAAGGGGCGTGCCTGCTCGATCTGGTAGAGCACATCCATGAGCATATCGGTGTTGCCCTTGATCTGGGTGCGAACACGCACCTTCGGCGGCTGCTCGTCTTTCTGCGCCGGCAGGAGTTGGGTGCTTGTGACTTGTCCGCCGGCGGATTCGACCATTTGCTGAACCCGGCGCTGCACCTCGGCCCCGGCCAACGCGGGAGTCTTGGCTTCGAAATAATAATTCTCGACGTCTTTGTTACTGCGCACCCGCTCGAGCTCGGTCTGCAGCAGGGGCAACGTCTGAACCAAGCGGTGGTAGTGGGAGATCCGATCGTCGAGGGACGCGATCTCCTGCTCCAGCGCCCCCACTCGCTCCAGCCAGGGCCATCCGATCCCCACTAGGAGCGTCACGGGAATCGCCAGCGCCGCAGCCCAGGCGAGGATGCAGACGATCCGATGCCTGATGGGGTCGGTCACCCCTCCCCCGGACGCTTGTACTTAAGCGAAATTTGGAATCGCTCCCGATCGCTGCCCCTGATCTGGACCACGGGAGAGCGGAATGCAACGTCGGTGATCCCCGGTGCCTCATCCAGCAGGTTGATCAAGGACGTGGCCTGGGTGGACTCTCCACGAATCTGTATCTCCCCATCGCGGAAGTCCATATTTTGCACCCAGGTGTTGTCCGGAAGACGCTCGGTGAGCTCGAGCAGCAGATCGATCATCCGCGGTTGTTCCAGCTTGCGCTGCAAGACCGCAGCACTTCCTCGGCGGGCCTGCTCCAACGCAGTGCGTGTCTGGTTGACCTGATCAGCACGAGCTTTCAGCTCCGAGATTTGTGCTTCACGCGTGTCCCGCATCCTCTGCATCTGCCAAATCGGGGACAGCAGGGCCGCTGCTGCAAGCAACAACACCAGCGCCGCAAACAACTTGCCCATGCTGAAGGGCCCCGAGCCGCGCCGAGGACGCTCATCGGGGGGCAGCAGGTTGGCCTTCGGCCATGCGCCTTCCCAGGTCAGCTGGTCGACTGGTGCCCCCAACTCGCGCAAGCGCCGCAGCCAGTCCTGCACCTGTGCGCGCAGGCACAAAACCAACTCCAATTGTAACTTGTCCCGTGGGGCGGAGTCGTCCAGGACGCGAAAGCCGAAGTAGACTTGATCGGACCGGAACGGAGAGAGGCGATCCATTTCGTAAGTCAGGACCTGTGTCAGGTTGTCCCGCACCTGGCTGGGGAAGGCGACCTCGCGCTTCAGGATCTGATCCGCGGCAAGCTGCACTATCGTCTTCCGGCTCGCGCCCTTCGCACCCGCCAGCACCGCTTGTAGGGAGCCGGGTGCCTGGGGATCCAACTCCCCCAGGGTGGCGGACTCGTCACCGCGGGTCAGCACCACCCTTGCGGTCGCTCCCTGAGGCGCAACGATCAGGCTCTGCTCTCGGCGTTCCAAAAGGCGGCGCAATTCACGCGGTAGGCAGGAGACAAGGGCGCTACGCCAGCGTTCGAGCAGATCGTCGAGCAACATACTGCTCCCCAGGCTCGATGCGCGCAAGGAGCGGAAGGCATCGGTGACGGTCATCTGGACTCGACTCGAAATGTGTGACGGCTTCTTGCGAAGCCGCGACCGAAAAGGATTCCAAACAAGGCTCGAAGCGGGAGCCTACCAGGACGACTCTCGCCAAAAAATAATCCGTGCAAGATGAACACTCCAGAGGGATTAAGTAAAGCCCCAATCTTGAGACCCATAATCCGGTGGGTGGCTCTCTAGAGAACGGATTCGCCGCACAACGGCTAGCGGAGCTCGCCCTCGTCTCCGGCCACAGAAACGGGCTCATTCGCGGCCAGTCCGAAGCGCCGCCACAGGACTTTGTAGGGCTGGGTGTTGCCCGCCCGAGCGCGTACCTGAGCCGTCGCAGTTCGGTTTGAGACACCCCTATTGGCGTTGCCCGCCCCGGCGAGTACTAACGCCTCCATGCTCGGACCCGGCTCCCCTCCTCGCAAGCTCGTGACGCGAATCCGATAAAGAGGACCGCCACGCCCGACGGGACCCGACTCGAGGTCGCCCGAGTCCTCACCTTCCTGCCTGAGCTGCACCTGCTCCAGGGTGACTCCCTGCAGGGCAGCCTGCACCAGTGGTGGGGCAAACTCCTGATCCGGCGTGGCGTTATCGGAATCTACCGTAAGGGCCGGCGCCAAAGCGCGGTACAGCCCGGGATTCACGCCCAGCACCTCTTGCAGCTCTTCCACACTGTCGAAGGGACCGTCCTTGGCGCCGTAGGAACGGCCTGCGTCCGCGTAGTCGCCGTCCTCCGCCCCGTTGAGGCCGGTCAGATCGTCGGCATCGCGCCAGTCCAGGATGGCATCGGCAATAGCGCTCGCTCTGTCCTGGTCCAACCCCACGGCCTCGAGCAGGGCTAGCAACAGACTTTGCGACGCTTTGTTGAGGTCGATCCGCGATGTCTCGTTCGAGACTCGGATCTCCAGTGGCTCACCAGCAAAGCTCCTAAGCCGCGGCGTGTCGTCTGGGACCCAGGCATCGGTCCCTTCTTCGAAGGCCGTCGGTGGGGTAAGCAAATTGAGCATCGCCCAAGAGATGGCAGCCTCGGCCGCCGCATGAAAACGTGCGGTGGCGAGTTGGTTAGCGACCAGGGCGCTTTCGGTGCGCTGAGCCGCAGTCAGCCCGACGGCTATGATGGTAAGCAATGAAAGGACCCAGAGTACCAGCAGGAGGGCAATACCCCGCTGCCCCGAAGTCGAGCAGCGCTCCGCCCGGTAGCTGCGGCCGATCCTCATGACTCGGGCAGACGGATGAGCATGTCCGGCCATGTCTGCTCCTTCGTGGTCAGGTGAATGCGAACAGCCGAGGGCAAACGGGACTCGCCCAGCCACTCCCGATGCCATTCCTCCTCCTGCTCCCCCTGGGCGATCCCGAAATAGCCGATGTCGAGCTCCGCGACATCCTCGATCAACAGGGTCCTGCCGAAGGCCCCTGCGGCGCGGTCTTCGTCCTCGTCCAGGAGACCCGCGTCGGCCCGGCTTGCCTGTCCGTCGAACGGCTCCCACTCGGGGATATCGCCGAGACCATCGAGCACATCCGGCTGCAACAGCCAGCGCGTCAGGACCAGCCGATCTTTCTCACCCTCCACCAGAGACAAGCGCAGTACGTAGAGCCCGGGCGTTCCCACATGCTCGGACAGCGGGGCAACAAACTCGAGGTTCTGTTCGTTGCCGGAGAAGACCAACACCCGCTCGGCATCGAATGTGACCTGCACCGGCCTGATCTGCTCCAGGGCTCGCGCAAGAAAATCGCGGGCAATCCGCGGCTCGGCGGTCCGCTCCGCAAGGGCCTCCACTCGTTCCCAGCTCCGGGTACCCAGTCTCAGACCGGAGAAGAGCAGCAAGGCGATCAGGCCGATCATGGCCAGGGCGATGATCAGCTCCACCAGGGTGAAGCCCGAGGATCGGGTCGCAGACCCTTGGCCTTGAATGGATGAGAAAATGGACACCTTGATCGGGCAGATCCAAAAGAGACTTGTCTAGGGTGTTTCTCGGGAAGCCTTATTCGTCCCGTCCAGACGACTCGCGCTCCGGCTTCTCCCCGGCGCTAGCCCCGAGCAAATCGGAAGAGCTCGCGAGCCGCAGGGTGGATAGGCTCACCCGCCGAGGCTCTTCGGCTCTTCTGCCCCAAGACACCGACGAGGTGACCAGGAAGGCGTCGAAAGCCGGCTTCCAGCTTGGGTCGCCGAACGCGTAAGGCTGGATGGAGACCTGCCAGGTGAATCCGTCCTCCGGTTCTCCGCCGTAGCTGCCAGCTTCCAGGGGTATGTCGATCCCGGCGTCGGCGAGGCGCGCTTGGGCCAGGGTCACGGCGCGGGAGTAATCTCGGCTCAGGGCTGTGGTGACCAGGGCTCGCGAGAAGATCTCGATCAAGATGCCTAAGGAGAGGGCGAGGATGGAGAAGGCGACGACCACCTCGAGCAGTGTAAAGCCACCTTGCCGTTTCACCCTCCCATAGGACGGGGGAGAGGCACCGAGCACGGACGTTGGCGCTCCGCTTCCCCCTCCTCGGTGTGAGAAACCAGTCAAGAACACCCGGCTCGGACTCACGTGCCCCTCCAAGGTGCCGTGCGAATGCGTCCGGTCAGCCATTGGACACCGACCTGATAACCGGCGTCGTGCCGGGACAGGATGACACGTCCCCCGGTGGAGCTGCCGTCCGGAAAGAAGCGAACCACTCCTCTCTGCTCGTCGAGCATCTCCGTCTCCGCCGCTTCCAGCTTCAGGTCCAGACCCTTCGGCAGCTTGCCCCGGCGGAATCTGCCGTCCACCTCGAAGCTACGGGTCTCCAAATCGAGCGTAAAGGCAACGTCGTGGCCGGTGCGAATCGCCTCCTCACGGGCCAGGCGCAGACCCGCCGCGACCCGCCGCGCGGATGCCTTAAGCTCGACCCCGGGCATTGCCGCGGTGATCAAGGGTGGGGTGATCGCCAGGAGGAGTGCGGCTATGGCGAGGACAACCAGAAGCTCCAGGAGCGTAAATCCGCGCGATCTGCGAGTGGGCGGAAGGCATGAAGTCAAAAGCCGACCGGTCCCTACGCCAGCGAGCCGCGAAGAATCATGGCCTACGGTGAGATCGGCAAGAGGCACTAGGTGGTACCCAAGGAGGGTCTCAGCCCATTTTTCCACGATCGCCTTCATCCACGCACATGCCGGCCCTCGTCCTCGTGCCGATCAGTCCCAGCTGGCGACGTCCTTGTCCTCCCCGTCGCCTCCGTCGCGATTGTCCGCGCCCAGAGACCAGAGATCGTAGGACCCGTGGTCACCGGGGGATCTGTAGTGATATTCGAAGCCCCAGGGATCCTTCGGCACGGCGGATTTCTTGAGATAGGGTCCAAACCAGTTGGTGACGTCCCCGGGATTTTCCACCAGGGCCTGCAAACCTTCGTCCGTCGTCGGAAGGCGCCCCACGTCGATGGAGAAAACCTCAAGGGCCCCGCCGAGGTTGGCGATCTGCGTCTGAGTGGTCTTGGTCTTGGCACCCTTGAAAAACTTGATCACATTAGGTGCGACCACCGCTGCCAGCAGTCCGAGTATGGCGAGAACTACCAGCAGCTCGATCAGTGTAAAGCCACGGCCCTTGGAACGGGGCCGTGGGTGCTGTTTCAGAAAAGGCCGCAAGCGTCCGGCGCCGTGGATATGCATGGGGAGCGACTCCTGTGTCCGATACGGTGAAAGCAGTTGCCGGTTGCGATCCGCCCCGGCTGCATGGTAATTCGACGCGCTTGGGGAGAATGCCCGCTTCTAGAAAGAGACTTCTCTCGTGAGCTTCGCAATGCCCCCATACCCTCTTTGCCACAATCGGTTCGCTCGACCCCGCGGCTCGCCAGCTACATCACCAGCTCGTTCGCGTCGAGTATGGGGATAATGATCGAGATGATAATCCCGGCTATCAGGATGCCCAAGCCGACGATCACCACGGGCTCCAACAGGGCGAGCATACGCTTGACACTCGCCTGCGTCTCCCGGTCGTAGACCTGCGCCACCTTGGCGAGCATGGCGTCCAGGCTCCCCGACTCCTCGCCGACGCGGATCATCTGCAACGCCATCTGGGGCAGGATCTCGCGCCGTGCCACCGGCTCGGCCAAACCACGTCCGTGCTTCAGGTCCTCACCTGCCTCATCCAGAAGGCCCGAGAGCTTTCGATTGGACACCACTTCCTTGGACAGGTTCAAGGCGCTGAGCAACGGCAGCCCGTTCTTGAGCAGGGTCGCGAGGGTATGACAGAAACGGGCGGTCTCCAACTTCCAGAGAAGGTCTCCCAGAAGCGGCAGCTCCAACAATTTGTGGTCAACCCGGGTACGCACCACCGGGTCCTGCAGCCATCGCTCCACGGCCAGGGCGACGAGCGCCACCACTGCGAGCATGGCCCACCAATAACCCCGAAAGAGGTCTCCTACGCCGATGACGATACGGGTCGGGAGGGGAAGCGTCGCCCCCATGTCCTCGAACATGGCCGTGAACTGGGGCACCACGAACACCAGCAATAGGATGACCGATAAACCGGCGACGACGAGCAGAATGGCGGGATAGATCAGGGCGGAGGTGACGGTCTCTTTGAGCTCTGCGGAGCGCTCCAGGTAATCGGCGAGGCGAGCGAGCACGGCCTCCAAGGCGCCGCTCGCCTCGCCTGCGCGCACCATGTTCACATAGAGGCGCGGGAACTGGCCGTCCTGCCCCTCCAGAGCGGCGGCGAAGGTCGAGCCGCCTCGTACCCGTTCCTGGAGGTTCTCCAGGATCCGGACGATGCGCTCATCCTCCGTCAGATCGATCAGGATCTGCAGTGAACGGTCCAGGGTCAAGCCGGCTTCCAACAAGGTCGAGAGCTCGCGGGTGAGCAGGGCGATCTCTTTGCCGGTAAGTCGGCGTGTGCGGGCTCGGCGCAGGGGTGAGCGCAGCCCACCTGCGGGCCGAACCAGGATCGGGATCAAACCCTCGCCTTGGAGCTGGCGGATCACGCCCCCCTCATCCGCTGCGTCCAGCTCTCCTTCCACCGGCTCGCCGTCTTGCCGGACCGCCTTGTAGGTGAACCGTGCCACCTCAGGTCTCCTCGGCCACGCGCATGACCTCTTCGACGGTGGTGCGTCCGTCCAGGGCCTTGCGTAGCCCGTCTTCGTACATGGTCGACATGCCCTCGGCAATCGCCTGACGCTGGATCTCGGTCGCCGTCGCATGGGAGAGCACCGCCTGGCGGATTCCGTCGCTCATGATGAGGACCTCGGTGATCACCATGCGTCCCCGGTATCCGGTATCGTTGCACTGCTCGCAGCCCACCGGATGGTAGAGGAAGAGATCCTCCGCCTCCCGATCGCGCAGACGCATGAACTTGAGCCTCACCTCCGGTAGCGGCTCGTAGCGTTCCCGGCAGTGCGGACACAGCCGGCGCACTAGTCGCTGCGCCAGGATGCCGTTGATGGTGGAGGTCAAGAGGTAGTCGTCCACCCCCATGTCCAGGAGGCGGGTCACGCCGCTGGCGGCATCGTTTGTGTGCAGGGTGGAGAGCACGACGTGACCGGTCAGGGCCGACTGTACCGCAATACGTGCGGTCTCGAGGTCGCGCATCTCGCCCACCATGATGATGTCCGGATCCTGGCGGACGATGGAGCGCAGGGCCCCCGCGAAGGTCATGCCGATCTGGGGCTTGACCTGGATCTGGTTGATGCCCGGAAGCTGATATTCCACCGGGTCCTCGACCGTGATGATCTTGCGCTCCTGGGTGTTGAGGCGGCTCAGCGCCGTGTACAGGGTGGTGCTCTTGCCGCTGCCGGTAGGACCCGTGACCAGGAAGATCCCGTAGGGCATGTCCAGGATGGTACCGAGCCGCTCGCGGGGACTGCCGTCGAAACCGAGAGCATCGAAATCGAAGCGCACGCTTTCCTTGTCCAGAAGGCGCATGACCACGCTCTCGCCGAACATGGTGGGCACGGTCGACACTCGAAGATCCAGCTCCTTGCCCTGCACCCGCAGCGGGATGCGCCCGTCCTGGGGTAGGCGGCGCTCGGCGATGTTGAGCTTGGACATGATCTTGATGCGGGAGATGACCGCCGCGGTGGACCGCGGTGGCGGCGAGTCCACCTCCTTGAGGATACCGTCGACGCGGTAGCGCACCTTGAGCTCGTCCTCGAAGGGCTCGATGTGGATGTCCGAGGCACGGGACTCCACGGCATGCTGGACGATCTGGTTGACCATCCGGATCACCGGGGCCTCGCTCGCCAGATCCTTGAGGTGCTCGATATCGTCCTCCGATACTTCGCCGAGCCCGGCGGCGAAGTCCTCCTCCTCGGCCTCGTCCTCGCTCTTCGCGTAGAGGCGGTCCAGAGCCAGCTCGATCTCCGAGGGCAGACCGACGGCGCGCGTCACTGGTTTGCCGACGGCCAAGGCCACCGCATCCAGGGCAAAGGCATCGGACGGGTCCGACATGACGACGACAAGCTCCGACTCGTCCTCCCGCAGCGGGAGCACCCTCGCGTCCTTGAGAAAACGCAGGCTCAGGGACTCCGACGCTATCGGCGACTGCGGGTAGTCCGAAGGCTCCGCCAGTGGGATGTCCAGAACCTCGGAAAACGCCTGCGCCAGGTCCCGCTCCGAGACCAGACCCAGGCGAGTCAGCATGCGCAGGATCGCATCGCCGCTCTCCTCGACCAGCCGGCGGGCTCGGGCCAGGTCCGTGCCCCCGAGCTTGCCGCGCTCCTGGAGGAAGGCGAGGACGTCAGACTCGACTGAGTCGACCGACTCCCTCGGAACAGGGACGAGGGGCTCATCCCCGGAAATTCCGGCCTCTTCGCTCAGGTCGTCGAGGAGCAGGTCGGGGTCCACCGCCATTGTCATTCCCGACGGGTCGCTCTGTCCCGGCGAGCTCGAGGGATCGGATCCGCGGATGTCAGCCATGGACAATCTCCCGGACAGGATGGATAGGGCACGCCGCCGAATTCTCGGATTCATCACGCCACTGGGGCATCAGGGCGCGCAGCGCGGCCAGCATGGCCGCCTCGTCACAGGCCCGGACAGCCGCCTTCAAGGCCTCGAGCCCAGCCGTCAGCTCATCGAGCCGCGGTGCCGTCCCGCATCGGGCAACGCGAATCTTGGGATGAGCCGTCTCCGCCAGATTCTCCGACTCGTAGAAGAGCTCCTCGAAAAGCTTCTCGCCCGGCCTCAAGCCGACATATTCGATGGCGATGTCCTTGCCGGGTCGCTTGCCGGAGAGACGGATCATCTGCTCCGCCAGATAGGCGATCTTGACCGGCTCACCCATGTCCAGCACGAAGATTTCGCCGCCTTGCCCGATGGCCGCCGCCTGCATGATGAGCTGGCAGGCCTCCGGGATGGTCATGAAGAAACGCTCGATATTCGGGTGGGTGACGGTCACGGGTCCACCGCGCTCGATCTGGCTTCGGAACAGAGGCACCACGCTGCCCGCGGAGTCCAGTACGTTGCCGAACCGGACCGTCTCGAAACGGGTCCGCGACTGCCTGACGAGGGCGTGGCAGAGGAGCTCGGCTATGCCTTTGGTCATGCCCATGACGTTGGCGGGATTCACCGCCTTATCCGTCGAGATGAGGACGAATTCTTCACACGCGAAGGCGTCAGCCGCCCGGGCGACGATCTCCGTTCCCAGTACGTTGTTGCGGATTGCCGATCGCGCCTGGTGCTCCAGCAAGGGCACGTGCTTGTACGCCGCGGCATGGAACACGACCCGCGGCTGTCCCTCCCGGAACAGTACCTGCACCGCCTCTGTGTCGGTGACATCCAACAACACACACTCGACCGCGACCTCCGGGTAGGCGTCCCGCAGCTCCATATCGATACGGTACAGATTGAGCTCGCTGTTGTCTGCCACCAGGAGCCGGCTGGGCCGAGAGCGCGCGATCTGGCGGCAGAGCTCCGAGCCGATGGAGCCTCCCCCCCCCGTCACCAGCACCACCCGATCCTCCAGGGCATGCCGGATGCCGTCCGGATCGAGCTGCACCGGATTGCGCCCCAGAAGGTCCTCGATGGAGACCGGTCGTACCTGGCTGATCGACACCTGCCCGGTCATCAGGCTCCGCAGCTGGGGAACCGTGCGAAAGGGCTTGCCGGCCCGCTCGCACAAGGTCACGAGGCGCTGCATCTGGCTGGTCGACGCACTCGGAATCGCCAGCAGGATGAGGTCCACGGAGAGTCTCTCGGCCAGCTGTGGGATCTCTTCCGTGGATCCCCGGACCTGGATGCCGTGAATCTCGCTGCCGTGACGGCGCAGCTTGTCGTCCACGAAGGCCACGGGGATATAGGCAGGCTGGCGGTCTCGGAGCATGTCCCGGACCAGCATCTCTCCGGCCCGACCGGCCCCTACGATCAACACCCGTCGTCCGTTGCGCAACGCCAGTCGGTGGTCCCTCAACCAGCGGTAGAGGAGCCGCGGCGCGACGAGCAACAGCATCTGCAGCCCCAGGTAAAGCACGGGCACGGAGCGTGGGACCCCTGCCATACGATCGAAAACGAACAGGACGGCGAAGACCAGAGTCGTCCCCGTCAGGACGGCCTTGGTAATGCGCTCGATATCCGGCAGCGAGGCGAAGCGCCAGATCCCGCGATAGAGCCCGAACACCCAAAAGACCGCGGCTTGGATGAGGACTACGGCGGGCAATGCCCGCAGGGCCGCCCCGAGATAGAGGTCCGGGATCTCTCCGAGGTTGAAACGCAGCCAGTAGGCGAGAAGCCAAGCCGCTGGCACCATCGCCACGTCGTGGAGGAAGGCCGCGGTCCGCGAGCGCAGGCGATCGACCCAGGGCTTCATGGGGCGGCACAGCCCGCCAGACGTTCGACCAGACGGATCTTGAAGCCGATCAAGACATAGATGACCGCCCACGCGGCAAGCAAAAGCCGCTGGTCGGGCACGCCCATTTTCGGGGCCGACACGGCCGTGGCTGCGCAGGCCGCCATCAGCAGATACGCCCAGAGCAGGGTCCTCCGGCGGCCCCAACCGGCCAGCACCAGGCGCTGATAGTGATGGGAGCGGTGTGCCTGCCAGATGCGCTCCCCCCGCACCAGACGGCGAAGAAGGGTCGAAGTGGCGTCCAAGATGAAGGGCGAGAATGCCAGCCACGCCGCCCACAGAGGAAAGAGGCCGCGGCGAGCCCCGACCAGGGAAAGGACGGCGGCGAGCAGCCCCAGGGTGGCCGAGCCGAGGTCCCCGAGAAAGATCCGCGCTGGCGGAAAATTGCACAGGAGAAAACCGCATGCCGCCGAAACGAGGATCCCATTGGCCAACGCGAACTCCATGTCACCGCCCCTCCAGCCCATCAGAGCGAGGGCCCCAAAGCCGAAGACCGCCATTCCACCGGCAAGCCCATCCATACCATCCATGAAATTGTAGAGATTGATCATCCAGACCAGGTAGCCGAGGGTCAAGAGCCATGACAGCGGTCGCGGCACGATCCAATAGGCCCCCGGGAGCTCGATGCCAGACCAGGAGATACCCGCTCCCAGCAACAGCAGCCCGGCAGTCAGATGAGCGGCGAGGCGGTACCGAGCCTCGACCTCTCCCTGATCATCGAGAAAGGAAACCGAGCCGACGAGGAGAACGGCAGCAGCGATCGGGGCCCAGGCCGCAGGCGGGGGAAAGACGATTAGGGCGAAGGGGGTGGCGACTGTGAGTGCCGTGAAGATCGCGATGCCACCCGTACGCGGGAGTGCGCCCGAGTGAAGGGAGCGTTCGTTCGGGATGTCGAGCATGCGACGAAACAGGGAGGGAGAACGCGACAACCGCCAGCTCGAGAAGGCACTCGCGGCGAATGAAACGACCAAAGAGAGGAGGGCGACTGCACCTTGGCTCATGGCACGCGAGGGATTTGATGACAAAGAGCCGACCGGCGCCCCCCGGGGGTCTATCCCCGGGTGCCCTTTCCCAGGATGTTCAGTCCCTTGAGCACATTGAGGGCTTCTCCGAGCTGATAGTCCTCGACCGCAAGAGGTCGTTTCTCCGCCTCGGGCTTGCCGCCGCCCTTGTCGTCCGAGCCCTTGCCCTCGGTCTCCGTGTCCTTTGCGTCCGAGCCTTTGCCCCCGGCACCCTTGTCCTCTGCCTCACCTTTGTCCTTCGCCCCACCTTTTGTGCCGGTCGTTTCCCGTTCGTCATTCAGGTGGCGGCGCAGATCGGCCTCCTTCAACGGCCCCACACCCGACTCCTCGGCAACGCTGAGCGCGCCCCCGGGCAGCTCGATATCGGGCGCGATTCCGTGGGCCTGGATCGAACGCCCTGAGGGCGTGTAATACCTGGCCGTTGTCAGCTTGAGGGCCGTGATGTCGTCGATCGGCACGATGGTCTGCACGGAGCCTTTGCCGAATGTGGGACTACCCATGATGATGGCGCGCTTGTGGTCCTGGAGCGCCCCGGCGACGATTTCCGACGCCGATGCGGAGCCGGCGTTGACCAATACTACGATCGGCGCACCCTCGAGCACATCGTCGGGACCGGCCTTGAACTCGAGCTGCGAGTCCTCGACCCGACCCTTGGTAGAGACGATGACGCCCCCGACGAGAAAGGCGTCGCTCACGCCGACGGCACTGTTGAGGACCCCACCCGGGTTGTTTCTCAGGTCCAGGACCAGGCCTTTCAAGGCCCCCCCGTTCGCCTTTTCGATCTCGTTCAGGGCCGAGAGGAGATCCTCGGTGGTATGAGACTGGAAGTGGGAGATGCGCACATAGCCGTACCCCGGCTCGAGGGTCCGGCTCTTGACGCTGGCCACCTGGATGACGTCCCGCTCGAGGTCCACGTCGAAAGGACGATCGTCGCCCTCGCGCAGGATCGTCAGATTGATCCGCGTCCCCGGTTTGCCGCGCATGACATTGACGGCATCGTTCAGGCTCATGCCCTTCACCGGCTTCTCGTCTATGCGAATGATCAGGTCGCCCGCCTCGAGCCCGGCCCGCTCGGCCGGGGTGTCGTCGATCGGAGCGATGACCTTGACGAAACCGTCCTCCATGCCGACCTCGATGCCCAGGCCGCCGAACTCACCGCTGGTACCGACCTGCAGATCCTGGTATTCCTCGGCATCCAGATACGAGGAATGGGGATCCAGGCCGGCCAGCATGCCGCGGATTGCGCTCTGGAGCAGCGTCTTGTCATCGACTGCCTCCACATAGTCGCTCTTGATCCGGCCGAAGACCTCGGCAAAGGTGCGCAGCTCCTTCAAAGGCAGCTTGTCATCCGCCTTCCCGTCGTCATCGGAGGCTGCTCCGAGATAGCCTCCACCCAGGGTGAGCACGAGGCCGATGATCGGCAAAAGGATCGACTCGAGGGGCTTTTTCATAAAGGAATTACTGAAAAAAAGGATTACTGAAAATGGATTGACGACCGGGAAGCAACGAAGGCAACAGGGATATCGGGAGAGTCCGGAGATTTTCTGGGTTGGAGTGGAGAAAGCACGATACGTTCCACCCGGGGAAGACTGACTGCAGAGGAGCTGCGCTCGCCCTCGGGCTCGCGCCGGCACCATCGCTCGGGGTTCAGGGGTCGACCTCGGTGGCGGATGGCAAAATAGAGTCCCGAGGATGCACCGCCACCACTGCTGCCGCTCAGCGCGATCGTTTCGCCGGCGGCGACCCAGTCGCCGGGCTCCGCGAGCAGGGCTTGATTGTGGCCGTACAGGGTCATGTAGTCGTCGTCATGCTCGATGATGATCAAAAGTCCGAAACCGCGCAGCCAGTCGGCATAAACCACGCGACCGGGTTGCACCGCCCGCACCTCGGCGCCCTCCTCGGCCTTCAGGATCACGCCATCCCAGCGTTGGGCACCATCCCCTTTGAGGCTGTCGTAATGCGACAAGAGGCGGACATCCGCGAGTGGCCAGGGCAGATGCCCACGCAGCTGCTTCAATGACTTCTGGCTGAGCTTCGCCTCGGGCAATGCTCGGGCCTGTCGCTCCAGCTGCTCCAACAGCAGCCGCAGCTCCCGCGCCTGCCTGCGCAGCTCTCCGACGCTCTCCGCCCTGGTGGTGATGGTCTGCTCCAGGGAAGCCAGAAGCTGGGCGCGCTCCTCCTGCGCCGCTGCCAGTCGGGTACGGGTCTGCTCCTGCCTTTGTGCCATCGCGGACAAGCGTGCCCTTTCTGCTTCCGCTTCGCGCGCGAGCTCGTCGAGTGTATGCGAACGCCGGGTGACCGCTTCGATCCGCTCGACACGGTAACGGTTGAGAATCCCGTAATAGGCCATGATCCGGCTGGAGCGGCTCGCATCTTCCTGATCGAGCAGTATCCGCAAGCGATCTCCCGGTCCCATGGCATAGGCGGAGCGGAGCAGGCTCCCGAGGATCGTGCGCTCGCGATCCAGGATCTTGCGCTCCGCCTCCAACTGCGCGTGAAGCTTACCCAGTGCCTCCTCCTGCTCGGTGAGCATCGCGGCCAGCTGGTGGCCGGCCCGGGCCAGATCTCCAATATCCCGCTCGCGCCGCTCGAGCTCTGCCAAGAATTCCTCGCGACGGCCGCGACGCAGGGCCAAGTCCTGCTCCATATCCCGGACCCGCTTCTCCACATTGGCCAAGTCGCGCTTCTGGTCCTCGAGGGCTGGATCATCAGCCCGGACCGGGACAGCCAATGCACCCATCCACACAAGGCACAGGCCGGCCAGCGGGAGAAACCGGGCTTGCTGGAAAAACACCCGGGGGGAGAGCCGCCTTGCCGCCGCGCGACCGATCCGGGATGCCGTGCATCCGATATCCTCGCGCAATCTTCTCCAGGAAGGCACCTGCATCAAGCACCCGGGTCGGCATCCCGATCGAGGGGGAAGGTAGGCTGTCTCACGGAGGCTCGTGCGGCGCAAATCCAGGGTCGCAAATTCGACTATTGAAAATTATACGAAGTCTCGCACTCGCCTGTCAGCGCAGGTAGGGCCCGGACGCATCCAGGCCCACGAGGCGGTGAACGAGAGGACGAAAATTCGCTTCCCGACAGAAAAAGCTTATTATCTTATGCTACATGAGTCAGTAACTCGATGAGATCTCTATCCCATGGCAGGTGACCTCAGCCTCACGACAAATCCTATTCTCGACCCACCAGCCGTTCTCGGCCCACCGGAGACGCAAGCCGCACCCGTCGATCTGTTCGCGGACGATGACGACATCGAGCGTGCATCCCGCTCGCTCAAGGCGATCTCCCATCCCCTGCGGTTGAAAATCCTCTGTACTCTCGGCGGCCAGGAAGTCAGCGTCCAGGAGATCGTGGACTTCGTTGGCACATCCCAGAGCAACATCTCCCAACACCTGGCGATCTTGCGCGACAAGGGGATTCTCGCTGCGCGCAAAGACGCAAACCGCGTCTACTACCGCGTCACCGACACCCGCACTCTGCAGCTCATCGGCATGATGCGCGAAGTGTTCTGCCATCACGGTCGTTGATGACGGGTACAGCTGCGGGCCTTATACTTCCGCCACCCGATCCGTTACAGGCGTCGTCGCAGCCCCGTTCAGACGAGCGGGGTAATTGATGGAAGCACTTTTGTCGGATACGACATGCAGCCACAGCAGCTCATCGAGTTCATCGGCAACCACTGGGTCCTCTTCGGCGCACTGGTGGCGATTGTCGCCTTGCTGGCCAAAAACCTGCTCGTCGGCGGGAAGGGATCCGTGGATTCCGCCGGGGCGACGGATCTCATCAATCACAAGGACGCCTTGGTGCTGGACGTGCGGCCGGCGGCGGATTTCGCACAAGGGCACATCATCAATGCCCTCAATGTTCCCATGAACGGCCTCAAGAAACAGATCGCGACGCTGCAGAAGCACAAAGACAAGCCGATCCTCGTCACCTGCCGTTCAGGCTCCCAGTCGACCATGGCTTGCCAGCAGCTGCGCAAAGAAGGCTTTACGGATGTCCATAACCTGCGCGGCGGTGTCCTCGCCTGGCAAAACGCCAATCTCCCCCTTTCGAAGAAAAAGCGCTGAGCGCGCCTTCCGAAGCCGCCTCCCGCGGCCTTTCATATCACCCCGAAGGATTTTTACAATGGCCGAAAGCGAGCAACCAAACGCCAAGCAGTTCCTGGTGCACCGCATCTACACCAAGGACCTTTCCTACGAGTCGCCCAATGCCCCGGAGATCTTCCGCCAGGGGTGGGACCCGAAGCACGAGCTCACCTTGAACACCAAAACAGGTAAGCTCGCGGACGACACCTTCGAGGTCGTTCTGTCGGTCACTGTGACCACCAAGATTGGGGACAAGACTGCCCACATCGTGGAGGTGCACCTGGCCGGCCTGTTCGGGGTCAGGGGATTCTCCGACGACGAGCTGGGACCGCTGCTCGGCGCTTACTGCCCGAATCTGCTTTTCCCCTACGCGCGCGAGATCGTGTCCGATCTGGTTACCAAGGGAAGCTTTCCCCAACTGGTGTTGCAACCGGTCAACTTCGACGCCCTCTACGCCCAACATCGTGAGAAGACGGCCGAGCAATCGGGTACGGCCTCCCATTGAGTGAGACCGACGCCACGGAGCTTGCCGTCCTGGGGGCCGGCTCCTGGGGCACGGCCCTTTCCCTGCTGCTATGCCGCAACGGACACCGGGTCCGGCTTTGGGATTACTCGGCGGAGCAGGTTCGGGCCTTGCGTCGAGATGGAGAGAATTGCCGCTTTCTGCCCGGGTTCGAGCTTCCCCCGATGCTGCGGCCCGTCGAAGAGTTGGCCGAGTGCCTCGACGGTGCCCGGGAGCTGCTGATCGTAGTTCCCAGCCGCGCTTTTGCCGACGTCCTGCATCACCTTTCCTACCAGCTTCCCGACGACCTCGGAATCGCCTGGGCGACCAAGGGATTCGAGCCCGACAGTGGGCGGCTACTGCACCAAGTCGCGGAAGAGATCGTTGGACCGCGGGACCTGGCCGTCGTTTCCGGCCCAAGCTTTGCCAAAGAAGTCGCCCTTGGCCTGCCCACGGCGGTTACCGTGGCATCCCCCAGCCCAAGTCACGCCCGGCGCGTTGCCGGCTGTCTACACAGCGACCGATTCCGCGCCTATACCAGCGACGACTTGGTCGGCGTCCAAGTGGGCGGCGCTGCCAAGAACGTGCTGGCGATCGCCACCGGCATCGCCGACGGTCTCGGCTTCGGGGCCAACACCAGGGCTGCGTTGATTACCCGTGGACTGGCGGAGCTGATCCGGCTGGGGACCGCACTGGGGGGCAAACAGGAGACCTTCATGGGCCTCGCCGGGCTGGGCGACTTGGTCCTTACCTGTACCGATGACCAGTCGCGGAACCGGCGCATGGGCCTGGCCCTGGCTCGTGGACTCGGTGTCGAAGAGGCCAGGAGGGAGATCGGTCAAGAGGTGGAAGGTGTCATCACCACCGGGTCGGTCAACGCCATCGCGCGACGTATGGCCGTGGAAATGCCGATCTGCGAGCAAGTCTTCGGCGTTCTTCACGAAGGGGTGACGCCGACGCAGGCAACACAGAACCTGCTTGCACGCGGCAGCAGGGCGGAATTCTCCTGACAGAAGGGACCTTCCTGGAGGCAGCCCGTTGCGCGAGAGATGCCTACGCTTGCCGGGCGCCGGAAAAGTCATTCTGACGCCAAGCCTCGTAGAGGATGACAGCCACTGCATTGGACAGGTTCAGACTCCGGTTGTCCGGGAGCATCGGGATGTACAACCACTGCTGCTCCGGGATGTCCGCCAGGACCGGCGGCGGCAGACCTCGGGTCTCCGGTCCGAACAGGAAGGCATCTCCGGGACGGTAGCTCGTCCGCGCATAAGGCGAGCTTCCGCGGGTGCTGCAAGCATAGAGTTTGCCCTCGGTCCTGGATCGCAGATAGGCATCGAGGGACGAGTGAGCTCTGACGTTGACCCACTCGAGGTAATCCAGACCAGCACGGCGCAGCCGCCGGTCTTCGAGCCGGAACCCGAGGGGCTCGATCAAATGCAGACGCGAGCCGCAGTTCGCGCAGAGGCGCATAATATTTCCCGTGTTGGGGGGGATCTCCGGCTGGTAGAGGACGACGTCGAACATATGCCTATCGCATCGAATCGAGCCGCGACACGGGTCGGCGCACACAGAAGTACCGCGCAACGGCCCGCAGGTGATCAGGCATGAGCAAGACGACGGACCCCCGCCTGGCAATCGGCTTCTGCGGGCTGCGCTTCAACACGCCACTGGTGTTGCTTTCCGGCTGTGTCGGCTTCGGTGGGGAGTATACGCGGGTCGCGGGATTCTCGAATCGGGATACCGGTGCCGTCTGCCTCAAGGGAACCACGCTGCGGCCCCGCCTGGGAAACCCGCCGCACAGGGTCTGCGAGACCGCGAGTGGCATGCTGAATGCCATCGGCCTGCAGAATCCGGGGGTCGACCATGTGGTGGACCGCATCCTCCCAACCCTGGATTTCGGCGAGACGCGCTTCATCGCCAACGTCTCGGGCTCGACGGTCGAAGAATACTACGAGGTCACGCGGCGTTTCGACGACTCTCCCATCGATGCCATCGAGATCAACATTTCCTGCCCCAACATCAAGGAGGGAGGAGTTGCCTTCGGCAACGATCTGAAGATGTCGGCCCAGGTGGTGGGCACCTGCCGCTCCGCCACCCGTAAGCCGCTGATCACGAAGCTATCGCCGAATCAAACCGATATTGCGGCCAATGCTCGGGCCTGCCTGGAGGCAGGCTCGGATGCCTTTTCCGTCATCAACACCCTGATGGGGATGGCCATCGACATCGAGTCGCGGCTACCCATCCTTGGCAACAATCAGGGCGGCTTGTCCGGACCGGCCATCAAGCCCATTGCCCTGCTCAAGGTTCACCAGGTGTATCAGGTGTGCCGGGAGCACGGGGTGCCCATCATAGGCCAAGGCGGCATCGCCTGTGCCGCGGACGCGATCGAGTTCATGATCGCAGGGGCCAGCGCGGTGGGCGTGGGGACGGCGCTCTTCTACGATCCACTGATACTTCCCACCATCAATCAGGGGATCGGCGAGTATCTGGACCGCCATGAGCTGGCCACCGTGGGGCAGATCACGGGCAGTCTGCAGCTGCATGGCGAGGAGGCCTGTACCGGTGCCTGCCGATGAGCCGCCGGCCCCCCAAAGGGATATCTCGGCTGTTGACCGATTCGGTCCTTTCCGTGTTAAATTAATATTTCGGCATACTCTGAAAAGGCCGAACAGATCCATCCCCTGAACATCCTGGAGAGAGCCATGACCGACGTTGCGGCCTTGAAGAAAGAGAAGCAAGATTTGATCGACAAAATGCTCGTGATGCAGAAGCAATTCATCGAGTATGAGCATGAGAACGGGGTCAGCGGAAAGGACTACTGGGCCTCGAGCGACGGCCTGCTCGCCAACTATCGTCAGGAGTATATCGACATGGCGAACCGCGTCGTGGACATTGCCCACGAGCTCGTCGGCTCATCGCGCAACTGACAACCTGCGCCGGGTCCACCCCCCCCCTGGACCCGACATTGAGAGCTCGAAAAAAAATCGGACGCCTACTGTGGACGCCCCGGAACGTCCGTGACTGCGTCCGAATTTTTCACAAGCTCTGAGTGAAACCCCGCACATGCCGAAAGGCAGGTGTTTTGTCTCGATCTTGAACGAGCTACACCCTTGGGACGTCACGCCGTCGCAGGCACGTGCCATTCAGGAACGACTGCGCGACCGGATCGTCAGGGACGACGACTTCTCGCGCATCGAGACGGTAGCCGGTCTGGACGTCGGATTCGAGGACGGCGGCAGGGTGACCAGGGCTGCGGTGGTCATGCTGCGCTATCCGGACCTGGAGCCCCTGGATCAGACGGTGACGAGGTGCCCCACACGTTTTCCTTATGTTCCCGGCCTCCTTTCCTTCCGCGAGATCCCGGCGGTGCTCGATGCCCTCTCGGCGCTACGAATCCGGCCGGATCTTTTGTTGTGCGACGGTCAAGGCTACGCCCATCCGCGCCGGTTCGGTCTGGCCTGTCACCTGGGGCTGCTCACGAACCTGCCCAGCATCGGCGTGGCGAAGTCGCGTCTGATCGGGGAGCATGGAGCCCTGGGCGAGCAGAAGGGTGCGCACACCTGGTTGCGGCACGGGGGCGAAATCATCGGCGCCCTGCTGCGCACCCGCTCCCGGGTGCGCCCGGTCTATGTATCTGTGGGGCACCGAATCTGCCTGGAAACTGCCCTGGCCTACGTCCTGGCCTGCACGACACGATACCGCCTGCCGGAGACCACCCGTCGGGCACATCAGCTGGCATCGGAAATCAAAGCGGCATGAGGAACTGGCGCGGCCACAGGGACCGTCCAGTCATTTTCGTTCGTATTCAGCGCTCAAAAGCCGCCGTAAATGACGATCTCGCTGATCGGCTTCCTCTCCCGCTCCCGGGCATCGCGTTTCGCGTATTCCTGATCCAGGTCCGTATGGCCGGGATCACCCGCGTAGCCAATCGCCAAGGCCGTAAATGGCTCGGTCGAAGTAGGTATCTCGAAGACCTCGCTGACCCTCGAAGGGTCGATGCCGATCATCTGGTGTACAGACAGGCCCCGTGCAGTCGCTTCCAGGGTCAGGCAAGCGGAAGCGGCGCCGAGGTCGTGGACGGCAGCCTTGTTTTCCTTGCCGTTGTGCACGAACAAGTGCTCGGCCAGGCCGATGGCAAGTACGGGCGCATGTCTGGCCCAAACTTGGTTCGCCTCGAGCAGAACACCCAGAATCTGCTTCCAGGTCTCGTAGCTGCGCTCCCGTACACCGACGACGTAGCGCCAGGGCTGAGCGTTGTACGACGACATGGTCCAGCGGGCCGCTTCGAACAAGGCGCGCAGGTCCTGTTCACTCACGCTCCGGTCCGCATCGAAGACGTACGGACTCCAGCGCTCTTTCACCAGATCGTGGATGTTTGCCTGAGTCGGTGCGGTGCGTCTCATGATCAGGGATCCTCCTGGCTCTTCAACTGGGGGAAAAGGAATACAACACCATGCCTACCATGCATGCCGATCAGACATGATCTCGTCTCGGTATAAATTTCGTTAGAGCCTATATTTGTCGTACCCGTGATGTTGATAAATACACTTATCGAATAATTACTATCAATGCATCGTTGACAATAGATGGATGTGCTCACCGGCATGCGGACCTATGCAGCCGTCGTGTCAGCAGGCTCCTTCACGGCGGCTGCCGATCGGCTCGGGATTTCCAGGGCGCTTGCCAGTAAGTACGTAGGGCAACTGGAGGAACACCTTCGCGTCCGGTTGCTCAATCGCACGACGCGTCAGCTGAGCGCAACCGAGGCCGGGCGGACCTATTCCCAGCGCTGCCGGCAAATCCTCGATGACATTGATGAGCTGGAGGCCGCCGTTGCGGATCAACCCATTTTTGTCATTTCCGCCGGCCGAGTTCGTGTAACCCTTTGATTCTCTTTTTCCGGCGAGATCTGAGCCGTGCGTATTCAATTAGTTACAGTCGTCCGATGGCCAGTAGTGCCAAGATCTGCGCGCACCCATTGACCAGCAGGCACAGATGTGGATAGCGTATGGACGCACGAAAATGGAAAGTTTCTGAGAATGAAAGAGATAGGAAATATTCCGCAAATGTAGTGCCAGAAACATCATCATGCAATACGTATCTTATTGATACGTATGATATTTCTAGAAGTAAGTGACAAAGATGGGTCAACAGGGCGCGCCACAAGGCAAGCTACTGGTTGCGGCTCCGACGACCTTCTGGGCGCTGTATCTGACGCGCGCTGTCGCCGACTATCTCGACGAGCAAGCCGGTGTTTCGGTCGAGCTGGTCCTTTCAGACCGCTTTGTCGATATCGTCAATGAAGGATTCGATCTGGCTGTCCGGATCGGAGACCTGGAGGATTCCAGCCTCGTCGCCAGATGCTTGGCGCCGGCGCGTATCGTCACCTGTGCGGCCCCCCGATATCTAGCACGCGCCGGTACCCCAGCGCACCCCCGAGAGCTGGAATCCCACAGCTGCATTATCGATACGAATTTTCACTCCGCCGGCACCTGGCCGTTCCAAGAGGCCGGTCACCATTTTAGCGTGAGGGTGCAAGGCCGTTTCATGGCCAACAGCGCCCTAGCGGTGCGCGAAATACTCCTTGCGGGCCAAGGCATCGGGCTCTGCCCGACCCATGCGACGGGAAAAGATATCCGGGTAGGCAGATTGCGCGTGATTCTGGAACCCTACGAAGTCTTCGACTACGGAATCTTTGCGGTTTACCCGCACAACCGACACCTAGCCGCCAAGGTCCGCACCTTTGTGGACTTCCTGGTGCGGCGATTCAGCAGCTCTACGGACTGGGATGTCATATGACAGTGTTGATCGATTCCGGACGGCTCCTATTGGTGAGAGCTTGTGAAAAATTCTGCCGCCTATTGCTGACGCCCCTGAACGCCCTCGCTACGGCGGCTGAAGTTTTCACAAGCTCTGAGCCAATCCGATCCGGGTTTTCCCCTCCCTCGAATATTCGCCGTACCGGCCCAAAGGCTTTACCATTGGGGCGCAATTCGTCTGATCCCCCTGGACCCGGCTGGTTTCTGCAGTGCGCCGAAGATCCGTTCTGATCGCCCTGATCCTGGTGGTTGCTGCCATCGTAGGGCTCGCTCTGTGGCGCGGCTTCTCTCCCCTGTCCCTCCCCTCGGTGGTCGCAGATCTCTTCCGCGGCGATTCCCTGCCCCCTGGAATCGCGATGAGCAACGGGCGCATCGAGGCCACCGAGGTGGACGTAGCCACCAAGCTGGCCGGGCGTTTGGTGGACGTGCTGGCGCAAGAGGGCGATCGGGTACAGGCCGGCCAGGTGGTCGCCCGGCTCGATACAGACGCCCTGAAAGCCCAGCTCCGCGAGGCAAAGGCCCAACTCCGCCACGCCCAACAGGAGCGCGAGGTTGCCCTGGCGGTGGTGACGCAGCGCGAGAGCGAGCTCGACTATGCGCAGCGCGATCTGCGCCGTCAGCAAGGGCTTGCCGAAAAGAGGCGCTTCGTTTCGGAGGAGCAGCTGGATCGGGCACGCACGGGTGAGCGCACCGCCGAGGCCGCCCTGCGTGCCGCCAAGGATCAGGTCGTCGCCACCGAAGCCGCCGTCGAGGCGGCCCAGGCGAGCATCGAGCGGATCCGCGTCGATATCGCGGACAGCGAGCTTACCGCACCCCGCAGCGGGCGGGTCCTGTACCGGCTGGCAGAGCCCGGGGAGGTGCTGGGGGTCGGAGGCAAGGTCCTGACACTGCTCGACCTCACGGACGTCTACATGGTGATCTTCCTGCCGGAGACGGTGGTCGGACGAGTAGCTCTGGGGGCGCAGGCGCGGATCGTCTTCGACGCAGCCCCTGAGTACGTGATTCCCGCCCGGGTGTCCTTCGTGGCTGCCCGCGCCCAGTTCACCCCCAAGCAGGTGGAGACCCGGGACGCCCGCGAGAAGCTCTCCTTTCGCGTGAAGCTGCGAATCGCCCCCGAGCTGCTCCGCCGTTACGAGCCGTTGGTCAAGGTCGGTGTGCCCGGGATTGCCTATGTGCGCCTCGACCTCGACCCTGAGCCCGCCTGGCCCACTTACCTGGAGCCGGTGCTGCCGCCGTGGCAGGACAAGCGCCAGTCCCCGTGACCCGACTGACGGGGGTCGGGCACCGTTACCGGAAGATGACCGCCCTCCACGGGGTGGATCTGACCCTGTCCGCCGGGCAGCTGATCGGGATTATCGGTCCGGACGGGGTGGGCAAATCGACCCTGCTCGGGCTCATCGCTGGGGTACGGCGCATCCAGAGTGGGCGAGTAGAGGTCCTCGGCGGGGACCTGGGCGATCCCACCGAGTGCAGCCGGCTCACCCAGGGCATCGCCTATATGCCCCAGGGGCTGGGACGCAACCTCTACCCGACCCTCTCGGTGCGAGAGAATCTCGACTTCTTCGGTCGCCTCTTCGGCCTGGATGCCGGTGCGCGTGCCGAGCGCATCGCCGAGCTCACGGTCGCCACCGGCCTCGCGGAGTTCGCCGGGCGCCAGGCCATGAACCTCTCCGGAGGCATGATGCAGAAGCTTGGGCTGTGCTGCGCCCTGATCCGGGAGCCGGAGCTCCTGATCCTGGACGAGCCCACCACCGGAGTCGACCCTCTGTCGCGGCGGCGCTTCTGGGAGCTCATCGAGCGCTTTCGAGCCCACCGCCCGGGCCTGTCCGTTCTGGTCTCCACGGCCTACATGGAGGAGGCGGAGCGCTTCGATCATCTGGTCGTCATGAATGCCGGGCTGGTGCTCGCGGGCGGCAGCCCGGCGGAGCTCAGGGAAAGGACGGGGGCGCGGGACATGGAATCGGTCTTCGTGGCCCTGCTCCCAGGGACGCGCGGTCGGCAAGGGCTGCGCCCGGAGCTGGTGCTGCATCAACTGCACGGCGATGGCTCTCACGCTATCGAAGCACAGGGGCTCACCCGACGCTTCGGCGACTTCACCGCCGTGGACGACGTGAGCCTGGACATTCACAAGGGGGAGATCTTCGGCTTTCTCGGCTCCAACGGCAGCGGCAAGACCACCACCATGCGCATGTTGACCGGCCTGCTTCCGCCCACCGCCGGAGAGGCCCAGGTCTTCGGTCAGCCGGTGGACGCCGAGGATGAGGGATTGCGGCATCGGCTGGGCTTCATGTCCCAGTCCTTTTCTCTCTATACAGACCTCAACACCATGACGGCTACATGGAAATATAACACATTGATTCTTTTCTCCATGAGGTGTCATCAGACGAAAACTGGACGTGCACGGCTCGCCGTACGGCAAAAATACCCGGTATCTGAGGGATCGGCGAGTTCTATTTTTCT
>Ga0210085_1000150_pt1 | contig 31257 bp, 28 predicted proteins | sample China_Galinas_PW_5_FD_184866 | JGI IMG/M metagenome (GOLD analysis project Ga0210085, IMG submission 184866) | Wetland microbial communities from San Francisco Bay, California, USA, that impact long-term carbon sequestration - China_Galinas_PWC_D1... | ecosystem: Environmental > Aquatic > Marine...
GACAGGGTGGCGGAGAAGATGAGGCAACTCCACCGGAATACTCGGTTGGTTTTCGACTACCTGCGAATGTCAAAAAACACTTGCGCGGCCAGCTCCGATTAAGCACTGGTAGAACAAATTTGCCCTGGGGCGGGACCTAGGGGCTGTTGACAATTACCGTTCACGGTCCGATTGCGGCCCTTTTCCGAGCTGACCGCGTTGCGGCTCGTCGCAATAGTTCGACTATTCCTCCTCGCCGCGCCTTGTCAGCACGAAAAATGCTTCGCAATCGCCCTCGCTCAGGCAAATGTCAACAGCCCCTAGACCTCATCCTCGGCAGGCCCTTCAGCCGGGCGGGATTTCGCCTGCGCTAGGGCACACCCGTTACGGGGCGCATCTGGGTATCACAGGTGCCTCCAACGGTCACGGTCTCGAGGCTCCCGGCGCCAAGGCAACTTGCTCCTCGGTCGCGGATTCGACACTGTAGCCCGAGGCTCTTGCCGCTGCGGAGCCAGGGCGGCACGCGGCGATAGCGGCCGACGTTTCCGCGGCGGCAGCCTCGGGGAATGCCATAGGGAAGACAGCCGGACGAGCCCTTGAGGGAAACCTTGCGGGCATCCACCTCGAAGCCCGGATAGTTGTCCCGGATATCAACCAGATCCCTTTCCGGGGCCTCTTCAAAAAGAAACTCTTGAAACCTGTACCCCTGCCCGACCTTCTTTCCGACCTTGATGCGGGTGTTGGCGATCAGGGCGAAGTCGTTCCCCTTGTGCGCTACGGCACCGGACATGTACTCCACCCGGGGATAATCGGGAAAGCACTTCCCCATTGCCGGGGCATGGTAGTAATGGCGAAGCTCCTTGATGTCGCTCGTAGACGCCTTGCCGAAGATGTCCGTCAGATCCCGGTCGCTGCCGAAGAGGATGCGCTGAACGTCGTCGACATTCTGCTCGTACATGGCGCGGATCTTCTTGTAGTAATCGGCGCTCTTGCCGCCCTCCAGGTCCGAGCGGAGAAAACAGGAGGTCAGACCGGAGATCTGGGTCAGGTACTCGTCCCAGATGTTGTATTGGGATACCTTCGAGGAAACCCCCTGGTAGTCGCCCGGGAACCGGCAGCCCTGGGACCTGGAGCAGGATCCGGAGCGGCCACGGTTGCGAATGGACAGGGCGATGATGTTGCGCTCGCAGGCACCATAAGCGGTGCAGGCCCGGTCCAAGTGCCCCTCGTAGAGGGCCGTGCGCATGACATAGTCCAGGTGCTTGGCCAGGGCGAGGGTCTGTTTCGGCCACTTGCCCGCATTGGCGGCGATGAATCGTCCCCAGGCACTCTCCAGGGCCTGACGGCGCCGGATGAGCTTGCGGTTGGCGCTGGCACAAAAAGATGAATTGTGAAAGCTGCGAACGATCCGGTCCAGCTCGCCCTGCCCTCCCTTCGCGCCGGACGCTCGCCCCGAGCCGGGCGGGTCGAAGAAGGGCGGCTTGTTCAGCGCGTACAGATTGCGGACGTTGAGCACGTATCTGACACCGGGCCCGCAATGGTGGTTGGACACGCGCTTCGACTTGCGCTGCGCGAAGGTGCGCTTGAATTTATCCGTGGAGGACGGCGTCGCCTTGCGAGAGTCCACGACGACATCGAATCCCACGTAGGGCGTTCCCGAGCGATCGGTCAGGGGTTTCCCGTCGCGGATCACCAGGCACGGGATCACCGAGGTGCCCTGGGTCAGGGTCCCCGCCGGCGAGGAGGGACCCCGCCTGCGAAAGGACTCGATCCCGTAATAGGGAATGCTCAGGCTGCCGTTGAACTTGTAGAGGGTCATCAGGGGCGTCGCAGGGATGTCCGCCATAGACGTGCTGACGCAAGATATGCTGGCGAGGAGAAATAGGGCCTGGGCAAGGAGCTTCTTCATCGATTCTGCTCAGATTCCTTCTCGGGCTCGTGGTCGGGCTCGATGATCTGCAGCTCGGTAACCTCCGAGAGGGGACGAATCCAGGGCTCGAGTGCCGTCAAATCCTCCGGCAGTTGGGAGACTGCCTTCTCGGCCGCGGCGCGATCGTCGTAGAGGCCGTAGATCAGCTCGTACCAGGGTCGTCCCTTGTAGGTCTGGCGCATGACGTAGACCCGCTCCGGCAATGCCTTTTCAGCGACGAAGTCTTCCAACGACTTGCGGCTGAAAAAGCCGATGAGCTGCAGGGCAAAGATATCGCCGCCGGCAACGAGCGTATCCTGGGAGTCGGGTGAAGCGGTATCGGTTTGCTCGGTTGCCGAGGCATCTCCCTCCGAGATCTGTTCCTGGCTCCCCTCCCCTGTCCCCGCCGTGGCCGGTTGTGCCTCGATCACATCACCCGAAGGTGCCGAGACTGGCTCCGGCAAGGCCTCTTCCACCAGTTCCGGCTCAGGGCCTGGGGTTGCCTCGGTGGCCGTCGGTGCCGCACTTGCTGTCGCGCCCGGGGCGACATCCGGTACTGGTACTTCCTCCTCCCGTCCGTCGGCGGCTTCCACGGCTCGCAGGGTCGATCGCAGGGATGTCAGCTCCTTGGCGAGGCGTCTCTGCTTTTCACCCAGGCTGCGAATTTTTGCGGCAAGACGGTCTTCGGCCTCTTGGCGCGCAGTGCGCTCGACGGCGGAAGACTTTTCGGTCTGCTTTCCTTTCTGATCCAAACGTCCCAGCGCAGATGCGATCCCCCCCAGCTCCGTCGTTAAGCGCTTGAGCCTTTCCCGAACCTCTTTATTGTCTGTCCCCTCGCCGGAGATCTGTGCCAGCTGGGCACGAATGTCCGAAACTTCCGTAGCGACGTTCGGCTGCCCGACCCTGGCCTCGCGGTAAACCAGAAAGAGGGCAACGATGAAGATGACCGCGAACAGCGCCAACAATCCACCCAAGAGTCCGGCGTGGCGGCGCAGGCGCCCATCGATCTCTTCGCGCTGGGTCTGCCACGCCCTCTGCAGCCTGGAGGTCGTTGCCCGGCGCTCGTCATCCACGTCGGCAATGCGCTCGACCAGGGCCTTTTCGTAATCGCGCAGCTGGTCGCGTAGTTGCCGGAGCTCATCGTACAGCTCGGCACGCTCCACGGGTCGCTCACTGCCCTCCCCCCCCTCTGAAGGCTCGAAGCGCCCGTCCAAGTGGTCCTCAAGCGCGCTCAATCGCGCGCTGATGGCCCGTAACGCCTCATTCGGGTCCTGCGGGGTGCTAGGGTCGGTGGTAGGTCTGGTCATGATCGGATCTTCCCATGCGTCGGCTCGCGACAAGGTCAGGACCAGTAAGCGAAGAATAAAACGGCGCGCGCTGTCCCCGACGTCCGGAATTCGAAGAATAGCCCCTAACCGCCGATACGCTTGATGATGCGTTTGACGTAGTTTCGGGTCTCCTCATACGGCGGGACGCCCCCGTGGTGCTCCACCGCCTTCTCACCGGCATTGTAGCCGGCGAGCGCCAACTCGACGTCACCGTCGAAATGGTCGAGAAGCCAGCGCAAATAGGCCATGCCTCCGTGGAGGTTTTGTTTCGGGTCCCATACGTCATCGACCCCGAAGCGGGACGCGGTTGCCGGGATCAGTTGCATCAGGCCTTGCGCGTTCTTGGGTGACAACGCCCTGGGATTGAAGCCCGACTCGGTCTCGATGAGAGCAAGCACCAGGTTCGGGTCCAACCGATACTTGGGCGCCATGGAACGCACCATGCGCGCGATCTCCCCGGAAGCCGGGTGGGAACGGCTGGCGATACGTGTGCGTTTCCCCAACGGGCAGGATGCCTTTCGCTTCGGCTTGCCCCCTGCCCCCAGTATCTTGAGCATCATTTGCGCCTTGCGGTTCTTCCCCCTGGCGGCCTCGTAATACCAGGCCGCGGCCAGATCCGTATCCCGCTTCACACCTTGCCCGAAAGCGTAGATCTGGCCCAGCTCGAACTTGGCATCCGTGTCTCCCCGGCGGGCGGACCTGCAGAAGAGCTTCAGGGCCTTCTGCGGATCCTGGGCAATCCCGACTCCGCGCGCGTAGCGCCGCCCCCAGGCCGTAAGCTCGTGGGTGTCGTGGTTGGCATAGATCTGCTCGAAGGAGGGTAGCTTATCGGCAAAGCTACCGGGGGGGGCCAATAGACTGGCTAAAAAAGCAAGAATCGCGGCATTTCGTCTTAGCATATCGGGGTCGCCGGCAAGCTCGATCGACGGTGTGCGCAGACCGGGAAAGCGTCCCCTCCGCGCATACGAATCGCCCTTTATTGTCCGACAAAAGAGGTCTCTTCGCAATGCAACAACGCCGAAAAAACGAATCCAGGCAACTAGATGCCCTGCAATGGGGACAAAGCGCCTGAGCTGACGGGCGTCATTGCGCTCGCGAGCAATGTGGAGCGGGAAAGGGCGTCCGGTGCTCTCCCCCTCCAGAGATGCCTCGCCGGATACCCTCAATTGCCCTTCGGACGAAGCACGTAGACCTGCTCCGCCAGGGAGCTCAGGCCCCGCTGTCGAAGCTGCTCGTTCTCCGCCAAGACATCCTCACGAGCCACCGCCTCGATAGTGAAGCGAGTGCCGAACAGACCACGAACCTCGTCGCACTGAACCGAAAAGGGAGGCCCTGCCATCTGGGACTGCTGATAATCAAAAGTGATCAGCAGAGACGTGGCACCGGCCGGCAACAAGCGCTGCAAGTGCTCAGCATACTGCGGGCGCATTGCGGGCGGCATGGCGATCAGTGAAGCCCGGTCGAGCACGGCCGTCACGCCGTCGAGGTGCGCTTTGGAGAGATCGAAGAAATCCCCGCACAGGATCTCGATCTCCGCCGCCCGGTAGCGCCGAAAGGGGGGCTCATCGAAGATCTCGGGGCTCAGGGTGTTCTCGGCGTAGAAGGCGTCGACGGCCAGTGTGCTGATCTCCACCCCCAGCACCCGGAGCCCCTCGCCAGCGAGCCACAAGAGGTCCAGAGATTTGCCGCAGAGGGGCACGAACACCCGCTCGCCCGGCCGAACGGCCAATCGCGGCCAGTGCACCGGCAGGTGAACATTGATCTCGTTGCGGTGCCAGCCTATCTCGCCCCGGCGCCAGCGCTCATGCCAAAAATCAGGGTTCATCTGCTCCTCCGGTCTTCAAGGTGATCGGCCACTCGATCACCGGTGACCCGAATCCCGTGCGCACCTGATCATGCGATCTCGACAGACTCCACCCGTTGGAAGCCCCGCGGCAGCATCTTCCCGCGCCTTCCCCGCTCCCCCTGATACACATCCAGATCCGCCGGCCCTAGGGTGAAGTGCCGCTTACCGGCGTGAAGGGTGAGACTGCCGCCCTGGTAGATCACCGCCAGCAGGCTGACATGCTCTTGCATCGTCTTGGCGCTGACGGCCGGAATGTTGATGATCTTGTTGCCCTTGCCCCGCGACAGCTCCGGCAGCTCCGCAACCGGGAATACCAGCATGCGCCCGGTACTGGTAATGGCTACGAGCCGATCGCGTTCCCGGTTCAGCACCGGCACCGGGTCCAGGACCTTCGCTCCTTGGGGCAGGGACAGAACGGCCTTGCCCCCCTTGGGCTTGGCGTAGAGGTCCTCGATCGTCACGATGAAGCCGTAGCCGGCATCGGAGGCCAGCACATACTTGGCCTTGGGCTCACCACCGACCACCGCCACGAAATCGGCGCCCTTCGGCGGGGCCAGCCGTCCGGTCAGGGGCTCACCCTGCCCCCGTGCCGACGGCAATGCGTGGGCTGGCGCCGAGTAGCTGCGGCCCGTCGAATCCAGAAAGACGACCTGCTGGCTGCTGCGTACCCGGGCAGACGCCAGAAAACGATCTCCGGCCTTGTAGCCGAGGCTTTCCGGGTCGAGCTCGTGGCCCTTGGCCGAGCGCACCCAGCCCTTTTCTGAGAGGACCACGGTCACCGGCTCTCTGGGGGCAAGCTCCGTCTCATCCAATGCGACTGCGGCATCCCGCTCCACCAAGGGCGAGCAGCGCTCGTCGCCATACTTGTCCGCGTCCTTCTCGATCTCCTCGCGGATCAGCTTCTTTAGCAGCTTCTCGCTGCCCAGCGTCTTGTCGAGCCGGTCGCGCTCTGCGGCAAGCTCATCCTGCTCGGCGCGGATCTTCATCTCCTCGAGGCGGGCGAGCTGGCGCAACCGGGTGTTGAGGACGTACTCGGCCTGGACGTCCGAAAGCGCGAAACGGGCTATGAGCACCGGCTTGGGCTGATCCTCGGTGCGGATGATGCGGATCACCTCGTCGATGTTGAGGAAGGCGATCAACAGGCCTTCCAACAGGTGCAGTCGCTCCAGGACCTTTTCCAGGCGGTGCTGCAGACGACGGCGCACGGTCTCGGTGCGGTAGCTCAGCCATTCCGCCAGGATCTCGCGCAGGCCCATGACCCGGGGTCGGCCGTTGAGCCCGATCATGTTCATGTTGACCCTGTAGCTGCGCTCCAGGTCGGTGCTGGCGAACAGGTGCGACATGAGCCTCTCCACGTCGACCCGGCTGGTGCGCGGGACGATGACGATGCGGGTCGGACACTCGTGGTCGGACTCGTCGCGCAAATCCTCGATCATGGGCAGCTTCTTCGCCTGCATCTGCTGCGCCACCTGCTCCATGATGCGGTTGCCCGAGACCTGGTACGGAAGAGCGGTAATGACGATGTCCCCCTGCTCCATCTCGTAGCGGGCGCGCTGTTTGATGCTGCCATTGCCGGTCGTGTACATCCGTGCCAGATCCTCCGGCGGGGTGACGATCTCCGCAGCGGTCGGAAAGTCGGGACCCGGCACGAGTGCCATGAGATCGTCCAGCGAAGCCTGCGGGTGCGAGAGCAGGTGGATGCAGGCGGCGGCTACCTCCCGCAGGTTGTGGGAGGGGATATCCGTAGCCATTCCGACGGCGATTCCCGTGGCCCCATTGAGCAACAGGTTCGGCAGGCGAGCCGGCAGCAGCTTGGGCTCCTCCAGGGTGCCGTCAAAGTTTGGCTGCCAGTCGACCGTGCCCTGCCCCACCTCGGCAAGCAGGACCTCGGCGTAGGGAGCCAGGCGGGACTCCGTATACCGCATGGCCGCGAAGGACTTGGGGTCGTCCGGCGAGCCCCAGTTGCCCTGGCCGTCGATGAGGGGATAGCGGTAGGAGAACCCCTGGGCCATGAGCACCATGGCCTCGTAGCAGGCGGTATCCCCGTGAGGATGGAACTTGCCCAGCACATCGCCGACGGTGCGAGCGGACTTCTTGAACTTGGCGGTCGCCGCAAGCCCAAGCTCGGACATGGCATAGAGGATACGACGCTGGACCGGTTTGAGGCCGTCACCTACATGAGGCAGGGCTCGATCCAGGATCACGTACATGGAGTAGTCCAGGTACGCCTTCTCGCTGAAGACATGGAGCGGCATCCGCTCCAGGCCCTCGCTGTTGTAGCCGGGTGTATCTGTCATTCGAAGCCCGATGTCTTTCTCGACCCAGCCGCGAATGATGCGACATGCGGGAGTGAATTCCTATCGTCCGCGACAGGGGTTCCCCGATCGGGCCGCACCCTGGTATAGAAATGGATAGCCCCACGGGGGGCGAAAGGAAACCTGCGGACCAAGGTCTGTCGTTACAAAGCGCTTCAGACTGCAGCTTTCGAGATAGCGGACGATTGCGCCGGGGGATCGGCGCACATCCGACTCACATACCCGCGGTGGGCAGCATAGTGCGCGCCATCAGCGAGTGGAACATCCAGATCGTCAAGCCGATGGCCATCACGAATAAGGGCACCGTCATGACCAATGCGACGGTATGCCAGAACTGGCTCTCCGAGAAGTTCAGATGGAACAGCAGGTAGAACTGGATCCCCGCGGTCACAAGGGCGATCAGGGAGATAGCGACGATCAGCTCTGTCGAAGTGAACACTTGGCCGCTGACGAGCCACAGCGACAGGAACATCGCATCGAGCGCGACAAAGGACGCGACCAGATAGGCGCAACCGCTCGCGACCTGGACCTCGGGGTGTTGCAGGGGATCCCGGAGTGCATGTGACATCAGAGCCCTCCCATCAGATAGACGAAGGTGAAAACGCAGACCCATATGACGGCCTGGAAATGCCAGAACTGCTTCAAGGTGAGCAATCGCCCGACGACGTTCTGGCTGAAACCTTCGGACATGACTTGGATGATCATCACGAGCATCCACAGCAGTCCGAAGAATACGTGCAGACCGTGTGTCAATACGATTCCCCAGTAATCGGACAGAAAGCCGCTGCGCTGCGGTACTGCGCCGATCTCCGCGAGACCGGAGAACTCCTGGTACTCGAGAAGAAGGAACCCGATTCCTAGCAGAAACGAGACGAACAGCCACTTGACCACGCTGGTGCAGCTACCGCGCTTGAGCGCCACCATCCCGAAGCCGTAAGCAAGCACACTCGCGAACAGGAACAGCGTCTCCCAAGCCGCACCTGTGAAGTGGATCACGTCCTGCGCGATCGGCCCACCGGCATAGTTGTGGAGATAGGTGCCGTGGGCCGCGAACAGCGCCGCAAAGATCATCGCGTCGCTCATCATGTATAGCCAAAAACCGATCGAACGGGTGCCGATAGGGTCGTGGCCGGTGTCGTCGTATGCCCACAGCTGGATGCTGCCGGGATCGACGCTTTGTGCGGAATGCTCGCTCATGGATGGACTCCAGCTGGTAAGTCTTGCAAAGGGAAACCATCTCCGGCACGAAGCGCCGGAGATGGTTGTTGCTCAGTCATCGCGCCGCGCGCTGAGTGGCGCCGGCGAGCCCGAGAGCGGTCCGCCGGCACCGACCGGCGATACCTCCGGCGTCTCGACCTCGGCGCCTTTCAGCAGCTCGCGCTCCATACGCTCGACCTCGGCGGCGGGAATGACGTAATCGATGTCACGATTGAACGAGCGGATGATCACCGCAGCGATGATCGCGAGCAGGCCGAGCGCAGCCAACCACCAGATGCGCCAGACCATCGCGAAGCCGAAGACGAACGACAGTCCGCCGATGATGACCGGCACCGCGGTGTTCTTCGGCATGTGGATATCCGTGTAGCGTTCCGGTACCAGGCTCGTCAAGCCGAGCTCGCGACGCCAAGCCCATTCGTCACGGCCATGCACGAGCGGAGTCACCGCGAAGTTGTAGAACGGCGGTGGAGAGTGTGTGGCCCACTCCAGGCTGCGCGCCGTGCCCCAGGGATCGGGCTCGGTGACGCGATTCTTTTCACGGTTGCGCAGGGTCACGACGATCTGGGCAACGAAAAAGAAAATCGCGATTGCATACAGCACGATCCCTAACATCTCGATGAGCAACAGTGGCTTGTAGGCGATATCGGCGATGTATTCGAGCCGGCGTGTCATGCCCATGAAGCCGAGGATGTACATCGGTATGAACACCGTCGCACTTCCAGCCGCAAAGAACCAGAAGAAGGCCTTGCCGAGGCGCTCGTTCAGCTTGATGCCGAATACCTTCGGAAACCAGTAGCTGACCGCGCCGAAGATCGCGAAGGCGATCATCATGAACATATTGTGGAAGTGCGCGATCACGAAGGTGCTGTTGTGCACGATGTAGTTGATGGCCGGCACCGCGAGCATCATGCCGGTCATGCCGGCGGTGATCAGCAGCAGGATCGAGCCGATCGCCCATAGCATCGGTGTTTCGAAGCGCAGCCGCCCACGGTACATCGTAAACGCCCAGTTGAACACCTTGACCCCGGTCGGGATGCCGACCAGCATCGTCGCGATGCTGAAGTAGGCGTTGACGTTGGGGCTCGCTCCCATGTTGAAGAAGTGGTGCAGCCAGACCGTCCAGGACACCGCGCCGATCGCCATCGACGCGAGCACCATCGTGATGTAGCCGAAGATCGGCTTCTCGGAGAAGGTCGGCACGATCTCGGAGAGGAACCCGAACGCCGGCAGCACGACGAAGTACACCTCCGGGTGGCCCCAGATCCAGAACAGATTCGTGTACATCATCAGATCGCCACCGAGATCGGACGTGAAGAAATGCGTGCCGAGGTAGCGGTCGGCCGTCAGCAGCGCGAGTGCGACGCCGAGCACCGGAAACGAGGTCAGGGCGATGACGTTGGTCGCGAGCGATGTCCAGCTGAAGATCGGCATCCGCAGCAACGTCATGCCGGGGGCACGCATCTTCAGAATCGTCGCGATGAGATTGAGTGCGCCGAGCGTCGTACCGACGCTGCTTATCTGTATGGACCAAATCCAGTAGTCGACACCGACACCGGGGCTGTACGGCAACTCGGTCAGCGGTGTCAGACCGACCCAGCCGGCGTGCGAGAAGTCCCCGACGAACAGGGCGATCATCACCAGGGCGGCAGCCGCCGCGGTCAACCACAGACCAACCGCATTCAGATACGGGAATGCCATATCGCGCGCACCGATCTGCAAAGGCACGATGATGTTCATGACCCCGACCAGCATGGGCGTAACCGCTACCAGGATCATGATCATGCCATGGGCGGTGAACACCTGATCGAGGTGGAACGGCGGCAGGTAGCCATGCTCTGCTCCGAGCACCCCGGGCGAGTCCGGACCGACGGCGACCGCCTGTTGGGAACGGATCATCACGGCATCGAAAAAGCCGCGGAACATCATGATCAGACCGATCACGATGTACATCACGCCGATCCTCTTGTGATCGACGGTCATCATCCAATCGCGCAGGAACTTGCGCCACAGCCCGGCGCAGGTCATCCAGAACACCAGCATCGTGCCACCGACGACGACGAGCTCGAACGCGAAGAAGATGACCGGGTTGTCGTAGCGCTCCGTCAACAACTGTCCCAGGCGCCCGAAGAATGGGCTCCAGGGACCCTGGAGATGGACGAACATTTCAGTGTGCCTCCGTGATTCAGTTCTCGTGCTTCAGAAACTTCCGGCTGCGCATGTTCTCGGTCAGCTCGGAGGGGGTCGGGAAGATGAGCTTGCCCTCCCGGACATTCTCGATCACCTGAGAAAACAAGTCCGCAGGGACTTCCTTGAAGAGCTCGACCTTCTGACCGATGTTGACGGTCGGCTCGGCGAATTTCGCGAATTGGGGGTACGCCAGCGGTGTGCCTTCACCGCGCACCTTCTCGACCCAGTCGTCGAATTCCTGGTCGGTAACGGCCTCGAGCTCGTAGCTCATCCACGAGAAGCCGGGACCCGTCAGCTCGGCCGAAACGCCCTGATACTCGCCGGGCTCCGTGACCACCATCGCCTGTTTGGTGCGCATGCCGGGCATCGCGTAGATCTGGCCGACCACCCGGGGGATGAAGAAATTGCTGGTGACCGAGGTCGAGGTCAGGCGGAAGTCCACCGGACGCTTCACCGGTACCACCAGCTCGTTGGAAACGGCGATGTGCTGGTCGGGATAGACGAACAGCCATTGCCAATCGGTCGAAATCACTTCGATCCGCAGCGGCTCGACCTTGGCGTACTCGGGGTCATCCGCAATGACCTGCGGACCCCATGGGTTGACCGCATGGGTACCGACATACGAGAAGTAAGCGAGCGCCGCGACGATCAGCACCGGGATTCCCCAGACGACGAGCTCCAGAGCTCGCGAGTGGCTCCAGCGCGGACTGTAGGTACCCTTGCCATGCGCGGCTCGGTAACGCCACACGACCCAGATTACCAGCGCGAGCGCCGGGACGATGACGAGCAACATGATCGCGAAGTCCAGGATCGTATAATTCAGCTCAGCATCTGCGACCGGCCCCGCGGGGTGGAACAACCAGAAGTGCTTGCCGCAACCGGTAAGCGCCAACAGGGGCGCGAGTGCCAGGTACCCGAGCCAGCGCGGGGTTGCTTGACGTCTCATCTCGGTACTAACCTCCCGGTCTGGTATGCGCATTGTCAGCAAGCCGCGAATGTCGAGCGCGACCCGCACCCTTCCGATATCGGGCGCGGCCATCGGCAAGCCCCACGATCCGTCATCGAATGGTTCATTTTATCCCCTCATGGCTCATTTTACCCCTCCTCCGGTACCAATGGTTGTCGCGGCCGAGCTAGCATCAGCACCGGGGTTTCGGACTTCGGCGTATATGGCTCCCTGCGCAACGATCCGGGAATAGGGCATCATCCGTGCCAGCGACCAGACTCAGGGACGAGGACGATCCGCGGAACCATGCCGGGGAAAAGAGAGGCAGGGTACCCGAACAGTCAGCAGGGTTGGAGTATCCGCGTTCTCGGTGGCCGGATCACCCGAGTCATTTAACCAGACTCCATCGGACTTCTCGGATTCGGGATATCTCAGTGATTCGAAGTCCGAGTGCTGAGAGCTTGTGAAAAAATATGCGCCCTCATGAGTATACCGACCAACCTGCAGATGGTGGGCAGCCGGGGCCTCGGCGGGGCGGAGCGCTGGTTCGCCCGTTTCGCCGCCGCCCTGGCACGGCATGGGACACGGACCGAGCTCGCGATCCGGGCCGGCAGCGCCTTGGAATCTGTCGATCTCCCCCCCCTACCCCTGCACCGCCTGCCCTTCCGTACCGTATGGGACCCATTCTCACGCGGAGCCGTCTCGGGCTTGATCCGTCGGATCAAGCCCGACATCGTTCAGACCTACATGGGCCGCGCCACTCGCCTGACGCGGCTGAAATCGGGTGCCGACCCCGTCCACATCGCCCGCCTGGGGGGGTACTACGCGCTCCACCCATACCTTCACGCCCATGCCTGGATCGGCAATACCAAGGGGCTGTGCGACTGGATGGTTCAACAGGGCCTGCCGGCGGAGCGGGTATTCCACATCTACAATTTCGTCGATTCGCCCCGCCCTGTTTCCGCCGAGAAGATCGCAATCCTGCGCCAGACGCTGAAGATTCCACCGGATGCCTGGGTGCTGATGAGCGCCGGGCGCTTCGTGCCGGTAAAGGGGCATGCCTATTTGTTGGAGGCCCTGTCCCTGCTCCCCGAGGAGATTCAGGGTCGGCCCTTGCGTCTGGTATTGTTGGGAGACGGTGTTCTGGAGCCGCAACTGCGCGCGCAGGCCGACCAGTCAGGCGTTGCCGAGCGCCTGCTCTGGGCGGGCTGGCAGCCGGAGCCCGGACCCTACTTTCAGCTCGCGGACCTGGTCGTCTTCCCCTCCCTGGACGCGGAGACCCTGGGCAATCTGATCCTGGAGGCATGGGCCTGGTCCAGGCCACTGGTGAGCGCCCGCTTCCGCGGTGCCCGGGAGATCACGAGCCATGGTCGAGATGCCTGGTGCGTCCCCTGTGGCGACGCTCGGGCGCTGGCCCAGGGGATCGAGCAGGTGCTGCGCCATCCCGCGCTCTCCGCCGAGCTGGTCGAAGGAGGACGCAAACGAATGCAATCCGAGTTCGGCCGCGGGCCGATCATGGATCAATACCTGACGCTCTACCGAAAGCTGGCAGGGGCCTAACGATCATGGCGCAATTCAGTACACCGGGGTCCAGGCTCGCCGCTCCCTGCTCGGCTGCTCGGCTGCTCGGCTGCTCGATTGATATCGCACCCTGACGTCGCACTTATTTACAAATTATACTGGCCCGCCAAACCCAGAGCACCGGTTCGTGGATCCAAAGATCGACAGGTGCCCGTTAGAGCTGTGTAGCCGCTGGACGAGAGAAAGGGACAGACACCGACAGCGGGCAGACCACCCGGAGGTAATGCGAGCATGTCCAAAGTCTCCTTGTCGACCGAGCTGCCGGCCAGTGTCAAGAGCGTCTGGAATCTGGTCGGCGGCTTCAACACCCTTCCCGACTGGCATCCGGCGATCTCGAAATCCGAGCTGTCCGAGGATGGCTCCAGACGCACCTTGCACTTGGTCAGTGGTGCATCGATCGTCGAGCAGCTCCAGAGCACCAGCGAGGAACATACTTACAGCTACTCGGTCTTGGAGACCCCTTTTCCGATTCGCAACTGCACGGGCACCATCCGCGTCAAACCGAGCACCGACGGTGCAGGCTGCACGGTCGAGTGGTCCGGGGACTTCCAGGCGGCGAACGTGCCCGAGAACGAGGCCATCAGGATCATCCAGGGAATCTACCAGGTGGGCCTCGACAACCTGAGCAGGATCTTCGGAATTTAGGCGATTTCTGTCCGCTGCGCGCAACAAGCCGAATAGACGACCTCGACCGAGGCTAGAGAAGAGCGGGTGGCCAACCGGATCTCCATCCTCATGTATCACCAGGTGGGCGAATTCAAGCCCATGAAGAAGCACCGGGCGGGCTATTGCGACCACCGCCGATTCGCCGCTCAGATGGCCTATCTCGCGGGTTTCGGCTACCGGGTTCTGGACCTGGATCGAGTGCTCGCCTGCCTGCGCGGCGAGCTTCCCATACCGCCGTGGGCGGTAGCACTCACGTTCGACGACGGCTACGCCGGCTTCATTCGCTACGCCTTGCCTGTGCTCCAGCGTCACGGTTTCCCGGCTACCGTCTATGCGGTCAGCGGCCTCGTCGGGCGGAGGGCGGAGTGGCTGAGGGAGGATCCGAAACGTGTCATTCCCAACCTGATGAGCGCCGCCCAACTGCGGGAGATTCGCTCCTCAGGCATCAGGATCGGCTCCCACACCGCGAGCCATCCGCGCCTGGCCGGAATGAGTCGCGATCGACAGGAAAGGGAGCTGTCCGAGAGTAAGACCACCCTCGAGGATCTGCTCGGCGAGCGCGTCGAGCACCTCTGCTACCCATATGGAAGCTTCGACCTGGACGCGGTGCGTGCCGTCGCCGAGGCCGGTTACGTCAGTGCCACCACTTGCCTGCGTGGCCCGGCGGAACCTTCAGATCACCCACTGGCACTGCCCCGCAAGGCCATTTCGTTCGGCGACAACCTGATCGGCTACTTCTGGAAGCTCGCCGTCAAGAACCGGCCCAAGCCCCAACTGATGCAGTGGCGGCAACGCCTTGCGGACGAGCTCTCATGCTAGACTGGCGCCGACATCCTCCGGCCGGCTTCCCGGACGAAAAAGCGACCGCGACCGTTCCTGTCGCCGCGACCGAGAGGTTGTCGCGCTCGGACACAGAGGCGGGCCGAGAGCCTGCCGATAGCTTCGGGCACAGGCACGGGCGGGCCGGTTTCGACTCGGCGTGATCGGCGCATCCAGGTATCAGGCCCCGACCCTCTCCACCCGTGACTCAGCTCTACAGCTTTTTGCTCTATCTTTCCCTCCCCTTCCTGTTACTGCGTCTGGTCTGGCGCGGCCGCCGGGCACCCGCGTACCGAGCGCGATGGGAAGAGCGCCTCGGCTTCTACCAGGGACGCGCCCCGAGGGCCGGAATCTGGGTGCATGCCGTGTCGGTCGGAGAGGTCCAGGCGGCCCAGCCGATCATCGAGCACTTCCTCGACCGCTATCCGGACGCCGGCGTCATGGTGACAACCACTACGCCCACCGGCTCGGAGCGCCTACGCAGCCTATTTACGGACCGAATTCGCCATGTCTACATGCCCCTGGACCTGCTGCCGGTACTGGACCGTTTTCTCGACGCGGTCCAGCCCCGGATCGCGGTCATCATGGAAACCGAGATCTGGCCGAATATGCTGCAGGCCTGCGAGCACCGGGGAATCCCGGTAGTGCTGGCAAACGCTCGGTTGTCGGCCCGGTCGGCACGGGGTTACGCCCGGCTCGGAGGCTTCACCCGCGAGACCCTGCGGCGATTCGCGAACATCTGTGCGCAGGGTCCGGATGACGCGGCGCGCTTCCGTGCCTTGGGCGCGCCTGCCGAACGGGTGCGGGTGACCGGCAGCATCAAGTTCGATGTCCGCCGGCCGGACAGCCTTCTCGAGCAAGTCGAGGCGTTGCGTCGGCTCTGGAGCAAAGGGCGTCCGGTCTGGGTCGCCGCGAGCACCCACGAGGGAGAAGAAGAGCAGGTGCTCGACGCCCACCGGGAGATCCTGAGCCTGCTGCCCGGTGCGCTCCTGGTCCTGGTGCCGCGTCATCCCGAACGATTCGACCGGGTGGCGGCGCTCATTGTACGCCGGGGCTTCGGATTGGCACGCCGTTCCGCGAGGGCCGGCTGCAGCGACGAGATCTCAGTATTTCTCGGCGATACCATGGGGGAGCTTCCCGCCTTTCTCGCCGCCGCCGATGCGGCCTTCATCGGAGGCAGCCTGGTCCCTGTGGGAGGTCACAACCTGTTGGAGGCCGCGGCAGTGGGTGTACCAGTGACCTTGGGTCCCCATATCTTCAACTTCACCCAGATCACGGACCTGATGGTACGGGACGGGGCGGCGGTACGGGTGGCCGATGCGCATGCGCTGGCCGGGTGCATGCTGGAATGGCTGAAAGATGCCGCCGCCCGAGCACGTGTCGGCGAGCGAGGACGGAGGGTCGTCGAGGAGAACCAAGGTGCCCTTTCGCGCCTGCTGGATCTCCTCGATGGCCTCTACGCTCAGTAGACGGCCATCGCGGGGTCCACTTCCCGCGCCCAAGCGTCGACGCCGCCGCTCAAATTGATGACGCGGGAAAAGCCCTGATGCTCCAAATACAGGGCAACCTGGCGGCTGCGGATGCCATGGTGGCAGATGACCACCGTCTCGCGCTCCGGATCGAGCTCCGGGAGGCTGGCGGGGATCCGGTGCATGGGGACCACCTCGCTCCCCTCGATGCGGCAGATCGCCAGCTCCCAGGGCTCTCGTACGTCGAGCAGCAATGGGGGCTCGGAGCCGTTGCAAAGCCGGGAGCGGAGCTCCCGCGCACTCATCTCGAACAGACGATGGCCTCCAGTCAGTCGCCTCAGAAGACGAAACGCTCCGGCTCCGGCGACTTTTCCAAGGCCGGGATGCTGGTCTCGAACAGGGTCCGGGTGCTGAAATCCGTTCCGCCGGTGCGGGTCATCAGTATGGCCTCCATCACGGGGTCCTCACCCACGATGGCGAACAGGCGACCGCCAGGGGTCAACTGTTCCTTCAGGACCAGCAGGGCTTCGTTGTCCGGCAGAGAGCCCGTGACGGCGATCGCATCGAAGGGCTGCGCGTCCAACGGCACCTCCAGGCCATTGCCGACACGCACCTCGATCTGCCCCGCCTCCAGTGCAGCGAGGGTCTCCCGAGCCTGCTCCCCCAGGCTCGCGTGGATCTCCATGCTCGAGACGCGGCCGCCGAGTCGGGCGAGGCAGGCGGTGACGTAGCCGGTCCCGGTTCCGATCTCCAGGACCTGGTCGCCGTCCCGGATGTCGAGGGCCTGCAGCATGTGGGCCACCAGCTTCGGCGCCAGCATGGTCTGACCCTCGGCGATGGGGATCTCGATGTCCGCGTAGGCCAAGCCACGGTAGGCGTCAGGGACGAACAACTCGCGCGGGACCTCGGCCATGACCGACAGCACCCGCTCGTTGGTGATGTTCCAGGGACGGATCTGCTGCTGGATCATGTTGAAGCGGGCTCTGTCGATGCTTGTATCCATGGGCGGGTATCGCTGCGTCGAAATCGAGAGGGTCGGGCTGCAAGACTACGAAATACAGGATCATCGAGCAAGCAGGAGCCGCTGCGAAGTAGGATCATCGATCTGAGACGCCGGACCGGCAGGTGCCGCCGACTCCAAATCCACCTCATCGCCCAACATCGCGGGAATATCTCGATCGATCCGATTTCCAGGACCATTCCCCTGTCGCATCGATCTCCAGGCAGCTGTCTGCCTCATCCGGACAGCGATCGACCACCCGGACGTCTTGCTGATCCAACCCCAGCTGCCACACCAGGCTGGGCAGCCCCAATGGTGTAGAAGCGCAGGTCGTCGGCGGGGTGGACCAGCAAGGGGCTCGATATCTGCTCGTCCTCGAGCATGGTCAGGGTTCTTTCCGCCCAACGTGCCCGACCGATCAGGCCCGGATGATCAAGCATACGCGTTCCCTGCACGGATATCGCTGTGGAAATTCCGATTACCTGCAATAGGTCTTGATGGCATCCGGCTCGTAGAAAGTCCAAACACAGTACAATCCAGTACCGGCAAGCATGAAATCCGGCGCATTGACAAGAGTGCTGTCGGATGAGGTGCAGACACCCCATGAAACCCGAGCGACACATCCGATGACGCAATCCAGCGATGCCAGGATCATGGCACTCTTCTGTGACTTCGAGAATATCGCCCTGGGGGTCCAGGAGGCCGATCAGGGCAAGTTCGAGATCGGCAAGGTGTTGGAGCGTCTCCTCCTCAAAGGGAACATCGTGGTCAAGAAGGCCTATTGCGACTGGGCCCGATACAAGGAGTTCAAGGCGGCAATGCACGAGGCATCCTTCGAGCTGATCGAGATCCCCCACGTGCGCCAGTCGGGCAAAAATTCGGCAGACATCCGTATGGTCGTGGACGCCCTGGACCTCTGCTATACGAAGGAGCACGTGGACACCTTCGTCATCATCAGCGGTGACTCGGACTTCTCCCCATTGGTGAGCAAGCTTCGGGAAAACAACAAGATGGTCATCGGCGTGGGCGCGAAGCACTCGACCTCCGACCTGCTCATCGCCAACTGCGACGAGTTCATCTATTACGATGACCTGGCCAAGCGCAAGCCTTCCCCCGCTAAGGCGACAGCCGGCAAGGGAGGCACGGCGAAGATCCGGAGCAAAAAGGCAACGGAGAGCAAAACGGATGGCGAGGACAGGAAGCAAGAAGCCTGGGACCTGATCGTCGAGACCTACGAGGCGCTTCTGGGGGAGCGCGGGGAAGGGGAAAAGATCTGGGGCTCGATGATCAAACAGGCGCTGAAGCGCCGAAAGCCGGGATTCGCCGAGTCCTATTACGGATTTCGGTCCTTCGGTGATCTGCTAGAAGAGGCCAAGGAGCGCGGCATCCTGGAGTTGGAGCGCGATGAGAAATCTGGGGGATTCGTCGTCAAGGGATAACCCGCCCCGCTCAGGCGGTCGCACCGATCCAGAATGACAGGTTCTTCTCCAGAAACTCGTCGTAGCGCATGTAATGGGAACCATCGCAGGAAAAGGTGAGGCCCACCGTACCGTTGAACAGGTTGATGGATGCAACGCGCAGGTACAGGGTCTCGTCGAGAAATCGCAGGTCGCGCAGCTCTTGGAGGATGGCATCGATACTGGAGACAGGGGTCAGGGCGTCTGTGGGGTAGGAGCGCCTGGGGTAGGCGAGGCAAATGTCGGGGTCTTCCATCGCCTCTGGGTCCAGCAACCGATAGCGATAGGGATCGTCGATGGTCCAGACGGTGGCGCGGCTGCTCGAGAAGTGAATCGCGCACTGGAACACCCTCCGCTCGGTCAGCAGCTCCCCCAAAATGGCCAGGGCCTCGTCGATGTTGCGGTCCATCGGGCTCTCGGAGCGAGTCTGCTGGAACAGCAGTTGACGGATTGACGGGTCACCCTTGACCTGCCGCCATTGCTGCGACTCCCGATAGAGCGTGCCGGTTATGGGCAGGTCGCGCAAATCGAAGTCGGCGGCCAGGTAGCCGAGCGGTTTCCCGTTGGCCATGACCACGTGCAGACCGGTGAGAGACGGGCGTTGGGACCTGCGGGTCAGGTAGGCGTCGGAGAGCAGGAAGCCCCACTCCGGCATGGGCTCCTTCAGGTAGGGAAGCGTGAGCGGTCCCTGCCGAAGTCGCCGGACCTCACACCCTGGGGACCCACGTTGTCACTGACTTGAACCCCCGACAGGTCAAGGGCATAGATATAGGCGCAGTGCGGGATACGGGGACAACCGCCGACCATAACCTCGTTGAGCCGCTCCCTGTCACCCCAGGCGGGGACACACTGCTGCGCCAGGTGGCTCAGTGGGGCGTGCAACAATTTGGCAATCTCCGCCCGCTGCCGATGGGTTGCGTCTTTCAGTACGGCTTCCATTGATGACCCTGCCAAACATCTCTCCCCCTGGACGCGGGGTGAACATCAAATTCGGGCATTGGAGGCAAAATCTCCCTCCGGCGAGGCGTCGGGTGAGACGCCGCGCCGGAAGCCACCCGGAATGCATGTCCGGGGGCCGTCCAACTTCTGCTTCCGGTCAGCCGAAGTCGCTGTCCAGGATCTCCGTCGTCCTACGGCAGATTTCCCGCCCGTAGTCGGTCCACAGACCCTGACCCCAGTAGCGGTAGCAGCTGGTCTGGGAGCTCATCAGGTGAAACAGGGCATTGCGGTAGCGGTGCTCATTGGTGGGTACGCCGGGCACCAGGGCCTTCTCGTTGAACAGGGCGCTGACCTCCTCCATGGGCCCCAGCACATTCTCGTATCCCCGCACCCAAGACAGGTTGTTAGTCCAGCTCCCACCATCCATGTGAAAGCGGTGGTCGGATTTCTTTAGCTCCTCGATCACCGCCTCCAGGCGCTCGGGTCCGTCGCCGGGGCTCATCTCCTCCCAGATCCTCTTGTGGAACAGGGGCTGAACCTCCGGCAGATCCGACTCCTTGATCCCCGCAGCGAACAGGTGCTCCAGGTACTCGCTCCCGTTCATCATGGGCACATCCGATCCGCTGGCAGCGTGCACGACCTCCATGAACTTGCCCGGGAATTCGTTCATCATGACCCCGCCGTTCTCCCCGTCCGCGATCTGGGTAACCAGTGGTGGGACGGACTTGCCCGCCAGCTCCTGGCGGCTCAGTCCCTGGGCCTCGTACCAGGGCTGCATCTGGGCCACCAGCTTGGTATCCGAGCCCTGGGTCTTGACCAGGGCGAGGATGCTTGCCGTCTCGCCCCGGGAGCTTGTGCAGACCAGGCGGTGAGGCAAATGCGGGCGCTGTGGATTCCAGCCATTCTCAGGCTGCTCGACCGTGTGCTCCTGGACCAGAAGCCACTGGTAGCCGCAATCCTTCAGGGTCTTCACGAATTCGTAAGCCACGTCCGGGTGATTGGGCAGGGCCATCTCGGAGGGCGAAAAGCCGCGCACCCGCTCCAGGGCCTCCCAGCCAAAGATGGCGGCGAAGTGATGCTGAAAGGCGCGCACGTGAAGGCGGTAATCCTGCACCGGGGTGGAGGGGGCGACCGAATGACCCCAGGGCATTCCGAGCCACTCGGTGGTCCAGTAGTAATCCGGATTGCAGGCGATGGTCTTGAGGGCGTCGATGACGTGGTCTTGGCCCATGTGCCGTAGCCCGTGAAGCAAAGTACCCGAGTACTCCAACATGACCCGGGGCGACTTCCCCTCCCCCACCAGCTGCGGGATGATCTCACCCATGCGCTTGTAACACCAGACGAAGGCGGGGGCGTTGTGGTTATCGCCGATGTCCTGGTGCTCCATCATGTACTGCAGGTTACTGATAATTTCGGCGGTGCGCAGTTCGCCGGCCCCGGCGGGGATCAAGGGCTGATGCTGGTGCAGGGCGATGGCGGTCGCGGCGCGGATGGAGCCGAAGTCCACTCCACCACGGTCCTTGTACAGGACCTTCTCGGTGCCGGCGGCGACCACCTGCTCAACCTGGGCCTCCTCGCCGCTGACATTGGGCAAACCTTCGACGTACTCGGGTAGCTGCTTCACTGGACTGATCCTCTTTAGGTATGCGTCTTTCTTCGCTCTGGTCTTTTGGTGTCGGGTAGTTGAGCCTGTGCAGTTGGCTCGACGGACTTCGCGCTTGGCGCGACGCAGCCAAATTATGGCTGTTTCTCAAGGAGGTGACGGCGGGCATCGCCCACCACGATAATACCCTGATCGATCTCGGGGGACCGTCGCTGCTCGGCCCGGCTCGCTGCCCAGAATCAGTCACCCAAGCGGGCGCGCACCCGGCTCAAGGCATCCCAGGAAGTCGCGAGATCCGCATCGGCGCGCGGCACCCAGGCCTCGCCCCAGTAGAAGTTACAGCTGGTCTCTGCCCGTAGTAGGTGCCAAGTGGCCTCCTCCAGGTCATGCTGCAGTCCCGCGTCGCCCGCAATGCCCTGGTCGGTGGCCCGCCGTGCGGCTTCGTGAATCGCCGCGCTGAGATCTCCCGCCGCCCGCAGGGTAGCCTTCTGCCAGTCCGATCCGGTCCACTGAACGAAGCCACGCCCGTCGTGCCAGCCGGTGTTCCAGGCCCCCGTGCGCACCAGGACCTCCCCATGGGTGCCATGACGATTCAGATAGTCGCTGATGAAGGTCGGCGAGACTGCCGACTGCCCGGCTCGGACCCGCTCCAGGAGGGGTAGATAAAAGGCGCTCCAGAAGTTGGCGCCTTCGGTGGTATTGCGGAACCAACCCCCGTTCTCGCCGTCAGTGCAGGTGGTGACCAGCGCGGGAAAGTCGCACCACTTGGTGCGCTCGGCAATCTCGTTTTCGAACCAGCCTACATCCATCCCCGCCTCCTGTGCATTGGAAAGGTCCCGATCACGGACGATGACCACGATCTCATCGTCGCCGTAGCGTGCAATATGGGGCCTGTAGCGTACCTCCTGCCAGGTCATGGGCGTAATCGGCTCCACATGCTCGCTGTCTACCAGCACGTACCGGTATCCGAAGGAGCGCAACAGCGGGATGAGCTCCAGGGAGAATCCCATCTCCGGCAGCCAGAAGCCCTGGAAACGGGGCCGCCACAAGATGTGGCGCGCGATGCCGAGCCAGCGCTCCAGATGCTCCTGACGATCCACCTCCGGGATCAGGGGCAGCACCGGATGGTAGTAACCGGTTCCCAGGATCTCGAACAGGTCCTGATTCTGGAGATGCCAGAGCATGGCACCACAGTCGACGACGCCGTAGACGCGCTGCTGAAACCCGGGATCGTTCAACGTCTCGAGCAGGGTACCTGACAGGGAGAGATGTACCCGAGCCACGTCCTCGTAGCCCCAAAGGCTGCGCGGGATCCGATCCAGCGCGTAGAGGATTTCAGTGGCCTCCCAATTTCCGTCGTTCAGCAGGTCCTGCAGGTTGTTCGGAGGCTGATGGAGGTTCAATACCAATGCGTGATGGGCGGTCATGCGGCCATGTCTCCGTACGTGCAGGTAAGGTCGCGCAGAGAATACCAGAAATCTCCGCAGCGATTGAGCGACGCAGCCTGAGCTGCAGACCCCGGGGGTCGGGTCCCGACACCGTTCGAACCGGTTTATATCGGATAAGCCCGAGATCCCGAATCGGAACCGTCCGTTGGCCTCCCTTCGTCGCGCCTGTGAAACTCCGCCCCCTGCGCGCTACACTCCATCATCGATAGGCCGCACGCCAACCTTTGGCTCAGAATGCCCCGTCATGACCGAAAGACTCTTCCATGTGGCATCGGCCCCGTTCGAGGCGGCGCGGCGCGTGTCGATCCTTCCGGAGGGTCATCGGTCGCGTCGCTTGCACGGCCACAGCTTCCTCGCCAGGGTGCGTGCCGAGCTGCCTGCAGGCTGGGCACCCTTCGCCGGCAGCGCGTCGGGTGCGCTGAAGAAAGCCCTCGAGCGGTGTGTGGCGTCGCTCGACTACCGCGACCTCAACGAGCACTTGCCGGTCCCAACAGACGAGAACCTCGCCCGCTGGGTGCTCGTGTCTCTCCAAGCTCCGGGCATCGAGTCCGGTGGGATCCAGAGCACGCCTGATCAGGGTGTGGATCTCGACTGTTCGGATCGCGCCCATGTCTGGCGTCGTTTCCATTTCGAGGCTGCCCACCGGCTGCCGAACGTGCCGGAAGGGCACAAATGCGGGCGCATGCACGGGCACGGCTTCAAGGTAATCCTGCACGCCACACAGGATCTGGGGAGCCTAGACATGGGTGTCGACTTCGACCTCCTCGGCAATCACTGGGCACCCTTGCACACGGAGCTCGACTTCACCTGTCTGAACGATATTCCCGGGCTGGAGAACCCTACCAGCGAGATGCTGTCAACTTGGCTGTGGGCCCGGATCCAGCCGGTCCTCCCGAGCCTGTCCTGGATCAGCGTCTATGAAACAGCGACCTCCGGCTGCCACTACGATGGCGAGCACTATCGCATCTGGAAGGAACAGCGCTTCGAGAGCGCCCTGCGCTTGGTCAAAGCCCCCGACGGGGACCCCAGGCGTCGGCTGCACGGCCACAGCTATCTGCTGCGCCTCTACCTGACCGCGCCGTTGGATCGAGTCATGGGCTGGACGCTGGACTACGGCGACGTCAAGGAGCTTTTCCGACCCGTCTACCGGCAGCTGGACCACCACCTGCTCAACGAATTGCCGCGGCTCGGCGACGCCGATCCGGCGAGCCTGGTGCTCTGGATGCGCGAAGAGGCGGCGGAACGACTCCCGCAAATCGACCGGATCGACCTGTACGAGACACCGGGCTGCGGGGCCGTGCTCTACTGGGGAGGGCTGGGCCCCGCCCTTCCCTCATGACCTACGAGGCAGCGGGATTCCCCCGTCCTTCTGCTTGGACTCGCCCGCCCGCAAGCCGAGTCCTGGTATTGAGGCAGCGGAGAAGGTTCGTTCCAGCTATTTCTGCGGAACCGTAGCCGGAGCTAGCAGGGATAAGTGCAGAGGGCGCCCAAGGGCGAGCGAACGATGTGGAAGACGGACTCGAGGCTGTGGGCGGACCTCAACGTGCCCGCCTTCTAGGAACGCTGAGCACTTCGACCTCGACCTTTGCCACGCCCCTCTTGATGATACCGAGGTCCCGCGCTGCGCGCCGCGACAGGTCGATGACCCGCCCCTTCACGAAGGGGCCCCGGTCGTTGATCTTTACGATGACGCTCTTGCCGGTGCTGAGCTTGGTAACACGCACCTTTGTGCCCAGAGGCAAGGTCTTGTGGGCAGCGGACAAAGCTCCCTTCCGGTAGCGCTCACCGCTCGCAGTCCGATTACCCTGAAAACGGTCGTGATAGTAGGAGGCCATGCCTTTCTGGGTATGTCCCGCCTTGACTCTGGCGGAGGCCATGGCAGGCAGGAAAATGAGTGTCGCGACTATCGTCAGGGTCAGGAGCTTGTTCAGCATGATGGCACCTTACTTCTCGGTTTCGAACCGGGTCGCCGCGCTATAAGGCATTCGCCGGATGAGGAGTCGATAATATAACCATTTTTGATATTAGGGTAAACCCTTAATCTGCGCCGACCTTGGGTTATTCTGATCGATTACATTACATATAATCGATAACTAACAGATAGTTAGTACGAATCCTCAGGACATCTCGACAGCGCTAGGCGCCTCCTAGCTCTGCCGGACGCCCGACGATAGCATCGGTCTGGGAGTCCGGCTCCGGGGCCTCGGACTCGACGGCCTGGCGGCAGTTGCCCTGCGCCCATTGACGCAGAGCCGCGATCTCCCGGGCCCGGGAACGCGATAGGGGAACGATCTCCCGGGCCGACTCGAGCAGGTGCTCGGTCCTGAGCTCCCGCTCCGGCGTGGAAAATGCCTCGAACAGAGCGTCGATCACCAGCTCCTCCAGCTCCGCCCCGCTGAAGCCATCGGTAGCCTGCACCACCGCGGGGATGTCGTATTCGCCGGGATCCCGCTGGCGCCGCCCCAGGTGGATCATCAGGATCTCGGCGCGGTCGTGGGGGCTCGGCAGGTCCAGGAAGAAGATCTCATCCAGGCGCCCCTTGCGCAGCAGCTCGGGGGAGAGTCGGGAGATCTCGTTGGCCGTGGCTACAACGAAGACCGGCTGGGCCTTCTCCTCCATCCAAGTGAGCAGGGTCCCGAAGACGCGGCTCGCCACTCCGCTGTCGCCGCTCCCACCGATTCCGGAGACGCCCTTCTCCAGCTCGTCGATCCACAGGATGCAGGGGGCGACCCCTTCGGCCACCGAGAGGGCTCTGCGCATCCGCCCCTCGGACTCGCCAACCAGTCCGGCGAAGACCCGGCCCAGGTCGAGTCTCAGCAGCGGCTTGCGCCACTCCGCCGCTACCGCCTTCGCCGTCAGGCTCTTGCCGCAGCCCGGGACCCCCACCAGCAGCACACCCCTCGGATTGGGCAGGCCGAAGTCGCGAGCCTGTTTAGAAAAGCCCTGGCTCCTCCGGCGCAGCCACACCTTGAGGCTGCCCAGTCCACCGATCTCGGCGAAATCCTCCGTGGCTGGGGTGTAGTCCAGGATGCCGGACTTGCGGACGATCTGCTCCTTCTCCTCGAGGATGGCCTTCACATCGGCAGGAGTCAGCCCCTGCCGACGGACGATGGCCTTGGCCAACGCGTTTTCTGCCTCCGAGCGAGTGAGACCCCGGCACGCCTCGACGATGGCGTCCTTTTCGTCCTCGTCCAGGCTGAGTGTCACCATCGGGTTGGCGCCCACTTGGGCCACCAGGCGATCCAGCAGCTCACGGTACTCCGACTGCGACGGGAGGGACAGATCCACTACCGTCACGTCCTTCTGCAGCTCCAGAGGGATCGCCATCAGCGGCGAGAGCCACAACAGGGTGCGGAGTGACCCCTTCAGCTCAGGCACCAGGTCGCGCAGCAACCGGATCAGCAGAGCCGCGTCCGGGGCGCTGTCCCTGAGATAGGGATGGAAGTCCTTGAACAAAAAAAGCGCGCTTTCTTGATATTCGGAGACGAAGGCGAGCGCCCGCTCGGGCCGCCGCGTATCTTCCTTGGCAGCGGGCCGGCCTTCGGCATCCAGGAAGCCGCGGGAGATCGACCAGACGAACAGCTTGCGCGGGCGCTTCTGCATCTCCTCCTGCTGCAGAAGCTCGTCCAACAGCTCCAGAGCGCGGTCTTCCTCGCCGGAAACGATGCTTACGATAGGGTAGCCGGCACGGATGTAGGTCGATAGGTCCGTGACGAAAGTGTTGGCCATAGCCTGCATTTTCGTAGGCCGCTATAGATCCGTTCGCTCACTCTCCTGGATCGCCGCGTGCTCAGGCTCCGCGTCATACTCAGGGGTCAGCTCCCGGTGCTCGACCACGCCGAGGGCCTGCTCCATTGCGCGGGTGAAATCCAGGCAATCGGCTCCCTTGCCCCCTTCGACACGGATCTGGGTACGTCCGTCGCGGGCAATACGGATTCTCATCTTCTTCATGGGCATGGGTGTCTCTCCCACTGCGATGGATAGGGGTTATGGTAGCGGCTCACCACAACACTTGACGTAAGTGTCCCTTCCCCCCTTGTGGGGGAAGGACAGGATGGGGGGGACCGAAGCGGCAGATTGACCGCGGCATTGGAGGACAACGGCCAAATCCCCTCCACCGCAACCCCTCCCCCACGAGGGGGGAGGGGCATCTCAATCAAGGCGAGGGATGGAAAACTCCCTCACGAGACGAAAACCCAGGTAACCGCAGCGGACATCCGGTCCTATTCCGTAGCGGGCGGCGCCCCGCAGCCAGATCGGATCGAGGCTCCCCCAACCGCCGCCGCGGACGGCTCGGCAGGGTTCCCGCTCCGGACCGGGGAGGTCGCGCGGCGGCGACCTGGCGTAGAAGCCGTGCTCGTACCAGTCCTCACACCACTCCCAGACGTTGCCGCTCTGATTGTAGGTCCCGTACCCCGAGACCCCGAGCGGGTATCCATGGGTCGGGCAGGTCCCCTCCCGCCCCTTCGTCTCCACATTGTTGCGACACTGGGCCGGGTCCCAACCCCCACCCCAAGGGTAGATCAGCCCCCGCGGACCACGCGCCGCCTTCTCCCATTGCGCCTCCGTCGGCAGCTGGCACCCGGCCCAGTTCGCGTAAGCCGCCGCATCCTCCCAGTCGACGCACACCACCGGATGATCGGCCTTGGCCTCGGGGAAGCTCCGCCCCTTCCAGATCGCCGGGGCAAAGCTCCAGTAGGACAGGTCCGGCTCACGATATCCCGTCGCCTCTACGAACCTCAGGTACTGCACATTGGTCACGGCGTAGACCCCGATCCAGTAGGTCGGCAGATGCACCCGGTGCTCGGGGCAGTTGCCGTCCTTCCCGTCCCCCATCTCGAAGTCGCCCTCCGGTACGCACACCATCAAAGAGCCGTCCCGGACGTTCAAGGCCAGGGGATGCTCGATGCGGTAACGTCCTTGTCCCAGGTCTTTCAGCATGTCACCAGTGCGAAGGGCATCAAAACCGCTCGCACAGCAAGATCTCGATCTCGCCGTCGTCCAGCACACGCTCCTCCTCGATGATGAGCCCCTGCTCCAGGACCTGCCTCTTGACCGCCAGGTAGGCATAGGTGCGGGTCACCTCCTGAACAAAGCTGTCCTCCCGCAGCGGCGTGCTGCCTTGCACCCCCCACCAGTCCGCGCAGAGTTGGTATGTCCCGTCCGGCTGGCGCTGGAAGCCGATATCGTAGCCGCTGCCGGTGTCGATCACCACCTGCCCGTGCTCGGTGTTGCTCTGAAAACCACGGATGGGTACGCGCTCGCCGACCTGGAAGCTCTGGCTCATCTGGCGCAGAGCTTCCTCCAGCAGGACGCGATCGCGGATTCGGGTCTGGACGCGGGTGAAGTGGGACATGGTCTCGGCCTCCTCTCTGGGCGGTCCTTTTGATTTCTTGCGACTCGCGACACTATCGCCGGACTTCGCTTCTCTCTTCCCATCCAGCGGCCCTATCATCGTGGGATCGCCTCACAGATCCAACAAGCGCTCCCCGCGCACCTTTTCCACCTCGACCTCCTCCGCGGCGGCAACACGGGAAGCGTTGCGCGCCTCTCCGTTCAACACCATCCGGCGCAGGCGCTCGATCCGCTCGCGGTGGGACCTGGCCAGCGGCACCATGTCCCCGGCAGCCCGCAGGAGGTCCTCGGTCTCGATCTCTCGTTGGCCGTCCATGAAGGGCGCGAACATCCCGTCCTTGACCACCGCCTCCAGCTCGGCCCCGACGAAGCCCTCGGTGACGCGGGCGACGGCGGGCAGGTCGAAGCGGCTGCGGATCATGCTGAGTCCCTTGCGCCCCAGGTGAACCTCCAGGATCTGCTCGCGCTCGCGCTCGGTCGGCAGGTCCAGGAAGAAGAGCTCGTCGAAGCGCCCCTTGCGCAGCAGCTCGGGCGGCAGGCGCTCCACCTCGTTGGCAGTGGCGAAGACGAAGACGGGTGCCTGCTTTTCCTGCATCCAGGTGAGGAAGGTGCCGAGCACGCGACTGGAGGTTCCACTGTCCCTGTCCGATCCGGTGAATGCCTTCTCGATCTCGTCGACCCAGAGGACGCACGGGGCGATGATCTCGGCGATCTGCATGGCCTCGCGGATGTTCCGCTCCGAGGAGCCGAGCAGGCCGCCGAAGACCGCCCCCATGTCCAGGCGCAACAAGGGCAGCTTCCACATCCCCGCGGCGACCTTGGCGCACAGGCTCTTCCCCGTGCCGGGGATGCCGATCAGGGCCACCCCCCGGGGGGGGTCCAGCCCGTAGTCGCGGGCGCCTTCGGAGAACGCGAGCCGACGCCGCTCCAGCCAGTCCTTGAGCGCCTCCAGGCCACCCACCCGGTCCGGGCGCTCCACGAAGGGGTAGAGCTCCAGGGCGCCGCTCCCGCGGATGATGGCACGCTTCTCGTCGACGATCAGGTCAATGCAGCGCTCGTCGAGCCTGCCGTCGCGGCTCGCGACCAACGCCTTCTGGAAGACCCGACGGGCCTGGGTGCTGGTGAGCCCGAGGGCCGCCTCCACCAGCTTGGCGCGAAGCCCGGCGCTCACCGCCTGCAGGGCCCCGGTCGCCCCGACCGTGTGCTCCAGCAGGGAATCCATCTCCCCGGCATTGGGCTTGGCCAGCTCCAGTACCGGGATCTCATGCTCGAGCTCCGTAGGCAGGCAGGGCTCCGGTGTAATGATCAGGACGTTCTTGCGCGGGCTGCTCTCCGGCAGGCTCGCGGCCAGGTTGCGCAAGCCCCGAATGACCCCGCGCCTGGCCTCCCAGACCTGGTGAAAATCCTTGAGGATGAAGGTCGCCCCGCCGGCATAATCGCGGATCATGCGCAGGATGGTATCCGGGGTCGCCTCGCGCTTATCGTCGAAGGGGATGTTGGCCGGCTCGAGGCAGGTGAACTGGTCGGCGATGTCCCAGGTGTAGAGCCCCTCGTCCGCCGGCCAGCACGGAGTCCGGCACATCGCCCGGACCTCGGCGAGGACCCGGGACTCCTCGCTGGTAACGATGTTGACGACCGCAATGCGGGCGTCGAGGTGCAGCTCGAGGTCTTCTCGAAAGGTCATCTGGTTTTGGAGTGCCGTAGCACCCTTACCCCCCATCCTGTCCTTCTCCCACGAGGGGGGGAAGGGACGCTGTGCGCTGGCTCGGGTTCTAATCGAGGCCGCCTTCGCTCCCGCTGGTGTAGGACGGGTTGGGAGTCGACGGAGCCGGCGGCTCCCACTGCCACCCAGATCCGCTCCAACACACCCTCGATATTGTTCTTGTTCAGGACGTCTGTATTCCAAAACCGCAAGACCCGAAACCCCTCTCCTTCCAGGAAGGCGGTCCACCGCTGGTCGCGAGCCGCCTGCTCCGGCTCGGGTGCTGCCCCCCATCGAGCTCGACCACGAGGCGATAATCGAAGGCAACGAAGTCGACGATGTATGGCCCGATGGGAGTCTGGCGACGAAACCGGGCACCGGTCTGACGTCCGCGCAGCCTCTGCCAGAGTCGGCTCTCCGCATCGGTCATTTCCTTGCGCAGTCGGCGCGCCCTTTCGATCTGAAGTTTGTTCACCAAGCTCGGTCCTCGGAAAGGTCGGCGATATGGCCACCGGCTCGCTTCCTCCCCCACCCCCGGCCCATCCCCCACAGGGGGGGGAGGGAAGAGTTGATTGTGGCACCCTTGGCAAACCGGCGCGCTTGCCCCGCATTTCTCTCACAGAGATGCTCCTCCCTTAAAGGGAGCACGAAAGGAGGCCTGGGCTGGGCTCGATGCCCGCCCCGAACTCCCTTCCCCCCTCGTGGGGGAAGGACAGGATGGGGGGGATGATGCCTCGGCGGATGGGAAACCAGTGACGATCACCGCCCCATCCCCCGCGATGCGGATCTCGGTGCGGCGCGGCCCCAGGTCCAAGCCGCGGTAGCGCTCCGCCAGAAAAACCAACTCCTGGTTGGCGCTGGCGAGCAGCGGATGGCGGCTGGGCAGCTCCCGGCGGTAGGGACCCGCCACCAACAGGTCGGCGGCGGCAAGCAGGCGGCGGGTGCCGATATCGGTGTGGGAGATGAGTGACGCGGCGGTGCAGCCCGTGAAGATCAGCACTCCCTTGCCCGCGGCCCGCACCCGCTCGGCGAGCTCCGCGAGAGGTGCGGCCTGGCTGAAAGGCTCGCCGCCGGAAAAGCTGACCCCTTCGGTATCCGGGTCCGACAGAATCCAGTCCGCGACCCTGGCAACAGTCCCCACCTGCCCCCCTTCGAACAGCAAGAAGTCCGGATTGAAGCACCCGGGACAGCGCAGCGGACAGCCTTGCACCCAGAGCACCGAGCGTAGCCCGGGGCCGTTGGCGCGGGAGCGGGGAATGAAGGCGGCAATTCGCAGCTCAGCGGTCGTCATGGGTACCCCATGGGCGAGAACGTCCCCCCATCCCGGCCTTCCCCCACGAGGGGGAAAGGAACGCTCAGGGCCAGTCGAGTAGAGCACAGGCGCGCGCAACCTTAGGCGGAGAGTTTCCGATCTGCGCCCTTTCGGTTGCGCAGCGGGATCCTAGTTCCACCATAATCCACGTTTCCTGTGCCCTCTCTAAAATTCCGTA
>Ga0210085_1000151_pt1 | contig 31226 bp, 30 predicted proteins | sample China_Galinas_PW_5_FD_184866 | JGI IMG/M metagenome (GOLD analysis project Ga0210085, IMG submission 184866) | Wetland microbial communities from San Francisco Bay, California, USA, that impact long-term carbon sequestration - China_Galinas_PWC_D1... | ecosystem: Environmental > Aquatic > Marine...
CCGATGCCGACAGAATCCGCTCGAATTCCATGGACGTCACCACATTGGGATGGTTCGCGTAGTTGTAGGTGTCGTGCAACCCGGGATCATACACCTCCGCTCCCGGCGTCAATATGATCGAACCGACTTTTACTTCTATGCTCTCGTCCTGCTGGGTATGATCGATGGCATTCACCCCGCAAAACTCGACGCATACCTGGCAGCCGCCGGTTTTAAAATGCACACATTTGGTACGATCGATCACCGGCGTATTGGGAACTGCCTGGGCGTACGGCACATAAACCGGTTTGCGGCCTGCAAGTCCCATTTCATATTCAGAAGGGATTGGCTTAAGGGTATGTTTGGTGATAAGTTCTTTAATTTTATCGGTACTGATATGTCCTGTGGGACAGACCGATGCACACGCACCACAGGCCATACAAACATCCGTCTGAACATGAAACGGTGTGTCCACTTTAAATTCCACACCCCGGCCGGTAAGGCTGATGGCGCCGCTCCCCATCTTATCGCATATTCGCGTGCAAAGGCCACAGAGAATACAATCGTCATCCTCTGTCTTAAAACGCGGCTCTTTTATATCGTATTGATCCGCCAATTCTTTGATCACAGGCACATTCGGACAACGGGCAAGCAGCATTTCCACGATGAGCTTGCGAATCTGGTGAATCCCTTCCGTATCGGTTTTGATCTCCATACCTTCCCAGATCGGGTAATTACAGGCAGTAACATGTCTAACGCGTCCGCCGTAGTGCATTTCCACGGTGCACAGACGGCACATCCCGGCTGGTTCGAGGGCTTTGTGATGACAAAGGGTCGGAATTTCTATCCCATGTTCTTCAGCAACTTTAAGGAGATATTCCCCTTCTTTTCCCTGGACTGTTTTTCCGTTGAGTGTGAAACTGATCATTGGGTTAACCTTCTTGTGTGCTCTTATATTTTTTTATAGACACTACTTTATAACGATCGCATCAAACTTGCACCCATCATAACAAATACCGCACTTGATACATTTATCCTGATTCAAATGATGAACTTTTTTCTTTTCACCGGTGATGGCGATTTCAGGGCATTTTTTCGCACATAATGTGCAACCCGTACATTTTTCTTCATCGATTTCATAATAAAAAAGCGGCTTGCAAACACCGGCAGGACATTTTTTATCCCTGATGTGGGCTTCATATTCATCACGAAAATTACGGATGGTGGTCAGCACCGGATTGGGTGCCGAAGTTCCCAGGCCGCAAAGGGAGGCTTTGGCCACCATATCACCGATTTCTTCCAAAAGCTCGATGTCCCCTTCTTTTCCGTTTCCGCCACAGATGTCCGTTAAAATTTCCAGCATATGTTTGATCCCTTCTCGACAGGGATTGCACTGACCACAGGATTCTTCCTTGAGAAAATCGAGAAAATATCGGGCCACATCCACCATGCAGGTATCCTGGTCCATGACAATCATACCGCCGGACCCCATCATGGAACCGACTTTTGTCAGTTCATCGAAATCGACGCCCAAATCCAGATATTTTTCAGGAATACATCCCCCCGAAGGACCGCCGGTTTGGACCGCTTTGAACTTCTTGTTTTTGGGTATCCCGCCGCCAATGTCAAAAATAATGGTTCTTAAGCTCGTTCCCATGGGAACTTCCACCAAACCGGTGTTGACCACTTTCCCTACCAGTGAAAAGATTTTGGTCCCCTTGCTGTTTTCCGTCCCGATGGAAGCAAACCAATCGGCACCTTTATTGATAATCACCGGTACATTGGCCCAGGTTTCCACATTGTTTAACAACGAGGGATTTTCTCGAAAACCCTTTTCCACGGTATGAACATATTTGGCCCGGGGCCGGCCGGGATTGCCTTCGAGCGACGCCATTAAAGCGGTGGATTCACCGCATACAAAGGCGCCGCCGCCCCGGCTGATATGAATGTCGTAGTCAAAACCGGAACCCAGAATATTTTCTCCTAAAAGTCCCAGTTTCCTGGCATTTTCCAATGCAAATGAAAAGTTTTTTACCGCCAGAGGATACTCGTGACGCACGTAAACGTATCCTTCATGAGACCCCACGGCGATGGCGCCGATAATCATCCCTTCCAAAACACTGTGGGGATTGCCTTCCAATATACTCCGGTCCATGTAAGCACCGGGATCCCCTTCATCCGCATTGCAAATCACGTATCGATCACCGTCATGCCTGGCGCAAGTCGCCCATTTAATACCTGTGGGGAATCCACCGCCGCCGCGACCCCGTAAACCCGATTTTTTGATCTGATCGATGATCTCTTCCGGTGCCATATCGAACAGCGCTTTTTCAAGGGCCGAATATCCGTCCACCGATATATAGTCTTCGATGCTGGTGGGATCTATCAGGCCGTTGTTGCCGAAAATAATCCGTTGCTGGAGTTTATAAAACGGCACATCATGCTCATGGGAAATTCGTTTTTTGCTGGCCGGATCCTTAAAAACCAGCGACTTGACCAAATTGCCGTTTTTAAGGGTTTCTTCTACGATTTTAGGAACGTGGTCTTCTTTGACCTGCGGATAAAATATGCCTTCGGGATGGATCACAAGAATCGGACCTTTTTCACAAAAACCGTGACAGCCTGAAAGTTTAACTTCCACGTCATCTTGCATGTCGTGCTGAGTCAGTTCCGCCATCAGTGCTTTATGAACTTTTGCCGTCCCATAAGCACCGCAACCGGAACCCGCACAAAGGGAGATTAATCGCTTTCCATCTTCCTTTTGCGTAACTTTCAGTGAATGTCGAAGGTCTTCAATGGCCTCTCTATTTTCTAATTTTGTCATGTCCTGGTTTAGCATCCATTACTCCATAACGTTTAAGAGACATTTTGATTGTATTCGTCGATGGTTTTGAGCGCGGTGGCCCGGTCAAGACCGCCGTGAGTCTCCTGATTCACCGTAATAACAGGTCCTGATGCGCAGCATCCGATACATCGGACCCCCTCTAAGGTAAACAGAAGATCATCGGTGGTTTCACCTTCTTTGATATGGAGATGATCCTGCAATGCATCCATAATTTTGTCGGCACCCCGCACGTGACAGGCCGTTCCGGTGCAAACATTAACAATGTATTTACCCCTGGGCTCTAAACTGATGGTCTTATAAAAGGTAGCGACACTGTAAATCAGGCTTTTTCGTACACCCAATTTCTCAACCAAAAAAGGGACCACTTCCGGTGGGACATAATTATACATATCGCTGACATCCTGCATGATCATCAGCAGGGCTTCCCGGTTCCCGTTATATTTTTCGACGATTTCATCGATCTTAGGCCAATCAATTTTTTCTGAATTTTCCATAAATATCAAACTCCTATGCTTGTCGACATCTTAAACGGCCAAATCATAGCTGAGCTTCATACATCACCGGACAGTTTTCCACGCAACTGCCGCACCCGGTGCATAGATCCATGTTGATGCTTCGCGCACGTTTGTTGATTTTTACCGTAAAATCACCTTCTTCCCCTGAAATGTTTTCCACATCTGCAAGGGTAATCAGTTCTATGTTGATGTGCCGGCCGACCTCGACCAGTTTGGGTGAAATAATTCACATGGCACAATCATTGGTGGGAAAGGTCTTGTCCAGTTGCGACATAATCCCACCGATGGAACCGGACTTTTCAACCAGGTAGACATAATAGCCGGCATTGGCCATATCCAATGCCGCCTGCATCCCCGTAATCCCGCCGCCGACCACCATTACCGCGCCTGTCTTTTCTTTTGACATTTTCTACTCCTGATTTAAAAAAGATGTAATTTCAGTAATATCGAGCTGATTCATATGGATTCCCAATGTGTCTTCATCAATCCCCATACACAGACCCAGAAGTTGTGGATAGACAATTGATGCAAGGGCCTCACTGCCGTTTCGAGACATCATCATTTTCTGAACATGGTCAAATTGCAGTTGACAATATGGGCAGGCAGCACACAGGTAATCGGCGCCGGCCTTCTTCCCGTTTGTCAGTTTTTTTGCCGTTATATCCATGGAAAGATCATCGTTCACTCCCAGGACCGGCGCCCCGCAGCATTCCAGTTTGCTTTTATAATCGACGCTTTGGGCACCTGTCACCTCCACCAGTTTATCAAATAAAGACGGGGCAACCGGATCATCAAATCCAGTCACCTTGCTCGGCCGCAATGCATGGCATCCATAATGGGTTGCAATCTTGAGCCCGCTATAGGATTGGGAGACATTACTTTTAATCTCATCGAGTCCGACATCATGATACAGTACGGAAAGAAAATGCTTGACCTCGAATTTACCTTCATACTGTAAACCTTTTTGCGCAAGGGCATGTTTGATCTCTTCCTGAAGGTCCCCGTCTTCTTTTAAGAAACTTTCGGCTTCCTTCAGGCTGCCGAAACAACACTTGCACAAGGCCATGATGTTTAAACCCGATTTTTCAGCTCTTGCCAGATTCTCCGATGCACTAAGAAGAAATGCTTTCCGGTCCAAATTGCGTACAGGATAACCGCAGCATTTAAAATCCCGGTTATCGACCAGTTGAACACCGAGCTTTCGCATCACCGCCCTTGCGGCGGTTTCATACTGAACAACTCTGGCAGGTATATTACATCCTAAAAATAATGCGTATTTCATAATGATATCCTTTTCATTATGTCATGTTGGGTTCTTCAATTGCTTCTGAAGGTGCAGCATCTTCTTCTAAAGGCAGGCTGGCCGATTCCGAAACGTCAGCCGCTTCTTCCGACGGCATGCATGCATTTTTAATAGAAAGATTTTTTAATTGATAGAGCACATCCGTTACCTTCACACTCTGCGGGCAGTGCTCCTGACATTGATAACAGGTCAAACAATCCCAGAGCATTTGCGGACCGGTCGCCATTTCCGTCAGACCCAATCCGAGACAATTCATGATTTGATGGGGGAGCAACCCCACGACCTCCTGGGGATTTTCATAGTTCATCACCACCGGACACACCGTGGTGCACGTCTGGCATCCAAAACAATGGACAAATGTTTCGGCGCCAGGTAATTGACTCGACACATCTTTCTCTTTGTCCGAAAGCGAAATCGGGACAGATTTGTCCATGGCCTGCTCAAAATTGCAGGCAACCGCACGACCCGCTTTTTCAATGGGCGTGCGATACTCATCCGCAGCAATATGATCTCGATTCAACCCGCGATAAAAGGAAAACGGTGACAGCATCAGCAATTCCGGCAGTTCTCTTTGTATCAGATCCTCTCTGACATTGAACCACAGTTCCTTTAGATTGATTCCGGACGGGCAGACCACCGTGCACCGATCACAGTTTGTACAAAGGTAAACGCCTTCTAAAATGGCATGGAGTTTATCATCGGAGAGTTTTTTCCCTTTGGCCAGTGTCTTGAGAAACGTCATCTTTTCCGAAGGCAGGATATATTCGTTGCCCAGAACATCAAAGGATGTCGAGGCGGAGCACCGCAGGCTGCAGGTACCGCAATGAGTACAGGCATCCAGTTCCATGGCCTGTCGTGTGACAACATTCGCCGGGTCCGATGTTTCCTTTTCCATAACCGCATTGGCCAGCAGACTCACCGGTGTGGATATGATATGAAACATCTTGGAAAAAGGAAGGTAGGCCAAACCGATAAAACATGCCAAAAAATGAATATACCACAGGATATTTGTCGTATCCACATTATCCAGTGCCAGAGCGATCGGTTTTATGGTTTTGGCAACCGCATAACCCGTAAACGCCCATTCCGGACGGGAATGACATCCCGCACAATTTTCCTCGTTACTTTCCATTCCCTGTTCCAGGATATCCTCGTCAAAGGGACCTTGCACATTTGGAGAAACAAGTGCATAATTTTCGACCCAGTAGCTTTCAAGGGCTTCAATTTCTTCTGCGTCACTATCTTCATCGAGACCCGCGTAATCCGTCACCATTCCTTGAAATGCCGTATGAGACGTAATTTTAACACCTTCCAAAAAAATACCCGAAAAGATAATCACCACCACAATGAAGATCGCGTAGACATCCATGCCGCTGGTTTTAAGCCTCGGCACCTTTATAATGAATCGTCGCAATATCGCGATACCGATACCGATTATCACCATAAATCCGAAGAGATCTCTTAAAAACATAAATGGATTGACGGTTGAATAATAATCGGAAAAGAGCTTTGCAGAGATGAATTTTTCAAGGGCATGCATCAAAAGAAGGAGCATAAATCCGCCATACAGAAGCATATGCATCAACCAGCGCAAAAAACTTTCTTTCAAAATCTTTCTTTGCAATACAACATCGAGAATAAAGGATTTGATAAGAAGCAATATTTTTGAACTGAAAACAACCCCGACGGTTCCTTTGACGGCCGCCGAAAATCTCTGAGAAAGCGTGTAGTCTTGAGCTGAAATGCCTATTTTTAGAGAAAACCAGGTATAGACCTTGTAGATCAGCCCGAGGATGAAAATACCGAGGGAAATATAAAGAAGCACATTAAAAACCATTTAACAGACCTCCAAAAATTCGCTTAAAGGATAGATGGTCTTAAACATCGTTACGGCCTCGATCCTTGATTATTAAATCATGGATTCCAAGAGATTTCTAATATAAAGTACCTTAAATTTTGTCAAATAATAAATACGGATCTCTTAAAATAATGTCCCGGCTTTTTGCGACATCGCTCATAATACAAGCGCACATTGGGTAGGGTCGTAAAGCGGTCAACTGGGTCGAATATTGATTCGGATGTTATTCTTTTTCTGAATTATCGATGATATATGAGCGCATTAGATGGGGTCGTATTTAGGTCAACCGGGTCGAATGTTTAAATGGACATGTTACAAAACTGCCTCGATTTCTTTGACGATTCTGAGGACGGCCTCTTTGGGATTGCTTGCATCTCTGATGGGACGGCCGATCACAAGATAATCCGATCCGTTTTTAACCGCAATGGCCGGTGTAACAACACGCTTTTGATCATGCGTTTTTATGTCATCCCAAACAGGACGTATCCCCGGCGTCACGGCAATAAAATCCCGGCCCAAGGTCTTTTTAATCATCTTCACTTCCCGCCCGGAGCAGACAATACCGGTACAGCCCGCAGCTTTTGCCATGCCCGCCCTTTCGATGACAAGTCGTGTCAGGTCCTCGTAAAACGGTTCCCTAAAGCCTGCGGCTTTAATGTCTTCACTTGCAACACTGGTTAACACCGTGACCCCGAGAACACCGACCTTTCCCTTAGCACCGCTAACCGCAGCTTCAAGCATCCTGGGCGTCTCTCCGCAATGAACCGTCGCAAATGCAACGCCCAGACCTGCGATACCTTCCATGGCACGAAACACGGTTTCCGGGATATCATGAAGTTTGAGATCCAAAAACACATCTGAATTCCCTGATGATTTAATAAAATCAATAAGTCCCGGTCCGGATCGAATAAACAGTTCCAGCCCCACCTTGAACATACCCACGGATCCTGAAAGCAGTTCGACATATGCTTTGGCTGCCTTTTCTGTCGGAACATCCAGCGGAAAAATAATATAATCTTTAGCTTGCTTCATCTTTTAACTATTCGCCTTTACTCGGATTTGGTTAAATAGTGTCCATCCATAGATGGTCTTTTTGTCCAATCTCTGCGTTATACTCAAAAAATAATCCTCGGAATATCAAACATATGCCTCTGGTTATTTTTTTCGCATGCCTTGATCTTGAACAAAAATCCTCATTTCTGAATGAACACTAATTAGTTGAATCGTTAATTGGTTTTGACCATTTGACCATTCGACAATTTGACCAAATATTTATGATCTTTAGCTTGCTTTATCTTTTAACTATTCGCCATTAATTTGCTTATTTAGCAATAATATTCAGAGCGTCCGGTACTATTCTAACGCCAATCGGCAGCATCCCGGGCTGTTCTCCATCCACTTCAAGAAGCACCCGGTCATCCGATATGGCTGCAACTTTTTTGCACGTGTTGGTATTGACTTTGTCAATGTCATATATCCGTCCGTTGTACAGTTTCGACAGATTTAAAAACACTTCAGGGATCGTCAAATCTCCAATGATGGTAATGTGTAACAGACCGTCACAAACCGATGCATCCGGAGCGACCCACATGCCGCCGCCATGATACTGGCCGTTTGCCGCCGCCACGTTCCAAACAACCATCTTTTTGTTATCATCGTCATCGACACGAATCTGTATTCTTTTCTTGCCATACAAAAAAATGGAGACAAGTGTTGCCCACATAAATGAAACAAACGGTCCCAGTGCTTTGGTCGTTCGGTTGACCCGCCGGGAAACTTCACCTCCTAAGCCAAAACTGGCGATATTATGGAAATATCGGCAGCGATCACAGCCTTTGTGATTTTTTAAAAAAAGAACGCCCAAATCGATGCTGCGCGTGTGGTCTGAAGCAATCAGATCCATCGCCTGTTCGATGTCTTTGGGTATTGAAACGGTTTTTACAAAATCGCAACCCGTGCCGTTCGGGATAAAACCCAATCTCAATTCCGATCTCACGGACGCTTCGGTCATCATAATACCGTTAACGACCTCATTCAACGTACCGTCTCCGCCGACACAGACAAGACGCCTTGTTTTTTCAGCAACGGCATTTTTTGCAAATATGACCGCATCGCCAGGTCTCCGGGTCATATACGTATCAAAAGGTCCCAGTCGATCTTTGGCAAGTGCCTCAATAAACGGCCAGGTTGATCCTGTCGAACCGTTTCCGGCATGAGGGTTGACGATAAAAGCAGTTTTCGGCAAAGTGATATATGGCCTCCATCAACACGGTTATGCCTGTTAGCCCGCTGCCCGTTTCAATTCAACCATCAACTCGAAACGAACAACCGGTAAACCATCTATCATCAAATATTTAGCAGTTTATACCAAAATCGATCGCTAAAAAATACACATCATTCACGGCTACAGAACTACATAGCGCATAATTTCCAATCCTTAAAGAAAATTCTCAATAAGTATTTCACATTCATAATAAATCTATTGAAATAACAGGTCTTAAAATGCTATGAAGTCTATTCTAAACCACCGGTTTTAAAATTAGAGACAACTTTTGGGGAAAAAATGAACATTACCAAAAACCAACAAACGCTCTTGCGAATGATTCCCGGGGTGGATTCGCTCCTTGAGATGGCAAAAGCAGATACTTTTTTTGACAATGTCCCGAAATCTGTGCTGGTCCGTTCGATCCGCCTTGTTGTTGAAAACCTGAGAATCATCATTTTGGATAACCAACCCGACATCACGGACGCAGAACTCACCAATTCTGAAATCCTCAATAAAATAAAAGAACGTGTCCATAAAATGATGACGCCGAACCTGACCCGTGTTGTCAATGCCACAGGCGTCGTTGTCCATACCAATCTCGGGCGTTCGTTGCTCGCAGAGGATGCCATTGAAAATCTTTTAACCATTGCAGGAAGATATTCGAATTTGGAGTTTGATCTGTCAAAGGGAGCACGGGGATCCAGGTACAGCATCGTTGAAGACATCCTTTGTGAAATCAGCGGCGCCGAATCCGCAATGGTGGTCAATAACAATGCGGGCGCCGTCTTTCTTTCTCTGGAAACCATCGCTAACGGCAAAAAAGTGATTGTTTCAAGGGGAGAACTCGTGGAGATCGGCGGATCTTTCAGAATCCCTGATGTAATGGCCAAAAGCGGCGGAATTTTAAAAGAAGTCGGTACGACAAACCGTACCCACCTTAAGGACTATGAAAACGCCATCGAGAATGACACGGCTCTCCTTTTAAAGGTCCATACGAGCAACTTCAGCGTCGTCGGATTTACCGCCGATGTTTCTCTTGAATCATTGGTTGATCTCGGTGCAAAGTACAAAATTCCGGTGATGGAAGATCTTGGCAGCGGCACCTTTGTGGATTTTTCACAATTTGGTTTGTTGAAAGAACCCACGGTTCAGGAATCGGTAAAAGCGGGCGCAGACATTGTAACCTTTAGTGGAGACAAACTTCTCGGCGGTCCCCAGGCAGGCATCATCGTCGGTAAAAATAATTTTATTGAAAAAATCAAAAACAATCCCATTAACAGAGCACTTCGCATCGACAAACTCACCCTTGCCGCACTTGAAAGTACATTGCGACATTACAGAAACATAGAAAAAGAAATGGATGCCATTCCGACCTTACGCCTGATGACACTTCCTTTTGATCACATTGAATCAAACGCTAGAACCCTTTTTGCAATGCTTGAAAACATCGACGATCCCAGATTATCCGTAAACCTCATCGATATATTCTCACGACCCGGCGGCGGTTCACTCCCACTTTTAAAACTCCCCAGTAAAGGGGTTGGGGTCAAAGTACAGGGAATTTCAACCAGTGCCGTTGAAAAACAGATGCGAAACAATGAATGCCCCGTTATTGGAAGAATCGAAGAAGATCTTTTTATCATGGATCTTAGAACCATACTTGATGATGAACTGCAACTCATTGAAAATGCTTTTAAACGTATGCTGAAAAAGGCCGGAGTATGATGCAACGAAAAACGAAATTATTTCACAACCGCTCCTCCAGTAAAGAATTTCTCCTTTACAAAACAGACGCCATCGCCAAAAAAGATACGGCCCAAGTCCTCTCTTCGGTTGAGACGAACAGAATTTTAAAAGCATTCCCGGATATTATGGCCGGAAAAACCTTTATCGAAAAGGCCCTGGATCGATTCGAAACTTCAGAAAAATTTGAATCCATGGTCATCAAAATTGATCGTCTAAATCATGAAGGTTCTGAAACAGCCGGCAACGACCAAATTGATATCTGGCTCGATGTGGCGAAAGTGATTGATACCGTATGTCGTCGTGAAAACGGGATGTGGGGACAGCTGGACCAGGGAATGTTCGGATGTTTCTTCTTCCCGATAAATCAAACGCCTCCTCTGGAATTTGCCCGAAAAATAAAAAAAATCCTTGCAGAATCTACAGATGAAACCGTTTCCATCGGAATTGCCTCCTATCCGACACTCAGCTTCACCAGAAGTCAGATCATAGAAAATGCCGGAAAAGCGCTTGATCATGCTGCATTCTTTGGCCCTGACAGTATCGTTCCCTTCGATGCCGTGAGCTTAAATATCAGTGGAGACAACCTGTATCAAAATGGAGACATCCACGGCGCCATTGCGGAATTCAAAACAGCACTCCTGCTTGACCCTTCAGATATCAACGTTCGTAACAGTTTGGGTGTATGTTATGGTATTTTAGGCGATTACAAGAAAGCCCTGAAAGAATTTAAAGCAACCCTTGCGCTTGATCCTGATGAGATTATGGCCATATACAACATCGGTTTGGTAAACATGCTGACCGGCAAAAACGCTGAAGCACTAAAATACTTTCTGGATGCAGACCGGAAAAAAGAAGAGGATATCTTTGAAGTTGCTTTTCATATCGGAAGGGTTTATCTGGACATGGGGAATTCGGAGGTGGCCAAAGAATTTCTTGAAAAAGCGCTAAAACTGAATCCAAAGTCATGGTCTGTTCTGCATTCTTTGGGTGAGTGCTGCACGGCCTTGAACATGACAGATGAAGCGATTTCAGCCTACAAAAAGGCCATTCGTCTAAACCCGAATGATGCCGAATCGTTATCAGCTTTAGGCTGCCTCTTTGACCTGTTGGGCGAAAATCCCGAAATTACGACGATTTTTTGCCAGCAGAGTATCGATATTGCACCCGAAAACGGCCTTTATCGATACCGGCTTGGCAGCCTTTACCTTAAAAGAAACCAACTTGAAGATGCTTTAATACAGTTCCAAAAGGCGCACGATTTTGGATACGACGCCAGGAAAATGATTAAAAAAATAAAAAAATTGATAAAGGATGCATGATACAGGGGCCAGGGGCCAGGGGCCAGGGGTCGGGGGTCAGAGGGTTCAAATTTTAAAAATAGTGGTTTATAATGAAAAACATTATCCTGAGTACGCTTGAAGACAGTGTCAACGTCAAAGAGCGGTTCATCAAAGAAAACATCGATCTCATTCTAAGAGTAGCGGACCTTTTCGCCGTGTGTATGACATCCGGTCACAAAATCCTGATTTTCGGTAACGGCGGAAGTGCGGCAGATGCCCAGCATATCGCCGCTGAATTCGTCAACCGGTTCCAGATCGAGCGACCGCCCCTTGCAGCCCTGGCATTGACCACCGATACATCCATCATCACCAGCATCGGGAACGACTACCATTTTGATGACATATTCTTCAAACAAATTTTAGCGCTGGGAAAAAAGGACGATATTGCCATTGGGATCAGCACCAGCGGCAACTCAAAAAATGTGATCAAAGGTGTTCATGCAGCAAAAGATATCGGGATCTTCACCATTGGATTCACCGGCCGTGGCGGTGAACTGGCCGAGTGCGCAGATCATGTTTTTTCTGTAAAATCGGATGTCACTGCAAGGATACAGGAAGCCCATTCCTTATTGGGTCATATCTTGTGCGACCTTGTGGACCGGATCTTGTTTCCGGAAAAATTTCTATAATAGCAACACGTTCGCTTTTTAACAATATTATCGCTTCAGGTACCATTTAATTTGTGGCTGAAAGAACTCGGGAATAAGGGCTCGTAATGAAAGAACTTGCCCGGGCTATTTATAAATGCTTTTTTTTAAGAGGGAAATTTATTTATATTGTTAAATCATTTATGGTTCTTTCAAAACGATCCCTGATTCACTCAAACAGCTTCCAGCCACAAATTAAATGGTACCTGAAGCTCTTTTAGAAATCGGTTTGTTTCAAAGGGCTAAACGTTTACCACACAAGAGAGGTTATGGAGAAAAAATTTGAACCCATAGACTTGAGCGGAGTAAAAACATACCCGCTCTCCCAACGAAAAAGCAAAGTCTCCACAGACGCATTTGGAAAAACATGGCAAAAAGGATATCGCTTCAAGGATTTTCTTAACGGGCTTCCGGATATACTTGCCGGAAATCATCTTAAAACCGTCATTTCATCCACCGTAAAAGCGTTCAGGGAGAATAAAACCATCGTTTTTGCCATGGGCGCGCATGTCATTAAAGTGGGCCTGAACCCCATTGTTATCGATCTCATGGAACGCGGTATTATCACGGCTGTCGCTATGAATGGTGCCGGAATTATTCATGATCTTGAACTGGCCATGGCGGGACAGACATCAGAAGATGTATCTGCATCCATCGGGAACGGCACCTTTGGCATGGCCCATGAAACCGGTGCTTTTTTATGTGATGCCATCCGTCGCGCCGGAAAAACATCCAAAGGACTCGGGGAAACCATCGGGGCTGCAATCATCGAAAAAAAGCTGCCCTTTTTAGAACACAGCATCCTGGCCACAGGCTCCCGGCTCGGTATACCCGTTACGGTTCATGTGGCATTTGGAACCGATATTATTCATATGCATCCCGGATTTGATGCAAAAGCGGCCGGTGAAACCACCCACATAGATTTTCGAACCTTCGCATCCGTGGTAAGTACACTTGAAAAGGGCGTTTATTTCAACGTCGGATCTGCCGTCATACTACCGGAAGTTTTTCTAAAAGCCGTTACATTGGCACGGAATTTAGGCCACCGGTTGAATGATTTCACCACCGTGAACATGGATTTTATCCGACAATACCGTCCGATGACCAATGTGGTGAACCGGCCCACGGCCGACGGGGGGCAGGGATTCCACTTGACGGGCCATCATGAAATTATGCTGCCGCTGATTGCTGCCGGAATTATCGAAACAATCGAATAGCTTATGTTTACCACCAGGAGCGACAAAAGGTTGATTTAACCCTGTGAATGATTATGTTATCGCTCGAAATTGAATAAATAAATTTGGGCATCGGAAAGTTTTTATTGTAAACACACAAATACCAGCGGAATGGATAGTCTTTTTTTTAAAGCGTGTACTGTTTGAGTGGTTTAGGGATCGTTAGAAAGAACAGACGCATCTTGAAACATTTCTACAGTAAAAAGTATTTTTTTATGTCGAACTCATTGTTTTTATATTGATTTCTGTTCTTTCTTTACGAGCCTTTAACCACGAGTTTACACGGTTTTAAAAAAAGATTGTCCATGGAGCGACTTAACAAATAAAATCACCCCGCCCCCAAAATAAATTAAGGAGCATAGAATAATGCCGATTTATGAATACCATTGCGACAAATGCAATAAAGATTTTGAATGCCTGGTTTTCGGGAATGAACAACCCGATTGCCCGTCATGCAATTGCAAAAAAGTGAAAAAACTGATGTCTGCGTCTACCTTTTACAGCAAGGGCGGGCATGGAGAAACCGTCAAAGGTGCTGCCGGAACATCATCATGCAGCGGATGTGCGGCAACCAGCTGCACAAGCTGCGGTCACTGATGGACAAAGCGCTCAAAATAGGGACCAGGGGGAGCAAACTCGCGCTCTGGCAGGCAAACTGGGTTAAATCGTCCCTTGAAATTAAACACCCCTTTCTTTCAATCGAACTTGAAATCATAAAGACAAAAGGAGATAAAATCCTCGATGTGCCCCTGGCCAAAGTCGGCGGCAAAGGTCTTTTTGTCAAAGAAATCGAAGAAGCCCTTATAGACGGCAGAATAGACATTGCCGTGCACAGCATGAAGGATATGCCGGGTGACATACCGAAAGGGTTATGTATCGGCGCAATTCCTGAACGAGAAATTCCTCAGGATGTTCTGATTTCCAGATATAGAAAACCTCTTTCGGAACTGGCGCCTGGTGCCAAAATCGGCACCAGCAGCCTTCGGCGCAAGGCACAGCTTCTTCATGCCAGACCGGATCTGGTCGTTTTACCCTTAAGAGGAAATCTTGATACGCGTCTTAGAAAGCTCGAAACTGAAAACTTAGATGCCATCGTCCTGGCTGCGGCAGGTGTCAAGCGCCTGGGACTTGAAAGCAGAATCACCGAATACCTGGATGAAAACATCATGCTCCCGGCAGTCGGCCAGGGCGCCCTTTGCATCGAGGTCAGACAAAATGACCCTCTGGTTGAACCCATTGTCGCGAGCCTTGAACATCCGCACACACGAACGGTAATTTTGGGCGAACGCGCATTTTTAAACCGCCTTGAAGGCGGCTGTCAGGTACCCATTGCCGCTTACGGAAAAATCGATAAAAACACGTTTACCCTCGTTGGCCTTGTGGCGACCGTTGACGGCAAAACGCTGTTTAAAAAAACCCTTGCCGGCTCTGAAGATTCATCCGAAATTATCGGCACAAAACTGGCCGATCGTTTGATTGATATGGGGGCAATGAATATCATAGAAAACCTTAAAACCGATCCACATCAAACCCATGAAACCTAAAGTCTATCTGGTCGGTGCCGGTCCGGGTGATCCGGAACTGATCACTGTAAAAGGATTGGAATGTATCAAAACGGCAGACGTCCTCATCTACGATTTTCTTGCGTCCCCTTCTCTTTTAAAGCATGCTTCAACACATACTGAAATTATTTATGTCGGGAAAAAGGGCGGGGATCATACCCTCTCCCAGGATCGGATCAATGCCCTTATCGTTGAAAAGGCCAAAAGCGGTTCAACGGTCACCCGTCTCAAGGGAGGAGATCCCTTTATATTCGGCCGTGGCGGAGAAGAAGCAGAAGTTTTAATCCAGGCAGGCATACCGTTTGAAATCGTACCCGGCGTCACATCGGCCATCGCAGCCCCGGCCTACGCCGGAATACCGCTGACGCATAGGAAATTTACATCCACCGTCGCCTTTGTCACCGGTCATGAAGATCCTGCAAAAGAAGCATCGAGTATCGACTGGGCATCACTTGCCAAGGGAATCGGAACCCTTGTTTTTCTGATGGGGGTCAAAAATCTGCCGCACATAGCAGACCGGCTTTTAAGCCACGGCATGGATCCCGAGACACCCGTCGCCCTTGTCCGATGGGGAACGACGGCCAGGCAATTCACCGTCACCGGAACCCTTGATACCATCGCCGAACGTGTAAAAGCCACCGGACTTAAACCACCGGCCATCATTGTCGTGGGCCATGTTGTAACGTTGAGAGACACCATGAAATGGTTTGAAAACCGGCCGTTGATGGGACGGCGTATCGTGGTGACCCGGGCCAGGGAACAGGCCAGTGACCTGGTGAAGCGTCTTTCCGATCTCGGTGCAGAGTGTATTGAATGTCCGACAATAGAAACCGTTCCAACCGATGATACAAAACCATTGGACACTGCCATCGATAATCTTTCATCCTATGAATGGCTGATCTTTACCAGCGTTAACGGCGTAAATTTCTTTTTTAATCGCCTTTTCGAAAAAAACAAAGACGTGCGCGCCTTAAACCATGTTCATACAGCGGTCATCGGCCCGGCTACGGCCAAAAGGCTTTTCGACTTTGGACTTAAAAGCGATATCGTTCCCGAAAGTTACAGGGCCGAATCTGTTGTCAAGGCATTTGCGCAAGAAGATATTGCCGGGAAAAAGATATTGCTGCCGCGGGCAAAGGAAGCAAGACCGGTTCTGCCTATAGAACTGACCAGGATGGGCGCTGTGGTTGATGAAGTGACGGCATACTGCACCAAAGCGGTCAAAGACGATGCTGATGTTATATTAAAACGACTCAAAGAGCACACCATAGATATGATTACATTTACCAGCTCGTCCACCGTAAAAAATTTTCGCGCCTTTCTTCCATCTGAAGGTTTGGACAACCTGATTCAAGGTGTTACCATCGCCGCCATCGGTCCTATAACTGCCGATACCGCCCGCAATCTTGGGTTCGATGTTCATATTGTTGCCGAATCTTACACCATTGCCGGACTGTGTGAGGCTATTCAGCAATATTATAATAGCTTAGTCCTTTGAAACAAATCGATCCAAAGGAGCTTCAGGTATCATTAAATTTTTGACTGGAAGCTGTCTGAGTGGATTAGGGATCGTTTTGAAAGAACCATTGACGATTTAACTTTATGGATGAAACCCCCTGATAAAGCAGAAATCTTTATTAATAACCCGGGCAGGTTCTTTCATTACGAGCCCTTATGCACGAGTTCTTGCAGCAAAAATTTAATGATACCTGAAGCGGTAATTTTACCAGAAGGCTAAAGTGTTACTAAATATTTTTTGGGAGAAAAAATGGCCAACCACACACACAATCATGTTGAAACATATGACGGTCTTGTGGGAATGGGTTTCGACCGTGAAACCGATGAAAATACGATAATCTATTATCTTCAGAAATTCTCCGATGACACGCTCATGGAAGAATTAATCCCGAGACTATCCCATGAAGAATTGGAAGACATTTTTTCTCTGCTGACACGGATTCTTAAGAAACATCTTAAAGATCCGGAATATCACCGCCTTTTTTTAAAAGACGATCATCCATAATATCGAGAGGAACGAAGGTCATGTCGTTTACTGAAAAACAACTGGATAGGTATGCAGATGCATTACTCTGGGGACTAAAAACTGCCAGAACCAAAAAATTTAAAAAAAATGACATTGTGCTCATCCGTTATGATATGCCTGCTGTCCGGCTGGCCGAAATTGTTTATGCAAAACTCGTGGATATGGGAATTCATCCTGTCCAGCGCACAAACCTCACCGCAAATATGGAGCAGCACTTTTTTGAACAATCAAATAACAAACAGATTATTTTCCAGCCGCCCGGTGAAAAAGAACTTTTTAATCGTTTAAACGGCGGCATTTTTTTATATGCGCCTGAATCCATAACGCATTTGAGTCATATCGATGCAAAAAAGATCGGCAAGGCTGCCGTGGCCCGAAAATATTTGCGTGATATACTCGATGCCCGGGATCAGGCCGGTGATTTCGGATGGACCCTTTGCGTCTTTCCAACAAAAGAATTGGCCCGACATGCCAAACTTTCAATGAAGGCCTATACGGCCCAAATCATAAACGCATGCTTTCTGAACAAAACTTCACCGGTTTCCCATTGGCAGGATATTTATAAGGGTGCAACATCCATTAAAAAGTGGCTCAACAGCATGAATGTGAATGCCTATCATGTTGAATCAGAAAATGTAGATCTGACGATAACTCCGGGAGAAAAAAGAAAATGGATCGGTATTTCAGGCCATAATATCCCGAGCTTTGAAATATTTCTGTCACCTGACTGGAGAGGTACCCGAGGGATATACTTTGCAAATCAGCCCTCATTTCGCAGCGGCAACTATGTAAAAGGGGTAAGGCTTGAATTTAGAAAAGGCGCTGTGGTCAACGTCACCGCACAAAAAGGAGAAAATTTTGTCAAAAAACAACTCTCAATGGATCAAGGCGCTAACAAAGTGGGTGAATTTTCCTTAACAGACAATAGATTCTCAAGGATCAACACCTTCATGGCAAATACACTTTTTGATGAAAACTATGGTGGTAAATACGGAAACTGCCACCTGGCACTGGGTTCTTCTTATGGCGATACATATAGCGGCGATCAAAAGGAATTGACCAAAGAAAGGCAGAAAAGCCTCGGTTTCAACGATTCAGCCCTCCACTGGGATCTCGTCAATACTGAAAAGAAGCGGGTTACCGCCCATCTTGTATCCGGTAAAAAGGTAACCATCTATGAAAACGGCAGGTTTGTAATTTAAGTCTCAATTATTTCAGGAGGCAGGTTGTTTTTACTTATGGTAAAGGGATGTTATACCTTGTATTTACCGAAGTCCTCAGGGTTAAGGTTCTCAAGATATTCCGCCCATTTTTTCCCGTCTTCACTCTTATTTAAAACTTCATAATCACCATCGACCATCTGAGATTTATCAAAGATTTTATCATCCACATAAATTGGTGCACCAAACCGAAGGGCGATGGCAATCGCATCGCTTGGGCGGGCATCCATGTCGAAACTTTTATCTTTGGATACAAAATATATTCGGGCATAAAATGTGTTATCTCTTAAATCACACACTTCAACCTTGGATACCACCATCTCCAGATTGTCGATAAAATTTTTGAAAAGGTCATGGGTCATGGGCCGGTCGAATTTGATATCTCTGAGCGCAGACGCAATGGATGTCGCTTCGAGTAGGCCGATCCATATTGGCACCGCTTGATCACCTTTAACCGACTTTAAAATAATTATCGGTGTATTTGACGTCGGATCTATTGCCATACTTGCTATGTTTACTTCATGCAACATAACTCTTTTCTCCTCTCAAACCAAAAGAAATTGGTTCTTTGCCATCTATTTCGCCCCATAGCGAATGGGAAAATGTTTTTAAAATTCTGACATTTACCAATTGACCCATCACGCTTTTATTACAGGGATCCGTATCATCACTTTTGTAAAAGTTTACAATCTTGTTTGTTGAGGTACGGCCTGTCCATTGGGCATTTTGACTGCTGTCCGGCGTATTGATTTGGTTCTGTTTTTTGCTGAAACCTTCCACAAGGACCGACTGTATCGAGTCTTTCAGTGTTTTGTTTTTACGGGTGGTGATTTGATCTTGCAGATCCAGAACCTGTTGTAATCTTTGTTTCTTCTCATTTTCCAGGATTTTGCCCGAAAATCGGGCGGCTGAAGCATTCGGGCGATCAGAATATTTAAAGGCAAACAGACCATCAAATTTCACCATCCCAATCAAATCAAGGGTTTCTTGAAAATCCGTCTTTGCCTCTCCCGGAAAACCCACGATGATATCAGACGTAATAGCGATGTCAGGACAAGTATTACGCAGTTTTTCAACTTTTTCAAGATATATCTCCCGTGTATATTTCCGATTCATTTTTTTTAGAATCCTGTTTGAACCCGATTGTATCGGCAAATGAATATGATGACACAATTTGTCAAGATCCTTAAAAGCATGGATAAGATTTTCCGAAAGATCTTTTGGATGTGAGGTGGTAAACCGGATTCTCAAAAGTCCGTCAATGTCGTTAATGCGACGTAAAAGCTCGGAAAATGTGCAAAGGTCTTCTTTCATCCCATAGCTGTTAACGTTCTGGCCAAGCAAGGTCACCTCCCGCACCCCGGATTCTACAAGACTACGGATTTCGCTAATAATATTTTCAGGATCCCTGCTGGTTTCCCTGCCTCGAACATAAGGAACAACGCAGTAAGTGCAGTAATTATCACATCCTTGCATGATGGTCACAAAGCGAGACACATCCTCTTTATCAATCCCATTTGTGACAACATCCAGTTCTTTAATTTGATCCGACATTTCAATGTCAACAATACGGCATTTCTTCGACAAAATAGCCTGTATGGCACTGGGCAAACGGTCGATGGCATGTGTTCCGAAAACAAGGTCGAGATGCGGCACACGCGCTAAAATCTTTGCACCTTCCTGCTGCGCCACACATCCGCCCACCCCGATAATCAGATCAGGTCTTTTTTTCTTCAGACCGGCCAGACGTCCTAAAAAGCTGAACACTTTTTGCTCGGCCTTTTCCCTGATGGCACATGTGTTGACAATAATCAAATCCGCTTTTTCTAAAAACGGGGTCATTTCATATTGTAACGACTTTAGCCCACTTGCGATTTGTTCGGAGTCATACACATTCATCTGACAACCGATGGTATTGATGTATAAATATTTTGTTTTCATCTTTTATAGTAATTAAGTCCTCTGAAACAAATCGATTCCAAAGGAGCTTCAGGTGTGATTAAATTTTTGACTGGAAGCTGTCTGAGTGAATTAGGGATCGTTTTGAAAGAACCATCGGTGATTAAACTTTATGGATGAAATCCTCTGTTAAAGCAGGGATTTTCATTAATAACCCCGGCAGGTTCTTTCATTACGAATCCTTATTCACGAGTTCTTTCAGCAAAAATTTAATTATACCTGAAGCGGTAATGTTTTCTAAAGGCTAAAGTGTTTCCAACTTTTTTATAACTGATATTTTACGGAATCATCGATGATAATGTCTTTTTTAAGATCCTGCAAAATTGTGTCAACCTCATCTTCACATCCGGGAGCAATTCGGAGCAATACGATACCTTGATGGGAGTCAATGGTGGTCAATGTTGCGATACCGTCATATGCTTCTAAAATAAATTTTAGAAAACAGATCTCTCTGCGATCAATGCGAAGAATTTTTTTTATCGTTTCCAATCTGAATCTTTAAACATAATATGATTGCTCAATTTTCGCATCCTTAATTCCCGGCAACGCCATTAGGGTTCAGTGGGCCGGAAAGATTTTTTAACGTAAAATCTTGCGGATGCGATGGATAAACAGAAAAAACCCAATAATTTGTTGAACCAATACTATATTTTCTATCATCTTGCTCTCTACAATTTCAATAAAAAAGTCTGGACGAATACGTTTCACACCTTTTATCTTCAGCAACACACATACAGTTTAGCTGTTTCAAACCTCTGAGATTTTTCGAAGTCCTACAAAAATTGCGCGTTGACATCGCATATAGCTTGAGTATATGAATTTTAATTAAACTTAAGCTAAACTTTTCAACTTTTTGAAATGATTTTTTTAATCATATTTTTAAGGAATTCTGACATGTTGAATTTCAATAATTTGAATATGGACAGATTATGAAAGCCGATATAAACATTTTATTTGTTGACGATGATAAAATTCTTCAGAAGACATTCTTCCGTGTCATGCAAAAAGAAAAGCAATTTCATATCGAAACAGCGTCAAGAGGCATTGAGGCCCTGCAACTGCTTCAGACAACACCGATGGATGTCGTTTTTACTGATATAAAAATGCCTGAAATGGATGGTTTGACGCTGTTGAGAAAAATACGTGAACAATACCCGGACATTTTTGTTGTCGTCATTACAGGACATGGATCTATAGAAGATGCAGTTTACGCTATGAAATTAGGCGCATATGACTATCTCCTGAAACCATTCGACTTTAATTTAATCAAAATGTTGGTGGAGGAAATTGTAAGGCACCGGCAAGTAATTAAAGCAAGCGTCGTAATGCCCGAAGATCGACGAAAGCGATACCGGTATGAAAATATTATCGGGCAAGACCGTAAAATGTTTAAAATTTACGAAATGATTAACGAAGTGGCCCAAACATCTGCATCAGTCCTCATAACCGGAGAAAGCGGAACAGGAAAAGAACTTATTGCCGAAGCCATTCATTATCGAAGCAATCGACGCAACAAACCGTTTCATCGGGTAAATTGTGCTGCCCTTACTGAATCAATAATAAACAGTGAACTATTTGGCCACGAAAAGGGTGCATTTACGGGAGCCGATACTCAAAAAATCGGATATTTTGAAAAATCCAATGAAGGTACGCTCTTTTTGGATGAAATTGGTGATATTCCCCTTCAAACACAGATATCGCTTTTGCGAGTGCTTGAAACAGGTACCTTTCAAAGAGTGGGCGGTACCCAAACAATCCGGATAAATTCCCGTATCCTTTGTGCAACCAATCAGGATCTTTCAGGTGCCATTCAAAACAAACGCTTTCGAGAAGATCTATTCTATCGAATTAATGTGGTATCCATAAATGTACCCCCGTTGAGAGAACGGAATTTGGACATTCCTCTTCTTGTTCCTTATTTCATAGAAAAATATTTTCAGGAAAACACTAAAAATATTAAAGGAATATCAAAATCGGCATTAAAAATATTGACTCAATACCACTGGCCGGGCAATGTACGGGAGTTGGGAAATGTCATTAAACATGCGCTGATATTCTGTAAAACGAAAAAAATTCAACCTGCCAATTTACCTGACAGCCTTAAAAAGGCATTTCAGACCAAAAAATTTCGTTTAACGCTCACTTCGCCGTCCCTTCCTTTGGCAGAAGCCACCTTGATTCAAAAGGTTTTGGATGAAAATCATTGGAATTTGAAACAAGCCGCCATGGAGCTGGAAATCGCCCGGGGCACACTCTATAGCAAAATAAAAAAATACAGGTTAAAAAAGTTCGCACCATCGACCGAAAGCCGATATTAAAATCTCAATTGAACAAAATCCGAGTATGTCGTACCCGATAGGTCTCGCCTGCTATGTTGGATTTTGAACGTTCTCAACTTCCCGGTTAATTTAAAATCCTTCCGGAACTTCGTACCCATCACGAATCAGGGATCCTATCTGCGAACACCAAATCCTCCATAGGATTTTGGTTTGATTATTCAACAATCTCAGATAAATCATCGGCGTCGAGCCCAATCTTGTTCTTCATCCTCACCCAATCCGAGCCGTTTTCAGATTGTCCAAAGCCGCCGCGTTTCGGCTGAACTCTGAAAGAAATAATAGATAAAGATGTTGGATTTTGAACAGTTTGTATGGATACGCATTAACCATTGAAGCGTTTTGCTCGGCTGGCTCGAATCACCATTCGATACAACACATTATATTTATTGCATATTTCAATTTAATTTTAGCCATGGCACACAAGTTGCTCTTATCATAGTCAAAAGGGAAACAACGTCGCCCCATGGATGGCGCAAGAATCACAACAATCATTTTATAGGAGTTGTCATGTTTAATAAAAAACAAATGCAATTACGAGCAGATATCTATTTGAAATGTTTTGTATGCAACGAGCATGAAGCACGTCATAGATGTATTTTTGAATGGAATGGATTAGATTTTAAGTTATGTCTGTGCCCGCAATGCATAACGTTGAACGAACAACGCCCGGCCACCAACGTGCTTCAAAAGGTTGCCTAAAATCTAGTTTTAGTGAGGAAAAGTAAATGAAAACTCAATGAAATAAAAGAAAATATTTGAATATGTTAAGAATGACCACAAAGCATATCGCACGATCTAATCTAATAAAGTCATTGTTGTTTAACGCGAACATTTCTTCATCGACTAATGTTCCCCTGTAAGTGTTCACGGGGTGTGTTTACCCGTGAACACTTACGATCCTCTTTTTTATGCCTTTCCAAAGAAAATTGCGCGTTGACATCATTCACCACTCCAGTATATGAATTCCATTTAACTGTTTGGCAATTTAATTTTAGATGATTTAAGACAAAAAGTCTTTTAATGAAAAAAGAGTGGCAAATACTTCAGCCTGACATTCATTTGATCGAAAAACTTTGTGGGATACTGAATTGCCATCCGGCCGTTGCCTCAATCCTGATCAATCGTAATATTTTTTCCACAGAAGATGTTTCAAACTTTTTCAACACATCCCTTGACCAGTTAAGCCCGCCCGTTTCCATAAAGGATATGGGTGTCGCAGTTGACCGAATTGTAGAAGCCATCACACGCAAAGAAAAAATTTTGATTTTTGGCGATTATGATGTTGACGGAATTACCGCCACAACTATCCTTCTGGAATTTCTCCAATCCGTCAATGCGGATGTGTCTTACTACATTCCCCACAGAATAACGGAAGGCTTTGGTCTGAAAAAAAACCATATTTCAGATGTCGCAATGCCCAACGGCATCCACCTCATTATCACCGTAGACTGCGGGTCCGAAGCTCAAGAGGCGGTTAACGCCGCAAGAGACGCCGGAATTGATGTCATCATTACCGACCACCACCTGATATCGGAAACAATACCACCTGCCCTCGCGGTGATAAATCCCAAACGGAACGATTGTTTATCCGGTTTTAACGATCTTGCCGGGGTCGGCGTCGCGTTTTATCTGCTGATTTGTCTCAGAAAAAAGCTTCGAGACACAAATTTCTGGAAAAACCGTCCGGAACCCAATTTAAAAAATTACTGTGATCTTGTCGCCCTTGGCACCTTGGCGGATATGGTTCCTTTAACCCGTGAAAACCGGATACTGATTAAAGCCGGTATGAACATTATCCGTTCATCACACCGGCCGGGTTTGAATGCACTGATCGAAGTTTGCAAAATCGATAAACACACCATGGACGGTGATGATATTATTTTCCAGCTGGCCCCCAGATTAAACTCAGCCGGCAGGATCGATCACGCATCAATTGCTGTTGAACTTTTAAGAGCAAGAGATGTCAAGACGGCAAGGAAAATTTCACATTCACTTGATCATCTGAACCGGAACCGGCGAGAGATCGAAAACAACATACTGACGCAAGTCCACAATCACCTGAATAAAAATCCGCATCTGCTTCGGAAAAACACATTGGTCATGGTCCATCAAGATTGGCATTTAGGAATTCTTGGGATTGTTGCATCAAAACTTATAAAAAAATATTTTCGCCCGGTTGTCCTGATCACGACAGCAGACGGAATCGGAAAAGGATCCGCCAGAAGTATTCCTGAGGTCAATCTGTATGAGGGGTTGTCGGCTTGTGCTGAAAGTATTGAAGACTTTGGCGGACATCCAATGGCAGCAGGCCTTAAAATCAAGACCGAAAATATAGACCGGTTTAAAAACCACTTTGAAAACATTGTGACCCGCATGGCAAAACCATCTGATTTTATACCGAAAATTGCCATCGATTACAAACTCGATTTTGTTAATATTTCAAACAAGCTGATTGATGAACTTGAATCGTTGAAACCTTTTGGTATCGCAAACCATGAACCGCTTTTTATGACAAATGAGGTTCATGTTGTATCATCAAAACATGTCGGTAATCATCACAGGCAAATGGTATTAGAACAACATACAGGAAAAACATTTAACGCAATACAATTTAATGTAAATCCCCGAATCCCCATAAAAGACACCTTTGATCAAATGGCATACCGTCTTCGCTGGAACCGATGGAACGGCCGGAAGCGTGCTCAAATCATTATTGAGGAACTATAGCCCCAATGTTGCATTAGGAACAACATTGACAACTCAAACATTTTTCTTGCAATAGACCATACTCGGGATTATTATTGCGCTTGATACATAACAATAAAACGTTAGGTTAAAGGTGACATATTATGGCCAAAATATTTCGACCCAGCAGTCGTGAAGCAAAAATATTGTCGAGAATCGAGTCTTCAAAAGAATATGCCCGCAGAAAAGCAATACAAGATGCGAGAGATAGTATCGAACCCCTTTCCAATGCCATTGCCATGAAGCTTGTCGAAGATAATCTTGTTGAAACCACGAATAAAAATGTACTTGAAGAGCAGATAACAAAATGTATAGACAGGTTGAGTCGTAGCGACGAATTTGATGTCGACTACAAGATTGCACCTTTCAGACATCTCGTACAGAATCCACATGTCGTGAGTCTTTACGTTACCGCATTCGTCATAGAAACCCTGATCAATCATAAAGTCGTGGTCGATATTTACGGTTCAGACGAAGAGATATACCTTTGTATCAATCGGCAAGTTGTAAAAAAACTGACTTGACCATGCGCCTTTCTTTCCTTCCCAGGTTAGTAAACGGACCTTTTGATGATCCAAGTCTTTTTATCCCCTTTTTTTTTGAAAAACGCGCTGTAATTTTTGATCTCGGAGATATTTATTCACTGTCATCCAGAGATATTCTTAAAATCAATCATGTATTTATTACCCATACGCATATGGATCATTTTATCGGATTTGACAGACTCCTGAGACTTGTCCTTGGCCGCGATCAGGATCTTTACCTATATGGTCCTGAAGATTTTATAAAAAATATTGAAGGGAAACTCGCGGGATATTCATGGAATCTTGTTCAAAACTATAGCAATCATTTGGCCCTGCATGTCACCGAGGTACATGATGATCATTTACTGACAAAGGATTACATTTGCCAAAACGGATTCCTTCCGTCCTCAAAGGCAGTTAAAAACTCTTTTAGCGGGCGTCTTCTTAAAGAACCCTTTTTTTCCGTTTTTACCCGGGTCCTCGATCACAGCCTTCCCTGTCTCGGATTCACCTTAAAGGAACAATTTCATGTGAATATCTTAAAAGATGCTGTTACCGGACTCGGGCTGGAAATCGGTTCCTGGCTAAAAGAATTCAAACAGGCTCTGTTCAATCATCAAAACCCCGATTCGGAATTTGAGGTTAAATACGGTGAAGAACAACACAAAAAAGTATTCGTCCTGGGGGACCTTGCGAAACAAATTGCCTTGATCACTCCGGGCCAGAAGGTTTCATATATTGCAGACGTGGTATACAACAAATCGAACATCGAAAAGATTATTGATCTGGTGAAAGATTCCGACCATCTTTTTATTGAAGCGTCTTTTTTAGAAAAAGACAAAGATATCGCCGAAAAAAAATGTCACCTGACCGCCCGTCAAGCCGGCCTCATTGCAGGCAAAGCCAAAGTCAAGCAAATGACACCCTTTCATTTTTCACCCAGATATCAGGGGCAGGGGCATATGTTGGAAAAAGAGGCCATAGACGCATACAATTATGCCTTGAAGCAGTAAAGATATAAAGTTAATTTATACAACCGTCCTAAAACGTTTGTCTGAGATTTCCGATACTATTCAATGGGTTGGTTGCGGCTGTAATCTATAGATGATATTTCAGGAATCATTGTGATGATTTGGATTCAAACCTAGAATCTTTAGCGGAGTGTTTTTGCCTAACATCAAAGTTTTTAAGAAACAGTGATTAAGAAGATAATATCAGATCAACTCGTTGGATTGGACCATCCTCTCTCCGAATCTGGGCTCCAAGATGCTTAAGGATTTTCAGCATTGAACTGTTTTCTGCCAGCATATATCCGATAAATTTACGAATTCCATTTTTGCGTGCACATTGAATCAATAAATTCAAAAGCTCTGTCCCCAGACCTTGACTTTGATATTCATCAATTATTGTTAACGCAAATTCTGCCGTTTCCGGTTCGTCTTCAACTCTGAAATATCGAGCGACCCCTATCCCGGACATACCATCTTGGCTTACAATATAAGCACACAAGGCCAAGTGATTCTTATTATCAATTTCTGTCAAATGTTTCAGTTGACTGTTTGAGAGACTGCTTATAGGTACAAAAAATCTACGATATTTTGATTTGTTTGATAATTTTTCAAATCCAATCTTTAATTCCTCTTTGTCATCTTGGTTTAACAACCGAATTAAAACGGGTGTCCCGTCTTTTAATCCAATTTCAATTGGGTAATCAAACATTTTGGTACCATGTTTTCCGTTTCCGATAGGTCTGAAATTCTTTAAGAACATATTTGCCCGGAAAGTCGGGAAGGGAAAGATAGTTTAACGTTCTCTTGATATCAGTTCTCCTTTTCAACTAATTGAATAATGAGTATTCTCTGCAGGAAATATCAAGCGAAGGCCTTGTCGGTTAGAGCGACTTGTTTTGCATACTTACTGTTTTTAATCTTTTGAAGTAACTGTGAAGCAACCAGCCCAGGATAATCCCTACTGACAAAATCAGGGACATCAACAATGCCCTTGACATCGACAGCGTCCAGAATAAAAACTTCATATCTACAACTGTGACATTCTGGATTATGAATAATACCGCCATTCCAGCCATGGCTATGCTAAATAGCAGTTTAAAGTTCATTTTTTTCCTCCTTTTTTCACGTCATTCTAATATGTTATGAACAATTTCACAGGGATCGATTTTGCTGATTCCGATCTGTTTTTTTCAAGATCAGAAATTTTCTGTATTCATATAACGGGCGCTCAATAATTCAAACTGATCGTCAGCGTCATGTCTTGTCCGTCGTAGGGGAAGCTCGCGGCAGAAAACGAAGGCGCGCCGAACATGGCTTTTGCGTCGTTTGAAAAACCGTAGCCTTCCGTTGGGACCCCCAGCCAGTTAGTGTCAAGCGTGCTGTTCATATTTTCATCATGAACGACGACAAGCGCATACGTTCCCGGCGGGATGTCTAAAAAGTCGCAACGCGCCTGCTTATCGCGAACTTTTATTACCATGATATTGGTTGCAAAGTGCAGATACTCGGCAGGGAAACCATCCGGCGATTCGAACAGCGCGCACGCTACGGGTCCATTATTGTTTCTTATGTTCAGAATCTTCACATGAATTCCGGGGCATGGCGATTGAGCAAAGGCGAGAGCCGGAAGATTCGCAAACATCAGTAATGCAAACCATGATAGGCATCGAATTCCCATGGGCACCCGCATATGCGGACCCTTGATCGTTGAGGCCACCACTGATTTTCGGATGGTTGACTCATTCATGATATTCCTTACACCTTCACTCTGTATGGCCGGGATGGGATTATTCCCACAAGTACCCTATCGATATCCCGAAAGACCTGACAGCTCAGACAGCCCTTTTCCTGAAGCGTTGGCTCAATCATTGAGAGAAGTGTTTGCATAACCTCCTTCCGCTTTTCCGGACGTACAGTCATTGTTATACTGACAATGATCATGACAACGAATATTCTCCTTTACTAAAGGATTGATACAAAAACATTCACACTGTCTAATACATCATCAAGTTTCGTGCCAAGCAGGATGAATCTGAGCAATATTCATATATCCGATTGATATTTAATTGAATAATAAGATCAAAGCGGTCGAAAATATAGGAATGAATCGATACAAAAGAATGGTCATATATGACACATGGTCATATATGACACATTTTTGATATCTCTGAAGGGGTGCTAATGGTTCTTTGTGGGGAAATACGAATTGGTAGTCGACTGCCTGAAGAAGATCGGAAAAAATAGGCCGGCTAACCGTTTAAGATTTCCGATAGTGAGGAAAGTGTATCGTATTGTTGAATTTTAAGATGCAATAAAAGTTTATGATTTAAAACAGTAATCTTGAAATTGTCGGGTGCATTGAAAGTACACCATTTTTGTTTAAGATCGATACCATTTTTTATTGAACAGGGAGTTTATTAATTCATATGTAACATTATCCATGATTTCCAGGCCCCAGCCAAGATCCTCCAACTCTTGATTAACATTGCTTATAGTACAATATCTACCTTTTCCTAACATATTAAAAACATCTTGAATGAGTCCCGGGATTTCAATGGGCATAAAACCTTTTGTTTGAAAACTCAGAAATAGATCATCTAATCTGTTTCCCATCTTTTTGCATCCTCAATTGTATTTCTAACTTTAAACGATCAGTTTTGTAAAACGGAACGTAACGTTATTCCTCGATAATAACGGGGTCTATCCGAAATGCGACTTGCTTTTTGTCCCTATAGCTTTCTTAATATACAAAAAGGGCATCCCCTCAATATTAGAAGGAATGCCCTTTTTACTCAGAAACTAAGGTTAGATCACAGTGACATTTGCTGCGGAAGGACCTTTTTGTCCTTGCTCTATGTCAAAGGAAACTCGGTCGCCTTCATTGAGGGATTTAAAACCGTCTGCATTGATTGCAGAATGATGAACAAACACATCCGCTCCGTCTTCCTGCTCAATGAATCCAAACCCTTTATGGTCATTAAACCATTTAACAGTTCCATTGGTCATGATAACATCCTCCTTTCTTAAAAATTTTCAACGTCACAAACTGGAGGGTGCCACTTTGACAAATGGATTTTTCCTTCAGAGATAAACGGTCCCGCAGATAAAGCAGGACTTAATTGATTAAACATATAATAATCTTTATTTAGAGAGAAATCAAGCTAATTGTTTGTTTTTTTTAAAAAATGTGAATTGCGAATTTAAATGTGCAAAAACGAAATGTTACTCGAACAATATCTGAGATGGCTCTGTTATGAGTTTCTTCCCCGCTTTAAATTTTACAACAGTTGAAGCCATAATTTTAATGGCCTCACCGGTCTGGAGATTGCTTCCCTTACGGGATTTTTTAGGGAAGCTTAATCACCCATTCCGCCGCCCATTCCTTAAGCTCCCGGATGCATCTTCTTTTTTTCTTCGGGTTTTTCTGCAACCATTGCCTCGGTGGTCAGCATTAATGAAGCCACACTTGCCGCATTTTGCAATGCGAGGCGGACCACTTTGACCGGATCTATTATACCGGCTTTCATCAGATCTTCATAGGTGTTCGTTTCGGCATTGTAACCAAAAGCTCCCTTGCCGTTTTTGACTTTGTCGATGACGACAGAACCTTCAAAACCGGCATTGTTGGCAATCTGACGAAGTGGTGCCTCCACGGCGCGCATGATGACTTTTACCCCCAGCTTTTGATCGGCTTTGATTTTCATTTTTTCCAGCGCGGCCAAACAGCGAACCAGCGCCACACCTCCACCCGGCACGACCCCTTCCTCTACAGCCGCTCGGGTAGCGTTAAGGGCATTCTCGACCCGGGCTTTTTTCTCCTTCATTTCTGTCTCTGTGGCTGCGCCTACGTTGACCACCGCCACCCCGCCGATCAGTTTGGCCAGCCGTTCCTGAAGTTTCTCACCATCGTAGTCGGAGGTGGTTTCTTCGATTTGGGCTCGAATCTGCTTGACCCGGCCCTCGATGGCCGAGCGCGAACCGGCACCGTCGACGATGGTGGTGTTGTCTTTATCGATGTTGATCCGTTTGGCTTTGCCGAGGTCTGAAACCGCTACATTTTCCAATTTGATCCCTAAATCCTCGGAGACC
>Ga0210085_1000153_pt1 | contig 31089 bp, 34 predicted proteins | sample China_Galinas_PW_5_FD_184866 | JGI IMG/M metagenome (GOLD analysis project Ga0210085, IMG submission 184866) | Wetland microbial communities from San Francisco Bay, California, USA, that impact long-term carbon sequestration - China_Galinas_PWC_D1... | ecosystem: Environmental > Aquatic > Marine...
TTTTGACATGAGATGCTTAGTATTGTAAATAAAAGGCAAATTGAATTTTCAACCCATTGAATTCGGCCTTTTATAATTCATGAACACTATGAGGTTATTTTTATGAAAACTTTTGCCAGGCTCGATCGACTTCCACCGTATGTATTTGCAACCGTAAACCAGATTAAAATGGAGGCCAGACACGCCGGAAAGGATATTATTGACCTCGGAATGGGGAATCCCGACATCGGCACACCACAGCACATTGTGGACAAACTGACTGAGGCCGCCCAAAAACCGCAAAATCATCGATATTCTGCATCCATGGGAATTACCAAACTGAGAATGGCGATTTCAAGCTGGTATAAACGCAGATATGACGTCGACATCGATCCTGACACCGAAGCCATCGCCACCATCGGTGCCAAAGAAGGAATATCCCATCTCATTCTTGTTACCATTCGCCCCGGAGATGTGGTGTTCACACCGAATCCAACCTATCCTATCCACCCTTACTCTGCAATTATATCCGGAGGGGATGTCAGGGGGATACCCGTGGGTCCCGGCCACGATTTTTTCGATAATCTGATGCACGCCACACGGCAGACCTGGCCGCGGCCAAAGGTTTTAATTATCAGCTACCCGCACAACCCGACCACAGAAGTCGTAGATATCGAGTTTTTTGAAAATATTGTAGATTATGCCAAAGAGCACGACATCATGATCGTTCATGACTTTGCTTATGCAGACCTCGCATTTGACGGTTATAAGCCCCCCAGTTTTCTTCAGGTCAAAGGTGCCAAAGACGTGGGCGTGGAATTTTTTTCACTCTCCAAAAGTTACAGCATGCCGGGCTGGCGGGTGGGTTTCTGCGTGGGTAACAAAGAGGTCGTGGGTGCCCTTCGAAGGATAAAAAGTTATCTGGATTATGGAATTTTCCAGCCGATTCAGATTGCATCCATCATTGCCTTAAACGGACCCCAGGAGTGCGTCAAAGAAATCTGCGACACCTATAAAGAGCGGAGAGATGCCCTGATATCCGGTCTCCATCGCGTGGGATGGGAAATAGAAAGCCCCAAAGCGACCATGTTTGTATGGGGTAGAATCCCGGATAAATTCATAGAAATGGGATCCGTAGAATTTTCAAAAATGCTCATCAATGAAGCCGGCGTAGCAGTTGCACCGGGTCTGGGATTTGGCGAGTACGGAGATGAATACGTGCGGTTTGCCTTGATAGAAAATAATATGCGCATCAACCAGGCTATAAGGGGTATTCGAAAGATCATGTAGGGTGTAATATATCCGGCAGAGTTTTATTTAACCAAGGACAATCTACAAACTGATTCGGACACACTATGAGAACAATCAATGTGGGTTTGCTCGGCTGCGGAACAGTGGGTACGGGCGTTGCAAAAATTTTGATTGAAAACAAAGATCTGATTATTTCTCGGCTTGGCGCTGTTCTGAACCTGAAACATATTGCCGACATTGACTTAAAGACAGATCGCGGCATACAATTTAATGACGGGGTAATGATCCCCGATGCATTTACAGTGGTGGATGATCCTGACATTGACATTATCATCGAAATGATCGGCGGCGAAGGAGTTGCCAAAGATCTTATTTTAAAAGCTATTCATAACGGCAAACCCGTCATCACTGGAAACAAAGCCCTTTTGGCCGTTCACGGCAACCTTATTTTTAAATCCGCCATGGAACACGGTGTAGATCTTGCCTTTGAGGCCAGTGTGGGAGGCTGCATGCCCATCATCAAGTCCCTGCGGGAGTCTCTGGCCGGAAATCATATAAAATCCATGGCAGGGATCCTCAACGGAACCTGTAACTACATCCTGTCCCAGAGCACCGAAGACGGCAGCAGTTTCGAAGATGTGCTCATTAAAGCCCAGAAGGAAGGATTTGCCGAAGCAGATCCGACACTGGATATTGAAGGTATCGACGCCGCCCACAAACTGGCCATTTTGACGTCGTTAGCTTATGGCATGGAAATCAATTTTAACGATATCTACATCGAAGGAATTTCAAAAATTACCCCCATGGACATCGAGTTTGCCGGGCAGTTCGGCTACATGATCAAACTCCTTGCCATTACCAAAGATTCCGGTAATGCCGTTGAAGCCAGAGTTCATCCGACGATGATCCCTTTTTCCAATCCTCTCTCCGGCGTCAGCGGGGTTCTCAATGCCGTCACCATTTCCGGTGATGCCATCGGCGACATGATGCTGTACGGATTCGGTGCAGGGATGATGCCCACTGCCAGCGCAGTGGTGGGTGATGTGATTGATCTTGCCCGCAACATATTATCGGGTTCAACCGGAAGAGTACCGTCGCTGTCTTACCAGATGGATCATATTCGCAAAATCCCGATACGTCCCATGGAAGACCTGCGCGTACATTATTATTTCCGATTTTCCGCTCTGGATCGGCCCGGCGTTCTGTCAAAAATATCCGGAATTCTGGGCAACTATGATATTAGCCTCAAATCCGTACACCAGAAAGGAAGACAGACCAAGGGAGCGGTTCCCATTGTAATGCTCACCCATCTTGCCAGGGAAGCGGATGTACAAGACGCTTTGTCCGATATTTACAGCCTCGATGTGGTCAGCGATCCACCGGTGCTTATTCGAATTGAAGATGAAAATGGAGAAGATTAGAGAATGAAAGTGAGGTTATATGAATATTGTTTGTTCCGACCTGGAAGGGGTTTTTGTCCCGGAGATATGGATCAACGTCGCAGAAAAAACAGGCATTGAAGAACTCCGGCTGACAACACGCGATATCGCTGATTATGATGTATTAATGAAAAGACGTCTTGCAATTCTTGATGAGAACAATCTTAGAATTGATGATATTAAAGCGGTCATCGCCACCATGAACCCTCTTGATGGGGCGGTGGAATTTCTGAACTGGATCAGGTCTCGCACGCAGATCATTGTTGTCTCAGATACATTTGATCAGTTTGCACGCCCTTTGATGGAAAAGCTGGGTTGGCCGACACTTTTTTGTCACACCTTATCCATAGCACCCGACGGGTTTATCTCGGATTATATTCTGCGACAAAAAGACGCTAAGCGGGAAGCGGTGATTTCATTAAAAGCCCTGAACTACAACACCATAGCTATGGGTGATTCATATAATGACATTACCATGCTCAAAGAAGCGGATAACGGTATTCTTTTTAATCCGCCGGATAATGTCAAAAATGAGTTTCCGGAATTTCCGGTAACCTCCAGTTATGAAGAACTGAAAAGTGTTATTGAGAAAATTCTGTCAAACAACAGTTCAAAATAAACATGCTGACACATAAAACCACATGCCGGGTAAGATATGGTGACACGGATAAAATGGGCTTTGTTTATCATGCTAACTACTTCAGATGGTTTGAGGCCGGTCGCTCCGAAATGTTCAGATCCATGGGGATTCCTTACAAATCCATAGAGTCAAAAGGCATTTTTCTTCCTTTATCCGAGATGCATTGCAAGTTTAATTCTCCTTCACAATATGACGACATTTTGGTTATCGAAACGTCTATCGATACGCGCTACAGAGCGGGAATGAAATTCGATTATAAAGTATTCAGCGAAAACCACGAAAAACTCCTTGCCACCGGATATACAAAGCATGCATGTGTAGACAACAGCGGTCGTGTGGTTCGACCCCCCAAGTTTTTAACAGACAGTATTGCCGGGAACTCAGATGCTGATTGACATTTCAAAATTTAATCAATGCCGTCTCCTGGTTATAGGGGATTTAATGCTCGATGAATACCTCTGGGGTGAAGTTGACCGGATATCTCCTGAAGCACCGGTTCAAGTGGTCTCCATTCAAAAAGAAGATTTTACTCTGGGAGGCGCCGGCAATGTTGTCAATAATGCTGTGGCACTGGGAGCCAAAGTATTTACAGCCGGTGTCATCGGTACCGGCAAAAACGGACAGCTTCTCCTCGAACGTTTCAACGAACTCGGCGTCGACACCTCATTAATCATCCAAGAACCTGACAGGACCACCACCCGGAAAACCAGAATAATCGCCGCAAATCAGCATGTGCTCAGAATCGACAGAGAAACAAAGCAAGACATATCAGGACCGATACTGGAAAAAATGATACGTCTCATAGAAGATAAAATGCCCGATATCGACGTAGTTTTGATTTCAGACTATGGCAAAGGTCTGATTACCAGAAACCTGCTTTCAAAGGTGATTGCCTCTGCTAAAAAGCACGAAAAGATGATCATCGTCGATCCAAAAGGGCTCGATTTCTCAAAATACTCCGGTGTATCGCTTCTCACACCCAACAAAAAAGAAGCGGGCCTTGCCTCGGGTGTGGAAATCGATGATGAATCGAGTCTCGAAAAAGCGGCAAACAAGATTCTTGAGAACATCCGTCTCGATAATCTGCTGATCACATGCGGCAAAGACGGAATGGTTCTTTTTGAAAAAAACCAAACGCCCTTTCGAGTCAGGGCTAAGTCACGTCAGGTTTTCGATGTTTCAGGCGCCGGTGATACGGTTCTTGCGGTCTTTGGTCTGGCCGTTGCATCAGGGGCTTCCATCCACAACAGCGTGGCCCTTGCCAATACCGCCGCCGGCATCGTCGTGGGCAAAGTCGGAACTGCAACGGTGTCAAAGCAGGAACTCGCCTCGGCCTTAAAGTCGGATGATACCGGTCTGCCGGCCAAATACAAAGATTTATCCGAACTTCCCGAGCTCATAAAAGACCTTAAGAAAAAAGGCAAGCAGCTGGTTTTGACCAACGGCTGCTTTGATCTTTTGCATGCCGGCCATATCATGCTTTTTTCTGCATCAAAACAACTGGGAGACATCCTTATCGTTGCCATCGATGATGATGAATCCGTAAAAAAATTGAAAGGGTCGGGAAGGCCCGTAATCAATGCAAAAGAACGGAGCAGGATCTTAAGCGCTCTTGACACTGTCGATTATGTGGTCGTTTTCTCCTCTCAGGAACTCATCAAACTGATTGAAATCATACAACCGGATGTGCTGACCAAGGGTTCCAACTACAGCACCACACAAGTTTTCGGCCGAGAACATGTTGAAGACCTGGGGGGAAAGGTGGTTCTGATTCCCGTTACCGAAGATATTTCCTCCACCCGCATTATCGATACCATCAAACACAGCGAAAAGGCTTAGAGCTGTTGATAAAAATGCCGTTTATACAGGAAAACAGCAGTGGAATTATACTCAAAGTCTTTGTTCAGCCTCGATCCTCGAAAAACATGATCGCCGGACAGCATGGTGACGCCCTGAAAATCAAGCTTACGGCACCGCCTGTGGATGGTGCTGCCAACAAGATGTGTGTTCAACACTTGGCAAAATGGCTCAAAATCTCCAAGTCATCCATTGAAATCATATCCGGGCACACCAGCAGAACCAAGCGGCTTTTGCTTAGATCCAAAAATGAGAAAAACGGGGACAGCAACGAAATAAAACGCATAAGGCGTTTAATTGTTTCGTTATTAAATCCTTCAAAACCTTGATATTTTCCCTTTCTGAAAAACCTAAAAAACCTTGACATAGTTATAATAATTAATTATAAGTTACGTTTGTGACTCATTGATGCGGGGTGGAGCAGTCTGGTAGCTCGTCGGGCTCATAACCCGAAGGTCGTTGGTTCGAATCCAGCCCCCGCTACCAAAATAATAACAGGGACTTAGATAACATTCTGAGTCCCTTTTCTATTTCGACAAAATCTGTTTCCAACCCTATTTCCAACCATGGCGATAAAAATCATGGTAAAAAGACAAGTATTCAAGCCAATAAAAAACCCGGATTCCAAGAGGAAAAAACCGGTTTTTCAATCTTTAGGTACATTTGCCTCAAAATAAAAAACCTCCCAGAGGGAGGCCTAATTTCCTTTGTCATAAGACTTCATCGTCCCCTTCGGGCTGGCTTTAGCACCTTGCGAAAGCAGGTTGCTGGACGTTCACAGAGCCAGATCTCTCCCGTCCTCTTGATGATTATTTAATTGGCCTGTCAAACTGATTGATGAATATTTAATTTGCCTATCAAAATGATTGACAACAATTATCGTGTCATTTGAGTGTAAATTCGTCAATTAGAAATAAACCTTTGTGATGTTTCATTATTATTTAAAATAGTTTTTGTGGAACGTATTATGCATATGTTAACGTTTAGGAAGGAAAACCTAATGAAAAAACTGATAATAATAATCCTCATGATGCTCCTCATACCCATAAGCTATGTGAGTGCTGAGGATAAGGAAACTGTATATACTGCCGAGGATAAAACATTAATGCTTTTAAAAAGATATCTACCATTAGTGGCCAATTATAATTATGTTTTTTATCAAGGAAGAATGACCAAAGAAAAGGAGATGGCAGTTTGCTTTGATTGTATAGAGGAGCAAAAACGGATTATAGGTTCTGGCAGGATGGGTGCCGGAGGAAAGATAACTAATCCTTTAAACGAATACAAGAATAAAAAAATTTATACTTCGCCCTTTAGTTGGATATTTATACCCGATATTAAAGAGGGACAACCTGCAGGGATGGTTCGATTTTCTTACTCTTTTTAGCGTGATTGAAAGGCATAGGCTGTCAAGTTGTCTTTGATCTATGCTTTTATTATTGCCCATTAATCCTATCCCTCAATTTCCCAGAACACTTAAACTTAACAACCTTCCTTGGTGCCAGCATCAAGTCATCCCCCGTTGCAGGATTTCTGCCTTTACGTTCAGTCTTTTCCTTTGCACAAAATTTTGAAATCCTGATACTAATACATCCTCACCTGACATCGGAAAATATGATATCTGTATATCAATTGTTGTTGTGAATGGTTGATAGAATGGCAAGCTGTACTTTTAAAAAAGGCAAATTTCAACCCAACCAGAAAACTTTTTAGGCCCCTCCCTCTCTTAAAAACACACAGAGTATTATAATATCTAATACTATAATTTAGAGAAACTAGTGCCAAAGTACTATAAACATTTACCTGAAAATAACGCTTTTGGCGTATTTACATGTTTTATCTAAATTTGGTAAAAGGTAACTGGAATAATAGGTCTTTTAAAAAGATTTGTATAGCATACTCCATACCCCTATTCCCCAATCTCATGGGGAGGAAAACTGGTGAGATGAGCTCTTTAATAAGACTAATATGCAAAACAAAGAGGATATGTCATGAAAAAAGCGCTATTGCTACTATCAACGATTTTAGTGCTGATGATGTGTACCTTCGGAGCAAGTTCCCACGCCGCGCTCACGCAATGTGATTTCAGCAATCCCAAAAACCATACCGTTGACGGTTGGGATCTCTCGCAGTTTATAGCCAACTATGATGCGGGAGACTTGGATGCTGACGTTAATAAGGACGGGATCGTTGATTCGAAGGATGTAGCTCACTTCGCCTTATTTTTCGGAAAATCCCGTCTGCCCAACATCCTGCTCATCATCGCCGACGATGTCGGCATAGATGTGGTCACTGGCAACACCCAGACCGAGCCCCCCATCCCCGGCATGTATCCGGGCCTGATAGCCGATCTCCTCGACCTCTATAGCACTCATCCCAATGTTACTAATATCAACGGTAAACCAGCTTCCGTACCGGTCCTCGATTCGCTCTCCCAGCAGGGCATGAGGTTCTCGAATGTTTGGGCGCAGCCGTACTGCTCGCCATCGCGCGCGACGATAATCACCGGTCTCTTTGAAGACAAAACTCAAGTTAAGAAACCCGACGACCCCCTGTCCGGCTACCACACCACCTTCGTCCAGAGGCTGAAAGATGAGGCCAATTACAGCACTGCGGCGTTCGGGAAATGGCACCTCGCCGGCGCTTCCCCGAGTTGGTCGGGCGTCAGGCCGAGGCAGGCGGGATTTGATTTTTTCAGGGGAAATTTCATGTCCTACGTACCTGACTACTGGAACTACGAAGTTCATGTACAGGACGGAAACACCACTGGTACGGGCTATAACACAGAATCAGCACCGCCGACGAGATCCCTTCCTGAAGGAACTACACCTGCAATTGCCTCCACGAAATATGCACCGGTCGTCAAGGCCGCGGATACCATCGACTGGATCAATGCCCGAACAACTGAGAATCCCGACAAGCCGTGGTTCATCTGGCTGGCTTTCAACTTGTCACACGTGACGTTTGAGTATCTTGGCGCCCAAGGGAAAATGGTTGTGCCGAATGCCGACACACTGGATGATCCAAGTTGGCAGGAGATGCATGACTGCGGAGGTACATTCGGCTCCAACATCGTAGGAAGTTGCACCGGCCGACAGCTCATGCGAGCAATGACCAACAGCATGGATACGGTTATCGGCAAGGTGTTGGATGTCATCGATTCACTTGACTCCGACACGTATGTTATCTTCATCGGCGACAATGGCACCCCAATGTATGGGTATCCTATTGGTAACCAAATCGACAACATGTATATCACTATAAACGGTCGTGGGAAAGGGACGCCTTATGAGAGTGGTTGCCGGGTGCCCCTGGTGATCAGGGGGCCGGGCATCACGGCCGGCAGTCAGAGCGCTGAGTTTGTCCACGAGGCGGACTTGTTCGCCACCTGTCTAGAACTCGCCGGGCTCGAGGTCAAGCCGGAGTGGCTTGTTTACCATGATTCTCAGAACAACCCTGCAGACCTGGACGCTGGGTCCCTGACCCCGCTCCTTTTCGGTCCCGCTACCACCCCCAGCCGCGACCCGAACGAAGGATACCTCCTGACTGAGGTTGGTGCCTGTTACGGCAATCCCGACAGAGTGGGGGCCCGGAATTCAACTTACAAGGTCATCTGTGAGACCAATACATCTAATTTCAATTGCAAATTCTATAATTTAATTGACGATCCTCTGGAAGAACATCCGATTACTTCTCCAGGGGAAAAACCGTCAGACTGTACCAATTTCGGAACTTGGTCCCCAATCGAGCGGAGGTGGAACTATTGCCAGTTGATTGAAGTTATTAAAAATTATTCCATTTTTCCATAGCTGGTTCGGGTGAGGCGGATGGATTGTCCGTTAATTTAAATAAAATTAAACAATTCACCATAAAAGACAGGGTCATTAATTTGCCTCTGCCTTTTTGTTATTTGGTTGTGCTTTCTGCAATGAAAATGTAACTATCAGAGCTTCAAATTTTTTGTGATATTGTTTTTAGAAGGAGCGAATCATTTCCTCATGGTTTGCTCTTTTCGTTTTGATGATATATGTAAAAAAGTTAGAGATGATTCTGCTTGCTATCAAGAAATCACAAGTTTGATTTCGGTTTTAAGCCGTCACTTTTCGGATGTTTTTTTTAATACAATCAGGGGATTTAGTAATGGGCAAAAAACCAACCTATGAAGAGCTGGTTAATAGGATCAAGGAGTTAGAGCGGGAAGCCTTTGAGCGTCAATGTATAGAGAAAGAACTGCAAGAAAGTAAGGGAATGCTTAAAGCAGTTCTTGACAGTTTACCCTTTGATGTTTTTGCGCTTGATTCGACCAACCGCTATTTTCTGCAAAACTCAATTTGCAAGAAAAATTGGGGTGATTTGACAGGAAAACGCCCAGAGGATCTTCCCGTAAGCAAAGAAACATTGAATTTGTGGACGAATAATAACCGTAGAGCCTTGTCCGGAGAAATAGTAGCTGATGAAGTGGAATACCAAAGTATAAAAGGAAAGAAATACTTTTACCACAACATAATTGCGCCTATCAGAGATGAAGAGGAAATATGTGGCATTTTAGGTATACTGGTGGACATTTCGGATCGCAAGCAGCTCGAGGAGTCTCTGAAAACATCTCTCAAAGTAAAACAAATGCTTTTGAGCGAAATACACCATCGGACGAAAAACAATTTTGAAATTATTTCCAGTCTTATCGATTTGAGTAGCATGAACACGGAAAATCGGGAAAAGCAAATATTATTGTCAGATGTTCGTTCCAGAATCCACTCTATGGCTCTAATCCACGACCAACTTTATAATAGCGATCGGTTCGATCAAGTTGACATGGAAAGACATGTTCAGGAAATAATGGATTATATATCAATTGTCTATGGTAGTAGTGAAAAACTTATCAACTTTGTGATAGAGGCTTCCGAGATGTATCTTTCTTTAAATCAAGCTATTCCCTCTGCTTTGGCATTGAATGAAATAATTACAAATTCTTTCAAACATGCTTTCAGAGAGAGTAAGCAAGGAACTATCAATATTTGCATCAACAATCCAGCCGACGATACATTTTTTATGAGAGTTAAAGACGATGGTGTTGGTATTTATAAAGGAATCGATTTTAACAACACCAAGGGAATTGGGCTAAAACTGGTCAAACATTTAATCGAAGATCAACTAAAAGGAGAAATGCGGGTCAATCGTGATGATGGAACAGAAATTTGTATGGAATTCAAGAAGTTAAAATTATAGAAAAAACATAAATAAGATAATTGTTGTTGAGGACTTAATCCTCATTGTTTTTTGGCATCAAAAAGGTCTGAAAGAAAGATGAGTCAATTTCATAATGAAATCATTAATTCTTAACTATTTGATTTCTGAAATGTATCTTGAAGCGAAAAGCAATATAGAAGGTTGGGATAACCAGCTTATTTTATGAATTTGATACCGAAAAGTGCAGATATTCACACTTTGGAAAAAGAAAAAGGCAGAGCCAAGTGACCCTGCCTTTTATGCTTTGAATTGTTTTTTAAATAGGCAATTAGTTTAAAACTTATTAAAATCAGGTTGCCTAAAACGATCATTCAGGCATTCAATTAATTTACGAATACTTAGCCGCCCACAGCGTAGCCTGCAACCGATTTGTAACATTTATCTTGTTGTAAATGTCATTGATGTTAGTTTTTACAGTGTCTAAGCTGATACAAAGCTTTTCAGAAATTTCTCTGTTGCTGTACCCTGAAGCTATTAAAGCGAGAGTTTCTCTTTCTTTCAAATTCAAAATTTTGTCAAGACGTGTATTTTCTGAAGAATTGGTTGCCATTTTACTTTGCACCCCTTGCATTCGTGATATTGTAGAGACTGGCATTTTTCCTTTGTCATTATATATAAATAATACCACAACGTAGCATGTCAATAGGGTTATAAAATAAGAAATCCCACGGGCAAGGCGTTTGAGGCCGAGAAGGACTTTCCTGTTTCCTCCCCGTGGATAAACTTCGGGGAGAAAGTGACCAGCTTGATTTGACAAGTCGTAAGATAGGTTAATACATCACTTGACAATTCAATCCTTGGAATAGTCATAAAAAATTCGTTATATTTTTATTTAAATAGATCACTACGTTTTTAATAAAAGAACTTAACAATATAGACCCGCATAGGAGCAGATAGTGCAACCCACAAAAATAAAAAGACAGAGCCTAATAGCCCTGCCTTTGTTATTTTTTAACAATATTTAATCGTCCATTTCTTGAACTTTTTCCTGATTCTTAAGATACCGATTAGGTTGGAACCGACGTCGGCAATGTTACACTTCATAAGGTGAAATCGTGTATTTTTCATCAAAACAGATTGCCATTCCTTTTTCATCCGTTCGAATCACCGACCCTGAAACATTAATGAGTGATCTTTCCCCTCTAATTTTTTTTAACTTTTCTAAGAAGAGAATCATGCTTACACCCACCTTCGTCCCGATCGATAATGGTTCATCTGTTATTACAAAAGCACCTCCCGCGCAGACGTTGCTGGTCAAAAGTTCAATGGATTCCGATTTCTCACTCTGACCGGTCACTAATAGGGTTGTCGATAGCTCAAGTGAAAATCTTTCCATCTTTCTCCTTTCAGATATAATCATAGTGAAATCCTTTACTGAACAAAGATTATTTTACGAGTCAACTAATACAACATTTATGAGCCGGAGTATTTATATACCAAATCTTTTATAAATCTGTAAATACGCCAAAAGTCCTATTTTGTTCGTAATTATTAGGTCGAGGTTTCTAATAATTCGGTATTAGTTTTTCTAAATTATGGTATTGGATCGTCTAATACTCGATGTGCTTTTGAGAGGGGAATATGCCGAGAATGTCAGCCTTTGTTAGGGATTCTTTTGGGTGTGATATACGCCTTTGTGAAAGTACAGTTTTCTTGCCATAACACGGTAAATAGCTGTCTTTGTGATACTAATCTGTATCAATTCAAAAACAAAACCCACCCTCTTATGAGAAATGGGGTTCAATATCGTTACATATGTTCTCCCTTTGTATAAAGTTAAAGTGTCTATATTAAAATCTTATGTTTTTTAAAACAGTTAACCTAAGTTGTCAAAGACAATTACAGAAAATGACACATTGTGGCAAGTAAAGACTTAAGCATCCGGCATAACCGGGAATAATCACAAAATATAGGTCTTTTAAATGGCTAAAAGTCCATCGAAAAGTTTACATAAAAGACTTTTATCAGACGTGTCCAAAATATGAGATATAAGGTTTGATAAGTATTGGGAAGGATTTTAAAGATCCGGGTCCGGAAAAACATCCAAAATCCGAAGTAAATTGTAAATTCGTTTTTATTTTCGATCCATTTTTATCTTGCTATTGTCCCACCTTTATTTTCCATCATTTATTAAGTAATTTCGATGGACGGGTGGTCGCCTTCCTTGCCCCACCCATGCCTGAAAGACGTGTTCTCTTCATTTATGGATGAATATCCGTCAAATGCTTGACGATAGATGTTATTTAACTCAATTGGCATCAAATGTTAACCAACTGTAATATTTAATTAATTTATAGTATAGTCATTCATGGTATGTATTGTGCATAATTAAGTAACACTTTTTGTAGTAACTGATAAATGTACCCATGATGGCAGAAACTTTTAAACCTGAGTAGAGCGATTTTTCAAGTTTTCCGCCCCAGAGAAATAGGCTTCGCATTTCACAGGGCAGTCAGATAAGCCCCGCGTAGCGGGATCTTCGCTTCGCTACGACAAGTCTTGAGCGTAGCGAAATCCCGCTTTGCGGGAGAAGATGTTGTTTCGCTATAGTCGTCTATGCGGAACGGCATCTGACGCAGTAGCTGCGGTGATTCTCCTGAGGCGGATAAAAATTGAGAATCCCGACTTGTTGGGACGTAGCTGAAAGCGAAGCTCAAAGGGTTTCAAATTATTTAAATTCAAGATCTAAGAATACTTTAAAAATATTGTTAAATTAACCATTTCAAAAATTTTAAACGCTCAGCTTAGGTTATAGATTCCCGATATAGGGAGGTCAACCCATGAAGAAGATTATGATCGTCATCATAATGGTCTTTATCTCTATAAGTTATTTAGGCGCTGTGGATAAAAAAACTGTTGATCCTGTTAATGATAAAACAGTAATGCCTTTAAAGGGATATCTTCCATTACCGGTTAAGTATAAGTATTCTTTTTATAAAAAAGGAACGACGAAAGACACCGAACAGGCAGATTTCTTTGATTGTATAGAAGGACAAAGACGGATTATTAGTTATGGCAAGCTGACTGCCGGAGATGAGCAAGCGAGATCTTATCCAGGATATCATAGTGCTGTTTGGGTAACCATTCAGTGTATGGAGAATAAAGGATATGTTGGAAAGAAGCATCAGTTAATTGAAGATTTGGATAATGATCATCATAAAATTCATATTAGGAAGGTGAATTAGCAAAATCTTATTAAAATACTATTAGACGCCTTTTAAAGCTTCTCTGGTGCACGTGCATCTAATATTCCGGTCACCTGCATAATATGCCAAAGAAAAAATAAATGTGCACCGGGTATCATAACGGCATTTGGGGAAGCTTAAAAAATGAGATGCTTGATAGTCTCTTGTGTGGTTATCCAAAAAAAGGTCTATCGGGCTAATACCGGCAGGGCACGGAAGGCCCTGCCTTTTTAATTTTTCTGAAGCTTAACCACCGGCAAGCTTTGCAGTGTATCCTTGTTGCTTGATCTCTTTTAGAAGCGTGTCCCTGTGATCACCCTGGATAATGATAACACCATCCTTCACTGTTCCGCCAGTCCCGCAAAGACGTTTCAATGTTTTAGCAATTTGATGTAGTTTTTTATCATTGAGCGGGACACCAACAACAGTTGTTATTGTTTTCCCTTTCCGGCCTTTGACCTCCTTCCTAATTCTTACAATTCCATCATTCGGGTATATTGATTGTTTCTTAACGGTTTTTTTCTTTTTGCAGGTACATTTTGTAGTTGGTTGTCCGCAGGAGGGACAGATACGGCCCGATTCTGTTGAATAAACCAACCGGCTATCATCCATTTTTCTTATCCTTTAATTCATAATGGGTTGGAATTATATTTGATTTATCTCAATTAGAACCGTGAATGTCAACAAGAAGGCTTGTCCTCCACAATGTAATATTTTCTGTAATATCCTTGGCAACATAGTCTAAATATTAAAAATAAACACACTTATCCTTTCTATAAAAAAATCGTGTGATATCGTTTTTCAATAAGCGCAAATCTTTTTTTGGGGTTTGCCTATTTCACTTTAATCGTATATGTAACAGAAATTAACCCGTTCAAAAACTTGGAACGCTCAGTTTAGGTTTCAGTTGGTGTACCGGTTATCAAGCCGACTATTTAGTGTCTAATACCGGAAAATAAAATTTGATGAGAAGTTTCAAGGTTAAACTCCATGGGGAGAATTTTCTCCTCAATTTTGACGGTGAACTCAAAAAGTTTGGGTTTTATGCCACGACATTTGTAAAGGCAAAGAACCCCCAAGAGGCTGAAAAAAAAGCCATCATCTTACTTCATCAAAATCGCAATTTAAGGGATACCGTATTTAATGAAAATGCCGATCGTCCGACAATTAATTTGGAAGAAATAAAGGAGGTCAACTTTCTAAAATTCTTTGTCAAAAAATCAACCACAAATTTTACGTTTTATCCGGAAGATGAGGAGTAAATATCGGGAAAGCCCCGAACACGCATAACGAATAAAATTGAAGTCCATCCGAATAACCTATCAAATTAAGGATAAAATTATGAGCCTGTTGACCGTAGATCTAGAGAAATGCAAACGTGATGGTATTTGTTCTGAAGCATGCCCTATGGGTATCATTGAATTTAAAGACAAAAATGCATTCCCCTCCCTCATAGATGGTGGAAACAAACTGTGTATCAAATGTGGACATTGTGTGGCTGTTTGTCCGCACGGTGCCATGTCTCACGCAATTATGAAACCGGAAGCGTGTCAACCCGTAAATGTCGATTGGTTATTTGGCCCGGAACAAGTCGAGCACTTTTTACGTTATCGAAGATCCATAAGGAATTACAAGAAGAAGCAGGTGGAGCAGGAAATTCTGACGCAATTAATTAATGTCGCAAGATTTGCCCCTTCTGGACACAACTTTCAACCAGTCAAATGGCTGGTTATATATGAAAGGGATGATGTCCAACGGTTGGCTGGGTTTGTGATCGATTGGATGCGCCACTTAATTAAAGAAGATTCTCCGCTTGTTGCTGCCATGCATCTGAATCGAGTTGTTTCTCTTTGGGAAAAGGGAAATGACATCATATGCAGAAATGCACCCCATATGATCGTTACCCATGCTCATAAAGACGATCGGACAGCTACTGCTGCCTGCACCATTGCCTTAACATATTTGGAACTGGCGGCTCCGTCTTTTGATCTTGGGACATGCTGGGCCGGTTATTTTAATACAGCAGCAACCTTGTGGCCGCCAATGCAGCAAGAATTGGGATTTCCTGAAGGAAATGTTAACTTCGGGGCAATGATGGTGGGTTATCCGAAATTTAAATATCACAGACTGCCGCTCAGAAATGATGCCGAAATAATATGGCGATAATCGGATTTTTTGAGAAAACATTCACTTGTTTTATATTACTATCGATAAAGAAAATTTTTATAATATCTTAAACGACAATCCCGCTATTTCTGTCCAGTTGGGGGAAATCCTTGCCAAACGCCCAAAAGAATTGGCCGAGGAGGCCGGTCGGATCGTCGCAGATACACCTTCTTCCGGCAGCATGATTGCCAAAATCAAACTGTTTTTCCGAGTCGACTAAACACAGTTATTTTACGTATTGATTTTTTCTTACTTGCTATCCATGACCCAAATTCCCTCCCAGCCCTCCGGGAGAGCTTCCATATTAATCCGGCATTTTCTCGCGTACGCCGCCGCAGGAGGATCATATTTTCGGACGGTTGAAAATATTTCCAGGGCCTGTGAAAATTCACCTTTATAAAACAGTTGTAAGCCTTTTGAAAAAGTGTCTAATATATCCTTTCGGGTTTCATATTCCTCGGCAGTCATGGGTTCATAAACGACGATCGGTTCCCTTCGGCCGACCACGGCGATTCGTGCAAGTTCTCTCATCGCAAAAATATCTCCCAGCATGTCCCGCGTGAACTGGGAAATCATGGTGTAAGTGCCGAACTGTTTGTTTGCTCCCTCCAGACGCGCCGCGACGTTTACGGCATCTCCGATCATGGTATAGTCGAACCTTGTATGCGAGCCCAGGTTGCCGACAACCACCGGGCCGGTGTTAAGGCCGATGCGCATGAACACGTCCTTGCCGACCCGTTCCTTGAATCCCGGACGCATTTGGGCAAGAACTTGCTGACACCGGATTGCCGAACGAACGGCCCTGACAGCGTGCTCCGGCACTTCCAGCGGTGCATTCCAGAAGGCGATAATGGCATCTCCCTCATACTTGTCTACGGTGCCGTTTTCTTCATGGATGATGTCGGTCATCGCTGAAAGGTAGTCGTTTAAAAGAGCCGTAAGTTCCTCGGGGTCCAACCCTTCGGAAATAGATGTAAATCCCTGAAGATCGGAAAAAAAGATGGAAAGAACCCGGCGTTCACCGCCCAGCTTAAGGCGTTCCGGGTGCAGGATGAGCTGCTCGATGACTGCCGGGCTGAGGTACTGTTGAAAGGCATTTTTGATGAACCGTTTATGTTTCCCCTCGGTGGCATAGTTGACGACAAGGGCCAAAGCGATGGTGAATGCAACTGCTGTTTCCTGAACAACCAATGGAAGCCATAGACCGTAATGGTATGAACCAAAGGAAGCAAAAACCGGAATAGAGAAAAAAACAAATCCCACCGTCACGCTTCCCCCGGGGCTGCTGAAAACAGAGGCTGAGATCGCGCAGGCAAGTGCCAGGGAAAATACAATTGTTATGGTCAGCCACGTCAAAGACCGGCGCATGAAATCACCGGAAAGAAAGTTGTCCAACAAGGTGGCCTGAATTTCCACTCCGGGATACACACCATCAACCGGAGAAGAACGAAGATCATACAGCCCGGGAGCAGAGAAGCCGAAGAACACGTATTTGTCCCTGAAAGCATTTTTGTCCCGGATAGTGGGCGTTTCACCGCCAAGAATTCGAATTTCGGATTGTAACACAGCGGCTGCGCTGTAAGCTTTGTGTGTGCCGGAAATTCCACGATAGTTTAAAACAGCATTGCCTTGTTGATCTATAGGCACAATTTTGTTGTCAACAATCAGTTTGCCGGACTTAATTTGCATCTGAACATCGGGATTGGCTGCCAGGTAGGCCCCGAGTCCAAGTGTCGGCAGAATCTTATCGTCAAAGACACAAAAAAGATTGATGCTCCGGTAGATTCCGTCCGGATCAGGATCGAGATGAACATTACTCAGAACGGTGGCATTTAAGGCAAGCTCCTGAATGGGCATGGTGGCCCGGTGAAAGACCACATTTCCGGAATTCGTCGGATTCAGCCATTTATCTAATCCAATAACGTTGAAATCAGGCACGGGTATTTCGGCAGGCCATTTTGTGTCACTCCCGCTTTTTTTCCCCACAAAAACAGCACCTGCAAAATGTCCAAATTCGGAAATAGCCTTCCCTAAAGCAGCGTCATCCTCGATACCGTAAATAGAGGGCTCAGTAAAAAGCACGTCGAAAGCAACGGCTTTGGCCCCGTTTCTGAGACAATAATGTAATATGGCGCTGTAAATCTCTCTGGGCCAGGGCCAGTTCCAGCCGTTTTCATTCTTGGCCCAGTCAAGACTGTTCTGGTCCAGCAGGATCAGTCTGATATTGTCCGTGGCCTTGCCCGGCTTGGCCATGATCGAAGCCCGCAAATCCCATGTTTTGCTTTCCCAAATGTCGAGTCCGCCCAAACTCCAAAGCGACAATGCCAGAACAGCCCCTGATATTCCTATGATCAGACCATGGACAAACTTTTTATCCCGGGTTAATCGCCTTGCCATATTTTAATTGTTTCCTAAAGCAGCCAAAAACCTTTTCTGTCTGACTTTGGGCTCATGGACTTTGGCATATTTGCCGATGTGCTTTTGAATGTCAGCGATTCTGCTTTCCGGTGAAGGATGTGTTTTGGCAAAATCAGGACCTCCGGGTTTAAGCTTTTTTTCCATCACTTTTAGCATATCCACCAGGCCGTTGGGATCATAGCCGACACGATTTAAGATGGTTACGGCGGCAACATCTGCCTGGCGTTCAAATTTTCGAGAGTAACCGTTATTGATCAACGAAGAGGTGATGTCGGAAATAGAGCCCTCGAAGGTCGATGTGAGATTGGCCAGATTCTCACCGCCAAAGGTTTTCGCACCTTCGGTACCGAGAATGATCAAAGCTGATGTTACCCGGGATTTTTTAATGGCCTGAAGTCCATGCTTGAACTGAACATGACCGATTTCATGGGCCAGAACTGCGGCCACAGCATCTTCATCCCGGCAGCACCTTAACATCCCCCGGGTAATAAAAATGAGCCCCCCGGGTGCGGATAAGGCATTGATCTCATCCGAATCCAGAATTAAAAAGTGATAGCCGTTAAACGTTTCAGGCATATCCGAAGCTTTGGCCAAGGTCTGGCCCAGAAGGTTTATATATGCGTTGACTCTTTTATTGTTGTATGGTTTGTATTTGTTCGTAATAACCGCACCGACGGTGCGACCGATATAATATTCCTGTTCCGGCGTAAAGTCCTCAAAGCTTCGGGCCACCGCCTTGGAGCTTTTTGATATGGACTCGGCCTGGGATTCAGAAATTAAACCGACGGATTGCCCAAGGGTCGTACCTATGTTCGTCACAGCCTCCATGGTCTTGCAGCCGGATATGAAAACCGGAAGGGCCAGCATAATGGCAAGTCCAAAAACCGCCGACTTCACGGTAAGATTTACAAACAGTTGTTTGCGTTCAATGACCATCATAAACCTCCTTTCGGAGACAGCTCGCCTTCTTTTAGAAACCGCTTGATCTGTTTTTCAGAAACGACAAATTTTTCCATCCTGTCGACCCATGCATAATTGATTTTTGGGTTTTTCCCCTTAAATTCGTTTTCAACCTGTTTGCTGAATCCCTTACCGGCAAGGGCCAGTTCATCGCTGGAGGCTGATGTCTGCACGTTTGCGGTTCCGGATTTGAATACAATTTTCTTAGATGTGAGGACCGACGTGTGAATCCAGCCTTCGTGGCTGTTTCCCGGAAGGCCGACTCTAACCCAAGGGCCTTTTTTTTCTCGAACATAAACCCGGTCGCCGTATGAGAGCCGGGCCACGATATTGCCAAGAAAAGAGGGTGTTGAACGAATTTCTCCTTTTTTCACCTGAATGCTCATCATTTTCTGTCCGGCGGCAAAGACAGGAAAACCGCTCAAGCAAATCAGAAGGAATATCATAAGGGATGTTTTAAGCTTGATCATGACCTTTATACCTCCTAACTGGTGTCCATCCAGAAATGGCCATTTTTGTCCTGCTCGGCGTTCTCCGCGGGTTTCCGGCTGCGGCGTACAGACGTACGCCTTCCTGTCCCGCTATTCGGGGGCCGCAAACCCTTGTGCGGCCTTGATCAGAACAAAAATTGCTCATTTCTGAATTGGGCACCCATTGTATTCACTTTGAATTCATGGATGGACACTAACTAAAAATTATTTTTTTATCTTTTATTTACCAAACAGACCCTTAAGTCCCTTAGGGAGTTTAAAAGGTAAGCCGGTATCGGATTCTTTGTCTTCGCCGGCAGATTTTGAAGGCTTTCCTTGATGTTCTGATATACTCATCCCCATTAACTCCATCATGTTTGAAACCTTTTTGTAGCCTTTGGGAACTTCGAAATATTTACCGGCCGGGGAACCCTCTTTGATGTTTCTTAATTCCGTTATGTACCCGTCCGGAGACTCTGTACGAACGGGCATGTCCAATCTTTTTGACATCCAGACAACAGTTTTTACTGTTCTTTTATAACCCATGAACTTGACAGTGGTTTCGACTTCCTTTTTTGTGCACTTAAACCCATTCACATTTTCCGTCCCTAAAATTTTTTCATTTTTCGAATCAATAATTTTTTTTGTGGCCTTTTCCATCTCTTTTTCGTTGAAAGGTCTTTCCATATAGAGTTTTTTTTCAGGATTCAATGTCCATCCAACATTTTTATCTTTTCGAAAAATCATAACGATACTTCCTTCGCCTCTTGGAGAAATGCTATCCATTCGCATCTTATCCGGCATTACATATATCTTTCCTTTATGCTGAACCTTTCCTTTAGCGTCGATCACAACCTGATCGGCGGTATATTTTGTAATTTTACCTCCAAAAAGGGCATGTGCAGATAACCCACTGAACAGAACCGCCACTGCAACAACACACAGAATCCACCCAACTTTTCTTCTTAAGCTTAATTTACTCATTTTTCACCTCTCTTTTTAAAATAGAACAAAATAGATCATATCAATATCTAATCGACCCGTTTAAGGCAACCCTAAAACCAACGATCCTATGGATGGTAATTAACTTTATTCAATATGTTGGGGTTGTGGGATTATCAGGGAAAAATAAGGTTTCCTACCTGAACCTACAAATGCCTAAAAGTGAAGGTTTATAACTAAAATCATAAAAACACAAGACTTTTGACCGTATTTCCAGCATCTTAAATTCGGTTTTAATATATATACCACCATCTGCGGCCATCAAGTAAAGCTAACTTTTGATCATTGTCAAGTCATTTTCGACCAACAACAATTATGCCGGCTTTGTCCTTGATGATTTCATATGATTTGTTACAATGTATATATGGAATCGGCACTTAACAGACAACGCTATTGGATGATTTTGGTATTTTTTATCTTGGAAATATCGATTTTCTCGGCTTGTACCTTGCCCAATCAGACACCTCAGGTTAACCAGTCACCTTCTATGATTCGTAAGGATGGGATTCTTGATTTTGTCCACCCGGACGCGTCGATAAAGGCATCAATTACTATTGAAATCGCGGATACACCTGAAACTCAAATAAAGGGGCTTATGGGACGCAGCGCTCTGGACGATAGCAGCGGGATGTTATTCGTTTTCGAGCGTATAGAACCCCGGAAGTTTTGGATGAAAAATACGCCGATTCCTCTTGACATCATCTTTATAGGAGCAGATGGGTGCATCGTCAACATCGTCGAATCAACAACCCCTATGTCAAACCAACGCTACAGGTCTAAAGGACCGGTCAAATATGTAGTTGAAGTGCGTGCAGGTTTTGTAAAACGTTTCAAAATTGATCCAAGTACGTGCATACGGTGGCAGCATTTGTAGTTGAACTTTATTGCCGTAGGTGCTTCATTCTGTGCCGATGAAAAAGGGACGAAATGACGCTTCATCCTTTTTCAGGGCAATGTTAATTTTATCAAGCAACCTCTTTTTTCCTTCCGGAAGTTTTCCCTCCAGATTAATATAGTTGGTATAATGATCGCTGGTAAGAAAGGACGACGATTGAAGCTCCTTTATCAGCAATGCCGTTTCCTGCAAAACTTCATGGGGACTTAACATTCGAAAAGAACCATTCTGAATTTCCTCTAACAGCGGAGTGTTGATCTTTGGCACAAACGTGCGAAGCCGAATAAAATCAGGCACAATCTCGTTTAATACTTTGGCCGTCTCTCGGGCATGGGAGCCTGACCGGTCCTTGCCGCCGATCCCCAAAATAACATAGAGACTCAACTCCATGCCCGCATCCATGACCCATCTGCCGGCTTCAATCTGCTCTTTACTGGATGTCCCTTTTTTGATCCGCTTCAGGATAATATCGTCGCCGGATTCGAGACCGACATGTATTCTTGACAAGCCTGCATCTGCCAGATGTTTCAGTTCCTTCAAACCTTTTTTATGGATATACTGGGAAGACCCGTACACCGTTATCCGCTCTAAAGTGGAGAATGTTTCTTTTGCAAAAATAAGAATTTCACAAAGGTCCTCTGTTTTCATGGCAATGGTATTTCCTGCCGGGAAAAACAGGGTTCGGACATGGTCTCCATAGATATCACGGGCCTTTAAAATATCTGCCTTGATATCCTTCACATCACGGACTTTATACCTGGGACCGTTTTTATAGACCATACAAAACGTGCATTTATTGTGCGGACAACCGACGGTGACCTGTATCAAAAGAGAATCGGCCTCGCTGGGAGGCCTGTAAATGGGTCCTTCGTATCTCATAATATTAATAAAACCGGACACAGATCTTCACAGATTTAAAGAGATCGTATTTTTCTTTTAACATATTTAAAAACCATTATAATCTGTGTTCATATGGATTCAAACAAGTTATCATTGAAAATTTTGGATTTTCGTTATTATATTAAATTGTTTTGCTATTTTTCAAGGACAGTCTCCATTTTAGGAGCATTTTATGCAACAGACAAACTGGCATGTGATCACCGGCGCGCCATGCTCCGGGAAAACCGCCGTCATCCGTGAACTGGGAAAGCTCGGCTACCCGATAGTGCATGAAGTTGCCCGGGCATATATTGATGAAAGATTACAAAATGGACAAACCATTGCCCGGATCAAAGCCGATATTTTATCGTTCGAACGTCACATTCTGAACAAAAAGATCGCGATTGAACAGTCTCTTTTAAAGGAAAAAACCGTTTTTCTGGATCGGGCGGTGCCGGACAGTATCGGATATTACATCTTGGAAGGATTAGATCCTGACGATGCGATCCAAAAGAGCAAACTTTGGCGGTACAAAAACATTTTTTTCTTTGATAGAATCCCGTTTGAAAAAGATCCTGTTCGATCAGAAGACGACAAAACGGCATCAAGGATAGAGGGCCTGTTAAAAGAGAGTTATCGGATGCTGGGCTATGAAATTATTGTTGTCCCTCTCGAGTCAGTCAACGCGCGTGTTAATTTTATTCTGAACCACCTTTGATACATCTGAAAAACGTTTATTGAAGCAGATAGACCGTATCTTTCAAAAACTCCCCCTCCCTTTAATGCCATGCCTTATTGCCCTCGAAACCGTTGACGGATCTGTTCTTGCTCTTCAGGGGACAACCTGTCCCATTTTTGAAGCTTTTCCCGGATTTTATAGCGCTCATCAGGCGAAAGTTGCTGCAATTGCCGATGCCTTTGTTTAAACCGCTCTCGCTCCCGGGGAGGAAGTTGTTGGTACTTCTTCATTCGACGACGTAACATTTGTTGTTTATATTCAGGCAATGACTCCCACTCTTGATATCTTCTTTGGAGCATCGATTTTTCTTCAGGAGACAGGCGGTCGTATCTTTTTCCGTAATTTTTTGCCAGAAGCAAACAGGAATTTCTCCTGTCTGAAGGTGTGTAAAACCAATGTTTATCCGGAAAGTTAAAAGCGTCCCGATATCTCTGTTGCAATTTTTGATCGTATGTTTGTACGTCCTGAAAGCGAACACCTGCGTTTGATCCGTTTGACCCGCTCCAACTTAACGCAGGAAAAGAGATAAGGATCAACATCATCAGTGTTAAAACAGTGACGTAGGGTTTAAATGCTTTTAATGACCGATAGTTATGTTTCATCATCTTTAATATAAATGGATCTTCCGAAATGCCCGAAAATAACCCCATCCTGACTCTAAATGCCTTATATCTTGGTTTCTTTTTTCCCCATCACCCGATCCAGTTTCTCGAGGGTGTCCATCTCTTCTAATAGCTCCAGATTTTCAAGCAAATCCATGTCTGTGGCAATCAATTGTTCTTTTCTCCCGGGATTGGAGACGGTATCGATACGGGTGGTTTGTTGCAATTCTTTTAAGCCGAACCATCCAAAAAACACAATCAACAGACAGCATGCAGCCAAGACATAAACGGGCTTAATATACCCTTCGAAAAACGACTTTCGTCGTCTGGTTTTTCGGCGGTGGTATTCCTCTTTCAGCTTCTCTGTAATGGCATTATAAAGAGCGCTGTCGTTTTCATGAGAAAGGGACGGCTCCGGCATGGTTTCATTCACATGTTTCAACAGATGAAGCAACTGTGTTCGTTCCTGATAGCAGGGTCTGCATCCCTCAAGATGCTTTTCCCACTTCAGACGAACTTGTGGAGACAACTCTCCATGCACATCCAACCATAGTGTTTCCTGCCATTCACGACAATGTTTCATTCCCTCACCTCCTATGGCTGTGCCCATTCCTGTAAAGCTTGTCTCATAAAATGCGTTGCCCGAAAGAGATGGCTTTTGACCGTCCCTTCTGCCGATCCCATGATTTCAGCAATTTCACGTATCCGCATTCCATGAAGCACTTTCATTTGAAAAACCACACGCTGCTTCTCCGGGAGAGACGCCAAAGCTTGCCTGATCTCCTGTGCAAGTTGCTTATTGTTTAGTGCAGCCATGGGATTTGAATATTCCTTCGGATCCCGATATTCCGCATTCATATCATCTGACGAGGCTTTTTCACGTTTATCCCGACGCCAAAAGGAAAATACCCCCTCCCATTTGCTGCGTCGCCGCCGACTGTCTAAACACGTATTTATGAGAATGCGATAAAACCAGGTATAAAAAGACGATTTTCCACGAAAGTTTTTCAAACTCCGAAAAGCACGCAAAAAAGCCTCTTGGGTAAGTTCCCGGGCCTCTTCACTATCACCGGAGCACATATTATAAGCGATTGCATAGGCTTTTCCCTGATACTGTCTCACCAGAACTTCAAAGGACGTCTGGTCACCATCCTGCGCCCGGGCAACCAATTCTACATCTGTCAATGACATTGAGGACTCTTCCCTTTTGGCCTTTGAGTTTCGCTCTTCTCTGTTTACCGCTCTCGCTGCATTACCATGCAAAACCCAATCTCCAATTGTCATGCCAATCTCGGAAGTCATTGAACATATCCATCAATAACCAACATCAAGCAACATCGGTTTTGCTGCCTGACCTATATTTATATTAATTTTTCTTTCCGTGCAAGTAATCCTTTTTTAACTTCAGGAGTCTTATACCTATAGACGCTGAAATACTAAAAAAGTTTACCCTTATCCCATTATTTTAATTGGGGTGAAGCGCTTAAGTTTTTTGCAGCAATTTTTAGAACTTTTGAGACGTTTACGGAATACCCGACTTCTTGACAATGAAACAAACATTGATATAATATTGTTTACACAAAATAACATCGTGTAAAAGGAGCGCTATAATGAAAAGAACAATTAAAATACTTGTCAGTCTAATTCTTGTGACATTTATGTTTTCCTGCGCAGGCCCCACCCAACAAGAAAGAGGCACAAAAACAGGCGCTTTGCTTGGTGCTGCCGCCGGCGCACTTCTGGGACAAGCCATCGGCAGAAATACAGCAGCGACGATTCTCGGAGCAGGAATCGGTGCTGCCGTTGGGGGGATTTCCGGCAATCAAATAGGTGCATATATGGACCGGCAGGAACAGGATCTGAGAGCGGCTATGGCCCAAAGCGAAGCCGCGAGTATTCAAAGAACACAGAATGTTTTGACTGCCACGTTCAAATCCGAAGTGATGTTCGACTTCGATTCTTCAACGCTCAAACCCGGTGCATACCAAGAGATGGACAGAGTTGCCCGTATCTTAAATAAATACCCACAAACGACGATTCGAGTGGAAGGCCATACCGACTCAAAAGGATCTGAAGCTTACAATCAAATTTTGTCCGAAAAAAGGGCCATGGCCGTCAAAAATGCATTGGTGCAGCGGGGCGTAGATCCGGCAAGGATACAGACTGTCGGTTACGGCGAATCACAACCCATATCTTCAGATGACGCTGTGAACCGAAGAGTGAGCATTGTCATCATACCGATTGAGGCAGGATGACGCATAAGATAAAAATGGGGGTGTAAAAAATGAGATTTTTAACAGCAGCATTATTATTGATATTCTGTTTGTTTCCTTTGAATGCTTTTGGTGGATGTACCCATGGAGACTGTACAAATGGAAATGGAACCTATACCTATTCAAATGGAGATAAATATGTCGGCCATTTTAAAAATGGTCAAATGGATGGAAAGGGCACACTCACATCCCCCGGCGGTGAAAAATATGTGGGTGAATTTAAGGATAATATGATGAACGGCCATGGGATTCTTGTTCGTTCAAACGGCCTCAAGTATGTGGGACAATTCAAGAACAACAAGTGCCATGGAAAAGGCACACTGACGTCACCTAACGGAAAAAAGATGAAAGGCAGATTTGAGGCTGGTGAGTTTGTCGGGGAATAAGAATGCTTAAAGAGATCCTTTCTCGCTTCATACAATAAATTCTTCCACAATCCTAAAAAGATCATTGACACTCACAGGTTTGGCAAGAAAGGCATCCGCCCCTAATTCCCTGGCGATTTGTTCATCGTCGGGGTTAGCCGACATCAGAAGACACTTTTTGGTTGGATGTTTTTCTTTGAATTTGGCAAGGAGTTCAAATCCGTTCAAGCCGGACACATCAACTTCTGAAATAATAAGGTCAGGGCTGTCAGCACCCTCTAAATACCGCCATGCCGCCGTGCCGTTATCGAACGATAAAACATCCCTGTTCACACAATACATTAGAACAGTGGATACAAAATCCCGAACCAACAGGTCGCCATCGATCACGGCTATCTTTACATTTGGAAGATTGACTTTGCTCACGCTACTTTCCGGAATTTAACATCTTTGACGTTGAAATAGATTTATGTTTTATTGTATGTTAATTTTTACCTAAATCGAGCGGTTTTCAAGTTTGCCGCAGATACAAGGAAGATGTCGTTTCGCTATAGTCACCTATGCGGAACGGCTTCTGACGCAGTAGGTGCGGTGAAATTGGAAATCCCGCAGGGTTTCAAATTCTTGAAATCCAGAATGGCAGAATACCTAAAAATATTATTAGATTAATCATTTCAAGAATTTGAAACGCTCAGTTTAGGTTTTAATCTATCATCATACACATGTCAACTCATGTTTCCTAATAATTCGTTCAGGTGTTATAACTGCTTAGAAATTGATACAAATTCTCTCATTCGTTGATCAAAATAAACCGCTTCCATCAAGTTGTCAGCGCCCTCTTTTCTTTTTCCGTCAAATAGCGCCATGTCCCCTCTTCAAGCCCTTTGAGCTTTATGTTTGAAATTCTCAACCGTTTTAATTTTACAACATGATTTCCCACTTTTCGAACCATGCGTCTTATCTGTCTGTTTTTACCTTCTTTGAGCACGATTCGAAAACGTTTGGAAGAAAGTCTGATGATCTTTGCAGGCCTTGTCTTTGTCCCCATCATTGGCATGCCCCCGGCAATATTTTTCAGTGCGCCATCTGTTATGGGACTTGATACGATGACGTCGTATTCCTTTTCATGATCAAAAGAGGGATGCAAAAGCCTGTGATGAAGATCTCCGTCATTGGTGAGAATTAAAAGTCCGGTCGAATCCTTGTCAAGCCTGCCGATGGGATAAATACGCTGTGGAATATCAATAAGGTCAAGCACAATTTTTTCTCCCGGTTGACTGCAGCTTGTCACATATCCTTCCGGTTTGTTCAGCGCGATATATACAAGACCGTTTTCCGGCGTGACAACCTTATCCTTAAATTCTACCCGATCGTTTACAGGATCTATTTTTGTGCCCAACTCCGTAACAACCGTGTTGTTTACGCGCACCAACCCGGCTTTAATATATTCCTCGCCTTTTCTTCTTGAACAAATACCGGCTGTTGACAAAAATTTTTGTAAGCGCATCAAAGACATGGTTTTATAAAAGCACCATTTATCGCCATATATATTTTCAAAAAAGATAGATTCGTTTCCAATTCATAAATATGCAATTTTTTCGATGAACAAGGCCGCACAAGGGTTTTCGGTGAGGTGTACATGTCGTACACCGCAACTGGAAACCCGCGGAGAACGCCGTTCATCGGAAAAAGAACCATTTATGAATTGAAAACTTAGGATCTGTAATCTGCATTAATCTTAACATAGTCTATGGAAAAATCGCACGTAATCATGGACCCAAAACCCTGCCCCATATTTAAATTAACCACCACCGTAAATTCAGCTTTTTTGAGAACTTTTGTGGCCTCGGCCTCAACGGATTTTCCGCAACCCATGCCGGCCTTCACCATTTGAACATCGTCAAAATAAAGATCAATCCGATCGGGATCAATATCAACACCGGCTCTTCCGACAGCGCCGATAATCCGTCCCCAATTGGCGTCCTCACCGAAAAATGCGGTTTTCACCAGCGGAGAATGGGCAACCGTATCTGCAACCTTTATGGCATCCGAATCCGAAGCCGCTCCCCGAACCATGATTTCAACCAGCTTTGTCACGCCTTCTCCGTCTCTGACCAACTGTTTGGCCAGATCCAAAAAGATCCGGTCTATAACCTTTTGAAAAATTTCTTTATGGCCGGGGGTCTCAATAACCGCACCGGACAAACCGTTTGCCATCATCAGCACCGTATCATTGGTGCTGGTATCTCCATCAATTGTAATCCGGTTAAAAGACCGATCTGTTGCGGAAACCAAAGCCTCTTTTAAGACTTCCGGCGTTGCGTTTACATCGGTACAGATAAAACAGAGCATGGTTGCCATATCCGGCCGGATCATTCCGGCACCTTTGGCAACACCGGTAACAATAAAAGATTTTCCTTCCACAACCCCCTGCCCTGAAACCATTTTGGGAACCGTATCCGTTGTCATGATCGATTTGGCCAAATCAGGAATCCCCTCCGATTGAAGGGATCCGACAAGGTCAGGGAGGGCTGTTTTAATCTTCTCTATGGGCAACGGCTCCCCGATCACACCTGTGGAAGCCACAAGCACCAGATCTTTTGAAATCCCGAGTTCAATTGCGGATAAACTTGCCATGGTTTCGGCATCACGAATGCCCTGTTCACCGGTACAGCAATTGGCATTTCCGCTGTTAACAATAATCGCCTGACAAACGCCCGACTTTATCCGTTCTATGTCAAGAATTACCGGCGCTGCCTTCACCCGGTTCCGTGTAAACATACCGGCAACATTTGCCGGTACCTTGGAAAAGATGAGGCCGAGATCCTTTTTGTTTTTTTTCTTGAGACCGGCGGCAATACCGGCAGCCTCAAAACCGGGGCACATGATAATTCCCATTGTTATTTTCCCCTTTAAATTTTATGTTAGACTGTTAAATTTTATATTTTATTTGACAGAATAGTACAATATTGTCAATCTGCATTCAAAACTTCAGGTGAAACAATACCTTAAATAGATAATATATGAATAAACGACATCCTCGATGCCCCGAATGCAACGAACGCCTGGTGATTCAAAAATCGTGACGACGGGTTTATCTGCGTTGCAGGTCATGTGACGCTGAATATCCGATCAGTCAATTCGCAGATTCGATGGATGAATTCTTCGAACGCCAGCTTGGGAATATACCCTGCAACAGGCTCTAATCCGAATGTCTCATGCCAAACTTTAAAATCACCATTGAATACGATGGCAGCGCCTATCACGGCTGGCAGCGACAGGCCGAGGATCGAACCATTCAGGGCGAAATCGAAAATGTACTGATGACCATGACAGGAGATAGCGTTACCGTGACCGGCTCAGGCAGAACTGACGCCGGTGTGCATGCCTTGAACCAGACAGCAAATTTTCGATGCGACACGTCGTTGACTTCCAACGCTTTTCTAAAAGGACTCAACAGCCTTTTGCCGGAAGATATTGTCATAACTTCCTGCAAAACGGTTCCGGAAAAGTTCCACGCCAGATATGATGTTAAAAGCAAAGTGTATCATTACAGAATGTTGAACCGATTACTCCCTGCCGCTATCTCCCGTCAGTACGCCTGGCATATCCGGAAAAAACTCGACCTGGGTGCCATGAAAGAAGCGCTTTGCAGTATCATCGGCAGCCATGACTTCAAGGCGTTCGAGGGATCGGGAAGTCCCAGGGCTTCCTCGATTCGGTGTATTATAAACGCTGATTTCGTAAAAACAGAAGACGATTACCTTGTCCTGAGAATAGAAGGTGACGGATTCTTAAAATTTATGGTACGCAACATTGTGGGAACACTAGTGGATGTCGGTCTTGGTAAAATTACACCCGATGACTTTAAGCAGATACTTGTCTCAAAAAATCGCAACCTCGCAGGGATCACTGCCCCGGCACACGGATTGTTTTTAATGGAAGTGAAATATTGACAAGTTAAAATTCGACGGCTTCGTAAAAAGCTTCAAATTCCCCCGCTAAAATCAGCGGGATAAAAAGGCGCGCCAATTCCGAGGAATGAGGCGTACTTATCGTACGCTACAATGACGAGGAATGCAGCGCAACGCAGTAGTCGGACTTTTTACGAAGCCGTCAAGTTTTGTTTTTCACCCGTTGTATCTGCTCATTGTAATATGCAATAACTTCTCTGCGGTTCAGCATCCCGATAAGGATACCATGATCCTCGTCGCTGACCACAGGGAGGCTGTCGATATTTTTTATGGTAAATTTTTGTAATACGGAATTTAAGTCTTCCGAAGGTGTCGTCAGTATTATGTCAGAAGTCGCAACATCATTCATCACCACAAGATCTCCGATTCCTATAGAAAAGAGCACGGCTCTGATATCCGTGCTGGAGAATATCCCCACCAGTCTATTAAACTGATCCACCACCGGGAAATAATGCTGCATTGTTTCAGGAAAAAACTTCCTGAAATCTCCGAATTTCATGTCCCGGGGAATCACTTCCACCTTTTTTACCAGATGCATTATATCCTTGATCCGTATTGTCTGCAAGATATCCACAAAAAAATCACCTGCATGGGCCGGAGAGTCAACTTTATTCTTGGCCTGTTTTTCATAGATGGTCCATTTTCGAGTTGCCAGATAAGATACGGAACAGACCAGAAGGCTGGGAAGGAGCAAATGATACGAATTGGTCATTTCACTGATAAATATGATGGTCGAAATCGGTGCATT
>Ga0210085_1000154_pt1 | contig 31004 bp, 28 predicted proteins | sample China_Galinas_PW_5_FD_184866 | JGI IMG/M metagenome (GOLD analysis project Ga0210085, IMG submission 184866) | Wetland microbial communities from San Francisco Bay, California, USA, that impact long-term carbon sequestration - China_Galinas_PWC_D1... | ecosystem: Environmental > Aquatic > Marine...
TACGGAATTTTAGAGAGGGCACAGGAAACGTGGATTATGGTGGAACTAGGATCCCGCTGCGCAACCGAAAGGGCGCAGATCGGAAACTCTCCGCCTAAGGTTGCGCGCGCCTGTGCTCTACTCGACTGACGCTACTGCTCGGCCCGGGTGCCCGTGAGCGCGGGTGCCAGTTGTTCACCAGCGACATGAAAGTGCGCATCCGCCAAGCTGGCGAAGAAGCCTTCTACTACCCCGACCTACTGCTCGCCTGCGAGCCAGACGACCGCGCCGATTACTACCGCGAAAAGCCCTGCCTGCTGATCGAGGTCCTCTCCGACACCACCGAACGCATCGACCGCCGGGAAAAGCTCTATGCCTACACTGCAATACCCAGCCTGCGCGAATACCTGCTCGTAGCACAGGATCGCCGGCAGGTCGACGTCTACCGCCGCACCGAAACAGGCTGGGTGCATGAAACGCACAACGAAGGCGCGCTCTGGCTCGATTGTCTCGACACGGACCTCGTGCTCGACACTATCTACGAAGATATCGAGCAGGGATGAAGGCGCAACGCCGCATGTCCGCCCCCGAGAGCGCTTCGGTTCATCGGCAACGCCTGCTGGTATCGGCAGAAAACCGCGGGATGCTGGGTGGATGAATGGAAATCTGGCTCAATCATCCTTGCAAAATGAAACAATAAGTTTCAAAATGCAAGGATGATTGAGCGGAAAATAACGCCGACGGTACGCGGCGCGCTAGCCTAGTTTCCTGCAGTGGCCCTACTTGGGCCTCGGCAAGTGGGTAAGACCACCCTGGCTCGCAGCTTGGTGCAGGCCGATACGGTCTTCTTGGATATGGAGCGGCCCGCAGACATGGCGCGCCTGCACGATGCCGAGACTTACCTCGGCACGGTGGCGGACAAGCTGGTGATCATCGACGAGATCCAACGCGCGCCGGAGCTCTTTCCCATCCTGCGCGTGCTCATAGACCAGGACCGCCGACCCGGCAGGTATCTGCTGCTCGGTTCGGCAACCCCCGCCTTGCGGCGACAAGCCGCGGAATCTCTTGCCGGACGAATCGAGTACCTGGAGCTACAGCCCTTCACCCTGGACGAAGTCGGTGAAACGGCAGAAAATCAGGCAAAGTTACTTCTGCGTGGCGGTTATCCGGAAAGTTATTTGGCCCCGGACGACAAAGCCAGTCTGCGCTGGCGCCAGGCCTTCATCCGCACGTTCATCGAACAGGACCTGCCGCAACTGAGCATCAGCATCCCGGCCGCCCACATCAGGCGTTTCTGGCAAATGCTGGCCCACCTGCACGGCCAACTCTGGAACGCCAGCCAGATTGCCGGCAGTCTCGGAATGACGCCCCCGACCATGCGCCGTTATCTCGATATCCTGGCCGACACATTCATGGTCAGGGCACTACAGCCCTACCATGCCAACCTGGGAAAGCGGCTGATCAAAGCGCCCAAAGTCTACTTGCGTGACAGCGGCCTCCTGCACGCGCTGCTCGGAATAGAAACACTTGAAGACCTATACGGCCACCCCGTAGTCGGCGCCTCGTGGGAGGGGCTGGTGATCGAACACCTTATCGGCAGCCTTCACGACCATACAGCCGAGCCTTGTTTCTACCGGACTGTTGCCGGCGCTGAACTGGACTTGGTTATTGACACGCCCACCGGGAAGCGAGCATTCAAAGCCAAAATCGGTCTCAATCCCACACTGAGCAAGGGCTATCACCTTGCGCTGGCCGACTTGGGAATCGATCTCGGCTGTGTGGTGTATACCGGGACCGAAACCTATCGAATGGCAAAGGATGCCCAAGTCATAAGCCTTACGGAAATCATGCGCGAGATTCATTGTTATGAGCGACACCCTCATCAAGGTCGAGAACGTTTCTAAGAAGTTCTGTCGCAGCCTGAAGAAATCATTGTGGTATGGCATGCAAGACTTGGGCAACGAACTCTTTGGCCGTCGACACGGTCGCGATGGGGGGCCGCGCGACGATGAGTTCTGGGCCGTCAGGGGTGTCAATTTCAAGATTAAACGCGGCGAGGCTATCGGCATCATCGGCCGCAACGGCTCCGGCAAGACCACCTTGTTGCGTATGTTGAACGGCTTGATCAAACCGGACCAAGGTTGTATCGAGGTGCGTGGTCGGGTGGGTGGCCTGATCGCTCTGGGGGCCGGTTTCAATCCGGTTCTGACCGGTAGGGAAAATATTTATGTAAATGCAGCCGTGCTGGGCTTGAGTAAGCGTGAGACCGACAAGCAGATCGACGAGATCATCGATTTTTCGGGACTGGCCCAGTTTATCGATTCGCCCGTTCAAACTTATAGCTCCGGTATGATGGTGCGACTTGGCTTCTCCATCGCAACTGCGCTCAGTCCGGATATCCTTCTTTTGGATGAGGTTCTGGCCGTGGGGGATGAAGTGTTTCAGCGGAAATGCTTCGAACGTCTGGATGTTTTTTTGCGGCGGCAGGACAAGGTGCTCATCTTCGTGAGCCATAACATGCGCCAAGTCGAACGCTTGTGTTCCAGAGGGATATTGCTTGATCAGGGGTACGTGTTGATAAATGGCCCAAGCAGTGAGGCATGCAATGCCTATCACCGGTATGCATTGATGGAAGAACATAAGCGCCTCCGGGATATTCAGCAGACAGGAGACTTCACCGCATCCGGGGAAATCTCAGTGGTGGACATCACGCTGTATGCAGGTTCTGGGCAAGTGGCTGCGGATGAAGTGATGATGCATCGTCAATTGACGGTCGGCATCTGTATCCGCTGTCATACCCGGCTGGACGCGCCGGAAATCATCCTCGGGTTTCATACGCCGGAGTCTGTATACGTCATGTCCGGGAGTTCGTATGCAACGTCCGATCAGCCGAACCTGACGCCGGGAGAGCACTACATGGAGTGCACGATCCCTGATGTGGTGCTGGTGCCTGGAGTCTATTACGTTCGTCTGGCATTTCTGGACAAATTTCGGCGAAACCTCTGGGATGGGCACCGGCTGCATCCATTCAAGGTCGTGCCTGGGCCTGACACGGATGTGATGCGCATGCCACAGATGACGCTGATAGATATGCCTTTTTCGTGGAAGCTGGACGCCAAGGGCATGACACAAGTAAGCAATGCAGATATGGACATCAGACGTTCATGCTGAAAATTGTATTTGTCACTACAGTCGATCGGAATCCAGGCGACTCTTTTATCCGCGCCGGAATCGAATATTTGATCCGGCAATTTATTCCGTACTATCAGCCGGTTTACATCGACAAGCATGAGTACAAGAGCCTTCAGGGGAAGGGGTGGTTCGGCAGGTTGACCAAGGGGCGTCTCGATCTTTTCGACCAAGCCGATCTCGTTATTCAGGCGGGCACGCCGTTTTACTACATCAGCCCGGGCAAGGATGGTACTTACGCCAGGCACACCAGCAGCATTAGTACCGACTGGATACAGGAAGTCTGGCTAAACAGATTGCTGAAACGAGGATTCGATACGCCCATCCTGAATCTGGCGGTCGGAACCTGTCAACCATACCATAGCGACGGAATGGAATTCAGCCAGGATGAGCAAATGGTCGAATTTGTCAGAGATACGGTGCTCGCTTCGAGGTTGACGATCGTGCGCGAGAAACTCGCTGCCCACCTTCTATCCAGTCATGGCCTTGAAGCATCCTGTCTTCCCTGTTCGGCGATATTTGCTGCGGATCATCACCGGGTCTATCCGGAAAGGCCGACTTTCGTGTGCTTGAACTATATGCCGGGGGGCGCACATTACACCCTTGGCCAGGCTATTGATTTCGAGGGCTGGGAAAAGACGTTCTTATCCGTCTATAGGGATCTGAGCCAGTGCTATCGGGTGGTGGTGATGTGCCATTCACCAAGTGAGGTCATCAAGGCAAGGGCTTTGCTGCCCGAGGCCGACACTTTCTTTTCAGCGGATTATCGCGATTACCTGCATATGTATGCTCGAGCCAGGATCGGGGTCCTGAACAGGGTGCACGGTGCCGTGGTAATGGCCGGCCTCGGTAGACCGGCGGTTGTGGTTGGAAATGATAGTCGTGCCAGGATGGCCGAGTTGATTGGCCTGCCTACTTACTACGTGAATGGCGTGACACGTGAGGAAATCGACGGACAGATTGCGGACTTTGACGCACATCCTGATGCCTGGTCAGAACGGTTGATGGCGGTGAAGGACAATGCACGCAGGCAATACCTTGGCCATCTCGGCGTCGTTTTGAGTAGGGTGCTCTCTGAAATTGAAAACAAGCCTGGCTATCAACGAAGTGATTTTGATAAAGTGAAGCCAAGATAGGCGACAAGTGCTGCACTTTCTCAACGCATTGTCGTCAAGGCTTCTCTGGCTGCTCTGGCGGCGGAAATTACTCAGGGCGACCCACGTGGCCTATGCGCCTGTACATGTCATATTCGCTTTGCTAAGGGCGTTCTCGGCAAAGGCCCTTCGCCGAGTGCATGGCAAGTCAAACCACACCATTTGTGTGTCTCTGGTTGAACACATGGGCGACATCGTGGCGGCCGAACCGCTTGTCCGGCAGTTGCGTGTGCGCTACCCCGATGCGCTGCTGGTCTGGTGTGTCGGGAGCCGCTATCGCGAACTGGTCGATGCCAATCCCGACGTGGATGTGACATTGGCCGTGAATTGCCTGACCGAATGGATCATCCTGCGTGGGATGGGAATGTTCAACAAGCTGGTTGATTTGCATCTGCCGAACAGGGTTTGCGCAATATGTGCGCTACCCCTGAAAAAACAGGAGGGGGATCTCACGGTCACGGCAGAAAATTATTACCGCTTTGGCAATCTGCTGTCAGTCATGGCCAGAAACGCAGGGGTTTCCGTGTTGAATGCGACGCCCAGGGTTTATATCCCCGATACGTTGCGCTTGGGTGTCGACAGACTGGGATTGCCGGAACGGTTTGTGGCTGTACATTGCACTTCCAACGAGCCGTCCAGGGACTGGGATGCATTGAAATGGCGGAGGTTAGTTCATAGGCTTGTCGGAGAGGCTGGTGTTGATGTGGTTGAAATCGGGCTCACTTCCGGGGTGCCGGGTTGTGAGTTGGCACACTACTTGGGCCTATGTGGCCGACTTACAATTCTCGAAACAGCTGAAGTGATCAGACGGGCGAAGTTGTTTATTGGGCTGGACAGCGGGCCAGCGCATCTGGCCAATGCGGTGGGCACGCATGGTGTGATTCTGATAGGGCTTTACCGCGGGTTCGAAAACCATATGCCGTACAGTGGGAATTATGAGAAAGGGGTTAATTTTGACCTTATCCGTTGTTCAGGACCGTCACGAGAAATTTCAGAAGATTTAGTGTATGCCACTGTGGTTAGGCGGTTACGAGCATGAACGCAGTAAAGCCGATCTCGATTGTCCTACCCCAATTCCATCCTATACCTGAGAACGATCTTTGGTGGGGTGCCGGCTTCACGGAATGGAATAATGTAGCCAAGGCCCGCCCGCGATTCAAAGGGCACTATCAGCCACACCTGCCGAGGGACCTTGGTTTCTACGACCTGCGTTTGCCAGAAGCACGGGAAGCACAAGCCGAATTGGCTAGACAGCACGGCATTTACGGATTTTGCTACTATCACTATTGGTTCGCGGGAAGGCGGGTATTGGAAAAACCGGTTGATGCGATTATCTCAACGGGTAAACCAAACTTTCCTTTCATGTTGTGCTGGGCTAACGAGAACTGGACCCGGAACTGGGATGGTGGCTTCGACGAGGTGCTGCTTGAGCAACGTTACACAGTCGAGGATTTCATACAGCACGCAAAACACTTGGTTCATTATTTCAGGGATTCGAGATATATCAGGATCCATGACAGGCCAGTGTTCGCAATCTATAAGGACCAGGATATTGATGGCATCGATGCCTGCCTGGACGCCTTCCGCGGCGAATTGCAAGCACACGGATTTGATGTATTCGTGTTCCGCTTCGAGCGGCGTGTGGGGACTGATCCAGATGTTCGCCGCGCCTATAGGTTATTTGATGCGGGGATTGAGTTCCAACCGCTGACCAGACAGTTCGACGAGGCGATCCAGCACCTCGATCGGCGGCGCGCTCTCGCACGGTATCTGAGACCGAGCGCATATCACAGGTGGCTACGTCGACGGCTAGGATATCCTACCAGGAAGGCGGACCAAATATACGATTATCAATTCGTTGTCGACATGGATATCAGCTGCGATTTCCAGCAGGGGCAGCCGATTTTTCCCGGAGCCTCGCCGGGTTGGGACAACACGCCACGCAGGCCTAATGGTGGTGCGCTGATTTTGCGTGGTTCGACACCAGAGCGGTTCGGAGCGTGGGTTGAACGCAAGGTGAAGACAACCAATTGGGATTTACTGCCTGAGCGGTTCTTCTTTATCAATGCCTGGAATGAATGGGCGGAGGGCAACCATCTTGAGCCTTGTGAACGCTGGGGGCTGGCTTATCTAGAAGCGTTGAAAGACGCGATCGACGTTTCTTCTGTTAGCAATTCATATGACAACAAAGATATCGATTGCTCTGGCGTCGTACAACTGTGAGAGCTATATCCGGGCGCAACTTGACAGCTTCGGCGCCCAGACTCGTCTACCCGATGAATTGGTTGTCTGCGATGATTGTTCAAGCGATGCCACTATGGAAATTGTTCAGCAATTCACGTATATGGCGCCTTTTGTTGTACGAACGGTCATCAATGATAAGAACGTCGGTTACATAGAAAATTTCTCGAATGCACTGGAGTTGTGTTCGGGTGACATTGTTTTTTTGAGCGATCAGGATGATGTTTGGTTGCCGACCAAGCTTTCCACCATGGAACACTTTTTCGTGGATCATCCTGCGGTGCAGCTCGCCATCCATGACCTCGCTTATTGCAAGGAGGACTTAACGCCTATCGGGCAAACCAAGATCGAGCGAATGTGTGGGACGTTTAATTTGTATGATAGTTACGTCGTTGGCATGGCCAGCGCGATCAGAGGCGATTTCTTGCGGCGTTGTCTACCTATACCGAAATATGCGGGGTTGACCCACGACAGGTGGCTGCATCTGTGTGCGAATGCGCTGGGCAGAAAGAGCATTGTGGAGCACGTATTGGCTTTGCATCGGCGCCACGGTGGAAATGTAACCTCCGATAGCCTATTGAATGTCGACTATGTGACCGCGGTTGATCACTTCAGGTTAAACCGGCCGGGCCTGGTAGCGAGGTTGGCGCGCATGCGTGACGACAACGCCTCGCGTTGGGCGGAGTCGTCAGCGTTGCTGGACTGGCTGGCGCGCGAGCGGGATAGCCTTGTCGAAGCTGGCTACGCTGAGGGCACTTCCATCGATGCCTACATCGCAAAAGAACGTAGATGTAACGAGGCAGAGGCATTGCGAGGACGCATCTGGGCAGATCACAGACGAGACTGTGTGGCTAATGTATATAAGTTGTACAGGTGTGGGGGTTATGCTTTCTTTCGGGGCTGGAAGAGTTTAGTCGGGGACTTGGTTTTCCGATGCCTATTGCGTTTATGATCTCTCGGATGGAGCAATGCAAGAAACGGCTTCGGTAGTTGCTCGAAGCGGCACTGAGCGAAAGGCGTCCCACGGTCATTAACATCCCAATTGTATCCGTCATCATCCCCACGGCTGGCCGGCCGGCCTTGTTGCCTCGTGCAGTCGACAGCGCCTTGGCGGGGATGGGGGCCAGCGAAGTGGAGGTGGTCGTCGTACCCAATGGCCCCGACGTATCCTGGCAAGCTTCACTAGCCCGCTTTCGGGACAACCCATGCGTGCGGATTTTGCCGCTTGAGAAGGGCCATGCGAACGTGGCTCGAAACCATGGGCTTGCCCACGCGCGCGGTAAATATGTCAGATTTCTCGATGATGATGATTATTTGATATCCGATGCGGCGTGTGCCCAGCTGGAATTCGCGATTGTGGAGAGTGCTGAATTCTGCTCTGGCCGGTTGGCTAACGTCGATGCCGATGGTGTCAAATTGGGCTTGCTTGGCTTCCCGGAAACCCGCGATTTCGGCGCTGCAGCGTTTGGCGTCAGTGGGTTCACCATACCTGCCGGAAACCTTATCTTGCGCGGATGCTTGGCGGGCGCAGCCTGGAACGTGGCCATATCCCGTGCACAGGATAATGTCTGGATGTTGGACTTGGCTGCGTTGAGGGAATGGCGCTGGCGGCATTTCGATCGCGTCGTCGGCGTTTGGTGGCAACACCCCGGCCAGCGAGTGTCGACGGTGTATACCGCGTCGGATCGCCCGTACGCTTTGGTTGATCAGATATGGGCAGTGCATCGGCACTTGCTGGCTGACGGACGGATGAACCTGGAGCGCGCAGACGCCGCGGCCGGAATGCTCTGGCACTATGTTCATCGCTTCTTCCCGTATGCGCCGCGATATTGGTCCCGGGTAGCCCGGGGGGCTCACGAAATCAGCTCGCTAGCGCGACCGCGGCACCCGGTGTTCAACAACGCCGTGCTCCGGTCGATCGACCCGTTGCATGCAGAATGGCTCATGTTCCCGCTGCGGCTGGTCTCGATCAATTTACGAAGGATATGGCATATTTTCCGTGCCGCCGATTATCGACGCAGGCTTTGACTCGGATCGGTTCTATATGGCGCTGAAATGCGACGTGACTGTCGTTGTGGTGACGTACAACCGCAAGGACATGCTGGTACGGTGTCTGGATGCATTGCGGCGGCAGACTTTGGCCCCAGCGCGTATCGTCGTCGTTGACAACGCGTCCAGCGACGGGACCCGCGAGTTACTCGCCGAGGCGGGTTGGTATTCTCTGCCCGGATTTACCTATTCACGTCTCCCGGAGAACACCGGTGGGGCAGGTGGGTTTCACGCCGGCCTGCAACTGGCCGTTAGCAAGGACGCAGGCTGGGTCTGGCTGATGGATGACGACGCACTGCCGGAACCTACCGCCTTGGCGGAGCTCATGCGGGTCGCAACCGATCCCGACCATGTCTATGGCTCCCTTGCAGTCGATGGCGACCGCCTCTCCTGGCGGATGAGCGTGTGCGGTGTGCCGTCAGAAGGGGCAGCCTATGAGCGTGTCACCCGCTTCGAGGCGCTGCCGGAAAATGCCGAGGTCGAATTCATGCCTTTCCTGGGCTTTCTGATACACACGGATTTGGTCAACCGCATCGGCTTGCCGGAAAAGGGATTCTTCATTGCTGCCGACGACGCCGAGTATTGCTTACGCGCTCGTCGAGGAGGCGCAAAGATCATCCTGGCGACCCACAGCCGGCTTCTGCATCCTGCCTCGGACGTCTATGCCGTGTCGCTATTCGGGCGAGAGATACCCTGTCTCAGGTTACCCCCTTGGAAGCGTTACTACGACACACGCAATCGATTACTGGTGGCGCGCAAGCACCACGGTGCCGCGTTTTATTACAAGACGATTCCGGGGACGTTGGTCCGATTGTTTACCGTGCTCTGGCTCGAGCACCGGCGTCTCGCCCAGTTGCATGCATTCGTTGCGGGGATGGTGGATGGTTTGCTTGGACGGACGGGCCGGCGCCATGATGCATGGAAGATTGCGAAGTGACGACTATGAGGGTCATGGCGATCCGTCCACGGATCGGCGCGTGCGGATAACAAGGGGTCTGACCAGAATGGCACTGACTTAAGCCCAACCGACTGATCCACTGGAAAAATCTTTGGGGCTGGCTGCCCCGGATGGGGATGGTAGTCTGGAGGTTGAGATACCGCAGCCACCAATCGAGGAGCCAGCCCGCATGCATCCTAGCCAACGCCCTGCCACGCAGCAACAGCGACGTATTGAGAATCATGTCGGCAATGCCGATTCCTATGCGATGTACAATCTGCTGACCGGCCCGCAACTTCTGGATCGCGTCGAAGCGTTGTTGCCCGCTCACCGTGAGACTGTTTCCGCCGACGGAAACGTTGTCGATGTTTGTTGCGCAGGCGCTCTCGGAGGACGGAAGTTGCCAGAAGGCGGTCAACGACGCCATGGTCAAGCGCGTGATTGGCGGACTGCAGCCGGGCAGCACCGACACGGGAGGCTACTGCAAGGCGCGAGCGCGCCTGCCGGTGAGCATGATCTCGACGCTGGCGCGCGACGCCGGAGGGATCGTTGCTGCGGGGGCCACCCCTTGGTGGCACTGGCAGAGTCGTCCCGTGCGCCTCGTCGCTGGTGCGACCGTGACCTTGCCCGATACCGAGGAGAATCAGGCCGCCTTTCCGCAGCCGAGCAGCCAAAAGTTCGAATTTCATGTGGGCCTTTTGCGAGATCAGTCTTACTCTTTCTCAGAGTCTTTGTTCAAAGCAAATGATTCACGCCTCTATTTATTGGATGTGGGCACGCGTACAATTGTTGAATTATCGCCAACCCTAATGCGAGAGCTGATTGAAAAGGCGAGAGAAGCAAAACATCCTTTCAATCTCTATAACTTGCTGCTCATAAGTAAGTCTCTTGTTGGTTTGCTTAGATCATGTGCTTGCTGAAATTACGGGGACGCTCGGTGAGTGAGATAGAACTGGGTGGGGACTTGCCCCAAGGGTGTCTGTTTTAAGTTCCTGTTGAGCGGCCTAATACGGAAATTTGCCAAGCGCCGATACCGGTATTGCACTGATTTTTTCAGCCAGCTGCCATGGTTGACCGGTAACGTGACAGACAACGTATAAATGATCTAAACTTAGTGCTTCAATTGCGCTGCGCATGGATGGCATGACCTTGGGGGATTGGGTCAGTTTGACTTCGAAGCCCAACTGCTTGCCACCGTGCTGGATCAGCAAATCCAGCTCTGCGCCGGAGTGCAGGCCCCAGAAGTAAGCGTCTCGATGATGGGCGCCCGTGGTACGGAGCATGCCTATCCGGATGGCCCCAAACACGTCTGCGCATGGCACAGGGATCTACGGAAACCGTTTGTCGCCTCTTTGTGATCAGAACTTTGCTGATTGACAACAATACGTTATGGACAAGCACGGGTGCCGGCTACATTTCGCCACCGGCTTCCGGATACCGTAGTTCTTGGCTTAGGGGGCAACCGGATAGGCATGGTACGGAGGATTTCCTGGATGACGAAACCTTCCCAGGAGGCCCCGCATTTGGGGTGGGCCAACAGGGCATCTTGGCTGCCGATGCCAAGCAGGCTGTGCAGAATGCCGCTATCGGCAAGATAGACCTTAGGCGCTTTGACCTCGCGCTTGCCGGTGTTGGCATGCCAGGCGCGTAGCCTCCAGGCCATATAGGTGCCTTCGAGGATGTCCAGGTAGCGCGTGACCGTTTTGTCGCTTACCCCCAGGGCGCGTCCCAGTTCGCTGCTATTCCAGGTTTGAGCGTGATAATGGCCGATCATGGTCCAGAATCGGCGTAGTGTGATGGCCGGCAGGTTGATCCCGAGTTGCGGTAGGTCACGTTCCAGATAGGTGCGGATGAACGCCTCACGCCAGGCTCGACTCGCATCCTCGTCGGTGGCGAGCAGTGCGCGGGGGAAGCCGCCGCGCAACCAGAGGCGATCCAGTTGCTCTTCCCCGATCTCATGCAGGGTGATGCCGTCGAGCTCATGCATGAGCACGCGGCCGGCGAGGGTTTCCGCCGTATTCTTCAGCAATTCCGGAGCCGCGCTACCTAAGATGAGGAAGCAGGCCGGGTTATCGGGCCGATCCGCCAATACGCGCAGCAACGGAAACAAGTCTGGTCGGGTTTGAATCTCGTCGAGGACGATCAGCCCGGTCAAGGGTTTCAGGACGAACGACGCATCGGTGAGACGGGCCTGGTCATCCGGGTCTTCGAGGTCGAAATGATGGGTAGGGCCGTTCCATTCGGCCTCCAGTTGTCGAGCCAAGGTGGTCTTGCCGACCTGCCGGGGTCCAAGTAGCGCGACAATTGGAAACTGAGTCAAGCCCTGTGAGATTTGTTGAAGATGGCGTGTGCGAGGCATCATCATTTCTGCACACTACCATGAATATTCAGATCGTAGTTCCGATATTTCGCGGTGAAGAATTCGGGAGATGTTGATTGATTCGCCACATGTCCGTGAAAGGAGCGGACGCTTGCAGCCCGTCACACCTTGCGCCAGGGCAGGACGTCAACATCGCTGCGCGTCTGGGATTCGTCTCCGCCATAGACCAGCATGGGGCGCCCGGCTTCGGCGCCGGCCATGTCCCGCCATTGCGCGAGGTTGCGCCAGGCGTCGCGCTGGAGGGTGGCCCCGGACTTTATTTCGACCGGCCGCACGCCAGGGCTTTCAGGCAGCAGCAGGTCGACTTCGTGTCCGGCGCGGTCGCGCCAGAAACTCAGGTTGGGCGGGCGGCCGGCATTAAAGCGCTTTTTCATGAACTCTCCCACCACCCATGTCTCGAACAAGGCCCCGCGCAATGGATGCGTGCGAATCTGCCCGGTTTCTTCGATGCCCAGCAGCCAGGCGACCAGTCCGGTATCGTAAAAATAGAGTTTGGGTGTCTTGACCAGGCGCTTGTTGAAATTGCGATGGTAGGGCGGCAGGCGATGGATGATGAAACTGGCTTCCAGCACGGACAGCCATTCGCGCACTGTGTTGTGGCTGACGCCTGTTTCTTCGCCGAGTGCGCTCAGGTTCAAAAGTTGACCGCTGCGTCCGGCGCACAGACGGAGGAAACGCTGGAATTGCGTCAGGTCGCGCACGTTGATCAATTGCCGCACATCCCGTTCCAGATAGGTCTGGACATAGTTTGCATACCAGCCGGATGGGTCTAGGGGACGGTCATATACGGGTGGATAGGCGCCCTTGAACAGTGCGGTTTCGATGTCATCGGGCAGCAGGTCGACGCGTCGCAGCTCGGCTGCGGAAAATGGCAGCAAGTGGTGCATGGCGACACGACCGGCCAGGCTTTGGCCGATGCCGGTGAGCAGACCGAACTGTTGTGAGCCCGTGATTACGTAGTGGCCGGGTCTGCCCGCTTCGTCCACGATCCCCTGCAACCACTGGAACAGTGCAGGGCATCGTTGAGCCTCGTCGATGACGGCGCCGTCGGCGTATTGCCTGAAAAACCCTTGCGGGTCCGTGTCGGCGAATTCGCGCGTGGCCGGGTTTTCCAGGCTGACATAAGGCTTGTCGGCAAACACCGCCCGTGCGAGCGTGGTCTTGCCAGACTGGCGCGGTCCCGTTAAGGCAACGACCGGATAACCCTTGGCGTGCTCACGCAATATGGATTCGGCATCACGCGGAATCATTGCTGATTGTAAGTTGCAGTTACGATCAGCCGAATTCTAGACTGGCAAACGGTTTCGAGGCAACGCATCCCGATCAATATTTCTTCAGGGTCAGCGCGGTACGCACCAGTGCCAGATACTCTGCCCAGTCGCCCGACCAGTATGTTTACGCGAGCGGTGACGGAGGCAGGCTAACGATCATGGGGCGGGGCGAGCTACCCCGCAGAATGAAAGGTCGCCTCGCCCCTGATCGTTCCCTTGTAAGATGATTTTACCCGCACCAGACCGTCTGCCCTCAGATTCTCGAGATCGTGGGTGAGCTTGGGTCGGTGCGGGTCTTTTCCTCACAACCCGAACAGTTGCCGGGGCGTAAAGCCCGATTCTGCAAGGCCGGGTAATAGGAGTAAGTGCCATGAGTGATGAAACCTGTTGGGTTGGCATCGACGTGTGCAAGGCCAATCTGGATGTGTTCATCTCGGTTGGTGAGCACAGCGTGCAGGTGGCTCACCCCAACCCTCTCCCATAAAGGGAGAGGGAGCGAACGTGCTTCGCTAATTTCATTGTAAGTCAATTGGTTAATTTTCTTGGGCGGCTGATAGTCTGTGCATAGCTCCCAATCCCCAGTTCGAGGGGCTCGGCACGGTCACCATGCTGCCGGTGACGAGACCGTTATCGAAGCCCCGTTGTTTCGCATCATGGACCAGCCAAGCGTGGACAACGGATTGCGGAAAACTTTGCAGATGATGGCCGATAAGGCGATGACCCTGAAGTGCGACAAGGTGGGCTCGGTTGTCAGGCGCATCGAGGCCGAGATTCTGGTTGGGGTCTAGCGAAGCTTGGCCGTGTTTCTGGGAATTGCGAAATGATACGCGTTGTCCCCTCTCCCAAATTGGGATGAAGTTGTGCGAAGCTTGCGCTTCGAGTCCCGACGAGACGATTTCGCTGAGCGCCGTAACCGGTACAGCGCTGATCTTTTCTGCAAGGTCAAGATGTCGATGGCCCTGACGAAGCGGCTTATGGAGGACGATACTCGCCTTCCGAATGTGGAAACAAGCCGCAACATCAAAGCCGAGGCGACCTTTCGGCGAGCACTGTGGAGTCGACCTGCGTATGGGTGGGAGATCGGCAATGAAGGGGCAATATCGGATCGACTATCTTGTCGTCGGCGCAGGATTCGCCGGCAGCATTGTTTCCCGAGAACTTGCCGAGGCGGGTTTCAAGGTCCATGTTATCGACCACCGTTCGCACTTGGGGGGCAACGCCCATGACGAGGTCGACGCCAACGGCGTCTTGGTGCACCGCTACGGTCCGCACATCTTCCACACCAACAGCGAGCGCGTCTTCCGATATCTATCCCGCTTTACCGAATGGCACCCTTACGAACATCAGGTACGTTGTAGTGTCGGGAATAAGCTGTATCCCTTTCCCATCAACCGTGAAACGCTGAACCGACTCTATGGGCTGAACCTGGACGAGGGCGGTGCCACAGCCTTCTTCGAACAGGTGCGCGAGCCGCGCAACCCTGTACTGAGCAGTGAGGATGTGGTGCTGAACAGCGTCGGTAGGGATCTCTACGAGAAGTTCTTTCTCAACTACACGCGCAAGCAGTGGGGGCTGGAGCCCTCACAGCTAAAAGCGGGCGTGGCGGCACGCATTCCGGTCCGCACGAACACCGACGACCGCTATTTCACCGACACTTTCCAGGTCATGCCCTTGGACGGCTACACACGGATGTTCGAGCGGATGCTGGATCATCCGAACATCACGGTGGATCTGGGGGTGGATTTTAGCGAGGCATGTGGCCGGGTGGATTTGGAAACATCGCAGGCCCCCGTCAGCCCTACCCCAACTCCCGGAGGGCGAGGGGAAGCATGGAAGCACGTGGTATACACAGGTCCCATCGATGCCTATTTCAATTATTGCTTCGGCCCCTTGCCCTATCGATCCTTGCGATTCGAGCATGAGCATCTGGGCAATATCGAGCGGTTTCAGAAGGTAGGGACGGTCAATTATCCAAATGACCATGCCTACACCCGCATCACCGAATTCAAGTACCTGACCGGCCAGCAGCACTCCGGCACCTCGATTGTGAAGGAGTATCCGCAGACCGAGGGAGAGCCCTACTATCCCATCCCGCGCAACGAGAACGAGGCGCTCTACAAGCGTTACGAACAATTGGCGGATCAGGAGCCAAACGTGACATTCGTTGGGCGCTTGGCTCAGTACCGTTACTACAACATGGACCAAGTGGTCGCAGCCGCCCTGAAGGCCGCTGAAAACCTCATCGCGAAATCGGGCTGAGATGCGCCTCGCCTATCTCTGCAAGCGCCAGTACATGGGCCACGACGTGATCGCCGATCGTTACGCGCGCCTCTATGAACAGCCCCGTCAACTGGCACGGCGCGGGCACGACGTGTTGGGGTTGTGCCTGAGCTATCGGCCGACGGACGTGCGGGACGAGACCCACGATGTCGGGCCCGGCCGGCTGCACTGGGTCGGGCTGTCCCCGGGTGGCACACGGATCGGCCTCGGGGCCTATCCGCTCCTCGCCCTGAACAGGCTGCGGGCCTTCGGTCCCGACATCGTCGTGGGCGCCTCCGATGCGCCGCACATCGTCCTCGGCAGCTGGCTGGCGAAGCGGCTGGGGGTGCCTTTCGCGGCCGACCTCTACGACCATTATGAAAGCTTCGGGCTGTCCCGCCTGCCGGGGTTGATCCCTTTGTATCGACGCGCCCTGCGCGACGCGGCGGCCGTGACCTGCGTATCCGAACCCCTGGCCGATCTGGTGCGGGACGTCTACGGAGCGCGGGGCCGGGTGCTGGCCCTGCCCAGCACCATTGATCAGAACCTGTTCCACCCCCGCGACCGCCGGGACAGTCGCACCAGACTCGGATTTCCCCAGGACGCGAAGCTGATCGGCACTGCTGGTGGTCTATCGCGGGAGAAAGGCATCGAGCCGCTCTACCGTGCCTTCGAAATTCTCGCTCATGATGACCCGGACCTACACCTGGCTTTAGCCGGTACCCTCGGCCCCGATTGTCCGCCACCCCGAGACCCTCGCGTGCATTACCTGGGCATGCTAGCGCATGCGCGTATCCCCGTTCTTCTCAACTCCCTCGATGTGGGCGTGGTGTATTTGCGGGATACACCCTACGGGCGTTACAGCTTTCCGCAAAAGGCCTACGAGATGGCGGCTAGCGGTGTTCCGATAGCGGTTGCCCAGGTTGGTGTTATGGGAGTCTTATTTGAGGAAACGCCCCAGGCTTTCTATCAACCCGATGACACAATCAGTCTCGTAAAATGCATTAAAGCGCAACTTATTGCACCGATATATTCTACGTTTCCAATTCCGGATTGGGCAGAGTTATCGGTTACGATGGAAGCGGCTTACCAGGATATTTTCGCCTAATTCGATAGATTAGGGTCGGATTGATCGCGGAAACAGCATCAAGGAATTTTCAAACCCTTTCTATAACGTGACGGCAGGTCCAAACAAGTGTGGGATCGTGTTTTGTCAGTGTCATTGTTCATCAATCCTGAGCTTACGGCATAACGTTATTCAACGGGGCCCTGTAGCTCATTGAAACGTTGCTCCAATCCAGCCGTTTAGTGCACTTCTGCCGCAAAGCATCGGCCCGGGATAAAGCGACCGCCGGTAGTTGTAAGACCTCGATAATTCTGTCTGACAAAAGGTTTCGGTTCTTGGGATCAACAAGCATTCCGGACTCTTCTTCCCCGAAGATGTCCCAAAGGACATCGAGCTTACCGCAACAACCGGACATCCACAGGCAATCGATTCTACTGTAACGAGCCAAAACCATTCCCGGTCGCCATTGGCGGCTTGAACGAACTGAGCTACGAACAGAAGAACTAAAGAAACGTGTCAGGCAAAACGCTTCCCTGTCACTCAACTTTATGAAATGCGATCTCATATCGAGAAAGGTCGGCAAAGCTCCACGATCATATTGGATGCGGAGCGCTCAGGAAAATGCGGCGGCCGTTGATAGGTGTGCCAATCGTCAACAAAGCGGTCGATTATACCAAGGTTATAGCTGCTCAAGACGCAGTTCTCCCCAAGCCCCTCCTGCCGCTCCGTTGCCCTACGCAATAGCAATATTGGTTTTCCCAAGTAAAAGCATTCCTCCTGATTGCTACCGCCATCGCTCACCATGAAATCTGCAGCCGCGAGCAATTTTATAAATTGAAAATAGTCATAGCGTTTCCGAAACTCGACCTGAGGCAGCGCTGCCAAGCGTTCATACAGACCAAGCTCCCGCAGCTTTTTCTCAGTCGGGGGGTGGAGAATGAAGAGTAGGCGCCTGCGTCGGGCGATCCGCTCGACTATAGCGACGACACGCTCCAGGGCGGGCCGTGAATACAGATTTTCGAAGCGGTGAAGAGTCACTACAGCAAACGCCTCAGTTGGGATATCCAATTCGTCGCTCGAAGAATCCATGATTGCATGATTGAGCGAATCGGCCAGAGTGTTTCCTCCGGTATCGATCTTATCACCGCGATAGCAGCTGACATTGGCAAGTGCCCACGGGCTTGGGCAGAAGAAAACATGGGACAGCCTGAAGGTGGTGATCCGTACCAATTCCTCGGGGAATGGATGAAAAATATCGAAGGAACGTAGCCCCGATTCTACATGGCCGACCTTATACCCAGCGACCCTCCCCATTAGTGCACCCAACAGGGTGGAGAAGGTGTCGCCATGAACAAGAACCAAGCCATTCAACTCAGCACCAAAGACCTCTCGCCGTCGCCATAGTGTTATCCAGAGGATACGCACCGTCCACAGCGCCATTGCCGGTATTGACGTAATGTCTTTCCCCGAATAAAGCCGGTAATCGGGTCCAGGCAACTCGAAGTTGTCGAGGATGTCTTTCATCGTCTCCCGGTGCTGACCCGTGGAGATGAAACGATAGCTTATTCCGGCAGCCCGAAGTGCCCTCATCACGGGCGCCATCTTGATCAACTGAGCCTTGGTACCCAAGATGATGTAAATCACTGGGACCCACTCGGCAGAATGGACGCCCTCTCCCCGTTCACTGGCTCACGGCAATCACGAATGCACCCCTTGTCCGCCTGGGATGCCATGCTTTGACCTCTAGTCCGCATACCGGGATCCATTAGCCAGCGTAGGGTTAGAGAATCCGGCTAATTTGGGTCTGCGGGATAGGCTGTGCTTTCCCGCTCTACGGATCTATGAATGGACATTCTCGTCTGCCCGTGTACTCGTTGCAAGCCGACTATCGTCGATTCCCTTATAGTGAAGGGCGGACACCTGCTCCGAGATCAAGCCAATCAGCAGAGTTAATAACGCTGACAGGAACAGCAGTGCGCTCATGTTGGTGAAACGGTGCGCAGTCAGATAGGTATAGCTGTAATAGCCGAGGCCAATGAGAAAAAGAACGCTGGAAATGGGCAAAAAGAGCCGCATCGGCGAGAACAATGCACCGACCTTGAGGATGATGACGAAAAATCTTACTCCGTCCTTGAGCAGCCTGATGTGACTCTTCCCCACTCGCTCCGCTGCCTTGATGGGGACATAACCCACCGGCAAGCCGGACCGAAAGAAGGCCATGGTGATGGTCGTAGGATAGGAGAAGCCGTTCGGAAGCAGGTACAGAAACCGGACGAAATGAGGCGCGCGCACTGCCCGGAGCCCAGAGGTCAGATCCAGTATTCGAAATCCGGTCATTATGGACGCAAGGCGGTTGTAAAAGCTATTGGCCAGCTTGCGATGTAGACTGGCATGGGACCCGAACGTCCTGGCACCGACCACCATATCGTATCCCTCGTCCAGCTTGTCGAGCAAGCGAGGAATATCGGCCGGATCGTGCTGACTATCGGCGTCCATGAAGACCAGAACCGCCCCCTTTGCATGCCTTGCGCCGGCCTTTACCGCTGCCCCGTTGCCCATAGAGGTCGGATGAGAAACGACCCTCGCCCCATTTGCCTTGGCGATTTCCGCGGACGCGTCCGTCGATCCGTCGTCTACGAGCAGAATCTCCGCCTCCGGTACGGACTCGCGTATTGCAGGTAGCAGCTTGCGAAGACTTTCGGCCTCGTTCTTACAAGGCAAAACGACGGACACGGAGTAATCGGCTCCTGAGCTCATACCCGCCTACCGCTTCTGACCTTTTGGACCGGACACGGGGTGAGCTTTGTGCTGAAGCGTGTAGATCGCATCTATGCCAGCCCGAACAAGGACTTGAGGATCAGAGAGATCAGGACTCCGCCACCCAGTCCGACGACGAGCAGTAGCGGCCATAGTAGCCAGTCATCTTTTGCATCTCGCTCCTGTCCTTTCTTCCTGAGATCGAAGATCCTGAAGGCTATCATCGCCCCCGTTATATAGCTGACGAGTGTTATGATGACGCTGAGATCTTCTTCCACTGGCTACTCCTGATGGACATTGGCTGGCTACCTGTGCACGCGATCGGGAACCTCAGAGGGCGGGCTCGCCACCCCTCCCATTGCGTTGCTTCGTGAGTAGCGATCGCTTTGTGCTGTGGAGAGTCGAGACGGCCCCGACAGCAAGAGTTGTTTTGCATCTGCAAAACCAACCCTGTCGTCTAGCCACAAAATTTCAGTTAGTTTCTTCTGTACAGATTCCTCTAGTCCAAATCTGGTAATGTTCAGCCTCGCACTCAAGACCCGCTGCGAGACCAGCGAAATAGCCTGTATCATATATTTCAGACGCGACATCAACGGCTTGCTCCATTAAGCAAGTGCTCGGCATCGACATAGATCTCATCAAGCGCCAGATCCGCGTCCAGACATTCTAACCGGAGAGCACCGGTAGTTACGTACTCGGCCCCCCAATCATTGGAGCGCCGGTAGATCTCAACACACCTGATATTCTGGGAGACGAGCAAGTATTCCTTCATGCTGGGCAGTGTCTGGTAGGCCAAAAGCTTTTCCCGCCGGTCGATACGCTCAGTGGACTCGGAAAGCACCTCGACGATCAGGCAGGGATTGTCTCGAAAATAGGTATTCCGGTCAGACACATCACAGGCTAACAGAAGATCCGGGTAGTAGAAGATCGGCTTGCCTGCGATCTCGAGTCTTAGCTTCATGTCAGAGGTAAACAGTTGGCAGCCCTTTTTTCTCGATGCAGGCGTTAGCGCAAAAGCCAACGCATTCAGGATAAGTCCGTGGCGGTCGCTTGCCCCAACCATGGCGTAAATCTGGCCATCGATGTATTCATGGCGCGTCTCGCTAATAAGCTCGCCTTCCAGGTATGCCTCGACCGAGAGAGGATACTTGCTGGCTGACCGGACGAACATGACGTACTCCGCGGAATAGGTTGGTGGAGGACCTCGTTGAGGTAATTATCGGACGGATTTCACATTTCGCCACATCCGACGGCGGACTCGGGTCGCGGGAAGATCCGGTAGGAACTGGCGTCCGCTGCCACGGATATGACTTTCCGTGCTCCCTGTATGATACAAGGCGGGACCGCCTCCTCGCCAGCGAATGACAGCCAGTCTCAAGCCGGTCGAAGCCATTGGGATACAACGGCGGCGCCGGCCTCGGTCTCGATCGCCTGCAGCTTGTTGCCTTGCCAGAACAGCAGAACCAAATTGTAACGCCTATTGCCCCCCCCCCCCAGAAGCGGATATCGGCAGGCGAACCTTTGTTGAACCCGCTCTTCGAGAGCTCGGATCCGACGAGGGTTACGAGACTCTGTGAGTGGACAGATCCTGGCGGCTCGGTCACGGCTGTTCAACAATCGGGAGACCGTCGTGGCATTTGGAGAGCTGCTTCCGAGCGTCTCTGAGCGAGGGAGCTCGTGACGGAGATGATGCGCGGGGGCCCGGCTAGCGCTCCTGCTCGCTGCCACCTCACCCCGCGCCTTCACCGGGGCGCAGCCCCGCGCATCAGCGGTCGAGAAAGTTAGGGTCCGGTTGATCGTTAGCCAGGGTGTTTGCCCTGGGCCGATCTGTCACGCCCCCTGGGCGCTTGTCGGACCCGGGGGCGGAAGCTCCCGGATCCACCATTCACTCGTTACCGTTACTTGGACGCAGCAGCATTAGTATAAGGACCCTCAAGTAATGGCAACAACCACTCCGCCTGACTGTAGGTCGGCATCCCTATGCCGACACTCGAATACCGCATCAGATGGCGGCAAAGGGTTGCCGCCCTACGATCTCACCCCCCGTGCCTCGGCTAGGGCTCGGCTCCGCACGGCAGCAAAGCAGTCGAGAAAGCGGCGATCCGGTTGGCCGAAGTGCCGCCCGTCGCAGAGGATGGCGTTAGTGCGCCGGCCAAGGAGTAGCGCTAGTCCTAGTTGTCCTTGGAGCTTGGACCCGCGGCCTTCGCTTGTTGGCAGGGCTCGAAGAAGCTGTTGCTCATGGCGCTTTCGCACTCGGCGCCAGTCGGGGTCACGGCCTCGGGATCGGTGCTCTGAAGCCGCTCGTCAGAAAGACCCGAAAATCAGCGCGGCGATTGTGACAGGCATTCAGCCGGGGTCATAACCACAGAGCTGAGCTGCAGAGCAACAGGACGGAAATTCGGTCGCGGAAGGGGCGCCGGCGCCAGTTTCGCGGATCGAAGGGCTCCCGACCGCTCACCAAGCACACGGCAGTCGCTTCAAGTGCCTCGACCTCGGTCATGCCCGGCAGGCGGTTGGCGAGCATGGATTTGCCGTTACCCGGCGGTCCGAGGAACAGTGGGCTGGTCGAAGATCGAGCTGCCGGTGAAAGGCAAGGGTAGACATTACCCAATGCGAGCCGTCACAAGAGCGCAGAGCAATCGAGACGGATAAAACGATCTTGCCGAAGTGGGTAACGGCCTCCATGTCGCGATGGGCCTGAGCAGCTTCCTCGAGCGGATAGACCTTGTGGATCAGCGGCACGATTCGCCGCTTCGCCAGCAGCGGCAGCACATTTTTCGTGAGCTCGGCGACGATTGCGGCCTTCTCCGGAACCGGTCTTGGCCTGAGCACGGAGCCGATGATCTGCTGGCGCTTGACCATCATCAGGGCCAGATTCAGCTCGGACTTGATGCCGCTGGTCACCCCGATGATCACCAGCTTTCCGTAGACGGCAAGGGACTTCATGTTGGATGCGAGATAGGCGACGCCGATGTGGTCGAGGATCAGCTGTACGCCCCGCTTGTCCGTGAAGCGCTGCACCTCCTCGGCGAAGTCCTGGGCTTTGTAGTCGATGACCAGATCCGCCCCGAGGGCCTCGACCCGCTCGACCTTGCCGGGCGAGGCGGTGACGATGACCTTGGCTCTCGGCATCAGTGCCTTGCAGAGGTGTATGCCGCGGTGTTGACGCCGCCGCCTGTCACACCTCGCGCCAGGACAGGACATCCACATCGCTGCGCGTCTGGGATTCGTCTCCACCGTAGACCAGCATGGGACGCCCGGCTTCGGTGCCTGCCATGTCCCGCCATTGCGCAAGGTTGCGCCAGGCGTTGCGCTGGAGGGTGGCCCCGGACTTTATTTCGACCGGCCTCACGCCCGCGCTTTCGGGCAGCAGCAGGTCGACTTCGTGTCCGGCGCGGTCGCGCCAGAAACTCAGATTGGGTGGGCGGCCGGTATTCAACCGCTTTTTCATAAGCTCTCCCACCACCCATGTCTCGAACAGGGCCCCGCGCAACGGGTGTGTGCGAATCTGCCTGGCTTCTTCGATGCCCAGCAACCAGGCGACCAGCCCGGTATCGTAAAAATAGAGTTTGGGGGTCTTAACCAGGCGCTTGTTGAAATTGCGATGGTAGGGCGGCAGGCGATGGATGATGAAGCTGGCTTCCAGCACAGACAGCCATTCGCGCACGGTGTTGTGGCTGACGCCTGTTTCTTCGCCTAATGCGCTCAGGTTCAGAAGTTGACCGCTGCGTCCGGCGCACAGACGCAGGAAACGCTGGAATTGCGTCAGGTCGCGCACGTTGATCAATTGCCTTACATCGCGCTCGAGATAGGTCAGTACATAGTTTGCATACCAGCCGGATGGGTCCAGACGACGGTCATATACGGGGGGATAGGCGCCTTTGAACAGCGCGGTTTCGACGTTATCGGGAAGCAGGTCGACGCGCCGCAGTTCGGCCGCGGAAAATGGCAGCAAGTGGTGCATGGCGACACGACCGGCCATGCTTTGGCTGATGCCGGTGAGCAGACCGAACTGTTGTGAGCCCGTGACTATGAAGTGGCCGGGCTTGCGCGCTTCATCCACGATCCCCTGCATCGATTGGAACAATGCCGGGCACCGTTGAGCCTCGTCTATGACGGCGCCGTCGGCGTATTGCCTGAAAAACCCTTGCGGGTCCGTATCGGCAAATTCACGCATGGCCGGGTTTTCCAGGCTGACATAAGGCTTGTCGGCAAACATCGCCCGCGCGAGCGTGGCCTTGCCCGACTGGCGGGGTCCCGTTAAGGCGACGACGGGATAGCCCTTGGCGTGCTCAAGTAATATAGATTCGGCATTCCGCGGAATCATGTCAAATTGTAAGTTGAGGTTACGATCTGCCTGATTCTAGGCTGGTGCACGGGCTCGAGGCAACACGTCCCGACCAACATAATCTTCCCGCACGATTCATACGACAGGGCTTCAACAACGTCTTCGAGCTTAAGCGGCTTGCCACGATAGGCAACGTATTTCCCCTGCAATGGCTGAAACGCGCGACGTGGTTACATGTCACACCGCTTTTCCGATTTTGGAAGCTCGCGTTCGGGTTGGGCTGACGGGATTGCGCCCGTCAGCCCTTCCACACCACCAGACGTGCGGTTTTCCGCATCCTGCGGTTGAGCCCGGCGAGCTTAGCTCGCGAGCAACCACGGAAGCGATCTCCACCGCTTCCCTCATCGAACCTCTTATGACCTCAGGGCTCGCTGCTCCAAGCGACTCGATGGGCACGCGCCGCCCCGTTACAGGAATCCATCTGCTTGGCTTGGCACGTCGTCTCGGAGGCTGCCGCAGTTACAGCTCCAAGTCGCTGGAGTGACGCTCGCCAACGATGATTGCGCCGTGCGCAGCTACTTTGGCGCCAGCCGCGTTGAAGCTTGCCAAGCCGTCGGTGACCAGATGAGCCTCGGGATGCAGGGCCGACCTCGCCCACTGGGCGTAGGTCTCGCCCGTGTAATCTTCGATGGCGTCGAAGCGCACGTGCTGTGGGTAGCCCTCGTCATTGAGCTCGACGGCGGCGATGAACGGTGCCTTGTTCTGCGAGCCGCGACCGGGCTTGCCGGCGTGCGCACCACCGAGCACGGCATCGTCGGCAAACACTACGCCTTCGAGCAACCGGCGGGGCTCGCGTTGACGCATCGCTTCGAGCAGCTTGTGCTTGACCCGCCACGCCGTAGAGTAGGAGACACCCAGGTGGCGCTTCAGCGACAGGGCCGAGAGGTTGTTCTTGTTCTGCGTGACCAAGTAAATCGCCTGTAACCACTTGGTCAGGGGCAGCTTGGAGGCATGAAACAAGTTACCGGAGCACACGCTCGTCTGCGCCCGACAGTGCGAGCACTGCCAGTAACGTCGCCCTTCAACGATGAAGCAGGAATGCTCGCGCATTGCGCACACGGGGCAGACAAAGCCGTCGGGCCAGCGGGCGCGCTCCAACGCTTCCTCGCACCTGGCCTCTGATCCATAGTTCTCAGTGATCCATTTCTCGAACAGGCGGACAGCTGCGGGCCGTCAGAGAATCTACATGCCGCCTGAAGATCGAGCTTCCTGCGAAAGGCAAGGGTAGGCTTGCTCAACGCGTGCCGTTACAGAAGCGCAAAGGCGACCTACACGGTCAACACGATCTTGCCGAAGTGGGCGCCGGACTCCATGTCGCGATGGGCCTGAGTCACTTCCTCGAGCGGATAGACCTTGTAGATCAGCGGCACGATTCGCCGCTCAGCCAGCAACGGCAGCACCTGTTCCGTAAACTCGGCGATGATTGCTGCCTTCTCCGGAACCGGTCTTGGCCTGAGCACGGAGCCGATGATCTGCTGGCGCTTCACCATCATCAGGGCCAGATTCAGCTCGGACTTGATACCGCTGGTCACCCCTATGATCACCAGCTTTCCGTAAACGGCGAGGGACTTCATGTTGGATGCGAGGTAGGCGGCGCCGATGTGGTCGAGGATCAGCTGTACACCACGCTTGTCCGTGAATCGCTGCACCTCCTCGGCGAAGTCCTGGGCTTTGTAGTCGATGACCAAGTCAGCCCCAAGGGCCTCGACCCGCTCGACCTTGCCGGGCGAGGCGGTGACGATGACCTTGGCGCTCGGCGTCAATGCCTTGCAGAGGTGTATGGCCGCGGTGTTGACGCCGCCGCCCCCGCCGTGCAGCAGGGCGCTGCCGCCGTCCGTGAGGCCGCCGAGCATGAAGACGTTCAGATAGGCGGTGATGTAGGTCTCGCAGACACAGGCCGCCTCCTCGAAGCTCATGGAATCCGGGATCGGAATCAGGTGATCCGCGTAGGCGGCGGCGTATTCGGCATAGCCTCCGCCGCCCACCAGGCTCATCACCCGGTCACCGACGACCCAGCCGCTGACGCCTGGACCCAGCTCGGCGATAGTCCCGGCGACCTCCAGGCCAAGGATCTCCGAGTCGCCCTTGGGGGGCGGATATCTGCCCTCGCGCTGAACCAGATCCGGGCCGTTGACCGAGGAGGCCGCAACCTCCACGAGCACCTGACCCTCGCGGGGAATCGGCTTGTCCGCCTCCCCGATGCGCAGGACATCCGCCCCGCCGAATTCGCTGATCAACACTGTTTTCATGGAAAGAGATGCTCTAGCAGGTAGGGTGGGCAATGCCCACCCTACACCGGTGCGCAAGCGTGCTTGCGTGAGAGGAGCTAGCCCCCCAGGACCGCCTTCAAGGTCGTGCCCAGCTCGGATGGCGACATGGAGACGTTGATCCCGGCACTCTTCATCGCCTCGATCTTCTCCTTGGCGCCGCCCTTGCCCCCGGCGATGATGGCCCCGGCATGCCCCATGCGGCGGCCCGGTGGTGCGGTGAGACCTGCGATGAAGCCCACCACCGGCTTCTTGACCTTGGACTGCTCGAGGAACTCCGCGGCTTCTTCCTCGGCCGTGCCGCCGATCTCGCCGATCATGATGATGGACTCGGTCTTGGGATCGCCCAGGAAGGCATCGAGGCAATCGATGAAGTTGGTGCCGTTGACCGGGTCGCCACCGATACCGATGCAGGTGGTCTGACCGAGACCGACTGCCGTGGTCTGAGCCACCGCCTCGTAGGTCAGGGTACCGGAGCGGGATACCACACCGACGCTCCCCGCCATATGGATGTGGCCCGGCATGATGCCGATTTTGCATTCGCCCGGGGTAATGATGCCGGGACAGTTCGGCCCGATCAGACGGGTCTTGGATCCCTCCAGCACACGCTTCACCTTCACCATGTCCGCAACCGGAACGCCCTCGGTGATACAGACCACGAGCGGAATCTCGGCGTCGATCGCCTCGAGAATGGAGTCCGCGGCGAACGGCGGCGGCACATAGATGACGGAGGCGGTGGCACCGGTTGCTTCGACCGCCTCGCCGACCGTGTTGAAGACCGGAAGCCCCAGGTGCTCGATTCCGCCCTTGCCGGGAGTGACACCGCCGACCATGTTGGTGCCGTACGCGATCGCCTGCTCGGAGTGGAAGGTGCCCTGGGCGCCGGTGAAGCCCTGGCAGATGACCTTGGTGTTCTTATCGACGAGAACTGACATTAGTGCACCTCCTTCAGGGCCGCGACGACCTTCTTTGCGGCGTCGCCAAGACTGTCCGCGGATACGATATCCAACCCGGACTCGGCGAGGATCGCTTTGCCCTTCTCGACGTTGGTACCCTCCAGGCGCACCACGAGCGGCACGTGGATGTCGAGCTCCTTGGCCGCCGCGACGATACCCTCGGCGATGGTGTCGCAACGCATGATGCCGCCGAAGATGTTGACCAGGATACCCTTGACGTTCGGGTCGGAAAGGATGATCTTGAACGCGATGGTTACCCGTTCGGCGGTCGCACCGCCGCCCACGTCAAGGAAGTTGGCCGGGTCCGAGCCCTCCAGCTTGATGATGTCCATGGTCGCCATGGCCAGTCCGGCTCCGTTGACCATGCAGCCGATGGAGCCGTCGAGCTTGATGTAGTTGAGCTCGTGCTGGCTCGCCTCCAGCTCCGCCGCATCCTCCTCGCTCTCGTCGCGCAGGCTGGCGACCTCCTTCTGGCGGAACAGGCCGTTGTTGTCGAAGTTCATCTTCGCATCCAGGGCGATCAGGTCCCCGGCGCCCGTGACGACCAGCGGGTTGATCTCCACCAGGCTGGCGTCCAGCTCTATGTAGGCTTTGTACATCCCCTGGAGAAAGGTGACGGCCGAGCGGATCTGCTTCCCTTCGAGACCGAGCCCGAAGGCGATCTTGCGGGCATGGAAGGGCTGCAGGCCCTCGGCAGGATCGATCGCGACCTTGATGATCTTCTCCGGCGTCTCGGCGGCCACCTTCTCGATGTCCATACCGCCCTCGGTGGAGGCCATGACGGTGATCCAGCTGGTGGCGCGATCCAGCAGAAAGCTCAGGTAGAGCTCGCGGGCGATGTCGCAGCCCTCTTCGATGTAGACGCGTTTGACCTCTTTGCCCGCGGGACCGGTCTGGTGGGTGACCAAGTTCATCCCCAGCATCTGGTCGGCGGTCGCCTTGACGTCTTGAAGCGTCTTGATCACCTTGACACCGCCGCCCTTCCCGCGCCCGCCGGCGTGGATCTGGGCCTTGACGACCCAGACCGGACCGCCCAGCTCCTGAGCGGCGACCTCCGCCTCGACCGGTGTGAAGGCGACCCGGCCCCTCGGCACGGCTACGCCGAACTTGGCAAGCAGCCCTTTGGCTTGATATTCATGGATATTCATTCGTTCGCCATCCTCTTGTGTCCGCCCGAGTGCAGGGAAGAAACCCCGGCTCGGGTATCTCCCATACCCGCTTCTTCCTTTCGCTGGAAATGCTGCATCCCAAACGGCAGTTGCAGCTCCGGCGGCATCGGCTTGATGAGACTAATTGTCTGTCGCTAACCGGGGAAGTCTTTGGTTTGCCGCTTCTGCGGCAGCGCACAAAATACATTACCGGCACGTCTCAATGCCAGTACAAGTTGTCCGCAGTGCCGAAAACGAGACCGGTAGGACCGACCAAGACTGGTCGTGCCGAGGGGGGAATACGAAAAGGATCGGTGTGGTGGATTTCGAAGGGCGGCAACCCTTTGCCTCCGTCTGCCGCGGTATTGCTCGGAAATCGCCCATTTTGTGATCGATCCCGAATGCCACGCTGATTTTGGTAAGGACGGCCAATAATCAGCATTTCCCTGACTCAGGCGGGCCGAAGCCCGCCTGATCGGTCGGATTGGATCAATAGTCCATGTCGTCCATACCGCCGCCCGGCATGGCCGGGGCCTTCTCCTTCTTCGGCTCCTCGGCCACCATGGCCTCGGTGGTGACCATGAGGCCGGCGATGGAGGCGGCGTTCTGCAACGCGGAACGAACCACCTTGGTCGGGTCCAGGATGCCCATCTCCACCAGGTTGCCGAACTCCCCGGTGGCGGCGTTGTAGCCGAAGTTGCCCTCACCATCGGCAACCTTGTACAGGATCACGGAGGCCTCGGCGCCGGCGTTGGCCACGATCTGGCGCAGGGGCTCCTCCATGGCGCGGCGCGCAATGCCGATGCCCACGTCCTGATCGTGATTGGCCCCCTTCAGCACGTCGAGCTTGCCGAGGGCACGCACCAGGGCAACGCCGCCGCCGGCGACGATACCTTCCTCGACCGCGGCACGGGTGGCGTGCAGGGCGTCCTCGACGCGGGCCTTCTTCTCCTTCATCTCCACCTCGGTGGCGGCACCGACCTTGATCACGGCCACGCCGCCGGCGAGCTTGGCCAGTCGCTCCTGCAGCTTCTCCCTATCGTAGTCGGAGGTGGTCTCCTCGATCTGCTGGCGGATCTGCTCGCAACGCCCCTTGATGTCGGCATCCGTTCCTGCCCCGTCGATGATGGTGGTCTCCTCCTTGCTGATCTGAATCTTCTTGGCGGTGCCGAGCTCGGCGAGACCGGCTTTCTCCAGCTTCAGGCCCACCTCCTCGGAGATGACGGTCGCGCCGGTCAGGATGGCGATGTCCTGCAGCATGGCCTTGCGCCGGTCGCCGAAGCCCGGGGCCTTGACGGCGCAGACCTTGACGATGCCGCGCAGGCTGTTGACGACCAGGGTGGCAAGAGCCTCGCCCTCCACGTCCTCGGCAACGAGTAGCAGCGACTTACCGGCCTTGGCCACGGCCTCCAGTACGGGAAGCAGGTCGCGGACATTGGAGATCTTCTTGTCGTGCAGCAGGATGTAGGGATCCTCCAGCTCCGCCCGCTGGGTGTCCTGGTTGGTAATGAAGTAGGGGGAGAGGTAGCCGCGGTCGAACTGCATGCCCTCGACCACCTCCAACTCGTTGTGCAGCGACTTGCCCTCCTCGACCGTGATGACACCCTCCTTGCCGACCTTTTCCATGGCCTCGGCGATGATCTGGCCGATGGACTCGTCGGAGTTGGCGGAGATGGTGCCGACCTGGGCGATCTCCTTGTTGTCCGAGCAAGGCTTGGAGATGGCCTTGAGCTCATCGACCGCGACCTCGACCGCCTGGTCGACGCCGCGCTTGAGGTCCATGGGGTTCATGCCAGCGGCGACGGCCTTCAGGCCCTCGCGGACCATGGCCTGGGCCAGCACGGTGGCGGTGGTGGTGCCGTCGCCGGCCACGTCGGAGGTCTTGGAGGCGACCTGTTTGACCATCTGGGCGCCCATGTTCTCGAACTTGTCCTTGAGCTCGATCTCCTTGGCCACGGATACGCCGTCTTTGGTCACCGTGGGGGCGCCGAAGCTCTTCTCGAGAACCACGTTGCGGCCCTTAGGACCCAGCGTAACCTTCACGGCGTTGGCCAGGATGTTGACTCCCTTGAGAATACGGGCGCGGGAGTCGTCGCCGAAATGGATTTCCTTTGCGGACATTGTCTCTTACCTCATCGAATCACTTAGCTGTGGGGATGCTGGGCAGCGGGGCACACCTATTCGATGACGCCCATGATGTCGTCCTCGCGCATCACGACGACCTCCTCTCCGGACACCTTCACTTCGGTGCCGGAGTACTTTCCGAACAGAACCCGGTCGCCGACTTTGACGTCGAGGGGGCGGACCTCGCCATTGTCGAGGATCTTGCCTTTGCCGACGGCGAGCACCTCGCCCTGAATCGGCTTCTCAGTAGCAGAATCGGGTATGACGATGCCGCCCGCGGAGGTGCGCTCTTCCTCCATGCGGCGGACGACGACGCGATCATGCAAGGGGCGGATGTTCATCTGTTTCTATCTCCGTAAGATCGATCCCAAGGGGACGGTGCATTGGTTTGTTAGCACTCGATATGAGTGAGTGCTAACAATTTAGGCGATTTTTTTCGGGAGTCAAGGGCTACCGCGGGAAGTATTTCTGCAACCCCCTGCACCGTGCCGACCGCCGTCTACGCGAAAGCCGGTGGCCGGCGGCATTGCGGTCGCTCCGAGCTGGGCCGAACCGGCGGAGAGGTTACCCTAGAAAGAGCAGTTGACTGCTCTTTCTAGGGTTACGGCTGTGGGCGAGCGGCACCACCCGAGCAGCTGTCGACCGCTCCAGGGATCTTACCGGGCGAAGCCGCCCAGACCATTCAGATGAGGAAGAGCGAGGCCAGACCCAGGAAGCTCAAATAACCCACCACGTCCGTGACCGTGGTCAGCAGGACCGCGCCGGAGAGTGCCGGATCGATGCCGAGCCGATGCAGCACCAGGGGAATCGCGACGCCCGACAGGGCGGCTACGAGCAGGTTGAGCACCATGGCGGCGGCGATGACGCCCGCGATGCCGG
>Ga0210085_1000155_pt1 | contig 30967 bp, 33 predicted proteins | sample China_Galinas_PW_5_FD_184866 | JGI IMG/M metagenome (GOLD analysis project Ga0210085, IMG submission 184866) | Wetland microbial communities from San Francisco Bay, California, USA, that impact long-term carbon sequestration - China_Galinas_PWC_D1... | ecosystem: Environmental > Aquatic > Marine...
CCTGCTCGCGCGGCTGGCAGCGTATCCCGCATGGGTGGACGCTCACCGTGCCAACGTCGAGGCCGGCGTGGCCTCCGGTCGCACCGCTGCTGCCGTGGTGGTCGACCGCTGCCTTGCGCAGGTCGAGCGCATGCTGGAGGCCGCCCCCGAGGAATCGCCCCTGATCGCGGCCAATCCCGGCCTTGCGCCGGAGGGGCGGGAACGCCTCCTGTCCGCCATCGAGAAGCACGTCCAGCCGGCCCTGCGGTCCTGGCTCGAGACCCTCCGGGCCTACCGGCCCCACGCTCGCGAAGGCGAGGGGGTCTGCCACCTGCCTGATGGCGACGCGGTCTATCGCCACGCCATCCTTTCCTGGACCACGCTGGCCGAGGATCCGCGGGCGGTGCACGAGTACGGCCTGGCCCGCCTGGCCGGCATCGATGCGCAGGCGCGGGCCATCGCGTCCGAGCTGGGCTTCCCCGACGTCGCCGCCCTGCGGCGCCACCTCGAGACGGACCCGGACAACCATGTCACCGATCCCGCCGACCTCGTGGGCCTGGCGGAGGGTCTCATCGAACGCGCGGAGTCGGCAGCGCCACGCTGGTTCGGCCGCCTGCCAGCCCACGGCTGTGCGGTCCGTGCGGTAGAGGCCCACCAGGAGCAGGAGGCCCCGCCGGCCTTCTATATGCCACCGGCCGTCGGTGGTGCGAGGCCCGGCGTCTACTACATCAACACCTACGAGCCCGCCTCGCGACATCTGCACCGCCTGCCGGCGGTGACCTACCACGAGGCCGTGCCCGGCCATCACTTCCAGCTGGCCATCGAGCAGGAGCTGACCGATCTGCCGGCCTTCCGCCGTTTCGGGGCCCGTCTCGGCGCCGGCTCGTTCGTCGAGGGCTGGGGTCTGTACGCCGAGCAGCTGGCGGATGAGATGGGGCTCTACCACACGCCCCTGGAGCGCTTCGGGGCCCTTGAGACGGAAGCCTGGCGCGCGGTCCGGCTGGTGGTCGATACGGGCATCCATGCGCTCGGCTGGACGCGGCAACAGTCGATCGACCTGCTCACCGAGCGCGCCGGTCTCTCGCGCCTGGAGGCGGAGACCGAGACGGACCGCTACATCGCCTGGCCGGGCCAGGCCCTCAGCTACATGATCGGTCAGCGCGAGATCCTCGATCTGCGGGCTCGGCTGGAGGCGCGCGACGGCGACCGCTTCGACCACCGCGCCTTCCACGACGAGGTCATCGGCCATGGCTCGCTGTCGCTCAACGTGCTGCGCGACCAGCTGGCCGAGTGGGTCAGGCCCCGCGCCGAGTGAACCGCGACCACCCATCGACGGAGGAGACCGTGAGCGAGACACCCATCCACCAGTTCGCCGACCGCGCCTGGACCGAGTTCCTCGAGCTCGAGCCGACGTGGGCCACCATCCAGGGCATCGAGACCTGGGACGACCGCCTGGACGACCCGTCCGCTGCCGGCCGCGCCCAGATGGCTGCGCTCATCGACCGCTGGGACCGCGAGGTCGGGGCCCTCTCCGGCGGCGACCTGTCGACCGAGGACACGGTCACGGTCGGGCTGCTGCACGCCGTCATCCGGAACATCCGCGGCGCCCAGGCCCTGCGCCTGTGGGAGATGGAGTCCGTCGACCAGATCCATGGCCCGCAGTCCTTCGTGGGCGAGCTGGCCCGGTTCCAGCGCACGGACACCGACGCGCGCTTCGAGCGACTGCTCGCGCGACTGGCGGCCTACCCCGGCTGGATGGCCGCCCATCGAGCCAACACCGAGGCCGGCCTGGCGGCTGGCCGCACGGCACCGCGTCCGGTGGTGGAGCGCACGATCGCGCAGACCCGGGGCCTGCTGGAGACGCCGGCCGCGGACTCGCCGCTGATGCTGGCCAATGCGGGGTTGCCTGCCGCGCAGCGCGAGCAGCTCCTGGCCGCGGTGCGCGACGAGATCGAGCCGGCCCTGGCTGACTGGCTGGCACTGCTGGAGGACTACCTGCCGGCGGCGCGCGCCGGCGACGGGATCTGCCACCTGCCGGACGGCGGGGCCATCTACCGCTTCCAGATCGAGCGCTACACCAACCTGGCGGAAGCGCCGCAGGCGATCCATGACTACGGGCTCGCGCGTCTCGACGAGATCGAGGCCGCAGAGGCATCGATCGCGGCCGAGCTGGGACAGCCCAGCGTGGCGGCGCTGCGGGTGTTCCTCGATGCCGATCCGGTCAATCACGCCGCTTCGTCGGAGGCGATGGTGGCGCAGGTCGAGGAGTGGGTCCACCGGGCCGAGGCGGAGGCCCCCAGGTGGTTCGGCAACCCGCCATCGGAGCGCTGCGAGGTACGGGCGGTCGAGTCACATGCCGAGCGGAGCGCTCCGGCCGGCTTCTACTATCCGCCCGCCGACGATGGCAGTCGCCCAGGCATCTATTTCCTCAACACCTACGACCCGGCGAGCCGGCCCATGCACCAGGTGGTGCCCATGACCTACCACGAGGCCGTCCCGGGCCACCACTTCCAATTCGCGACCGAGCGCAACATCGCGGGCCTTCCGGCCTTCCGCAAGCATGGCTCGGGCCTGGCCTGTGGCGCCTACATCGAGGGCTGGGCGCTCTACTCGGAGCGACTCTCAGCGGAGATGGGTCTGTACCGTAGCCCGCTCGAGCGCTTCGGGGCCTGGGAATCAGAGGCACATCGGGCCGCGAGGCTGGTGGTCGACACCGGGATGCACGCCTTCGGCTGGACTCGCCAGCAGTCGATCGACCTGCTCGTCGCCCGCGCCGGTCTTTCTCGTCTGGAGGCGGAGATCGAGACGGACCGCTACCTCGCCTGGCCGGGCCAGGCGCTCAGTTACATGATGGGCCAGCGCGAGATCCTGCAGCTGCGGGCCCAGCTGGAAGCGCGCGACGGCGAACGTTTCGACCACCGCGCCTTCCACGACCAGGTCATCGGCCATGGCGCCCTGCCGCTGGACGTCCTGCGCGCCCAGCTCCCCGGCTGGGTGGCGCCGCGCCCGGCCTGATCAGCGCGCGATCAGCTCCTCGAGCGCATCGCCCAGGCGCTCGACCTCCGCTGCCGTGTTGTAGTGCGCCAGGCTGACGCGCACGGTCCCGCCCGAGTCCAACAGCCCCAGCGCGCGATGGAGCTCCCAGGCGTAGTGGTTGCCGGCGCGCACGTAGATGCCGCGCCCGCCCAGGGCCCGCGCGATGGTGGCGGGGTCATGTGAGCGGGACGTGAAGGCGGCCGTGGGGCAGCGCTCGCCCATGCGCTCGCGGTCGGTGATGCCGTAGAGGGTCAGGCCGGGCACCATCTCGAGCCGGTCCAGCAGCTGCCGGGCCAGGTCGGTCTCGTAGCGCCGTGTCGCGGCCATGGCCGCTTGCAGGCGTGCGCGGCGCAGGCCGTCGTCGGCGCCTGGCTGACCGGCGGCACCACCCTGGGTGAGCCCGACCTTCTCCAGGTAGCGCAGCGTGCCGCCCAGGCCCGCCAGCAGCTCGAAGGGCGGGGTGCCCGTCTCGAAGCGGCCGGGGATGGCATCGCCGGCCGGCCGCACGTGGAACGGCGGCAGTGCCTCGGTCAGCTCGCGACGGCCCCACAGCAGGCCCAGGTGCGGGCCGTAGAGCTTGTAGGGCGAGCAGACCAGGTAGTCGGCGCCGAGGGCGGCCACGTCGATGGACAGGTGCGGCGCGGCGGCGACGGCATCCACGAACACGTGTGCGCCGGCCGCGTGCGCCATCCGGGCGATGCGCGGGACCGGATTGATCGTGCCCGTGCCGTTGGCGGCGAGACCGACCGCGACCAGCCGGGTGCGGGGCCCGATCAGGCGTTCCAGCTCGTCGAGGTCGAGCGTCGTGTCATCGAGGTGGAGACCGACCTGGCGCACGACGAGGCCGTGCTCGTCGGCGACGCGCAGCCACGGCGCCACGTTGGCGTCATGGTCGAGGCGCGTCACGATGATCTCGTCACCCGGGTCCATGGCGGCACCGACCGCTCGGCTGACGGCGAAGGTGATCGTGGTCATGTTGGCCCCGAAGGCCACCTCGTCGGGGTCGCTCGCTCCGAGCAGGTCGGCACAAGCGCGGCGCGTGTCTGCCACGAGCTCGTCGGTCTCGATCCCGGGGGCATTCGGTGCGCCCGCATTGGCGTTGCTACCGAGGAGGTGATCATTGATGGCTCGAAGGCAGGTATCCGGGACCTGTGTGCCGGCGGCGTTGTCCAGCCAGGCCACGGGTTCGCCGTCGGGCCCCGGCCGTCGGAGGGCCGGGAAGCGGTAGCGGACCGAGTCGATATCCCAGGTCGTCATGCCTCGGAGTCTAGTGCGCGACGAGGGACCGATTTGCCTCCTGCGCCCGTGTCGTCAAAGATGGGCAGGGTCGGCAGGCTGCTCTGCGCCGAACGACGTTCCAGGCTGGGAGGGACCAACATCGATGAGTGACCGGGACGGCCTGGACAGGGAGGTCCGCTGGGGCCGGCAGCAGGTGGGTGGGGAGGTCCTGCTCTCGCCCGCATGGGAGGTCTTCATCCTCGGCACCTCCATCCTGGCGCTGCTGAACGTGGTCCTGGTCCTGCTGATCCGGAGCGCGGACCTCGAGCAGGTCTTCATCATCATCGACGGCCTGCTCACGGTCATCTTCCTGCTCGACTTCGGGCGCCGGATGGTCGTGGCCGAGGATCGCTCACGCTACGTCTTCAGGGGTTACGGCTGGCTGGACCTGCTCTCCTCGGTCCTGCAGTTCCTGCGAGTCTTCCGTGTCGTGCGCGTGGTCGTTGCGCTGCAACGGTTCGGTGGCCCGCTGCGGGCCTTCAAGGCCTTCTTCTCCAACCGTGCCGCGGGCGGTCTGTTGACCGTGCTGCTCGTGGCCATCCTGGTCCTCGAGTTCGGGTCGCTCGCGATCCTCGCTGTCGAGTCGAGCTCGCCCGACGCCAACATCACCACCGCGGTCGACGCGGTCTGGTACACGCTCGTGACCATGTCCACGGTGGGCTACGGCGATACGTACCCGACCACGGACGGTGGTCGGCTCATCGGCTCGCTCATCATCGTGGTGGGGGTCGGGGTCTTCGGGACGCTCACCGGCTTCCTGGCCAATGCCTTCCTCTCGCCCTCGGACGCGACCACCGACCTGGTCGCGTCCAGCAGCCGGGCGGAGGCTGCTGACGAGCCGGCGGAGGGTTGAAGCGGACGGATCGGCCGCTGTTCGCCTATCCTGCGGCGGTCGAGCGTCGATGCTTCCCCGAGAGACGCCTGACGAGCGGAGGAGGAGTGACGTGCCCGATCAGCAACGCCCCGGTCCCGGTGGACCGGAGATCGAGAACCTGATGGCGGAGGAGCGGACCTTCCCGCCCGACGCTGCCTTCGCTGCCCAGGCGAACGCAGGCGCGGACCTGTATGCCACCGCTGACGCTGACTTCGAGGCCTTCTGGGCTCAGCTCGCGCGCGAGCGCATCGATTGGGTCGAGCCCTTCGACACGACCCTGACATGGGAGCAACCGTTCGCCCGCTGGTTCGAGGGCGGCAAGCTCAACGTGGCCTACAACTGCGTCGATCGCCACGTCGAGGCCGGCCGCGGCGAGAAGGTGGCCTACCACTGGATCGGCGAGCCTGGCGATACTCGCACCATCACCTACGCGGACCTCCACCGGGAGGTGCAGCAGGCCGCGAATGCCCTGCATGCGCTGGGCGTGGAGACCGGCGACCGGGTGGCCATCTACATGCCCATGATCCCCGAGCTGCCGGTGGCCATGCTCGCTTGCGCCCGCATCGGCGCGCCGCACACCGTGGTCTTCGGGGGCTTCAGTGCCGACGCGCTCGCAAGCCGCATCGATGACGCCCAGGCCAAGCTGGTCATCACCGCCGACGGTGGCTGGCGGCGGGGCAAGGCGGTCGAGCTCAAGTCCGCCGCCGACGAGGCCGTCGAGCGCACCGAGAGCGTGGAGCACATGCTCGTCGTGCGTCGCGTGGGCGATGCTGCGCCGGCGACCATGACCGAGGGCCGGGACGTGTGGTGGCATGAGCTGGTCGAGGCCCAGGCGCCCGACTGCCCACCGGTGTCGGTCGACTCGGAGCACATGCTCTACCTGCTCTATACCTCGGGCACCACGGCCAAGCCGAAGGGCATCATGCACACCTCGGCCGGCTACCTGCTCGGTGCCGCCTACACCCACGAGATGGTCTTCGACATCAAGGACGACGACGTCTACTGGTGTGCGGCTGACATCGGCTGGGTCACCGGCCACTCCTACATCGTCTACGGTCCGCTGGCCAACGGCACCACGGGTGTGCTGTACGAGGGCTCGCCCGATACGCCCACCTGGGAGCGCTGGTGGGAGATCGTGGAGGAGTATCGCGTGAGCGTGCTCTACACCGCCCCCACCGCCATCCGCGCCTTCATGAAGCAGGGCGAGGAGTTACCTGCCCGGCACGACCTGTCCTCGCTCCGCCTGCTGGGCAGCGTGGGCGAGCCCATCAACCCCGAGGCCTGGAGCTGGTATCGCGAGCATGTCGGGGGCGGACGAGCGCCTATCGTGGACACGTGGTGGCAGACCGAGACCGGCCACATCCTCATCACGCCCCTGCCCGGGGTGACCGCCACCAAGCCCGGCAGTGCCACCTTCCCCTTCCCCGGCATCGACGCCGACGTGGTCGACGCCACGGGCCACTCGGTGCCGTTGGGGGAGGGGGGCTACCTGGTGCTCAAGCGGCCCTGGCCGGGCATGCTGCGCGGCATCTACGGCGACCCGGAACGCTACAAGGCCACCTACTGGAGCCGCTTCAAGGGCATGTACTTCGCTGGAGACGGTGCGCGTCGGGATGCCGACGGCTACTACTGGCTGCTGGGCCGGGTCGACGACGTGATGAACATCTCCGGCCACCGCATCAGCACCATCGAGGTCGAATCGGCGCTCGTTGATCATCCGGCCGTGGCCGAGGCCGCGGTCGTGGGCAAGCACGACCCGGTCAGCGGCGAGGCCATCTTCGCGTTCGTCATCACCCGTGCCGGTATCAAGGACGGCGACGAGCTGGCGGCCGAGCTGCGCGCGCACGTGGCCAAGGTCATCGGTCCCATCGCCCGTCCCAAGTACTTGCTCTTCACCCCCGACCTGCCCAAGACGCGCTCGGGCAAGATCATGCGTCGACTGCTGCGAGATGTGGCGGAGGGTCGGACGCTGGGCGACACCACCACGCTGGCCGATGCCTCGGTCTTCGAGTCCATCCGAGCCGGTGCAGGGTCCGCCGAAGAGGACTAGGCTCGGCACTCGCCCGGCGGCTGTTCGCGGGGCACATGGACAGGAGGTGCGATGGGCTCGTTGGGGTTGGAGCGAACCTTCGCCATCGGCGTGGGCATCGTGCTCATCGCCCTGGGCATCGGGGGCTCGCTGGGCACGCCGATCGTGGGGCCGCCAGCTGCGACCGGCGTCATCGTCACCGGTTTCGGCCACGACCTCGTGCACATCGTCAGTGGCGCCCTCTTCCTGCACGTGGGGCTGGCCCTGAACGGCCGGAACCGAGCCCTGGGTCTCGTGGCCCTGGGCGTGTTCTACCTGGCCAGCGGACTGCTCAGCTTCCTGAGCGCTGATCTCATCGGCCTGTACGACGCACCCACCTCCGGGTTCGACCAGCTCGGTCACCTGCTGCTCGGTGTGGCCGCGATCGTGATCGGCTGGTCTGGCCGCGTCGACGTCAAGCGCGAGTACGGTCGCTCCGTATCACGCCCCATCCGCCAGTCGTGACCGACGCGGCGCCGATCGACCGGCTGGGCCGGCGACTGCGGGACCTGCGTATCTCGGTCACGGACCGCTGCAACTTCCGCTGCACGTACTGCATGCCGCGCGAGGTCTATGGTGCGGCCTTCCGCTTCCTGCCCCATGCCGACCTGCTGACCTTCGAGGAGCTCACCCGCGTGGCCCGGGTCGCGGTCGGGCTGGGCGTGGTCAAGATCCGGCTGACCGGCGGTGAGCCGCTCCTGCGACGTGACCTCGAGTTGCTCGTCGGCCAGCTCGCGAGGATCGAGGGCCTGGATGACCTGACGCTGACCACCAATGGATCGCTGCTGGCGGCCAAGGCCGGCATCCTCGCCACGGCGGGCCTGCGGCGGATCACGGTCAGCCTCGATTCGCTCGACGACGACGTCTTCGCCAGCCTCAACGACGTGGGCTTCCCGGTCGCGCGGGTGCTCGACGGCCTCGCTGCCGCTGAGCGTGCCGGGTTACGGCCGATCAAGGTCAACATGGTCGTCCGCCGCGGCCGCAACGAGGAGAGCGTGCTGCCCATGGCGCGATTCGCCCGCGAGCGCGGCTACACCCTGCGTTTCATCGAGTACATGGACGTGGGCCACACGAATGGCTGGTCCCTCGACGAGGTCGTGCCCTCGGCGGAGGTCGTGGCGCGTATCGACGAGGAGCTGCCCCTGGAGCCGCTCGAGCCGCTCTATCCGGGCGAGGTCGCCAGCCGCTGGCGCTATCGCGATGGCGCCGGCGAGATCGGTGTCATCAGCTCGGTGACTCAGCCGTTCTGCGGAGCCTGTACCCGCGCCCGACTCACGGCCGAGGGCCAGGTCTACACCTGCCTCTTCGGTACCAGGGGCACGGATCTGCGGGCACCCCTCCGCGCCGGCGCCAGCGACGCGGACCTGCGTGACTTGTTCGCCGGTGTCTGGAGCGCGCGACAGGACCGCTACTCCGAGGCGCGCTCCCGGGCCACGCGGGACCTGCCGCGGGTGGAGATGTCACGCATCGGCGGCTGACCTGACGCGCTGAGCTCGTGCCCGGCCGCTATCCTTCGCACCGAGTGCGTCGTGCCCACGGACTCACGGGTCGTGGCGCGCGCAGGACAGGGAGGGCCACGATGACGACGTCCGGCGTGCCGCAGAGCGAAGACGACGCGCCCCGCCAGGAGGGGATCTGGGAAGAGACGCCCGAGCCGGATGCGGCCGGCAGAGGTGCGGTGCCCGGACTGACCCGGCGCCTGACCTCGACCGAGCGCACGCCCGGTCCCGGTGGGCTGCTCCATGCCGACGTGCCCAATCGGGTCATGGCCCTGGTGCTCGACGCCATCCTGCTCTCGGCGGTCGGGTTGGTGCTGGCCTGGCTGTTCGGCGGGCTGGTCACGCGCCCGGGCGCGATCGATGCCTCCGGCGGTGGTCTCGACGTGGTGCCGTTCCTGCTCGTGATGGCCCTTGAGCTGGCGATCAGTGCGGCCTACTTCGTGGGCCTGTGGACGGCCGGCCGCGCCACGCTGGGCATGCGGCTGCTGGGCTTGCGCATCGGCGACGAGACTGACGGGCGGCCACTGAGCCGGCGTCAGGCCGGCGTCCGCTGGGCGCTGCTCGGCATCCCCGTCACGCTCGCGGCGGCGGCGGTCTTCGTGCCCAACGTCATCGGCCTGATCCTCGGCGCGCTCGGGACCGCCTGGCTGCTCGGGCTGCTCTACACCATGGCCCAGAGCCCGACGAAGCAGGGCCTCCAGGACCGGCTCGCGCACTCCATGCTCTTCAAGGCCCGGCGACGCGGGTCCTGATCCTGCCCGCGCCTCGCGCGCTATCCACCATTCGTCCACCGTCGGGCGCAGACCGTGGATTACTCGGCCCGCAAGATCGCCCACTTCGTGGACAACCTGATTGACCCGCCAGCCTCGCGTCGGCATAGTGGTTCTTGCCCGGAGGGGCCAGACACGACGCCAGGGGCGCGGAGATCACATCAACGCGAACCGGCAGCTCGGGACCGCTGCGATCACATCAAGGTCGGACCCGGCGAAGCGTGAAGGTCGCTCCGGGCACTTTCGTGCTCGCGCTCACGCTACGCTTCCCCGGCAGCAGACGAGGAGCACGACACCCATGACCCAGGACGTCATCCCCTTCAGCCAGCGTCTCGACGCGCTCGAGGCCCGCGTGCGTGCCGATTCATCGCTCATCCCGCGACTGGGTCTGGTGCTCGGGTCAGGGCTGGGCGGTCTGGCAGATGAGATCCGCGAGCCGACGGTGATCCCCTTCGAGGAGATGCCCGGTTGGCCGGCAGCTACGGTGCCGGGGCACAGCGGACGCCTCATCCTGGGTCACCTGCGGGGCATCCCGGTCGTGTGCCTGCGTGGGCGCCTCCACCTGTACGAGGGGCTGGACGAGCGGCTGGTGGTGGAGCCGGCCCTGCTCATGAAGCGGCTGGGCGCCTCGATCCTGCTGCTGACCAATGCCGCCGGTGGGATCGACCCCGCCTTCGCAGCCGGCACCCTGATGGTCATCCGGGACCACATCAACCTGACCGGCCGAAACCCCCTCATGGGGCCCAACGACGATGCCCTCGGCCCGCGTTTCCCGGACCTGACCGCAGTCTGGGATGCGGAGCTCCGGTCGGCCTTGCACGCAGCCGGCCGTGCCGAGGACGTGGCCCTCGCGGAGGGCGTCTACCTGGGGCTCACTGGCCCGACCTACGAGACACCCGCCGAGGTCCGCATGATCCGCGGGCTGGGCGCCGACTCGGTGGGCATGTCGACGGTCCTGGAGGCGATCGCCGCGCATTGGGCGGGGCTGCGCGTGTGCGGGGTCTCGCTGGTGACCAACCCCGGGGCGGGGCTCGCACCCACGCCGCTCACACATGCCGAGGTGGTGGCGGCCGCCGATGCTGCCGGCCCTGGCCTGGCCCGGGTGGTCGGTCGGTTCGTCGAAGGCCTGGGTGCCGCCACCTGAGCAGGCTCCGGCAGACCCTGCCCGGACAGGGCGCCAGCGCTAGCGAGTGGGTAGCTCCCGTCCAGCCTTGCGCGCCGCCGCTCGCTTCTCGGCCCACGCGCCCAGGACGTTGTCCTTGTGCGGTCGGATGGGGCAGTGCTCGTCGCGGTTGCGGTCCTCGTCGCAGTAGCCCAGGGGCACACACTTGGGCGCAAGGAACGAGCCGAGGAAGGGGCTGACCTTGAAGACCTCGTGGCGGATGAGCTGGAAGAGCCGGCGGATCTCCCACTGGGCCATCACGCACAGGCGCAGCCCCGACATGTGGATCAGGGCGCGCAGGTTGGTGGTCATGACCAGGTTGGTGCGAGTCGCGTTGGGCATCACGAAGCGCGCGTCCTCGCCAGGGATGCCGGCCTCGAGCATGTCCTCGTAGACCGCCAGCGATCCCGCCAGCTGCTGCTCGAAGCGGTCCCGGACCTCGTCGTCGGCCTCCGCCACCGAGCCGGGCAGCATGTAGCTCGGCTCCTTGTACTTGACGTAGCGCTGCGATTGCTGGTCGAAGGCCAGTCCCGCGCGGTGCCGCACCAGCTGATGGCTGAGGGTCCGGGTGACACCGCTGATGGCGAAGGTGAAGACGATGTGCTCGATGGTGGAACCGTGCCCGGAGTCGATGACCCGTCGCACCAGGTCCTGCTGCTTCTCCGACGCGACGCGACCGCTGGTGGCACGCTCGAAGATGTCCTGTGGCTCCAGCTCGCTATAGCAGGTGCGACAGGCGGTGTAGACGAGTGGCACGTAGTACTGCTCCACGATCTCCCGCGTCGGGAAGAGCAGGTTCGCGCGCATGCCCAGGTCTTGCTGCGCAGGGCTTCGCGGCGTGCGGCTGGCGGGACGTTCGGCCTCGCCGGCGGGGGTGCGGGGTTCGCTCACCGGGCGAGTGTAGTCGCTCCTGTTCGGCCGGCGCAGCCGGGGCGTGTTACGTTCGTGGTCACGAACATCCACTTGCAACTCACCTGAGGTATCCCATGGTCCTTCGCAGCCTCTTCGGTGGCGCGGAAGAAGACGCGCCCGCAGCGCCCAGCCCGGCAGCGGGCCCCAGCGACTCCGAATCGATCAAGCGCATCGCCGCCGAGATCGGTGCTCTGCCCATCGAGCAGCGCCGCTTCATCGCCGGCTTCGCCTATGTGCTCGCCCGAGCCGCGAATGCCGACCTCGACGTCAGCCAGGCGGAGGTCGAGTACATGGAGGGGGCCGTGGTAGAGGTCGGGCACCTGAGCCACGCGCAGGCGGTGCTGGTGGTCGAGATGGCGCGCAACATGGCTGAGCTGTACGGGGCCACGGACGACTACGTCGTGACTCGCTCCTTCGCCGAGCAGAGCACTCGCGAACAGCGGGAAGACCTGTTGCGCACGGCCTTCGCGGTCGGTGCTGCCGACGACAGCATCACCGCTCCCGAGAGCGCGGAGCTCAACGAGATCGGCAAGGAGCTCGGCTTCCGCTCCGACGAGGTCGATGCCATCCGCAATGAGTTCCGCGACAAGCTTGCCGCCATCCAGGCCATGCGCGCCGCGCGCGGCGCCTAGGACCGGGTCCACGCCCAGGGCGCAGTCGGACCGACCTTGGCGGGGCACAGCCATAATGTCAGCCCGGGGGTGCCTTGGCGTGCCTCGAGCGTGAAGATCAGGATCGGAGAGCGATATGGACGGCACTGACCAGGAGCAGCATCACGACAGCACGACGCTGCACGAGTTCAATACCAGGGCAGGCACCTCCAACCGCGATTGGTGGCCCGAGGCCCTGGACCTCGACATCCTGGACCAGCACGATACGAAGACCCAGCCCCTGGGCCGGGACTTCGACTACCGCGCCGCGGTGCAGCAACTCGACGTGGCCGCGCTCAAGCGCGACCTGCTCGCGCTGATGATCGACAGCCAGGCCTGGTGGCCCGCCGACTGGGGGCACTATGGCGGGCTCATGATCCGCATGGCCTGGCACTCTGCGGGCACCTACCGGCTGGCCGACGGCCGCGGTGGCGCGGGCACCGGCAACCAGCGCTTCGCGCCCCTCAACTCATGGCCCGACAACGTCAGCCTGGACAAGGCCCGGCGCCTGCTCTGGCCGGTCAAGAAGAAGTACGGCAACAAGGTCAGCTGGGCTGACCTCATGATCCTCGCGGGCAACGTGGCCTACGAGTCGATGGGCCTCAAGACCTTCGGCTTCGGCTTCGGGCGGGAGGACATCTGGCGCCCCGAGAAGGACACCTACTGGGGGGCCGAGAAGGAGTGGCTGGCGCCGAGCGACGAGCGCTACGCAGCGGTCGATGATCCCGACACCATGGAGAATCCCCTGGCCGCGGTGCAGATGGGTCTCATCTACGTCAACCCCGAGGGTGTGAACGGCCAGCCCGACCCCCTCAAGACGGCTGCGCAGGTGCGAGAGACGTTCGCCCGCATGGCCATGAACGACGAGGAGACGGTCGCCCTGACCGTGGGCGGCCACACCGTGGGCAAGACCCACGGCAACGGCGACCCCGCGCTGCTGGGTCCCGAGCCCGAGGCGGCGGGGGTGGAGGAGCAAGGCCTCGGCTGGCACAACCCGAGTGGCAAGGGCGTGGGGCGCGATAGCCTCACGAGCGGCCTCGAGGGGGCCTGGACGAGCAAGCCCACGGTGTTCGACATGGGCTACTTCGACATGCTCCTGGATCACGAGTGGGAGTTGCACAAGAGCCCCGCCGGGGCCTGGCAGTGGCAGCCGGTGGAGATCGCCGAGGCAGACATGCCGGTGGACGTGGAGGACCCTTCGATCCGCCGGATGCCCATGATGACCGACGCCGACATGGCCATGCGCACCGACCCCGTCTACCGCGAGATCGTGGAGCGCTATCGGCATGACCCGGAGGGTTTTGCCGATGCCTTCGCACGGGCGTGGTTCAAGCTGACACACCGCGACATGGGGCCCAAGTCACGCTATCTCGGGCCCGAGGTCCCGGCCGAGGACCTCATCTGGCAGGACCCGGTTCCGGCCGGCCCGGTCGACTACGACATCGAGGCGGTGAAGGCTGCCATCGCCGCCAGCGGCCTGGAGCCTGGCGAGTCGATCGCCACCGCCTGGGACAGCGCGCGCACCTACCGCGGCTCGGACATGCGCGGTGGTGCCAATGGCGCGCGCATCCGGCTGGCACCCCAGAAGGACTGGGTGGGCAACGAGCCGGAGCGGCTGGCGCGTGTCCTCGCCGTCCTCGAGCCGATCGCGTCTGAGCACGGGGTGAGCATCGCCGATGTCATCGTGCTCGCGGGCAACGTAGCCCTGGAGGGCGCCATCAAGGCCGCCGGCTTCGACGTTGCCGTACCCTTCGCCCCCGGCCGTGGCGACGCCACCGAGGAGATGACCGACGTGGAGTCGTTCGAGGCCCTCGAGCCCGTGGCTGACGGCTACCGCAACTGGCTCAAGCGGGAGTACGTCGTGAGCCCCGAGGAGCTGATGCTCGACCGCACGCAGCTGATGGGGCTGACCGCCCCGGAGATGACGGTCCTGCTTGGCGGCATGCGCGTGCTCGGCACCAACTTCGGGGGCACATCACATGGTGTCTTCACGACGCGGCCCGGTGTGCTGACCAACGACTTCTTCGTGAACCTCACGGACATGGCCTATCGCTGGGTCCCGACCGAGGACGGCCTCTTCGAGGTCCGCGACCGGGAGACCGACGAACGCAAGTGGACCGCGACGCGCATCGACCTGGTCTTCGGGTCCAACTCCATCCTGCGGGCCTACGCCGAGGTCTACGCTCAGGATGACAACGCGGAGCGGTTCGTCCGTGACTTCGTGGCCGCTTGGACCAAGGTCATGAACGCCGATCGCTTCGACCTCGCCTGACAGCCCTGCCCGCGGGTGGGGACCAGCGTGGCATCATGGGCTAGATGGATAAGGCAGGGACTGGTCGTCATCGTCGGGTCGGGCCACGCCGTGTGCGTGCCTTCCGGCGCGCCCGCCGACGGGCCAGCTTTCGCGCGTCCCGCGACCCGCTCGGGCCGGCCTCGCACCGCGTCAGGCTCTCGGATGGACGCGCCCTCGGCTATGACGACTTCGGCGATCCCGAAGGCACGCCCGTGCTCTTCTTTCACGGCTTCGGCTCATCGCGCGTCGTACGCCACCCCGACGACAGCATCGCGGACGATCTGGGAGCACGCGTCATCGCCATCGACCGGCCGGGCATCGGGCTCTCCACGCGACAGCCTGGCCGTCGGGTCACCGACTTCCCGCGCGACGTCCTCGAGCTCCTTGACCTGCTCGGGATCGAGCGCTGTTCGATCGTGGCCTGGTCAGGCGGCGGACCGTACGCGCTCGCTTGCGCCTGGCAGGCGCCCGAGCGCTTCAACGTGGTCGGGCTCATCAGTGCGCCGGCCCCGCTCTCGGGCGTGCCCGGATCGAGCGGCTACACCTGGCCGCGCCATCGAGCCATGTCCCGCACCGCTGACCACGCACCCTGGGTCATCAAGCTGGCCATGTGGCAGTGGGCACGGCAGCAGAAGGCCGATCCGCAGAAGCAGCTGGACGAGGCCATCGCCGGCATGGTCGAGGCGGATCGGGAGATCCTGGGCGACCCTGCTCTACGAGCGGTGATGATCCGCAACGCTGCGGAGATGTACCGCCAGGGCACCGGGGGCGTCTATGACGAGGCGCTCTGCCTCGCACGCCCGTTCGGCTTTCCCATCGAGGGGGTCACGGTGCCGGTGCGCATCTGGCACGGCGCCCAGGACCAGGTCGTCCCGGTCGGCATGGGCAAGTACCTCGCCCGCAACCTCACCTCGGCGATCGCGACGTTCTTCCCGCGAGAGGGCCACCATTTCGTCTACGAGCGCTGGCGCGAGATCATCAGCGTCATCGTGGCCGAGGCCCGCGCCGATGTGCCGGAGCCACTCCGGCTGCTCGAACGCGCGCTCTTGCCGGGACCGCCTGAGGCGGCGCCGGCGGAGGCCCCCGGGCTGGGCGCAGCCCTGCGAGCGGATTCGGCTTCGCTCAGGACGTGAGGCGAGCCGCCGGACGGCGACAAGCCCCGTCGGGCAGACGACGGGGCTTGTGCGAAGTAGTCGAGGACCGGAGAAGCCGGCCCTAGATGCGTTTCTCGATGGAGCCACCACGGCCCTTGGGCACGATGCTGTAGTAGGTCTTGTTGAAGACGAGCTTGCCCACGTGCCACAGGCGGCTGGGCTTGGGCGGCTTGGGGGGATGCTCGTAGTCGAAGCGCAGCAGGGTGCCCTTGCCATCGCCGACCTCGAAGAAGCACATCACCTTGCCGGTATAGATGGAGTCCTTGGCGTGGGGCCGGCGTGACTGCACCAGTGCGGCCACGCGCTCGGCCACGACCGGGGCCTCGAAGTGTGCCGTCGAGCCGGCTTTGGAGAGCGGCAGGTTGGTGGCGTCGCCGAGGGCCCACACGTTGTCGCGGTCGCCCACGTTGAGGGTCTGCGGGTCGGTCGGCAGCCAGCCACCGGGGGCCGGGGCCAGGCCGCTGTCGATGAGGACCTGGGCGCCCTTGTGCGGCGGCACGAGCACGAGCAAGTCGTAGGGCAGCTCCTCGCCCTCGAGGCTCTGGACCACCTTGCGCTCCGCATCGATGGTCTCGACATTGAAGAAGGTGTGGAGCTCGATGTCCTTCTTCTCCAGCTCGGGCGTGACCATCTCGCTCACGCTCTCGATGGTGAAGGCGCGGGCGATGGGTGAGCAGAAGTGGATCTCGCTGCGTTCCCGCAGCCCGCGCTCTCGCAACTCGGCCTCGATCAGGAGGGCCACCTCGAGCGGGGCAGGGGGGCACTTGTAGGGCATGGAGGCGATGCCCACCACGACCCGGCCGCCCTTGAACGCGTCGAGCGCCCCGCGCAGCCGCTTGGCCGCGGCTTCGCTGTAGAAATGGTGCGCTTCGGTCTCGAAGTGCTCGATCGTCTCGGGCAGGATGCGCGAGCCCGTGGCCAGGACCAGGTAGTCATAGTCGAGGGCAGTGCCGTCCGCCAGGGACACCTGCTTCTTGTCCTCGTCGATGGCCGTGATCTTGCCGATGACCAGCTCCACGCGGCCGTCGAGCAGTCGCCGCTCGGGCTTGCGCAGGGACCGCGGATCCTGGTTGCCCATGGCGATGTACATGAAGCCCGGCTGGTAGACATGCTGACCGGTCTCGTCCACGACGGTGACCCGTGCCTCACCGGCGTCGATCTCCTTCTTGATCTTGCGGCTGACGAGGTTGGCCACGAGTGTGCCACCTACGCCGCCACCTACGACGAGCACGTTCTGCATCTATCAGACTCCTCGACTCGGTTGCGTGCGCTACTTGAGCTTCTCGACCACGATCTCGTCGTAGCCTTCGTGGGGGAAGACGCCGACCAGGCGGTGGCCAGCCTTCTCGACCCACGCGGGGATGTCCGTGCGGGAGCCGTTGTCGGACGAGATCACCGCCAGGGTGTCGCCGACCTGGCCCTCACGGATGGCTCGGATGAGCTCCATCAGGGGCCCCGGGCAGAAGCTGCCGCGAGCGTCGATGGTCGTGGTGGGGGTCGTTTCCAGCTCGAGAGCGGTCATGTCGATCTCCTGGGTTTGGTGCTGGGCGGGCCGGGGGGATGGCCCGCCAGCGGGGACTAGATGAAGAGTGAGCCGGTGTGTTCTTCGGTCATCAGCTCGAGCACCGTAGCGGCACCGACGGGATCACCGAGTCCATCGATCATGTCCTCGCGCTTGAGGCCGAACATGTCCATGGTCATCTGGCAGGGCAGGAACTCCACGCCCATCAGCTGGCAGGCTTCGAGCAGCTCCTGCGGGCTGGCCACGTTGTACTGCTTGCTCAGCTTGCCGATCATCCACGGACCCATGCCCATGAAGTTCATCTTCGACATCTTCATGTGGCCGATGCCCGGGCGCTGCATGAACGAAAGCATCTTCTGCATCGTGTTCTCGCCCGTGAGGCGTCGCGAGTCCTTGACGAAGGGGAGCAGGCCCCAGAAGGTGAGGAAGACGGAGGCCTTGTAGCCGCTCGCTGCCGCCACGCTGCTCATGATGAGCGTGGGCAGGACCTTGTCATATTCGCCGCTCCAGTTGATGACCACCAGCTGGCGCTGCGCGCCGGGGACGCTCGTCTCCGGTTGGGCGGCGGCCGCGATGGCCTCGGTCAGGCGGGCTTCTGCCTCAGGCTCGGTGGTGGCCGCGGGGGCAGTGGTCTCGGTTGCCATGGTCGTGCCTTTCGTTTGCTCGATGCGCTATGCGCGCTTGATGACGAAGCGGTAGACGCCGTCGGCCTCGGTCTGCTCGACGATGGCGTTGCCGGTGGAACGGGTCCAGGCGGCGAAGTCCTTGACCGAACCCGGATCGGTCGCCAGCACCTCTACGAGCTCGCCAGCCGGCACGTTCTTGACGGCCTGCGCGGTCTTCACGATGGGCATGGGGCACGACAGGCCCTTGGCATCGACCGTGGTGTGGATATCACTCATGGTTTCCCCTCCAGACGTGGTAGGTCGTGACGATGAACAGTGACTAGATGAACAGGAGCTGTGCGTCATCGGCGGCGAGGTAGAAGGCGGTCACGCCCTCGGTGCCGTCCACCAGCTCGTGCAGGTCGTCTTCGGTGATCTTCAGGACGTCCATCGAGAGTGAGCAGGCCATGATCTCCACGCCCCCGAGCTCCTTGGCCATGGCCAGGGTCTCGTACCAGGGGGCCTGGCCCTCTGCGCGCAGGGTGTCGACAGCAGCCTTGCCCGCCGCGCCTGCCTCGGGCGCGAGCCCATGGTCGTCTTCGATGCGGTCGGCCCGGAACGCATCCAGGGCCCAGTACTGCAGGAAGATGTGGACGCGCCGGCCGAGAGCAGCGGCGCCGGACGCCATCACGGCGGCGGCGTTGAGCTTGTCATCGGTGCCACTGAAGAGCACGATCGCGAGGGGCTTCTCATCCATCTGGGACAACCTCAGCTGTGGGGGACCGAGCCGTTCTCGGTCGATTCGATGGCTGCGGACAGTTCTGCGATCCGGGCCAGACGCCGGCGCATGACCTGGGCCATCAGGTCGCAGGCCGCGATGACGTGCTGGTCGGTCAGGCGATAGACGGCGCCGCGACCGTCTCGCTCCGCTTCGACCAGCCCGGCCTGGCGCATCACCGCGAGGTGCTTGGACACATTCGGCTGGGACAGGCCCAGCTCGGACGCGACACGGCCGACCTCGTGCGGCTCCTCTGCAAGAAGGTGCAGGATGGCGATGCGGGCTGGGTGGCTGAGCGTGCGACAGATCTCTGCCTGGAGCTCGTGGATCGGGTCCATGGACACAACTATCCACATATGCCCATGTGCGCATGAGTGCCGAAGGGCCCGAGAGCTCAGGCCCTCCGGCTCATCAGGCGGTCTCGCCGTCGGGATGGTCGTCGGGTTGCGGGCTGGACGCGTCGGGTGCCGCCGGGCTCGCCGCTGGCGACGGGTGCTCTGTCGGCGGCGGGATGTACTCGCCCGGGGTGATGCGAAGTGAGCGCACGAGCTCCATGGAGTCCTCGAGGAAGGCCCCGAAGGGCACGCCCGGGAATGACTCGATGGCGACGACGATGGTGTCACCGTCCACGTCAAGGATGACGAACCGGGACTGCTGGTTGGGTACCTGCACGAACTCTCCGCCATCACCGATGGGGATGGCCCACAGGAGCAGGTAGGGCAGGGCGCACTCGGAGGGGTCGTAGGTCGGCACACCGACATCGAACCGGCGGCCCTCGAAGCCATCGACCTCGATCGGCTCGATCGGCCCGGCGGCGACGAAGGGGTTGCCCGCGATGATCTCCGCGAGCCGCTCGGCGCTCGGATCAACGACCGTCAGCGAGGACGGGTCGCACGAATCGAGGAAGGTGTCGCCGTCGAAGCGGGTGACGCTCAGGACCGCACCCGGGGCGTCCGCGTACTCAAGGGTGAAGATGGGGCCGCCGCCGGAGGGCCCGGCCACCCAGCCGTCGCCGACGCGGAAGTCGACGGTCGGGCCCACGACGCTGCTCAGATAGCGGCCGGGGGCGAGCTCGGTCCCGGGCTCGGGAAGCGGATCCGCCTTGGTGTCCTGGGCGATCGCCACGGCCGGTAGCAGCAGGGCGAGAGCGAGGGCGAGGGGAGCGGTCCGTCGCATGGTGTGCCTCAACGCGCCGCCTGTCCCCCTCGCCAGAGTGCCCAGGTGGCGGTCAGCCAGCCGGCGACGACGACGACGGCATAGGTCACGCACCAGATGCAGATGGCCTCGATGACGAAGAGCTCGAGGTAGGTGAGGCCTACGAGGATGGGCAGGCTCAGGAGGCCGACCACGTAGGCCAGCAGGAGCCCGCGTCGGTCGGCACGCAGCCACCACAGCAGTGAGCCGGCGAGGGTGACGGCGGAGGCGGCGGCTCCGAAGAGGCCGGTGGGGATGCCCAGGATCTCGGCGTACTCGCTCTGGCTGACCGTGTCACAGCCATGAAGCACGCCACAAGCGGGGTTGCCGCCGGTGAGCTTGATGATCCCGAGGTAGAGGGCGATCGCCGTGGCCAGCAGGGCGAACGCGGCCATCAGCCAGCCGAGGCGCCCGCGGGCGCCCGCGGCGGCCACGTCGGTCATGCGGCCTTGGCCTCCTCGATGCGAGCGCGCAGGTCATCCCACTGGGGCACGCCGACGATGGGCTCTCCGTCCATGAAGATGGTCGGTGTGCTGCTCACGCCGCGCTGGCTGCCGTCGGCGTTGCTGGCTGCGACCGCCGCGCGGTAGGCGGGATCATCGAGCTTCGAGAGGAACTCGTCGCGGTCGAGGCCCACCAGCTCGGCCATGTCGGCCAGTCGATCGCGGGAGAAGGCGCCCTCGTTCTCGCCCGACTGGTTGTGGAAGAGGACGTTGTGAAAGTCCCAGAACTTGCCATCCATGTCCTCGGCCACGCGCATGGCCATGGCGCCATCCCACGATTCATCGCCCAGGAAGACGAAGTCGTGGTAGGTGAAGCTGACCGTGCCGTCAGCCACGTACTCCGCGATCATGAGGGGCTCGATGCGGCGGGTGAAGAGTCCGCACGCAGGGCACTGCGGATCCTCGAACGCCTCCACGACCACGGGGTCCACAGCGTCTGGCGCGACCAGGGTCCGACCCTGGCGCAGGTCGGCCGGCGCGGCTGCCGTGTCGGGCATGCTGACGGCATCGGTCTCGGTGCTGCTCGAACCACCGGCGAGGACGATGAAGGCCACGACCGCGACCAGGCCGATGGCGATGGCCGCCACGCTGACCACGAGCATGGAGGGGCCGGAGCGAGGCCCACCGGGTGCGCTCCCGCTGGCCCCGCCCGAGCCGGACGTCTTGCGCGATGCGCGGGCGGCTGCCCGGCGCTGCTTGCGGGTCGGGCCGTCGGAGGCAGGCGTCGGGTTGTCGTTCGTGCTCATGGACTCGTCACCAACTGTGGCTAGCGCTTGTGGAGCGCTCAGGATAGAGCCCGCAGGCGGAGGTTGCAGGAATTGCGAGCGGTCAGGTGGCCGTTCGCGCCCGCGCTCGTGGGGGGCGCTGTCAGTTACTGGCGGGATGGACCGGGTGGCAGGGGCCGCCGGGCGATGACCACATCCACGTTCGAGTTGGCCGCGACGTGGGCAGTGACGGTTTCCATCCAGGGGTGCCCCGTGCGACCCGGTCGATTGCCACCCAGCACGACCGTGTCGTAGCCGCGTTCCCGGGCCAGCCGTTCGATGGTCTCGGCGGGGTCCCCGGCCGGTTCGATGAGCCCTGCTTCCAGTCCCTGGCGGCGCAGGATGCTTCTGGCCTCGACCAGCTCACGCGCGTGCTCGACCGCCGGCGTCTCGGCACCGGCCGGGATCTTCGCCGGGTCGTCGGGGATCACGCTCACGACGTCGACCCGCGCTTCGAACGCGAGAGCCAGCCGCGCGGCCATCTCCAGGGCGCGGCGGCCGGCGCTCTGTCCGTCATAGGCCACCAGGATCTTGCGCATCCGGCATCCCTCCAGGTTCCGCCTGTTCGCTGCGGTCGAGGCCCGTATACGAGCGGTCATGGTGCCGCGGCCAGGGCCGGGCGAACAGGTCCGATCCGTCGCACGGCCGGGGCCGAAGGTCCTGAAGGTCGGCGCGCAGCCAGCGGGCCCTCGCCGGAGACGCCGAACAAAGATCGACGGCGTCTCGGCTGGGCCGAGACGCCGCACTGGGCAGCGTGAGAAGGTTTGGCACTCGCCCGCTCCCCCCGATGGGTCGCCCCATCGCGGGCGAGCGCCGGATGGTCGTGGCGGCCGGTCAAGGAGCCATCCACGAACAAGACGATCGTGGCGAGTGGACCCCTGCCATGACGATGGCCGGATGGCCCGCAACGACGGGCCGATCGGCCCCACAGCCCGGCGAGACCGACCGTCCGGGTCGATACGGTGCATGCGGCGGGGTCACTCCGTGACATTCGGACTTCCCTTCCGGGGTCTCGACATGCGAAACTGTCACCTATGAGGTTGGAATTGACGCACCGCGGGTCCTATGCGATCCGGGCGGTGCTGGCCCTGGCTCGCGCAGCGGATGGTGAGGTCGTGCCTGCTCGCGCGGTGGCCAAGGAGATGGACATCCCCGCTCGCTTCCTGCCCCAGGTGCTCGGTGACCTCGGCCGGGCCGGCATCGTGGAGGCACGCCTCGGGCGCGCCGGGGGCTACCGCCTCTCCCGGGACCCGGCGAAGATCAGCCTGCTGGACGTGATCGAGGCCAGCGAAGGCGACGCACGCCGCCAGACCTGCGTCCTGACCGGCAAGGCGTGCGACGGCCGCAACCCCTGCGATGTGCACGAGATGTTCTTCGATGCCCAGGAAGCCATCCTGGCGCGGCTGGATGATGTCTCGATCGCGGATGTGATCGCCGGTGGTGCCGCACCACCGACCTCGGCAGCCACGGTCGACTGACGCCGCCCGCGCTACGCGTGGGCCTCTTCCCGGCCGAGTGACTAGAACGTGGTCCCTGGCTTGTGCTTGGCGACGTATGCAGCAGCCTGCGCGCGGCGCTGGAGGTTGAGCTTGGAGAGGATCGACGAGACGTAGTTCTTGACCGTCTTGTCCGAGAGGTAGACCTCGGCTGCGATCTCCTTGTTGGTCTTGCCCTCGGCCACCAGCAGCAGGATCTTCTGCTCCTGCGCGGTGAGTTGCGCGAACTCGTCGGTGTAGGCACTGGTGGCGATCCGGCGCACCCGCTCGAGCACCTTCTCGGTAACGGCTGGGTCGAGCAGTGATTCACCGCGGCCGACCGCCTCGAGCGCGCTCACCAGGTCGCGTGCCCGGACCTGCTTGAGCAGATATCCACTGGCGCCGGCCACGATGGCCGAGAGGACGGCTTCCTCGTCGGGGTAGCTCGTCAGCATCACCACGCGCACGTTCGGGTGCTCGGCGCGGATGTCGCGGCAAGCCTCGATGCCGGAGCCGTCGGGCAGGCGCACATCCATGATCACCAGGTCCGGGGCGAACCGATCGACCGCGCTCAGCGCCTCTTCCACGGTGCCGGCCTCCGCCACCACCTGGAAGGCCTCGCGGCGGTTGAGCAGCGCAGCGAGGCCCTGGCGGACGACCTCGTGGTCGTCGACCACGAGCAGTCGCAGCTTCTTGGGCGGCGTACCGGCGCGATCGTCTGCACCGGGGCTCTTGGGGATGCCCTGGTGCTCCCTCGGGTCGTTCATGTGCTGGACTCCTTGATGGCGCCGCGGTCTCCACGCGGCATCTCGAAGACGACCCGCGTTCCGCGGTCGTCGCTGGCGATCGAGAGGGAGCCGCCGAGCGACTCCGCACGGGCGTGCATATTGGTCAGGCCGTGGTGTCCCGGCCGTTGCTCTTCGCTCGTATCGAACCCGCGACCATCGTCGATGATAGACAGCCGCAGGCCGTCGCGGTGATCCTCCACGTTGACCACGACCTTGCTGGCCTGCGCGTGGCGTGCGACGTTGCTCATGGCTTCACGCGTGAGCTGGATCAGCTGGAGTGCCTCCTCGGGGTCAAGGGGCACATCGGGATCGCTGGAAAGCTCGACCTCGATGAGCGTGCTTCGCTCGAAGTCATCGGCCAGTGCGGTCAGGCCTGCGAGCAGGTCCACCGCGGTCCGGGCATCGGGATCGAGGCCCATGATGAAGTCGCGGATCTCCTGGATGGTGCCGTGGATGGACTCGATGGCATGCTCGACCCGGTCGACAACGAGCTCGGGGTCGGTGCGGATCAGCTCCTCGGTATCTTCGAGCGCCAGGCTGACCGCATACAGCGACTGGATCGAACCGTCGTGCAGGTCCTGGGCGATGCGCTCGCGTTCCTGGAGCACTGCCAGCTGCCGCAGCTCCTCATGCATCCGCGCGTTGTGGATGGCCAGCCCGGCGTGGCGCGCGAACGATTCCACCAGGCGCTCGTCGTCGGCATCGAACGGCTTGCCGTCGGTGCGGTCGGTCAGGTAGAGGTTCCCGATGGCGCGTCCCTCCACCTTCACGGGCACACTCAGGAACGTGACCATGTGCGGGTGGCCCGGCGGGAAGCCCACGCTGCGCTCGTCTGCTGCGATGTCATCGACGCGCACGATCTCCGACTCGCGCAGGCTGACCCCGAGCAGCCCGAGACCCTGGGGCAGCGGACCCATCCGGTCGCGCTCCGCGTCGGTCAGCCCGCTGGTGATGAAGCGGTCGATGAATCCCAGATCATCGAGCGTGCCGAGGGCGGCGTAGCGCGCACCCACGAGCGGACGCACGCTGTCGACGATGATCTGGAGCACGCGCTCGAGACTCAGTTCCTGCGAGATGGCCACGGTGGCGGCGTCGAGCGCCTCCAGCCGCCGGCGTGCCTCCTGCGCCGTGGCGGCCCAGCCCTCGGCCTCACGGATGGCGGCCGCGAATTGCTCGGGGCTGGTGCCCTCGGACGATGCGTGGGAGGTCGAGCGTTGCATCGACCACAATCTACCAGCCTTGACGTGACCAATGGCCCACCCTCGGATTGGCCCACGGCCCCTGAGAAGTCCAAGCGATGTGATCATCGTTCGAGGATGGCACCGAAAGCAGGGCTTGCTGCTCACCTCCCAGGGGGAGACCTCTGGTCCCTTGTGGCAGGCCTGACTGACCAGATAAAGGGTCCATGAGCCCCTACGCCGCAGCGTCACCCGGGCCCGAGGGTGGAGTGAGCGTGCGTCCCATCCGAACGATCCTCCTGGCCACCGACCTCACCGCAGCATCGCGGGAGGCGACCGACCGTGCCGTAGACCTGGCCGGCCGGCTTGGCGCACGACTGTTGATCGTGAACGTGCTCGAGAAGCGCCGGCTGACCGGAGGCGGCTCGCACGACCGGGTGGACCAGGCTCGAGCGGAGCGCGAGACCTTGTTGGTGAAGATCGTGCGCAGCGCCCGCGATGCGGGCGTGAAGGCCGAGTTCCTGGTGTGGGACGGCGACCCTGGCGACTCCATCGCGGCCGCGGCCGAGGCCGAGCAGGCGGATCTGGTCGTGGTCGGCACGCGGGGGCGCAGCGGCGCCGAGCGCATGCTGCTCGGCTCGGTCTCGGACCACGTCGTGCGTCACGCCGAGTGTCCGGTCCTGGTGGTTCGACCGCCGCGGCGGCCGCCCCAGGACGCCTAGGCACCGAGCCCGCACGCAGCTCGCCTCAAGGTGCGCATCCTCGTCGCCCACGGCGCCTCCGGCCGGGCCGCCTCGATGCAGGCGCATGTCGAGGGGCTTGCCGCCCGCGCGATCGACGCTCGGGCCATCGACCTGCCGCTGCGCAAGGCAGAGCTGGCGGTGCCGGTCTATCGCGAACGTGTCACGGCGCAGGCGTTGCCGCCATCGCTGCTCGTCATCGGGGGGCAGTCCTACGGCGGCCGGGTGGCGAGCCTGCTCGCGGCAGCCCCACCGGCGGTGTGCGCAGCACTCGTCTGCTTCAGCTATCCGCTCCATCGACCGGGCCAGCCTGACTGGGACGAGCGCAGCCGGCACTGGCCCGCCATCGATGTACCGGTGTTGCTGTTGTCCGGAGCCGCGGATCCGTTCGCACGCCTGGACCTCCTGCAGCGGGCACGTGATGAGCGCCTGCCGGGCGCCCGCCTCGTCACCTTCCCGAAGGTCGGACACAGCCTCAAGCCGGTCCTGGGAGACGTGCTCGACGAGGTGGCGGCGTTCATCCACGACCTCCAGTGACTCCGGGGCCGGTCCTGGCCCGGCTCAGTGGCTGGGACGGCGCAGGATCCGGTCGCTGGCCGGCGGCACCACCAGGGAGCCACCGTTGGGCAGGACCCTCACCGTGGTGTCGGGCGCCATCCGCCGCATCAGCTGCGCGAACTGGTGAGGCGGGTCGATGCGCGTGGATGGCCGCATCCAGCTCAGGCCCACCGGGTGCAACGTGCCCCAGTGGATGGGCACCGCAAGGCGCGGCTTGATCACGGCCGCGGCGCGGGCGGCACCCATGGGGTCGAGGTGTTCGCTGGGGTGGACCGTCGGTCCCCAGCCCCACACGGGCAGGAGGGCCAGGTCCAGCCCGATGTCGAAGTCACGCATGCCCTCGAAGTAGGCAGTATCGCCGGCGAAGTAGATCGAACGCGAACCGTACAGGATGAAGCCGAGGCACTTCTCCGTGCCCCCGACGGGCGGGCCGAAACCCCTGTGCTCTGCGTGCACGGCCTCGATCTCGACCGAGCCGACCGTGTGCCGATCACCCGGTTCGAGCTCGGTGACGTGGTGGAAGCCGCGTCGTGCGAACTCGCCGGCCATGCCCGTGCGTGCCACGATCAGCGTGCCTGGACCGACCATCTTGAGCGAGCCGTAGTCGAGGTGGTCCCAGTGCGAGTGTGAGATGAGGATCGCATCCGGCTCTGACCAGGTCTCAGCCGGCGGGGTCCCGCTCGTGCGGGTGAGAGGTCCGACGCGAGCACGCAGGAGGGGATCGGTCAGGATGCGGACCCCATCCATCTCCACGACGATGGTGGCATGCCCCAGGTAGACGACCCGCGTCTGCTTCTCGCTCACCTCCGAAGTATCACCGAACCTGCGGCCCCATATCGGCGCTACCATCGGTGCATGGAAACGCTCGATACGGTCAGAGCCGCTCCCAAGGTCTTGCTGCACGACCATCTCGATGGCGGCCTGCGTCCGGCGACGGTCATCGAGCTCGCTCGGGAGCACGGCTACAGCGCCCTGCCCACCGACGAACCCGAGGCGCTCGGGCGCTGGTTCAGGTCAGGTGCCGAACGTGGCTCGCTGGAGCTCTATCTGGAAGGTTTCGAACACACGGTCGGAGTCATGCAGACGCCGGACGCCATCAGGCGGGTGGCGTCAGAGTGCGTGGAGGACTTGGCAGCCGATGGCATCGTCTACGCCGAGGTGCGCTATGCACCGGAGCTGTCGACCCAGCGAGGCCTCTCGCTCGACGAGGTCATGCGGGCGTGGCTGGCCGGCTTCGAGGACGGTGCCGCCGCGAGCGCACGCGCCGGTCGGCCGATCGTCGTGCGCGCCATCGTCACGGCCATGCGCCAGTTCGCGCGCTCGGTCGAGATCGCCGAGGTCGCGGTGCGCTACCGTGACGACGGGGTCGTCGGCTTCGACATCGCGGGACCCGAGGATGGCTTCCCGCCCAGTCGCCACCTTGACGCCTTCCAGCTGATCCATCGCGAGAACTTCCACATCACCATCCACGCCGGCGAGGCCTTCGGCCTGCCCTCCATCTGGGAGGCCCTGCAGTGGTGTGGTGCCGAGCGACTCGGGCACGGTGTGCGCATCGTCGACGACATCGAGGTCAGCGAGGACGGAGATGTCCGGATCGGCCGCCTGGCCCAGTACGTGCGGGACAATCGCGTGCCCCTGGAGATGTGCCCCACCTCCAACGTGCATACCGGGGCCGTGGCCTCGATCGAGGCCCATCCCATCGACCTGCTGCGGCGCCTGCGCTACCGCGTGACGGTCAACACGGATAACCGGCTGATGAGTGGCGTGACCCTCAGCGACGAGTTCGTCACGCTCATGGCCCAGTTCGATATCGGGCTCGACGAGATGCAATGGCTCACGACCAACGCCATGAAGTCGTCCTTCCTCGCCTTCGACGAGCGACTGCGCTTGATCAACGGTGTCATCAAGCCGGGCTACGAGCGCCTGAAGGCGGACCTCCAGGCTCGCTCGCCCCGCCTCGTCTAGGCGGCGAGTTCGAGCACATCGGGCTCATCGACGAACTCGATGACGGTGCCGCAGTTGCCGCAGGAGAAGCTGGCATCGAGCGTGTCGGGCTCGAGCAGGGGCAGGATCTCCACGTCGCCACACCAGGGACAGTTGACGTCGACCATCGCACGGATCCTCCATCGGTGGGTGTGATGGGAAGAGCGTGCAGCGAGCGCGTGCCAACTCGTATGGCACAGCTCCTCGCGACGGATGATTGCCCGGACACGAGAGTAGCCCGGCTGAGCCGCCGTCCCGGCGCCTGAGTGACTGGCGGACCAGCCTCTCCGGCTCCGTTTCGGTGACCCCTCCGGGCTGATATCTACGATAGGCAGCACGGAGGCGGAGGGCAAGCGGGTTCTCCACGAAGTGCGTCGAATCATCGAGCGGCCGTCCACCGTCGATCCACGATCGTCCTCCACGGTCCGTCCACATCGATCGGGAGGGGGCTGCCATCCGATGCAGGAAGTGGCCGTCTGGTCGATGATGCCCCCGATGCGTGCTTCCTTCCGCTCGAGCCTCGTCGCCGTCTCGCTGGCGGTCACCCTGCTGGTCGTGCCCGCGAGTGCCGCCGACGACCCTTCGACGCTCCTCGACGAGGACCTCATCGAGGAGGCCGTGAGCCTGCTCCAGGAGTACTACGTCGACGCCGACGCGCTCACCCGGGAGCGGCTCACCATCGGCGCGATCCGAGGATTGGTCGAATCGTTGGGCGACGATGGTCACACCGAGTACCTCACCGAGCTCGAGTACAAGGCGGAGCAGAATGTCCTCGAGGGAGTCGTGGCCGGCATCGGCATCGTGCTCGACCAGCGCACCGCCGCCCCGACGATCCTCTCGGTCATCGACGGCTCGCCCGCCGATCGCGTCGGGCTCCGCGCCGGTGACGTCATCGTCTCGGTCGACGGCACCGATACGGCTCGGCTGCCGGAGGGTGAGCTGGCCGACCGCATTCGCGGTGCGCCGGGCACGGTCGTGAGCCTGGGCATCGAGCGGGCCGGCGCGACCGAGACCGAAACCGTGCCAGTCGGCCGAGCCGAGATCGACATCGATCCCGTGAACTGGGCGCTCGCGCCCGGTTCGACGGTCGCGGTCGTGCGGGTGGTGCAATTCTCGGTGGGCTCCGGCCACCAAGTCCGGTCGGCCGTCGGTGAGGCGGTCGAGGCCGGCGCGACGGGTGTCGTGCTCGACCTGCGAGGAAACCCGGGTGGCCTCGTGGATGAAGCCATCAACGCGGCCAGCGCCTTCCTTGACGACGGTGTGGTCTATGTAGAGCGCGCCCGGGACGGGTCCACCAAGCCGATCCGGATCGAGCCCGGACGAGTGGTGGATCCGGATATCCCCGTGGTCGTGCTGACCGATTTCGGTACAGCCTCGAGTGCCGAGATCCTGGCGGCTGGCCTCCGCGACAACGGCCGTGCGACCATCGTCGGAGAGACCACCTTCGGGACCGGCACCATCCTCAACACCATCCGCCTCTCCGACGACTCGGCACTGCGCATCGGGGTGCGTGAATGGCTGACACCCGACGGCGAGGCCGTCTTCCGCGTCGGCGTCGCGCCCGACGAGGAGGTCACCACCCCCCGGGGGGCGACACGGCTCGGACCGGCCGACCTGCTGGGCCTGACTCCGGCGCAGTTCGAGGAGAGCGAGGACGTCCCGCTTCGGCGGGCCGTGCGCCGGGCCGAAGCCGGGGGCTGATCGTCCGCCCGCACCACAGGTCCGCCCCGGACTGCACCGAACGTCACATTGCCTCGATCGCCGCTGCGCCCGCATGCTCGGGTCACACCAGCCAACGGCTACCACGGAGGGAGTGTTGCCCCAGCCTGCAGTCGCGACGACATCCGTCCTGCGCCGGGTCGCTCCGCTGGTGTTCTCGACGCTGCTCGTGATCATGACGCTGAGCGTCCCGGCCACCCCGGTGGCTGCCGCCGAAGCCCCCGATCGCGACGAGCAGCTGCGCTTCATGTGGGCCATGGCCGGGCAGGAATCGGGCTGGGACTACTACGCGCGCAATCGTGCGTCCGGCGCCTTCGGCAAATACCAGATCATGCCCTTCAACTGGCCTGAGTGGGCCGAGAAGTACCTCGGTGAGCGCGATGCCGACCAGACGCCGTGGAACCAGGAGCAGGTCGCCTTCGGCAAGCTGCGCGACCTGTACATCTGGCTCGGCTCGTGGAAGCGGGTGGCCTACTGGTGGCTGACAGGAAGCTCCGAGCCCGATCAGACGCGCTGGTCCAGCTATGCCGCAGGCTACGTCACCAGCATCCTGGCCTTGCGCAAGCAGGCGCCCGCCGACGTCGATCGCATGCCCGAGCGGACGAGCTCGCGCGCTGCGCGTGGCGACTGGCGGCGGGCCGCTCGCGATCAACGTCTGCGGCTGTCACCCAACGGCAAGCGCTGGCCGATGCGGGGCCGCATCCGCGATGGCCAGATCGTGAAGGTGCGCGCCAGTCGGCTGACGCCGGCGGGTGAGCGCTGGGTGGCGGTGGTCACGGTCGACGGCCGGCTGGGCTGGCTGCGGCAGTCGCGGACGTTGCCGTCCGGCGCGCCAGCGCGCCCGGCCCGTTGGCGCGACGTGACCGACCGCGGCCGGCCGGCTGATCGCACGGGTGTCCGACCGCGGCCGCAGTAGGCGGCTACTTGACCTCGACGATGCGATAGTGCATCTCAGCGGCGGGCGTGGCGACGACCACGTCGTCGCCGGCGTGGTGGCCGATGAGCGCCCGACCCACCGGTGAGGCGGCGCTGATCTTGCCCGCCGCGGGGTCGGACTCCGTGGATCCCACGATGGTGAGCTCCGCCCGCGTCCCTTCGTGCTCGTACACCACCGTGGAGCCCATGGTGATGGCGCCGCCGGCCTCGGCTTCGATGACCGCGGCGGTGCGGACGCGCCGCTCCAGGTCCAGGATGCGGCCCTCCAGGAAGGACTGCTCGTTGCGGGCGGCCTCGTAGTCGGCGTTCTCACGCAGATCTCCCAGCTCGCGGGCGCTGGCCACGCGTGCCACGACCTCGGGCCGATCGACCGTCTTGAGGCGTTGCAGCTCGGCCTGCATCGTGGCCAAGCCCTCGGCGGTGACGTGCGTCGGGGCCTCGCGCGGCGTGGTGCTGTTCGAACCTGATGATCGGGAGGACCCTGTGCTGTTCGCCGCCGGCTTGGCCGCAGAGCGCCGCGGTGCCCGGCGTGTCGTGCTCGTAGAGGTG
>Ga0210085_1000156_pt1 | contig 30959 bp, 24 predicted proteins | sample China_Galinas_PW_5_FD_184866 | JGI IMG/M metagenome (GOLD analysis project Ga0210085, IMG submission 184866) | Wetland microbial communities from San Francisco Bay, California, USA, that impact long-term carbon sequestration - China_Galinas_PWC_D1... | ecosystem: Environmental > Aquatic > Marine...
CTCGACGCTGCCGCATCGAACCGATCAAACAAGTCGCCAAGAGCCTTAAAAACCACTGGGAGGGCATCCTCAACGCCTTCGACTCCAAGTTGACCAATGGCCGTGTCGAGGCCGCGAACGGCCAGATTCAGGCCGCTAAAGCCAAGGCGCGCGGTTACGGCACCATCCGACATCTGATCACCATCTCCTACCTCATCGCTGGCAAGCTCACCCATTTGCCAGCTTCGCCCTTCAAGGCGCCCGCCCGAGCGCAGACTTGATCAAGGCTCCGCGAGTTCTGGTCTTACCCACAGCAAACGTAAGAGAGCCTGATAATTTCGAGACGTACGATGAGGTCGCTATTCGCAAAGGGGACCTTGTCGCGCGTGTCAAGCTGAAAAAGGTCGCCTAAGATTGCGGAATGGGTTCCATTAGCCGTCCAAAGCATCGTAGAGGGCCTCGAGCTCCCGGCTTAGCTTATGCGTCGGATCCAGGGGGATCATCGGGCGCGCGAGGCTGTGGGATTCCCGGATCTTCACTGATGAGGACAGGAAGGTGTCCAGCACCGGATGCCCTTCGGACCTCAGCTCGTCGACGAGCTGGCGCGGGAGCTTGGCCCTCTGCTGAAACTGGTTGACCACGATGCCGCCTATGGACAACTCTCGATTGTGATCAGACTTCACCTCGCCGACGTTCTCGAGCAGATTGTAGAGCGCCTGCCGGGGGAAGTCGTCGCACTCGAAGGGAATCAGGACGATTTGTGCGGCGATCAGCGCCGATCGGCTGTAGAAACCTAAAGCCGGGGGGGTCGATGTAGACCGCCGTGTCGTCCGGTAGCCCTTGCAGGACCTCGCGCAGCTTCATCATCTTGTAGCGCGATTCCAGCTTGGACTCCAGCTCGTCCAGCTCGGGATTGGAGGAAAGTATACGTAGTCGCTCGAAGGGTGTGGGCCTAAGAAACGCCTCCAGCGGCTGCTCTCGGAAAGAAAAGCTCAGCATCTGACCGAAGAAGGCGGCCCCGTCCTCCCCCGGTTCTTCGGCTTTGTCTCCGAGCAGGTAACGGCTGCTGTTGCCCTTTGGGTCCAGATCCAAGATCACCGTTTCCCGGCCGCGAGCGGCGGAGATGGCCGCGAGATTGCACGCGATCGTGGACTTGCCGACCCCTCCCTTTTGATTGAAGACGACGCGGCGCATGACCTTGGACTCCAGTAATTTCCTGATGTGTGCTCGAAGCTTATCCAAGCGGCTCCAGGCGCAAAAGATTTGTCATCACAAATTGCAATCAGGTAGGCACGGGGCTCCTCACCGAAGCTGGCGATGTCCAGCGTGAGGAGTTGCCGGAAGGGACGCATCTCGCCAACCGTGTGCATACGGCCGAGGAGGCGCCCGAACTACGTCACTCAGCAGCGGCACGCGACTGGATACCCATCAGCTTGTAGACGAGCTGGGCAGCGGCGAAGTCGTAGGAGTGAAAGCCCGGAATCGGCGCAAGCTCCATCAGGTCGAACCCGATCAGACGGCGTTGCCGAGCCATGGACTCGAACAGGCTCAGGGCCTGGTACCAGCCCAGGCCGCCGGGGACCGGGGTGCCGGTTGCGGGAATGACGCTCGGGTCAAGGCCGTCGACGTCGAGCGTGAAGAAGACCTGCTCGGGAAACTCCGCCGGCAGATCGAATTCGGCGATACCCCCGGGGACCAAGATCTCCGCATCCAAATACCCGACTCCATACTGCTCCCGCGCAGCCGCCTCCTCGGCGCACATGGCACGCACCCCGAGCTGGTAGAGGGGGATGCCCGCCTCGACGATGCGCCGCATCACACACGCATGGCTAAAAGGATCGCCCTCGTAGCTGCCGCGTAGGTCGGCGTGGGCATCTATCTGGACGACGCCGAAGTCCCCGATCCCCGCTGTGAGCAAGCCCCGCACGACGCCGTAGGTAACCGTGTGCTCACCGCCCAGCACGACCGGAACGGAACCGTGACCCAGGATTCCGCCTACCGCCTCGGAAATCCGGTCCAGCACGCCCTCGGGTGCACCTGTCACATCCACCGGCGGCAGGGTGCAGATCCCCTCCTCTGCCGGTACTCGGCCATTATCCCAGGACTCGAGCTGCCAAGATGCATTCAGGATAGTCGCCGGTCCGCGGGCAGTGCCGTGGCCATAGGAGACGGTACGCTCCCAGGGTACGGGAAGGACATGAAAGCGGGCCCGTTGCGGTACCGAGGGGGCGATCTCGGAGCCTAGGAAGGGACGGTATTCTTGCTTTTCACTGCTCATTTGGAATGCTCGGAGCGACTACGGACTATCCTCAGTGTCTCAGTGTCTCCGTGTGAGGCTCAAGACAGCCGATTGCGAAAGTCCACGTAGCCGAATTCCCTGACCATCCGCAGCGCATCGGTCTCGGAATTCCAGATGGCGATTGCCGGCAGGGGCACGCCGTTGAAGGTCGTTGTCTTGACCATGGTGTAGATGGCCATGTCCTCGAATACGAGCCGGGCTCCCGCCACCAGCGGTCGATCGAAGGAGTAGTCGCCGATCAGGTCCCCCGCCAGGCAGCTGCGCCCGGCCAGCCGATAACCGTAGGCCCTTTCCCCCGCTACGCCGGCACCGAGCAGGTCCGGCCGATAGGGGACCTCCAGCACGTCCGGCATGTGGCAGGTCGCCGAGGTATCGAGGATGGCGACATCCAGGTCGGTCCTGGTGACATCCAGCACCTCCGTGACCAGCACCCCAGCGTCCAGGGCGATGGCCTCGCCGGGCTCCAGGTAGACCTGCAGCCCGTACCTAGTCCGCAGGTCCTCGAGCAGCGCAATGAGACCCTCGACCTGGTAGCCGGGCCGGGTGATGTGGTGCCCTCCCCCGAGATTCAGCCACTCCATGCCGTCGAGGTAGCGACCGAAGCGCTCCTCCACCGCGGCCTGGGTACGCGCCAGGGGCGGCAGGTCCTGCTCGCACAGGGTATGGAAGTGCAGGCCGCTGATCCCCTCCAGCGAGTGTCCGGCCAAGCGGCTCGCGGGTATTCCCAGGTGGGAGCCGGGGGCGCAGGGGTCGTAGAGGGGGCTCCAGCCCTCGGTGTGCTCGGGGTTGATGCGCAGACCCAAATGCAATTCAGGGCGCAGGCCCGGCCGCCGAGTCTGCGCCTCACGAGCCTGGGGCCGGAATCGTTCCCACTGCTCCAGGGAGTTGAAGACGACATGGTCGGAGATCTCCAGGATCTCTTCCAGCTCCTGCGCCTTGTAGGCCGGAGAGAAGGTATGGACCTCGCCTCCGAATTCCTCGCGGCCGAGGCGCGCCTCGTAGAGGCCGCTGGCGCAGGTCCCCTTCAGATAGCGCGAGATCAGCGGGGCCAGAGAGAACATGGAGAAGGCCTTGAGGGCGAGCAGGACGTGGGCGCCGCTCTCCTGCTGCACCTGGTCGAGGATGCGCAGGTTCTCTTCGATCGCCGCCTCGTCGACCACGAAACAGGGGCTGGGCACCCGGTAGGGATCCAGGCGCAGGAAGCGGTCGCGGTGGCGCCCCCCGGAGCGGGGCGGGGTCACGGCGCTCAACAATGGCCACTCAAGGGAGGGGCGCGTACAGGTCCCGGATCTGCCAGGGCAGCCCGTATCGATTCAGATCCTCCATGAAGGGGTCCGGATCGAATTGCTCCATGTTGAAGACCCCCTCCCCACGCCATTGACCCGTCAGCATCATCTTGGCGCCGATCATGGCCGGCACCCCTGTGGTGTAGGAGATGGCCTGGGACCGGACCTCCCGGTAACAGGCCTCGTGGTCGCAGATGTTGTAGACATAGACCACCCGCTCCTTACCGTTCTTGCGCCCGTGGGCGACGCAGCCGATGCAGGTGCGGCCCTTGGTGAGGGGACCCAGGCTCGCCGGGTCCGGGAGCAGGGCCTTGAGGAACTTCAGCGGAATGACCTCATGGCCCTCGTAGAGTACCGGTTCGATGCGGGTCATGCCCACGTTCTGCAGCACCTCCAGGTGCTTCAGGTAGTTATCGGAGAAGGTCATCCAGAAGCGTGCGCGGCGGATCTCCGGGAGGTGCTGGACCAGGGACTCCAGCTCCTCATGGTACATGAGGTAGACCCTGCGCGGGCCGATGCCCTCGGGGAAGTCGAAGTCGCGGCTCACGGCGAGCGGCCCGGTCGTCCGCCAATCCCCATCCTCCCAGTAGCGGCCCTCGGCGGTCACCTCGCGGATGTTGATCTCCGGGTTGAAGTTGGTGGCGAAGGGCTGCCCGTGATCCCCGGCGTTGCAATCGATGATGTCGAGCTCTTCGATCTCGTTCAGGTGGTGCTTGCGGATGTAAGACGTGTAAACGTTCGTCGCCCCGGGATCGAACCCGCTGCCGAGCAGGGCCATGATGCCCTTCTCCCGGAAACGTTCCTGATAGGCCCGCTGCCAGCTGTACTCGAACTTGGCCTCATCCGGCGGCTCGTAGTTTGCGGTGTCCAGGTAGTCCACCCCGGTGGCCAGGCAGGCATCCATGATTGGCAAATCCTGATAGGGCAAGGCGACGTTGATCACCAGATCCGGACTGAAACGCTGGATCAGGGCCGCCATCTCTGCGACGCTGTCCGCGTCCACCTGGGCAGTCTCGATAGGGCGGTCGATCCGGGCCGCGATGCGCTCGCACTTGGAGAGGGTCCGGCTCGCCAGGAGGATATCGGAAAAGACCTCCGGTACCTGGGCACACTTGTGGACGACCACCTGGCCGACACCGCCTGCGCCCACGATCATGACCTTTGCCATCACTCGTTACTCCAGACATCGAAATTGCACAAGCCATCCGCAGAGACGCGGCGGGTGCAGAGGATACAATGAATAGCTCAGCCCCGAAGGGGCATGACATACCAGCCCAGGGCGTAGCCCTGGGTTGTTTGCCGCGTCGATTAAGCCCTGAAAGGGCGTGACAGAGACAACCGCTCAAATGTCACGCCCTTTCAGGGCTGATTCCCTACCATCGTTCCCCCAGGGCGTTGCCCTGGGCTGGTTTGTCACGCCCCCTTGGGGCTCGTCCGGCTTGGGACCGAAGATCCCGAATCTACCCCATTCACTCATGACCGTTACTTGCACGCAGCTATATTAAGGACCCAGCAGATCGGCGAGCCCGTCCTCGTCGACCACCGCTACCCCCAGATCCCGGGCCTTGGCGAGCTTGGAGCCCGGATCCGCCCCGGCGATCAGGTAATCGGTCTTCTTGGAGACAATGCCGGTTACCTTGGCGCCCCGGGCCTGCAGGGCTGCCTTAATCTCGTCCCGGGGACGGCTCAGGGTGCCGGTGATGACGACCGTCTTGCCCGACAAGGGCTGACCGGAGTCCGCTGCGGGCAGGGCCGGAGTCTCCCAATTAACGCCGGCATCCAGCAGCTTCCTGATCTCGTCCCGGTTGTGCGGCTCGGAGAAGAAACCGACGATCTGCTCGGCGACCGCCGGCCCGACGCTCGGCACCCGGCTCTCCTGTTTGTTATCCAGATCCTCCGCGCGCGCCTCGCTCAGCTCGTGCACGTCCGCGAAGCGCCCGGCCAGGGCAGCTGCAACCGAGGCGGTGACACCCGGGATTTTCTGCGCGATCAGCCAATCAGACAGATCCCCCTCGAAATCGAGGTTCGGATTCCCATCGAAATAGTCGCGGATGGCCTGCGCGGTCTTGGGACCGACACCCTTCACACCCCGCTGCCGCACCAGGTCCTGGACCCGCACCGCCATCAGCTCGTCCAGATCGGGAAAGGCGTCGGCGAGGGCCTGGGCGGTGGCCTCGCCCACCTCCCGGATTCCCAGGGCGAGGAGGAATCTGGGCAGGGTGCTGGCCTTGCTGCGCTCGATGGCCGCGAGCAGGTTCTCGACGGACTTCTCGCCCATGCGCTCCAGGGCCAACAGCTCATCGCTCTTTTCGGGAAGGGCGTAGATCCCTGCGGGGTCTTCGAGCAGCCCCTTGTCCACCAACTGCTCGATCAGCTCCTCGCCCAGCCCCTCGATGTCCATGGCCCGCCGCGAGGCGAAGTGCCAGATCGCCTCCTTGCGCTGGGCCGGGCAGTAGAGTCCGCCAGTGCAGCGGGCGACCGCCTCCCCCTCCGGCTTCACGACCCGCGAGCCACATACGGGACAGGTCTGCGGCAGAACCACCGGCTCGGCGCCCGGGGGGCGTTTCTCCGGCAGCACCCGTACCACCTCCGGGATGACGTCACCGGCCCGGCGGACGAATACGGTGTCCCCGACCCGCACATCCTTGCGCCGGACCTCGTCCATGTTGTGCAGGGTGGCGTTGGAAACCGTCGCCCCACCCACGAAGACGGGCCTCAGGCGGGCCATGGGGGTAACCGCCCCGGTTCGCCCGACGTTGAACTCCACCGCCTCCACCCTGGTGATCTCCTCCTGGGCGGGAAACTTGTAGGCGATCGCCCAGCGCGGATGATGGGAGACGGAACCCAGGGTCTCCTGATCCGCCAGGGAATCGACCTTGAAGACGACGCCGTCGATGTCGTAATCCAGGGCGTCGCGGCGGGCCAGGACCTCCTCGTGAAAGGCGATACAGGCATCGACGCCGTCCAGGACCCGCAGCTCCGGCGAGGCACGCAGCCCCCAGCTTCTCAACAGGGCCATACTCTCGCCCTGGGTCGCCGCCAGGGTGCCGCCCTCCACTGCCCCGAAACCGTAGCAAAGCATGTCCAGGGGCCGCTGCGCCGTAATTGCGGGATCGAGCTGACGCAGGCTGCCGGCCGCCGCGTTGCGGGGGTTTGCAAAGGTCTTGCTCCCCTCCTCCCGGGCCCTGGCATTGATCGCCTCGAAGCCCGCCTTGGGCAGGAACACTTCGCCGCGTACCTCCATCGTCTCGGGCCAGCCTTCTCCCTGGAGACGCAGGGGCACGGAGCGGATGGTGCGCACCTGGGAGGTAACGTCCTCGCCCCGATGCCCGTCGCCGCGGGTGGCTGCGCGGCGCAGGAGTCCCGTTTCATAGGTCAGGCTGACGGCGAGGCCATCCAGCTTGGGCTCAGCTACGTAGCAGACTCGATCGCGTCCGAGTTCCTCGCGGACCCGGCGGTCGAAGGCCCGCATCTTGGACTCGTCGAAGGCGTTCTCCAGGGACAGCATGGGCACCTGGTGCGCTGCCTCCGCAAAGCCTTCGAGGGGCTGTGCCCCCACGCGCTGGGTCGGGGACTCGGGGGTTACCAGCTCCGGGAACCTGGCCTCCAGGTCCTGGAGCTCGCGCATCAGGCGGTCGTACTCGGCGTCCGGGACCTCCGGATCATCGAGGACGTAATAGCGGTAGTTGTGGTGATCGATCTGCCGCCGCAGCTCCTCTGCGCGGGAGCGGGCGCTGGCGGCCGCCGCGGCGCTCATTCCTGACCGGGATTGCCGAAACGTCTGGTCACCAGATCCAAGACCCGCTCGCGCAGGCGCTCCTCGATCTGGGGTGTGAGCAGGGCCCTGGTCTCGTCGCGGACCTCCGCCTTCAGAGCATCGGCCAAGCAGTGCGTGGTCTCCAGCATCACCTCCAACCGCAGGAGGTCATCGGCAGCACCCTCTGCCCGGGAGAAGAGGGTCAGTCCCGGCGACTCGAACTCTGCCATCCCTCCGAAGGGGAAGGTGCCCGGCTTGACCATGTTCGCCACGGTGAACAACGCATTCTTGGAAGCCCCGGGCTCGTCGGAAAAGCGGTAAAAGACATCCATCTCCCCCGGCTCGATCCCACAGCGACTGGCGGCATGCACGATCGCCTCTCCGCCCAGGGTGCCTTCCTTCGGGGTAACGTGAAAGCACAGGAGCAAGAGGCCCCGGGTGCCCTTCGGTACATTCTCCGGCGCAGGCAATACCGACTCCTGAAAATGAAGCTCGATCTGCTCCGGCTCCCCGGAAGGGTCGCTCGGCCCCCTGGCCTCCGTGCCGACCGCTACCCCGCCGCTTGCATCCCCCTGGTCGCTTCCCCAGGGGCCGAGCTTGGGCTCGCGCTTGTCCTCCCCCAGATCCTCAGCCTCGAAGTCCTCATCCTCGAAATCCTCATCCCGGTCGGAACGGTTGCGGCGCCGCTCCCAGAGATAGAGTCCCGCCAGCAGCAGACCACCGGCGACGATCAATATGAGACGAAGGGTATCGGCGTCCATTCAGCAGCTCTTCGGGAAAGGGGGTGGGCAAATGTCGAAAGTATAACCCCAGAAGCCATTTCGAGCGCGTCACGCATCGAGACGAGACCCGATGATGTGGGATCGGAAAGCGATCGCACCGTCGGCATCGGCACCCACGGATCAGGACACGGCCGCCAGCCGGGTCGCCTCGTCGACATCCACGGAGACCAGGCGCGAGACCCCGGGCTCCTGCATGGTGACGCCCTGTAGATGGTCCGCGATCTCCATGGTGACCTTGTTGTGGGTGATGAAGATGAACTGCACCTGGTCGGACATGGAGCGTACCAGCTCGCAGAAGCGTCCGACGTTGGCGTCGTCCAGGGGTGCGTCCACCTCGTCGAGCATGCAGAAGGGCGCCGGGTTGAGCTGAAAGATGGCGAACACCATGGCCACGGCGGTCAGCGCCTTCTCGCCGCCGGAGAGCAGGTGGATGCTGGCATTGCGCTTGCCCGGTGGACGCGCCATGACGGTAACGCCGGTCTCCAGCAGGTCCTCGCCCGTCAGGTCCAGATAGGCGTGTCCCCCGCCGAACAGGCGCGGGAAGAGCTGCTGGAATCCCTGATTCACGCGATCGTAGGTCTCCTTGAAGCGGGTGCGGGTCTCCCGGTCGATACGCCGGATCGCCTGCTCCAGGGTCTCCAGGGAGCGGGAGATGTCGGCATGCTGCTCGTCCAGATAGCGCTTGCGCTCGGACTGCTCCCGCAGCTCGTCGATGGACGCCAGGTTGATGTTTCCCAGACGGACGACCCGCGCCGTGACCGCCTCCAGCTGCTGCTGCCAGGCGTCCTCCGCGGCATCCGGCGCCAGGGCGGCGAGCAGCTCGGGCACGCGCAGATCCGCCTCGGCGAGCTGCTCCTCCAGGGTCCGCCGGCGCACCAACAACTCCTGACGGGCCAGGCGCAGGGCATCGAGCTCACGCCGCCGCTCGACCGTTTCCTGCTCGACCTGATGGCGCTCCTGCTCCAGCGCCCGCACCCGGGTGTCCAGCTCCTCCATGCGATTTCGCGAGTCGGCCAGTTGCTGCTCGACCTCCAGGCGCAGGGCGAGCTGCTGCTCGAGCATTCCTTTCTGCTCATCCAAGGGCTCCAAGGACGCCTCCAGCCCTGAGCACAGCTCATCCAGACGCTCGATGAGCTGAGCGCTTTGCTCCCGCGCCCGCTCCAGACTGCGCAACCGGGCCTCCCGAGCCGCACGCTGCGACTCGATGCGGACCTGCAGCCGATGGACCCGCTCGCGCCGCTCCCGCTCTTGGTCGCGTGCTTCGGCCACCTGGCGGCGCAGGACTTCCCGGCGCTCGGCCAGGACGCCACGCCGGTCCGCCAGGGAGTCGACCTCCTCGAGGGCCGCATGCAGGCGCTCCCGGGCCTCTTCGCTTTCGCCCAGGGACTCCTCCAGGCGCTCTGCCAGCTCTTCGCGCTCGCTCTGAAGGGTAGCGCGGCGCTCGCTCTGGTGCTCAAGGCGGGTGCGGCGCCCTGCGAGGTCCGCCCTGAGGTTGGCGATGGACTTCTCCAGTCCGGTGACCTCTCCCCGCAGCCCGTCGCGATCCTCCTCGACCCGGCGGCGGCGTGCGTGCAGGCGCTCCTGCTCCTCCTCCAGGGCTCGTGCCCGCGCCTCCTGGACCTCGAGCCGCCCCTCCAGCTCCTCGAGCTCTTTGGCCCGGGACACCACGCCGCCGAGGGCGCCGTCCACTTCGGGGGTGCGCAGCCAGTTGGGCCCCACCAGCACCCCGTCCCTGGTGACCAGGACTCCGCCGGCATCCAGGGTGTCGCGAGCGGACAGGGCCTCCTGCAGGTCCGCGGCCACCCGTACCGACCCCAGGAGCCCGTGCAGTGACCAAGGGCAGCGCACCTGCTCAAGGAGCGTGCCCGACGACGGATGGATCGCGTCCGCATTGATGTCGATCAGGGCCAGGGAATCGATCCCCGCCGCGCCCGCCGCGCTCCCGACCCGGTCGAGGGAGTCCGTGCAGACGGAGCACAGGTGTCCCGAGAGCACCGCCTCCACCGCCCGCTCCCAGCCGGACTCGACCTCCAGCTCGTCCACCAGCCGTGGTGCGCCCGCCAGCCCCTGATCGCTGAGCCAAGCGTCGACCGCCTCGTCCCGATTCGCCAGCGCCGCCTCCTGGAGCGCCGTCAGCGAGGCTTGACGGCCACGTGCCGACTGCAGCTCCGTTCGGGCCGTGTCGAGCTGGCGGACGGCATCCTGCAGTGCCTGCTCCTGCTCGCGCAGTGCCGCACCCAAACGCTCGTCCTGCTCCCGGAGGACATCGACCTGAGCAACGAGCTCCTCCTGCTGCTCCAGGAGGGACTGGATCTGGTCCTCCAGCTCTCCCGTGTCCAGCCTGCCGAGCTCCTCCTCGATGCGGCCCTGCCTGGAGCGATCCTGCCCCATGCGCTGTTCCAGGTGATTGATGTGGGCGCGCTCCGCCTGCGCCAGCTCCGCCGGAGCCGAGGCGCGACGGTTGAAGTCGTCCCATTGCGTCTCCCACTCCCTCAGCTCGGAATCCGCGGCACTCACCCTGGCCAATGCGTCCGCCAGCTCCTGACCGGCCGCCTCCTGCTCGGGCTCGTCGACCGCCAGGGCCTCGTCGATCTCGGCCAGCCCCTGCTCGTCACGCGCCAGCAGGTCCGCGACCTCCGCGCGCTGGCGATCGAGACGGCCGATCTCTGTTTCCTGGCTCCTGCGGCTCTCCTTGGCGAACCGGATGGCCTGCTCGATGCGCGCGATCTCGGCACCGGCGGCGTAGTAGCGACCCTGCACCTCGTTGAAGCTGTCAGACGCCTCCAGGTACAGGTCGCGCGTCTTCTCGACATCCGCCTCCAGACCCCGCTGATGCGCGATCCGGCCCTCCAATGCCGTCTCCCGGGTCCGCACGGCCTCGTCCTGATCACCGATCTCCCGATCCAGGTCTCGCCAGCGCAGGGCCTTGAGCTCGGCCTCCAGCCGGCGCTCGTCCTGCTTCAGGCGCTTGTATTTCTCCGCGGTGGCTGCCTGGCGCACCAGGTGCAGGAGCTGCTTGTCCACCTCGTCCCGCAGGTCGTCCAGACGGTCCAGATTGTCACGGGTGTGGCGCATCCGGTTCTCGGTCTCGCGACGCCGCTCCTTGTACTTGGAGATGCCAGCCGCCTCCTCCAGGAACAGCCGCAGCTCCTCCGGCCTCGCCTCGATGAGCCGCGAGATGGTGCCCTGCTCGATGATGGCGTAGCTGCGCGGTCCCAGCCCCGTGCCCAGGAAGAGGTCCTGGATGTCCCGACGCCGGCAGCGCGAGCCGTTGAGAAAGTAGAGCGACTGCCCGTCGCGGGAGACCTGGCGCTTGACGGAGATCTGGCTGAACTTGGCGTACTCGCCTCCGGCACCGCCGTCGGCGTTGTCGAACACTAGCTCGATCGAGGCCACCCCCACGGGCTTGCGGCCCGTGGAGCCGTTGAAGATGACGTCCGACATGGACTCGCCGCGCAGCATCTTGGCCGAGATCTCCCCCATCACCCAGCGCACGGCGTCGATGACGTTGGACTTGCCGCAGCCGTTGGGGCCCACGACCCCGGACAGGTTGCTCGGGAAGAGTGCTGTCGTGGGATCGACGAAGGACTTGAAGCCGGCGAGCTTGATCTTCTCCAGTCGCATCGCGGAAGGATGGGGATGGGGCGGCGGCTGTGTCGATTCTAGGGGAACAGGGTCAGCACGCCCGTATAACCGTAGAGCCGGTCCTGGGAGATCTCACCGTTCGCGTAGAAGCCCACAAGAGGGAAATCACCCAGGACAGAAGCGATGAGCCCGAGCTCTTCGGAATTCTCGCCGAACAGGTTCCGACCCCGGCCCAGGCAGGAGATGTAGATGCCACCGCGAGGACGCTGCGGCAGTGCCTTTTGCACCGTCGAGAGCATGAGCAGGAGATCTTCCCGCGCCGTGTTGGCGTCACGGCGGCAAAACATCACACGCCCCCCCTGCTCCACCATGTCGCCGATGGCTACCAGGCCGTTCTCCGGGTCGATGCCCACCAGGTTGCGGACCAGGTAGTCACCGGTATCGGACCCGATGATGGGGAGTCCCGCGAAGATGTAGCCGCCGATGCGCGTCAGGTCCCGGGACAGGATCTCCCCGATGTCCTCCTTGAGCACCTCCAGGGCCGGACGCCCGTCCAGCTGGATCATGATGTTGCGCTGGGCCTCGGTGACGATCCGTTGCGGGCCGATGGGACTACAGCCCTGGCTCAGGCGGGTGACCACCGGCACCTCCTCGGAGAAGAGCACCCCGGCGAGTCCCCCCTGAGTAACGCCGTCCGCGTACGAGTAGACTCCACCTCGGGAGCTCGCCAGGCCGCCAACCAGAAAGCCTGCGGAGGTGTGTGCGGCGAGCTGCTTGACCAGGGCCTCGGTCAGGGGATTTGAGGGATCGCCGTGGACCAGGCCGAGAAAAGGCCGGTGGTTGTCGATCCAGGCACCGTTGCGCAGGTTGAAGTCGTCCAGGTCTTTGACCATGGATGGGAAGACCCGGAAGGAGTCCTCGGGAAGCTCCGCGACCATGGCGGCCACCGCCGGCTGATCGTAATACTCGATGCCGGTGGCGCAAATGCCCATGCCAACCGTGCCGACCCAGTGCTCGACGCCGGTGGACGCACTGAACAGGTCGAGGATCTCGCCCATGTCGCCCGCCAGGGCGTCCGTGACGTAGAGAAAGCCGAGATTGCCCTCCCCGGAAACGGGCTCGAGGGCGGCAAGACAAAGCTCCGCCGCTTCGCGCCACCCGCCGCCGGATGCATGTCCGAATGAGAAGCCCGTCATCTGTGTGCCCACTGGTCTGAGGCGATTTCTCTCAAAGCTACAGGATTCTTCGCTGCGATGTCACTACCCATTCAAGGACAGCTTTTCCCTTTCAACCCGCCGGACCGCCACGACCTCGCTCAAACTTCCGCCAAATCGCCCTTCTCCTGCAGCCAGCTACGCCTGTCCGCCGCCCGCTTCTTGGCGAGCAGCATGTCCATCAGCCGGCTGCTCTCGTCCCCCTCCCCCACCGTGAGCTGGACCAGGCGGCGGGTATCCGGGTGGATGGTCGTCTCCCGAAGCTGCGCGGGATTCATCTCCCCGAGGCCCTTGAAGCGCTGCACGCTGACCTTGCCCTTCAGCTTCTCCGCCGCGATTCGGTCCAGCACTCCCTGGCGCTCGCTGTCATCCAAAGCGTAGAAGACCTGCTTGCCCACGTCGATGCGGTACAGGGGCGGCATGGCCACGTACACGTGCCCTTCCTGCACCAAGCGCGGAAAGTGCCTGAGAAAGAGGGCGCACAGGAGGGTCGCGATATGGGCGCCGTCCGAGTCCGCATCCGCCAGGACGCAGACCTTCCCGAAGCGCAGCCGCGAGAGGTCGTCGCTGCCGGGGTCCACACCGACGGCGACGGCGATGTCGTGCACCTCATGAGAGCCGAGAACCTCCGCGGGGTCCACCTCCCAGGTGTTCAGGATCTTGCCGCGCAGAGGCATGATGGCCTGGAACTCCCGGTCCCGGGCCTGCTTGGCCGAGCCCCCGGCGGAGTCGCCCTCCACCAGGAAGAGCTCGCTACGCTCCGGATCCGTGGAGGTGCAGTCCGCGAGCTTGCCGGGCAGGGCCGGCCCCTGGGTCACCTTCTTGCGGACCACCCTGCGCCCGGCCCTCAGCCTGGCCTGGGCGGCGCCGATGGCGATCTCGGCGATGCGCTCGGCCTCTGCCACGTGCCGGTTGAGCCAAAGGCTGAAGGCATCCTTGACCACCCCGGATACGAAGGCGGCACACTCGCGCGAGGACAGCCGCTCCTTGGTCTGACCGGAGAACTGGGGGTCCAGGAGCTTGACCGAGAGGATGTAGCTGCAACGCCCCCAGACGTCCTCCGGCGCCAGCTTGACCCCCCGCGGCAGCAGGTTGCGCAGCTCGCTGAGCTCGCGCAGCGCCTCCGTCAGTCCCGTGCGCAAGCCGTTCACATGGGTGCCCCCCTGCACGGTGGGGATCAGGTTCACGTAGCTCTCGGTGACCGGATCGCCCCCTTCGGGGAGCCACACCAGGGCCCAGGTCGCGACCTCGTTGGTGCCCTCCATGTTGCCGACGAAGGGATCGGTGGGCACCGTCTCCAGCCCTTCGAGGGACTGGCTCAGATAGTCCTTCAGGCCGTCCTGGTAACACCAGCTCTGCTCCTCACCGCTCGCCTCGTCACGGAAGACGACCTCCAGCCCGGGGCAGAGCACGGCCTTCGCCCGCAACAGGTGCTTGAGCTGACGTACCGAGAACTTGGGGCTGTCGAAATAGCGCTCGTCCGGCCAGAAGCGCAGGGTGGTTCCGGTATTGCCGCGCCCGACGCTGCCGATCTCCTCCAGATCCGAGACCTTGTCGCCATTGGCAAAGGCCATGTTGTGCTCCTTGCCGTCGCGCTTGATCCAGACCTCCAAGTGCTTGGAGAGGGCGTTCACCACCGATACGCCGACACCGTGCAGGCCGCCGGAGAATCGGTAGCTGTCGGTGGAAAACTTGCCCCCGGCGTGCAGCTTCGTGAGGATTACCTCCACGCCGGGAAGCCCCTGCATCGGGTGCAGATCGACAGGCATGCCGCGACCGTCGTCCTTGACTTGAAGAGAGCCGTCGCCGAAGAGCGCCACCTCGATCTTGTTGGCGAAGCCGGCGATGGCCTCGTCCACGCTGTTGTCGATGACCTCCTGGGCCAGGTGGTTGGGCCGGCTGGTGTCCGTGTACATGCCCGGGCGCTTGCGCACCGGGTCGAGCCCGCTCAAGACCTCGATGGCAGAGGCGTCGTATTTACCGCTCATGGCCGGGTGTAGATGTCCTTCGGATGCTTCCGTTTAGGGGTCGGCGGTCACCGGGCGAATCCCCGCAAAATTGACCGCCAAAACCGCGTAAGTTACCGTAGCCGCCGCCCTGGTTTCAAACAGCGCACCGGTCCGAGAGCATCTCCGGATTCGCTGCAGCCTCCCCCTCTCTACATCATGAGCTCGGGGGCACCACCAGGGGCACCACAGCGAAATTTCGGCGACGAGCCCATGACCCCCGAAGCAGACACCCAGCCACAAAGCTTTGAAGAGTCCCTCACCGAGCTGGAATCCCTGGTCGACACACTGGAGAAGGGCGACCTGACCCTGGAGCAGTCCCTGTCCGCCTTCGAGCGCGGCATCGCGCTCACTCGCGACTGCCGCAAGGCCCTGGACGCGGCCGAGCAGAAGGTCCGCATCCTCACAGGGGAGTCCAGGGATGCCGAGCCCGAGCCCTTCCAGACCAACGACCTCCCCGACCGATGATCGAGCCCCAACTGCTATCCTTCCTGGACGATTGCCGCGCGAGAGTGGAGGCGGCCCTCGACGCCCGTCTCCCCTCAGCCGACATTCAGCCCCAGCTTCTGCACAGGGCCATGCGCTACGCGGTCCTCGGAGGGGGGAAGCGCATTCGCCCGGCCTTGACCTACGGGACCGGACTCGCCATCGGGCTCGAGCCCGAGCTCCTGAATGCCCCGGCCTGCGCACTGGAGCTGATCCACGCCTACTCGCTCGTACACGACGACCTGCCAGCGATGGACGACGACGATCTGCGCCGCGGACGGCCCACCTGCCACAAGGCGTTCGACGAAGCAACCGCCATCCTGGCCGGGGACGCCCTCCAGACCCTGGCGTTCCAGGTCCTGGCCGCGGATCAGACCGTCCCCGGCGGGCCCGAGGCCAGGGTCGCCATGCTGGAGATCCTGGCGCTGGCGAGCGGCTCGCGTGGAATGGCGGGCGGACAGGCCCTGGACCTGGCCGCCGCCACCTCCGACCAGGACCTCGACCTCGCCATGCTGGAGAACATCCATATCCACAAGACGGGCGCCCTGATCCGCGCCGTCGTGCGTATGGCCGTCCTGGCCTCGCCGGACCTGGATCCCGATGCTGCGAGCCACCTGGACCGCTATGCCAAGTGCCTCGGGCTGGCCTTTCAGATCCGCGACGACATCCTCGACGTGGAGGGAGAGACAGCCGTGATCGGCAAGACCCGCGGCAAGGACCAGGCCCAAGGCAAGGCGACCTATCCGGCACTGCTCGGCCTCGCAGAGTCCCGGGAAAAGGCGAGCGCCCTCGGCAAGGAATCACTGCGGAGCCTGGACGGCTTCGACGAGCGCGCGGCCCCCCTGCGTTGGATCGCCGAATACGTGGTCAACCGGAAGCGATGAGCAAGGGGGTGTAGTGTCCGGCTCTCTATCCGCCTTGGTTTTTGTTGTCCCAGCCCGTATAAGCACGGATAATTATTTGCTTGCCGTCGACGGTTGGTCGTCCCTCGGAAAGAAACCGGACAAGCTCCGCGTTTGATTCGTTCCGCCTGGACCCTAGCTTCCCGAACAGACTCTATCGAGACCGCATAGAGGCCGCCGTTCTTCTGCCTCCGAGGAATCAGACATGCAACCAGCCTTGAAGACGACCCCTGCCGACACGGACATCGCCGATGTGCAGAGCAGTGCCGACAGCCGTCGCATCGCCATCGACAAGGTCGGCATCAAGGAAATTCGCCATCCGGTGCGTGTGCGGGACCGCAGTGACGGTGAGCAGCACACGATCGCCAGCTTCAACATGTACGTGCACCTGCCTCATAACTTCAAGGGGACGCACATGTCCCGCTTCGTGCAGATCCTCAACGGCCACGAACGGGAGATAAGTATCACCTCCTTCAAGGAGATGCTCCGGGAGATGGCCGAATGCCTGGAGTCCGAGGCCGGCCACATCGAGATGAGCTTTCCCTACTTCATCAACAAGCAGGCCCCGGTCACGGGAGCTCAGAGCCTGCTGGACTACGATGTGACCCTGATCGGCGAGATCCGCAACGGCAAACCCGAGATGCACATCAAGGTGGTCGTTCCCGTGACCAGCCTCTGTCCCTGCTCCAAGGAAATCTCCGACTACGGTGCCCACAACCAGCGCTCGCATGTCACGGTACAGATTCGCAGCAAGGGATTCGTCTGGATCGAAGAGTTGATCGAGCTGGTGGAGAAGGAGGCATCCTGCGAGCTCTATGGCCTCCTCAAGCGTCCCGACGAAAAACGGGTCACCGAGCACGCCTACGACAACCCCAAGTTCGTAGAGGACATGGTGCGGGACGTCGCCGGAAAGCTGAACGACGATGACCGGGTAGGCTCCTACCGCGTCGAGTCGGAGAATTTCGAGTCCATCCACAACCACTCCGCCTATGCCATGATCGAGCGCGACAAGGACGAAGAGGCGCGGACGCGGTGACCTCTCTCTGAGCCGATCCCGGCTCCCGCACCGAGCGGCCGCAGCCCCGCCCGCGGCCAGGTATCTCCTCGCCACGGGCAGATCTGCGATCTACCACGCGATCCCTGTCACATTCCCAACGCAGCCTCTTTGATCCAGATCAAGCAAACCCGAAAAAAGAAGGCGCTTATGTATTTACACACGCAAAACCCCTGATCCGGGAACTTCAGAAGTAGTGTAGAATCTATTAATAAGGGTGCGGAATAGAATGGGTTTTCGAAAAAGTGTTTACCAAAGCGCGGTTCTTCGGTTTGCTGGCAGTCCTGATCCTGGGCTACCTGATCTTCCGACCGGGGGAGGAACCTTCCAACTCCGGCGACCGGGGGGATCGCCCGGAATCCGCCACCGGCAGGCAATCACAGCCCCGCGAGCCTTCCTTTCTGGCACCGCGTCCCGATTACGGCATCGCCGGGTCGACCCGCCGAGCGAACACGCCCCCGCCCTATGGAAGAGATACCCTACCCCGCGGTCCTTATTCTGATGCCTACTCCGATCGGGCCGGGACCTATGCCCCGTATACTCCGGAAGAACGGTTCGCGACGCAGGGATACCGCTTCCGCCCCTTGACCGAGCGGGAACAGCAGCGGCAGCGGGCACAGTCGTCCTATCCGGGTGAATACGCTGACCGGTACCGAGCGCCTTACAACGAAGCCGCTCCCTACTACCCATCGGATGAGGTATGGGAGGGCTCTTCCGCGCTGGCCCCCTATTCCGAGCCACGCCCCTATGCCGGGTCGCAAAGGGACGCCTATAACTTTCGTCCGCTGGAGCAATCCCCCGCGGCCCAGGGCCGTTGGCAGGGGCCCTACCCGGAGCCCGGCCAACGCTTCGACCCCTATTCCACGGATCCCTGGATGTCACCACCCCCTCCCCAGTGGGGCTCGACGCCTCCGGCTCAGCGCATGTATCCCAGCTTTTACCGGGACTCCGGTTATCGGCTGACCGCTCGATAGCGGCCTCTTCTGCATTCCTTCTGCGGAGACACCAGCTTCGCGGGTTCGAGCAATACCGGAGAGGACGTGAGGACCGCGCTCAGGGTGCTCACAGCATCGCTCCGTGAGCGCGCATCCAGCTCCAATCATCGCCTGACCCTGGCGCTCACCGGCAGCCCGAGCTGGACCCTGTCGACAGCGACGGCGGTGATCTCGATGCAGGCCGGAAGTCAGGTCGCCTGGCTGACCGAGCGACAGTCTCCGGCTCCGGGCATGCGCCTGCCCCTTTCCCGCGGCGACAAGCTGCTGGGCAGCGAGCTGGACATCCTCGTCTACGATGCCTACAGCGGTTTCGACCCGGACAGCTTCGCTGCCGCCCTGGGGGCCATACGCGGCGGCGGCCTGCTCCTGCTGCTCACCCCCCACTTGGAAAGCTGGCCCCAGCTCCCGGACCCCCAGGCCGTCCGGGTCGCGGTGCACCCCTTCACCGCAAGCCAGGTAACGGGGCGGTTCCTGAGGAGACTCGCCCATGCCCTGTCCCGAGCCGAGGGTGTCTGTCTCCTGTCCGAGACCGATCCGGCTCCGCAGCTGCCGACATTCGAGCCCCCCTCCTCCCCTCCGATTGCCGAGCCGGAAGGCGACTGCCGTACCCGGGACCAGGCGCAGGCCGTTGCTGCGATACTCGAGACCGCCCGCGGGCGCGCCAGGCGCCCGCTCGTGCTCACCTCGGACCGGGGCCGGGGCAAATCCTCCGCGCTGGGCATCGCGGCGGCCAGTCTGCTCGCGGGTGGACAGGGGACCGTCCTGGTCACGGCACCGCGCCGCTCTGCGGTGGATCCCCTCTTCGGTCAGGCAGCGCGACTCCTGCCCCTGGCTCAGGTCCATCCGAATCGCATCTGTCATCGGGATGCCCGGCTGCAGTACCTGCCCCCGGACGAGCTTTGTCACGACCCCCGAAACGCCGACCTGCTCCTGGTGGACGAGGCCGCCGGTATCCCGGCGCCCCTGCTCGAGCGGTTGCTGCGCACACATCCCCGCGTCGTCTTCGCTACCACCGTACAAGGCTACGAGGGCACGGGCCGTGGCTTCGAGGTCCGTTTTCGGCACACCCTCGACCGGTTGACCCCTCTTTGGCAGGAGATGCGGATGGAGACACCCATCCGCTGGGCACCGGGCGACCCCCTCGAGCGACTCGCAGCCAAGGCCCTCATGCTGAGCGCCTCGCCCGCTGAAGAAAGCCAGGTCTCCGGCGCACATCCGCACACCTGCCGCTTCCAGCGCCTCGATCGTGACGCCCTAACTAACGACGAGGTCACCCTGTCACAGCTTTTTGGTCTTCTGGTGCTCGCGCACTACCAGACCCGTCCCATGGACCTGCGCCACCTCCTGGACGGACCCAATGTCCGGGTCTACGCGCTCCTTCACGAGGGCCAGGTCGCCGCCACGGCTCTGGTCGCAGTCGAGGGGGGATTCGGTCCCGATCTGATCCGGGAGATCTTCGAAGGCCGCCGCCGCCCTCGCGGTCATCTGCTCCCGCAGACCCTCTCCGCCCACGCAGGGATCCGGGAGGCACCGGCCCTCGGCTATGCCCGGGTGATCAGAATCGCCGTGCACCCGGCGGTGCAGGGACGTGGCCTGGGGCGATTCTTGCTAAAAGGGATCCTCGGAGACGCGCGCGCTCAGGGCCTGGATCTCGCTGGCTCCAGCTTCGGTGCCACCTCGGATCTTCTCGGTTTCTGGGAGCACTGCGGTCTCCCGGCAGTGCATATCGGCACCAGCCGCAACGCCGCGAGCGGCGCAAACGCAGCGGTCGTTCTGCACCCCTTGTCGGCTGCGGGGGCCTCGCTGCAAGCACTGGCCCTGGAGCGGCTCGGCAAGCGTTTACCCTCACTGCTGGCCGAGCCCCTACGAGACCTGGAATCGGAAATCGCCGCCTGCCTGCTTCGAAACGTCCCGCAAATCCCTTGGTCGCCCGGCCCCGAGGAACGACAGGAGCTCGCGGCCTTCGCCTTCGCACAGCGGACTTACGAGGCCGTCCTGCCCCTTCTCGTCGAGTTCGTCCGCGCCCGCATCGGGGCAACCGTTTACACCGGCCAGCTCGACGAATCGGAGCGCGACTTGCTGATCTGTAAGCTGCTCCAGCACCGCGGATGGACGGACACGGCCCGCCTTCTGGACTTGACCGGTCGCGCTCAGGTCCTCAGACTGCTACGAGCGGCGGTTGGGAAGCTCATTGCGGGCTCTGGGCGAGAATCCGGACAAGCACCTGACTGACCGACGCACTTTCCCAAGGTCCGGAATGCAAAGCTGGGGCCTTATGCGAAGAGCTGGAGCTTACGGTGGATAGACGTGGCAACCGATCCAAAATCCCACAAGCAATCCACCGCGGCCAAGCTGCAGCGAATCCTTTTCATCGTCTGCGCCATCGCCGTCCTTGCACCGATAGCCCATGCTTTCGCCGGCTCGTCTACCGAAACGAACGGCAAGACCGCACACATCTCTGCCGCGACCCCACAGCCGAAGCGGTTCATCGTCCGTGGAGCCTCGCTGGTAGAACAAAGGACCGAAAAGCCCGTCTTTCTCCGTGGCATCGGCTACTCACCCTACCTCCCGGGCGAGACACCCCTCTACGGTGCGGCCCCGCGCGATGGTGGCCGTTACCCTGAGCACTTCGCACGGATCCGCGATCTCGGTGTCAACTATCTGCACGTCTTTCCGCTCCTGATGCCGCCGGGCTTCTTCACGGAGCTGGACAAGACCGACCTTGTCTACGGCCAGGACATCTGGGTGAACGGCTATGCGGAGGACTTCCTCGACGAGGCATTTCTGCAGCGCTCCCTTGCCCAGATCAAGGCCGTCATCGACCACACCTATGCCGTGGGCCGACCCGACCGCCTCGTCCTCTTCTCAGTCGGCGACGAGCTCCAGGCGGAATCGGTGGCCCGCACCAACGCCCGCCACCCGCAGGTGCACGACTACCGTGGCAAGCACCTGACGGCGACAGGCCGAACGCCGACCGAGATCGCCCTGGCCCGCCTGATCGACGGCGCGATCGACTACGAGCTGAAACGCTACGGGCAGCGCCACCTCTATTGCCACACCAGCTGGACCCACATCGGGCCCGTCGCCGATCGCCCGGATCTGGAGGTGGCGAAGGACAACGTGCTGGTTCCGGACATGGGGGATCTCATCTGCCTCAACGTCTACACCTACGCCCGTGGCGTGATGAGCTCGCCCCCCGGATCGGTCACCGGAGCCAGCTACCAAGGGTATCTGGAAGACCTCGCGGAGATGACGGCAAAGCCGGTCCTCATCACCCAGATCGGCCTCTCGACCTCACCCATCGCCCCCAAGCCCTGGGTACCCGGCTTCGGCGGACACGAGATCGAACAGGTTCCTGCCGTCTTCCAGTCCGTTTGGCGGGACGTGCAGACCGCCCGCGGAAAGGAGAAGCTGTGCGGGCTCGTGTTCTTCGAGCTGCACGACGAGTGGTGGAAGAGCGGCGAATACCCTGGAGACTTCAATGGCCACGAGCCCAACGATCCGGAAGAATGGTTCGGCCTCTACGAGGTCGGTCCGGACAGCCACCTGATCCCGAAGGGCAAGATCCCGGAGACCGTGCGCGCCTTGTTTGCGAGCCCTGACGAGGGCACCGCAAGACCTGGACAGGGCGGTTGACCGCTCCTTCAGACCCGTTCCTCCAATTCGCCAACCAACCTCCGCGTCATGTGCAAGCGCACCTGCGCGTCCTCGGTCAGCAGATGGAACAGGTGGTGGGGACCTGTCGCCGAGCTGATCCGTTGCTCCAGGTCGTCCCGCACCTCGGAATAGAGCGGCAACAGCCGCAGGTCGAAGGACCCGAGTGCTTTGGTCAATGGATCCTTGCGGTGACGCGCCAGGATCGTTTCGATCCCGTCCCGGTAGAGGTCGCCGAGGCAGAGGTGGACGGCGGAGAAGAGGGTCACCCAGCCGTTGAGCCAGAACATCAGATCCGTATCGAAGCCCTCCCCCGCCGGCGCCTTCCCCTGCAGTACCTGCTGCAGCAGGTCCCGCTCCTTCACCGTCTCCCCCTCGTCCAGCAGGCTCGCCCGACCATAGCCGTCGACGGTCGAGCTGGTGAGCAGGATGGGGCGGTCCGGGTAACGTTCCAGAACAAAGCTCGCGTCCTTCACCAGCTGTCCGGTATGTCCCGCGTCCAGGGGGTGGCGCTTGAGCCTCGGCGAAGGCGCGGTGCCGAGAATGCGCACCCGGTGCCCGTGGCGGCCCAGCTCCTGCACCAACCGCCCGAATACGCCCTGCTTGAACAGGTCCATGGAGAAATTCAGCGCGTTCTGCTTGTGCACCAGGCAGGGCTGGATCTCGGGATAGCGCGAGGCGCACTCGAGGATATTGGCGATCTTGGCCACCGGGATGCGCTCCTTCAGCCCCCCGTCGCGCCCGACGATCACCTCCTGGTGGAGCTCGTCGAAGCTGATCTGCAGCAGCACCCGCGCCGCCGCCCAATCCTTCGAACGGCCCCGGATCGCCGAGGCCATCGCCCCAAGGGTCCGGTCGGTGACCTCGGGATCATCGGCGAAGTCCCCGTTGAGCAGAATGGCGAAGGTGCGGATCCGGTCCATGGTGGCGATGGCCCGGGTGAAGTGGTCGAGATGGCGAGTCAGATCGCCGCCCGTGAACAGCAGGCTCTCGGTATGGCCGTTCAAGGTTTGGTAGAGGGCGCCGGGGTCCGGCAGGTTGCGCATGGGCGGACGCCAGATGAACATGCAGTGACGGCAGGTCTGGGGGCAGCCCATGGCCGGAATCACGCCTAGCTTTTCGTAGCGGAGGGCGCTCGTCCCCGGGTCCGGCAGGACGTCGACCAGCGCCAGCCGCTCCCGATCTTCCGGGCCCAGCATGCCTCCGTACCGATCGCGCTCCTCCCGGGCGAGATCCCGATAGGCATCGGTGTAGGACTGGCGCAACAGCCCCAGTCCGTCCCAGACATCCAGCATCTTCCCGGACAGGCGCTCGGGGTCGTTTCTGTTCTCGGTGAGCAGATCCAGGAGCTGGCGGCGTTGGATCGTCGTGTCCGTGGCGGCGGCGCGCAGCTGCTCGATGTAGCCGCGCACGAAGACACCGGAGTCGGCGCTGTCGGCCAGCAGATCCATCAGGAATGCCTGCTTGGAGCGCTGAAAGGCCGCGAGGACCGAGCGTCGATAACCGAGATCGGAGACCTCCCGGCGCAGCCAGTGAAAAGCGTAGAGATAGGCGAGCGGAAACGCCAGGCGCTCTGCATCCGGGTGATCGACCAGGAGCCGTCTCATAGCACCGCCGGTCATGCGGTTCACCTCGGCCTTGAAGCGCCGGCGCATGGCGGACAGGTAGAGGGACTCCAGCGCCGACTGGTCTGGAACAAAGGACTCCTGTGCCGAACAGCCGGTTCGTGAGCTCATCGTTGGAAGCTACCCCTGCTCACGATCCAGAAAGCTCCTGACCAAGAACAGAGCCGCGATGGAGCGCGCCTCCGTGAAGTCGTCTCGCGCGAGCAAGGTATCCAGGTCATCCAACCGCCAGGGCACGACCTCGATCGGCTCCGGCTCGTCCCCTTCTGCCACTTCCGGGAAAAGGCTCCTCGCCAGCACGATATGCGTCTGGTGCTGGATGTAGCCAGGCGCGAGGGACACCCTGTGGAGCAACCGCAAATCCCGAGCGCCCCGGCCGATCTCCTCGCGAATCTCGCGCCCGGCCGCTTCCAGCGGGTCCTCTCCCGGCTCGACGATGCCCTTGGGGAACCCCATCTCGTAGCGATCCGTACCGGCACCATACTCGCGGACCAGGAGCAGCGTGTGCGCATCCTGCATAGGTACGATCAGGACCGATCCCCGCTCTCCGAGAATCCGCTCGAAGCAACGACGATTGCCGTTGGAAAACTCCAGATCGACCTGCTCCACCCGAAAGATACGGGTCTTGGCTACGAGCTTGCGCTCTAGTGTCTTTGGCTTTGCCGCCATGGGCCGGGCTCCGCTATGCTAGCTGGGATCGCATTCGTCAAAATCGAGCGAGATCGACTCATGATCGATTGGAACGCCATCGACAGTGTCTTCCTGGATATGGACGGCACATTGCTCGACCTGCATTTCGACAACCATTTCTGGCTCGAGCACGTCCCCCTACGCTACGCGGAGGCACGCGGCCTTTCCCACGAGCAGGCGAAGGCCGAGCTCCTGCCACTGTACCAAAGCCGCGAAGGCACATTGGAATGGTACTGCGTCGACCACTGGAGCCGTGCCCTGGGCCTGGACATCGCCCTTCTCAAGGAAGAAGTGGACCATTTGATCGCCGTGCACCCCCATGTGATCGACTTTCTGGAGAAGCTGGCCGCCCTGGGCAAGCGTCGGGTATTGGTGACCAATGCCCACCAGAAATCCATTGCCCTCAAGATGGGCAAGACCCCGCTTTGCAGACATTTCGAGCGCGTCCTCTGCTCCCATGATCTCGGTGTCCCCAAGGAATCCCGCGACTTCTGGCCCCGGGTGCACGTTCTCAAGCCTTTCGACCGCGACCGTACCCTCTTCGTGGACGACAACCAGGGCGTGCTGCAGACGGCAAAGGACTACGGCTTTCGCTGGTTGCTCGCGGTGCTCGAGCCGGACTCCAAGGCACCGCCTCGGACACCCGGCGAGTTTCCCGCCATCAGGCACTTCGCTGAGCTGCTCCCCGGAATGTAATCCGTCTCGATCCGATAGTTGAGAGCCGCCTCGAATGGTACCGGGTCATCCGAATCGAGGGAGCCGGTCGGAAGTGCCCGGGCTCAACCCCGGCAGGTATCGATTGCAGGCTTAAATCCTGAGCTGCCCGACCACGGCTGGAATCTGCGGGGTCAGCCGTGCGGACCGGTAGCCGAGCTGCCACCGCCATCGCCCTCGGGCCTGGTCTTGCGCCGCCGCCGGCGCTTTTTTACTCCCGCCCCCTCCGCATTCTTCCTCTCCGTTCGGCCCTTCTCCCCCTCAGCCGCTGGCTTCGGGTGTGATTTGTGCCGACCATGACGGCGACCGGGACTGCGGCGCCCGTCGTCTGGATGGCGCCGCCGAGGCGTGCGCACGAACTTCGCCGGATCGATCGCAACGAGCATGTACTCGGTCACCGGCTCGACCGGAATCTTGATGCCGATGAGCCCCTCGATATCCGGCAGGCAAAAGGCGTAGGTCTCGCACACGAAGCTGATGGCATCGCCGGTGGCGCCTGCGCGGGCGGTACGGCCGATGCGGTGGACATAATCCTCCGCGTCATCCGGAAGATCGAAGTTGATGACATGGGTGACATCGGGGATGTGCAGACCCCGGGCGGCCACGTCGGTGGCCACCAGGATCGGCAGCTCCCCTTCCTGGAACTGCTTGAGCAACCGCAGGCGCTTCTTCTGGGGAACGTCTCCCGAGAGCACCGCCGAGTGTAATCCGTAGCCCTCGAGGTAGCCCCAAATGGCCTCCGTGGCCCGTTTGGTGTTGGCAAAGACGATTACGCGGGCGTCCTCTATTCCCGCCAGCAGCCCGATGAGCAGGGGGATCTTCTCCTCGTTGGCCACCATGTAACAACGCTGCGTTACCCGGTCCACGGTCACTCGATCCGGTTGGATCTCCACCTCGAATGGCTGATTCATGTGCTCGTAGGCAAGCTCGGTAACCCGGTAGGACAGGGTCGCCGAGAACAGCATCCCCAGGCGCCGGGTGGGTGGCGGCATGCGGCGCAACAGGTATCGGATGTCACGAATGAAGCCGAGGTCGAACATCCGGTCCGCCTCGTCGATGACTACGACCTCGACCGCGCCCAGGTGGAAGACACCTTGCTTGAGATAATCGATGAGCCGGCCGGGGGTTCCGACCAGGATGTCGACACCTGCGCTGAGAAGATCGCGCTGCTCCTGGTAACCGGTACCGCCGTACACCAAGCCCAGCCGAAACCCCGTATGTCGGCTCAGGACCAGCGTATCCTTGTGGATCTGCACGGCGAGCTCCCGGGTCGGGGCGACGATCAGGACCCGCGGCTGATCCACCCGACGCCCCGGGTGCGACTCGTGGGTGAGAAGCCGCTGCAGAGCGGCGACCAGGAACGCAGCTGTCTTTCCCGTCCCGGTCTGTGCCTGGCCGGCTATGTCCCTCCCGGAGAGTGCGATGGGGAGGGTCTCTGCCTGAATGGGCGTGCAACGGACGAATCCGGCGTTTTGAAGTCCCTGGAGGATGCGGGGGTCGAGGTCGAAGGAGTCGAATCGGATATCTGTCAGGTGTGTCTGGGTCATGAAGGAGGGAGGGGAATCCGGTACTTTCTCCCATACATCGTCGGGAGGGGTTGCAAATTTCTCTATTCTTGGCTGAAATAGCATCTTATCGAAGGGCGGAGTCCAGCGCCAATTTCCCCACCCGCTTTTGCGCCCCAGTGCTGAAGGCCGCAGACGGCGAGCCTGCATTCTTCAAGAACCAACCAACCGGAGAACACCTCTAGTGAGCGAACGCATCGTCCATGTCACGGATGACTCTTTCGAGCAAGAAGTCCTGCAATCGTCCAATCCGGTGCTCGTGGATTACTGGGCCGATTGGTGCGGTCCCTGCAAGATGATCGCGCCCGTGCTGGACGAGATCGCCGACGAATACGAGGGCAAGATCCGCATCGCGAAGCTCAACATCGACGAAAATCCAAACACGCCGCCCCGCTATGGCATCCGTGGCATCCCGACGCTGATGCTGTTCAAGGACGGCGAGGTCGAGGCGACCAAGGTCGGTGCCGTTTCCAAGTCACAGCTCACGGCCTTCATCGACAGCAACCTTTGACCCCTGCGGCGCCAGATGCCCTGTCCGCCGCACTCGACCCGATAAGCCGATCCGCCGGGGTGCCCGCCCGGGCACCCCTCTCCGAAAAAGAAAAACCGCCCCGTCGTGCAGCGCTGCCCGACCCACACCCCGGGCGAGGCCGATGAAGGCAGCTCTTCACCAACGCAAAAAGCATCATGAATCTTACCGAATTGAAGAAAATGCCGGTGCCTGCCCTCGTGCAGCTGGCCCAATCCATGGATATCGAGGGCGTGGGAAGGTCCCGCAAGCAGGACCTCATCTTCGCGATTCTCAAGGCCCAGGCGAAGCGGGGGGAAGACATCTACGGTGACGGGGTTCTGGAGATCCTGCAGGATGGCTTCGGGTTCCTGCGCTCGGCTGACGCTTCCTATCTGGCCGGTCCCGACGACATCTATGTCTCACCGAGCCAGATCCGCCGCTTCAGCCTGCGTACCGGCGATACCATCTCAGGCAAGATCCGCCCACCCAAGGACGGCGAGCGTTACTTCGCGCTGCTCAAGGTCAACGACATCAACTTCGACCGCCCCGAGAACGCCAAGAACAAGATCCTGTTCGAGAACTTCACCCCCCTTTTCGCCAACCAACGTCTGCACCTGGAGATCGGCAACGGCAGCACCGAGGACATCACGGCCCGAACCATCGACTTGGTCGCCCCGATCGGCAAGGGCCAGCGCGGGCTCGTCGTCTCCCCGCCGAAGGCGGGCAAGACCATGATGCTGCAGAACATCGCCCAATCGATCGCCCACAACCACCCCGAAGTCTTCCTCATCGTCCTGCTCATCGACGAGCGCCCGGAGGAGGTGACCGAGATGGCGCGCTCGGTGCGCGGCGAGGTGATCTCCTCGACCTTCGACGAGCCGGCCACCCGCCACGTCCAGGTAGCCGAGATGGTCATCGAGAAGGCCAAGCGTCTGGTGGAGCACAAGAAGGACGTAGTCATACTCCTCGACTCCATCACCCGCCTGGCCCGAGCCTACAATACGGTCGTCCCCTCCTCCGGCAAGGTCCTCACCGGCGGCGTGGACGCAAACGCACTGCAGCGGCCCAAGCGCTTCTTCGGTGCCGCGAGAAACGTGGAAGAAGGCGGATCTCTGACCATCATAGCCACCGCCCTGGTGGAGACCGGGTCACGGATGGACGACGTCATCTACGAGGAGTTCAAGGGCACGGGCAACATGGAGATTCACCTCGATCGGCGCATCGCCGAGAAGCGCATCTTCCCCTCCATCAACATCAACCGCTCCGGTACCCGCCGCGAGGAGCTTCTGATGCGGCCCGATGACCTGCAGAAGATGTGGATCCTGCGCAAGATCCTCCATCCGATGGACGAGCTTGCCGCCATGGAGTTCATCCACGACAAGCTGAAAGCGACCAAGACCAATGGGGAGTTCTTCGATTCGATGCGGGGCTAGCCAATCCGCGGGATCAGACCATCCCAGGTAGCAAACGCCATCCCACCCGCTCGCCCTCCAACAACCAGCGCCCTGTGCCGCTTGGTAGCCTCGGCCCGGCCCACGAGGCTGGTCCCGCGGCAGAATCCTCGGGCCAGGAGAAGCGCATGCGTTCCGGAACTCCGAAATGGAGCTAGAGCGAGGAAAAGCCGGCATAGAGAGCGACGCGGGCTGCCCCGATTCTCCCGCCGCTGACAGACATCTCAGGACTCGCGAACGCGCGCCGCCGCTTCGGCTGCCTCCTCGTCCCCGATTACCGGCGTTACATCGATAGTCAACAGGTCTCCCCACTCAGCCAAATGCTCCGCGAGGGAAACAGGGTCCTCGGTCTCGCACAGCAACCAACCTCTGGAGGAACCGGGGGTATGCCAGCGGCCCAACGAGGTGAGACCATCAGGCATCGGCGCGCCACTCTCCAGAAAAGCGTCCAGCGCCGCAGCGTACTGTTCGGGGGCAATGCGCCAGGAAACCATGTATTTCATGATGTTGCGTCCGAGTAGACCCTCAGGTGGTGAAAGAGAAGAGCATCCCACTGTTTGACGGGGGGGGTGTTGCGAAGGAGAATTCTGCGGCGGAATTGTCCCACGGCACAACCTTGAAATCATTACGTCCCGAGGGAACAGGAAAGTATAGGGAGCATTTTCCCCTTACGAAAACGAAATCGGTACCCATTGCGCCGTCAACCAGATCGCGGCAATCAGAAAAGCGTAGGTACCGAAGATCCAGAGAACCGACACACCCAATGGCAATTCGCGCATCTTCCTGGCATGCTCCTCGTGGCCAGCGCCGTGGCCGGAGTCCTTGTGGGACATCTCCATCCCAGCCGGCGATCCTGCGTGCTGACCATGCATCTGATTATGCGTCCCCTGATCCGGCTCGTGCACCATGGCCATTTCGTGCATCGTAGCAGGCTCTGCTGAGCGGTGCCCGAGCCCAGGCGCAGGCACATCGGCACCCGGCAGGGTCATACAGCCGTGCTTGAGGTGGTCCTTGACCAGCCAACAGTTGATCGGAAAGGCAATGATTCCGCCAACCGCACTGGCGAGGCTCATTCGAAACCAGAACTCAGGCCGCGCAGGCGACATGGAGTCCGGCCACAACGCCTCCAAGATGACCATGACTGGAATCATCCCGAGCATGACCATATTCATGGATACCGTTTCGGCAAAGAAGGTCTTGCGTACCGCCTTGAGATAATCGCCGCTGTACATGCCGAGCATCATAAGGGCCTGGAAGATGAACAGGCCGGTAACGAAGCCTGCCAGATACTCGATGAGGATGTCCCAGCCGTTGGCCAGCGCTAAGGCCGGAACAATGGCTGACGCAATGATGATCCCTGTCGCATCACCGGCCAGGCAATGCACCTCGCTATTCACGCCCTGCTTCCAGGTGGATTCCGTAAAGCGGTCGTGTCCACCGGGAAAGGGGCGCCGGCAGGCCATCAGGTACATGAAGGCACCGAAGGGACCGGTGTAGATGGTCACCAGAATCCAGCCGGTTCGTTGAACCCAGCTCGTGACGCCGTTGGTGACAGAGTCCCAGAGTACGAAGACGACGCTTAGAAACGTTAGAATGAACCAGACCAGCATTGCGCCTTGCAGCATATTGGCTCTCCCTTTTCGTCGAACCGGTTGAGTGGGGCAGCTTAGTTTAGTTGAAGGGGTCTGTTCAAGGGGTCACCATTTAGCTGACCCGGGCCATCGTCATCGTCCCTCAACGCCTTTGAGCGGCAAACTGATTCCCGGCGTTCCGACTCGCTATACTGTCCTCTTCTGCAGGCTTCTTCGGCCGTGCCCGTCTGGAGATCAATGCCATTAAGTTAGGCGATTAGTCGAGTAGAGCGCAGGCGCGCGCAATCTTAGGTGGAGAGTTTCCGATCTGCACCCTTTCGGTTGCGCAGCGGGATCCTAGTTCCACCATAATCCACGTTTCCTGTGCCCTCTCTAAAATTCCGTACGTTGGGTTTTCCCCAGTACGGCTTCAAGAACAGGTCGTACAGATAAAGCCTGCGACTGACAGCCTCCCCCTTAAGCCCTATCCGACATACAGGTTTCGCCACCACCTTTACTTTACCCTTAGCTCCGATCACGATTGATGCAGGTATACGCGGCAACTCTGTTTCTGCCGTCTCCGGCAGTGCCCTACGTCCGCCTCAGCCTGTTCCTAGTAGCCCGTCCCAAAAGTCCTGCCCCCGTATTTGGCAATACAAGATCTTCGCAGTCGAGTTCTAATAAACCCATATGTGCGCTATAATCGCTGTAACAGCTGCCGATTTAAGGCTGTCTGCGACTGATTATGGGTTTAATGCAGGATGGAGCGCAGATCATGGATTGCCGTCAAGTCGAATTCTCCCCGGAGAAGTCGCAGGAGCGTATCGAGAAGG
>Ga0210085_1000157_pt1 | contig 30706 bp, 28 predicted proteins | sample China_Galinas_PW_5_FD_184866 | JGI IMG/M metagenome (GOLD analysis project Ga0210085, IMG submission 184866) | Wetland microbial communities from San Francisco Bay, California, USA, that impact long-term carbon sequestration - China_Galinas_PWC_D1... | ecosystem: Environmental > Aquatic > Marine...
GGGGTAATACAGGTCGTGAGTCAACCCCTGGAAACGAATGATTTGCTGCGATATTTCATCTCTGATATCAATGTGTTAGCGGAAACACCGATGGTTTCGGCTGGTCCTGGGTAAGGGAATGCCATTGCGTGACAGTAGGGGAACATCGCACGCCGGACGGGAGGTGGTCCGGATGGCTTGCGATGCGGGTCAGTGTTGCTTGAAGAGGCGCTCCTTTTCCCGCTGCCAGTCGCGATCCTTTTCCGTCGCCCGCTTGTCGTGAAGCTTCTTACCCTTGGCCAGCCCGATCTCCAGCTTGACTCGGCTGCGCTTCCAGTACATGGCGGTGGGGACCAGGGTGTAGCCAGCGCGCTCGGTGAGCCCGATCAGGCGACTGAGCTCGGCGCGCTTGAGCAGCAGCTTGCGCGTGCGTATCGGGTCGGGGCTTACGTGGGTCGAGGCGGCGGGCAGCGGCGAGAGGTGGGCGCCGAGAAGGAATGCCTCGCCGTGCAGGATCTTCACGTAGCTTTCCTTGATCTGGACGCGCCCCGCACGCAGGCTCTTGACCTCCCATCCTTCGAGGGCGAGACCGGCTTCGTAGCGTTGCTCGATGTGGTAATCGTGGCCCGCCTTCTTGTTGAGCGCAATGGTCGCCCCACCGTGCCCCGTTTTCTTCTTCGTCCCCATCGCGTGAGTGTAACCCGAGAGACGCTCGGGCGATAACAGGCGGTGCCCGACTTCGCTGTTGATTTTCAACAGTCGAAAAGCTATCGTAGCGCCCCTTTTAGTGAAGGAGGTGATTATGCGTCAGCCCTTGGTCGCGGGTAACTGGAAGATGAACGGGTCTCTGGGGAGCGTGCGTGAGCTGCTTTCAGGGATCAAGGCCGGGATCGGCGGCATCAGCAAGTGCGAAGTTGCGGTTTGCCCCCCTTACATCTTTATCCCCGTGGCGCAGGCTGAGCTGACCGGCACCACGGTTCCCTGGGGCGGGCAGAACCTGTCCACCGAGCAGTCCGGTGCCTTCACAGGCGAGATCGCCGGGTCCATGTTGACGGACTTCGGGTGCACATACGTCATCGTCGGGCACTCGGAGCGGCGTACCCTCTACGGAGAAGACGACGCGGTCGTGGCCCACAAGCACGCAGTAGCCCGAGCTGCAGGTCTCAAGCCGATCTTCTGTATCGGCGAGACCCTGGAGGAGCGCGAGGGTGGCATTACCGAAGAGGTCGTCGCCCGTCAGGTGGACGCCGTCATCAACGCTTCCGGCGTCGAGTCCTTGGGAGACGGGGTCATCGCCTACGAGCCCGTCTGGGCAATCGGCACGGGAAAGACGGCCACACCGGAGCAGGCCCAGGACGTGCATGCCTTTATCCGCAAGCGGATTGCAGGACACAGCGCCGCCGTGGCAGACGGGGTGCGGATTCTCTATGGCGGCAGCATGAAGCCCGGGAACGCGGCTGAATTGATGGCGAAGCTGGATATCGACGGTGGCTTGATCGGAGGTGCCGCCCTTAAGGCCGGAGACTTCCTCGGTATCTGCAAGGCCGCTGACGACAGCGTTTGATCTCGGGCAGGAAGAGATGCAAACCGTTCTCAACGTCTTCCATCTCTTTCTGGCGGTCGGCCTCGTCGGACTGGTACTGATCCAGCACGGCAAGGGGGCCGATGCGGGTGCGGCATTCGGCAGCGGAGCATCCGCGACCGTATTCGGTTCCCGTGGCTCTGCGAGCTTTCTTTCCCGGGCTACCGCTGTGCTGGCGGCGCTGTTTTTTCTCACGAGCATGGCTTTGGCCTACTTCGCGAGCCAAACGGGCGAGCCGGAAGGTCTCATGGACGGGGTCGAGGTACCGGCGGCCCCAAAGCCGGCTCCTGTACAGACCCGGCAGAGTGTGCCGGAGATTCCCGGCGCCGGTGGTGGAGCCACTACCGATGTGCCTGAGCTGCCTCCAGTAGGGGGATCTGCGGAAAGCGTGCCGCAGACGCCCGTCCCCGAGGTGACGCAACCGAAAGCCTTGCCGGAGGCTGTTCCGAAAGCACCGTCACCGCCGGCTAACGCAGCAAAGGAAGGTGAAGGCTGACGCCTGCTGAAATTCTCGAACGCTTCTGGGCCGTTGGCGGTGCCCGGCGCAGTTTCTCGAATGCCGACGTGGTGGAATTGGTAGACACGCTATCTTGAGGGGGTAGTGGCGCAAGCCGTGCCGGTTCGAGTCCGGCCGTCGGCACCAACCCGATCAGGGGTGACGGCAATGGGGGGCTGCAGTTTGGGGAAGCTGGTAACCATATGTTTGAAAAGTGAATTTCAAGGAGAGTGCAGGTTGACAGCCCTGCGAAAGCTAAAATAGTATAAGTAGTCGCACCTGCAGCCACATAATAACGACTGAGCATAATAGGGGAGGGAAGGTGCTTGAGAACTATTTGCCGATCTTGATCTTCCTGGCCATTGCGATCCTCGTGGGTGGCGGGGCGATAGCGGCGGGCTTCGTGCTTGGCGAGCATCGTCCCGACGCGGCAAAGAATTCCCCCTATGAGTGTGGCTTCGATGCCTTCGAGAGCGCGCGTATGAAGTTCGATGTGCGCTACTATCTCGTGGCGATCCTGTTCATCATTTTCGATCTGGAGATCGCCTTCCTTTTCCCCTGGGCCGTAGTGCTGGACAGCCTGGGCATGGTCGGCTTCACGGCTATGTTCGTCTTTCTGGCGATCCTCGTGGTCGGTTTTATCTACGAGTGGAAGAAGGGGGCCCTCGAGTGGGAGTAAGTCCCGTGGCGATGCCGGCTTTCAGTGCTATGAGTGCTGCTCCCGTGGTTTCCTCAATCGGCGAGGTTGGTCATGGGTATTGAGGGCATTCTCGAGCAGGGCGTTATCACCACCACGGCGGACAAGCTGATCAACTGGGCGCGCACGGGCTCGCTCTGGCCGATGACCTTCGGGCTGGCCTGTTGCGCCGTCGAGATGATGCATGCCGGTGCGGCTCGGTACGATCTGGACCGCTTCGGCATCGTCTTTCGCCCCAGTCCCCGGCAGTCCGATGTGATGATCGTCGCCGGAACCCTGTGCAACAAGATGGCCCCTGCGCTACGCAAGGTCTATGACCAGATGGCCGAGCCGCGCTGGGTGATCTCCATGGGCTCCTGCGCAAACGGCGGCGGCTATTATCATTACTCCTACTCGGTGGTTCGGGGGTGCGACCGCATCGTCCCGGTGGATATCTACATACCAGGGTGTCCGCCGACGGCGGAGGCCCTTCTGTACGGCATCCTGCAGTTGCAGAACAAGATCCGCCGTACCAACACCATCGCCCGCTGAGCAAGCATCACCAAATGTCACAACAGGAATCCGCAGCGGGTGATGCAAGGCTGGACACGCTGGCCGATGCGCTCGCTGTGCGCTTCGGCGACGCAGGCTGTGAGACGCTGATCGCTCCGGGGGAGGTCACGATGGTCGTGCCTCGCGAAGGTCTGTTGGCGGTGGCGGCGGAGCTGCGTGATCATGACGATTTTCGCTTCGAGCAGCTCATCGACGTTTGCGGGGTCGATTATGCGGCCTACGGGCGTACCGAATGGACGACGTCCGAGGCATCGACGTCCGGCTTCGGGCGAGGCGTCGAGAGGGACTTCGAGCTTTCTGCGAGCGAGGACCCGGAGCGCTTTGCCGCCGTCTACCACCTGCTCTCGCTCACCCATAATCGGCGTTTGCGGCTTCGTGTGTATGCCGGTGCGCCCCAGCCGATGGTCGACTCGGTGGTCGGGATCTGGTCAACGGCCGGCTGGTTCGAGCGCGAGGCCTTCGACCTTTACGGTATCCTCTTCAGGGGCCACCCGGACCTGCGGCGTATCCTCACCGATTACGGCTTCATCGGGCATCCTTTCCGCAAGGATTTTCCCCTCATCGGCCAGGTGGAGATGCGCTACGATTCGGAGCAGAGACGCGTCGTCTACCAGCCGGTGAGTATCGAGCCACGCACCCTCGTGCCCAAGGTCATCCGCGCCGACAGTCGCTACGAGAGAACGTCACCAGAGCCCACGGACGCGCCTGATTCCTGAGGCTTTGGATTCCTGAGAAAGATGCCAGAGATCCGCAACTATACGCTGAACTTCGGTCCCCAGCACCCGGCTGCGCACGGGGTTCTGCGCCTGGTTCTGGAGATGGACGGCGAGGTGATCGCCCGCGCCGATCCCCATATCGGACTGCTTCATCGGGGCACGGAGAAGCTTGCCGAATCCAAGCCGTACAACCAGAGCATCGGCTACATGGACCGGCTCGATTACATGTCGATGATGTGCAACGAGCACGGCTATGTGCGCGCCATCGAGAAACTGCTGGGAATCGAGGCCCCGGAGCGCGCCCAGTGGATCCGGACCCTGTTCGACGAGATCACGCGGCTCCTGAATCACCTTCTCTGGCTCGGGTCCCACGGTCTCGACGTGGGCGCCATGACCATGTTCCTCTACTGCTTCCGGGAGCGCGAGGACCTCTTGGATTGCTATGAGGCGGTCTCCGGCGCCCGCCTACACGCCGGCTACTATCGCCCCGGCGGCGTCTATCGGGATCTCCCGGACAAGATGCCGCGCTATCGGGAGGACTCGACCAAGTACCACAGTGAGGCGGACATGAGGCGCAGAAACGCCGCCCGCGCCGGCTCGCTACTCGACTTCATCGAGGACTTCACCGAGCGTTTCCCGACCTATGTGGATGAATACGAGACCCTGCTCACCGACAACCGGATCTGGAAGCAGCGCCTGGTAGGGATCGGTGTGGTCTCGCCGGAGCGGGCCCTGCAGCTGGGCTTCACAGGCCCCATGATTCGCGGCTCGGGCTTTGCCTGGGACCTGCGCAAGAAGCAGCCCTACGCCGCCTACGACAAGGTGGACTTCGACATCCCGGTGGGTCAGAACGGAGATTGCTACGATCGCTACCTGGTGCGTGTCGAGGAGCTGCGCCAGTCCAATCGCATCATCAAACAGTGCGTGGACTGGCTGCGCGCCAACCCGGGGCCGGTGATGATCGAAGATCACAAGATCGCACCACCGCCCCGCACGGAGATGAAGGACGACATGGAAGCCCTGATCCATCACTTCAAGCTCTTCACCGAGGGCTACTGTACGCCCCCCGGCGAGGTCTACGCGGCGGTGGAGGCACCCAAGGGCGAGTTTGGCTGTTATATCGTCTCGGACGGCGCCAACAAGCCGTACCGGGTCAAGATCCGTCCACCCGGGTTCGTCCACCTCTCCGCCATGGACGAGATGGCCAAGGGGCATATGCTGGCTGATGTGGTCGCCATCATCGGTACCATGGACATCGTGTTTGGGGAGATCGACCGCTGATGAGCTTTCGAGCAGCACCGTTGCGTGTTCCCTCCGATCGCGACAAGGATTCCCTCTTCACGCCTGAGATCCGTGCGGAGATCGACCGGCACATCGCCAAGTATCCGGAAGGCTGGGCGCAGTCCGCCGTCATGCCGGCCCTGACCCTGGTGCAGGAGGCCAATGGCGGGTGGCTGAGCCGTGAGCTCATGGACGACGTCGCCGCCTATCTGGATATGCCCCGGGTGGCGGTCTACGAGGTCGCCACCTTCTATGGGATGTACGATCTGGATCCCGCGGCCAAGAACAAGGTCTGTGTCTGCAACAGCATCTCCTGCATGTTGTGCGGCTCCGAGGGCCTGATCGAGCACGTTGAGAAAAAATACGGTGTAAAACCGGGCGAGACCACGTCCGACGGCAGGTTCACCTTCAAGGAGGTGGAGTGTCTGGGTGCCTGTCGGGATGCTCCTGCAGTGCTGATCGGCAAGACCTATCACGAGAAGCTCTCTGCCGAAGCGCTGGACGAGCTGATCGAAGGGCTGGAGTGAGACGATGGTCGAGCGTCAGAATACCGTCTGCTTTCGCACCCGTGATCTTCCGAATTCCGCTTCCCTCGAGACGTACCTCGGCGTTGGCGGCTACGCCCAGTGGCGGAGGATACTGGAGGAGAAGCCAGATCCGGACGGCATCATCGAAGAGCTCAAGCTTTCGTCCCTGCGCGGGCGCGGTGGTGCGGGGTTTCCCACCGGTCTCAAGTGGAGCTTCATGCCTCGCGGCGCTCCCGTACAGAAGTACATCGTCTGCAACTCGGACGAGGGCGAGCCCGGTACCTGCAAAGACCGGGATATCCTGCGCTACAACCCGCACCAGCTCGTCGAGGGCATGGCCATCGCGGGCTACTGCATCGGCTCGACCGTAGGCTACAATTACATCCGCGGCGAGTTCTACGAGCCCATCGCCTGCTTCGAGCAGGCCCTCGCCGAAGCCTACGAGGCGGGCCTGCTCGGCAAGGACATCCTGGGATCCGGGGTCGATTTCGACCTCTATACCCACCTGGGAGCGGGCGCCTACATCTGCGGCGAGGAGACGGCCCTGCTCGAGTCCATCGAGGGTAAGAAGGGGCAGCCGCGCTACAAGCCGCCGTTCCCTGCCCAGGCGGGACTCTACGGGAAGCCCACCACCATCAATAATGCCGAGACCCTGGCCTCGGTTCCCGTCATCCTGGAAAAGGGCGGACAGTGGTTCCTGGACCAGGGACGGCCCAACAATGGGGGCCCCAAGCTCTTTTCGGTGACGGGTCACGTCAACGAGCCCGCGAACTTCGAGGTCCCCCTGGGGACTCCGTTCAGGGACCTGCTGGAGATGGCCGGCGGTGTGAAGGACAGCAAGGCGCTCAAGGCGGTCATCCCGGGGGGATCTTCCGTACCCGTGGTACCGGGCGAGATCATGATGGAGACGGACATGGACTACGACTCCATCGCACATGCCGGCTCCATGTTGGGCTCGGGGGCCGTCATCGTCATCGCGGAGGGGACCTGTATGGTCAAGGTCCTCGCCAACCTGTCCCATTTCTACGCCGCCGAGTCCTGTGGTCAGTGCACGCCCTGCCGGGAGGGTACAGGCTGGCTGTCCCGGGTTCTACAGCGGATACTGGGCGGGCAGGGCCGGCCGCAAGATCTGGATCTGCTGGACGGAGTGGCGGGACGCATCGGAGGGCGCACCATCTGCGCCCTGGGCGACGCCGCGGCTATGCCGGTGCAGAGCTTTCTCAAACACTATCGCCACGAGTTCGCGTACATGATCGAGCATGGCAGAAGTCTCGTGGAGGCCGCCTGAAGGCCTAGGCCGTCGAAGCGCCGTCGCCAGAGAAACCCCAATGACGGACAAGATCAGCATCGAAATCGACGGGCGTGCCTGCGAGGCGACCCCGGGAGAGATGATCATCGCGGTTGCGGACCGCGAGGGGATTCAGATCCCTCGTTTCTGCTACCACGAGAAGCTCTCCGTTGCCGCCAACTGCCGCATGTGCCTGGTGGAGGCGGAGCAGGGTGGGCGACCGTTCCCCAAGCCCGTGCCCGCCTGCGCCACCCCCGTGGGCAGGGACATGAGGGTGTTTACCCGCTCGGCCGTGGCCCTGGAGGCCCAGCAGGGAACCATGGAGTTCCTGCTGATCAATCACCCCCTGGATTGCCCCATCTGCGATCAGGGCGGGGAGTGCGAGCTGCAGGATGTCGCCATGGGCTATGGACGGGACGTCTCGCGCTACAGCGAGCGCAAGCGAGTCGTAAAAGACGAGGACTTGGGCCCGCTGATCGCCACTGACATGACCCGTTGCATCCACTGCACCCGTTGCGTGCGTTTCGGGGCGGAGATCGCAGGGATTCGCGAGCTGGGAGCCACGGGTCGCGGCGAGGACATGCGCATCGGGACCTATGTGGCGCACACGGTCTCCCACGAGCTCTCCGGCAACATCATCGACCTTTGCCCGGTGGGTGCGCTGACCTCGAAGCCCTTCCGCTTCAATGCCCGTGCCTGGGAGCTGACCCAGGCGGACGGTATCGCCCCGCACGATAGTCTGGGGTCCAACATCCACTTTCACATCCGTGGCAACCGCGTTATGCGGGTGCACCCAAAGGACAACGAGGCGGTGAACGAGACCTGGATCTCGGACCGGGACCGCTTCAGCTACCAGGGACTGAATTCACAAGACCGTCTGCTTCGTCCCATGATCAAACGGGATGGGCAGTGGCAAGGTCTCGAATGGCAAGAGGCCCTGAAGCTTGCGGTCGAAGGGCTCAAAGCGGCCCGCGGCGAGGAGATCGGCACCCTCGTCTCTCCGACCGCTACCCTCGAGGAGATGTACCTCGCCCAGAAGCTGATTCGTGGCCTCGGCGGGAGCAATATCGATACCCGCCTGCGACAGCAGGACTTTCGCGGCGATGACGCCGACCCCCCGCTGCCGTGGCTGGGGGTGCCCGTCGCGGAGCTGCAGGAGCAGGAGTGTCTGCTGCTGATCGGGTCTGACATCCGCCAGGAACAGCCCCTGCTTGCCCATCGCGTACGCAAGGCCGCTATGAACGGGGCCCAGGTGGCCCTGGTCAACCCCCTCTCTCTGGCGCTGACCTTCCCGAGCACCCAGCTCACTGGCAGTCCGATGCGGATGCTCGAGGACCTGGCGATGATTGCCAAGGCATTGGGCAAACGGGGATCCGGCCCCACGAAGGACCTCATCTCCGCTGTGACGCCAAGCGACGCTCACAAGGAGACGGCGGAGTTGCTGAAGGCGGCAGGAAAGAACCGGAAGGGGTCGATCCTGCTTGGAGCGCTGGCCGAGGCACACCCTGACTATTGTCTGGTGAAGGCCCTCGCCCAGACGATCGCAGAGGCAACCAGAGCGAGTATCGGCTATCTTCCGTCGTCCGCCAACAGCGTGGGTGCCTATCTGGCAGGGGCCTTGCCGCACGTGCTACCCGGTGCACAGCTCGGCGATACCTTCGGGATGTCGGCTGCGCGGATGGTCGAGCTACCGCGCAAGGCGTATTTTCTGTGGGGAGTCGAGCCGGCCTACGACCTCGGCAGCCCGGCTCAGGCGCTCGAGGCCCTGGACCAGGCCGATTTCGTGGTGGCTTGTGCGACCCATCGCAGCCCGTCACTGGAGCAGACCGCGGATCTGATGCTGCCCATCGCGGGCTTTGCCGAGACCTCCGGCACCTTCGTCAACGCAGATGTGACCTGGCAGTCCTTCCGCGGGGCCGTGGCTCCGCCCGGAGAGGTGCGGCCCGGCTGGAAGCTGTTGAGGGTCCTGGGCAATCTTCTGGAGCTTCCCGGCTTCGATCATGTCAGCTCGGCGGACGTCCTGGCCGAGCTGCGGGGTTTCTGCGACGGCCTCGAGCCGAGCAACAAGCCGCGGGGAGATCTCAAGGTAGAGCCGCGGGGGGTGACCAACGGGCTCACTCGGATTGGCAATCTTCCCATCTATGCCGTGGATGGCTTGGTGCGCCGTGCCCCGGCTTTGCAGCACACCCCCTCCGCCGCTGCGCTCGGTGCCTTCCTGAACGGTGCCGAGGCCGCCGCGCTGGGGTTGGTCGAGGGAGATCTGGTCGAGGTGAGCCAAAACGGCTCGATCGTCCAGACGCGGGTGGGCCTGGACGAGGCGGTCCCTGCCGGCTGTGTGCGTATCCCGGCCGGGGTGGCCGGCAGCGAGGCGCTGGGGGACCAGATCGGTCCGGTGTCGCTGGCCAAGGTGTGAGCATAGGCAGAGAACGATGACCTTTCTTCTCGAGTTCTTCGATTCGCTGCCGGTGGTGATCCAGATCCTGATCAAGATCCTGATCATCATTCTTCCGCTCATGGGTTTGGTGGCCTACTACACCCTGGCTGAGCGCAAGGTGATCGGCTACATGCAGATCCGCATCGGACCCAACCGGGTGGGTCCGCGCGGCCTCCTGCAGCCCATCGCCGATGCGGTCAAGCTCATGTTCAAGGAGATCGTGCTTCCCACCAAGGCGAACAAGACCCTCTTTTTGATCGCGCCCATGCTTTCGCTCGGGCCGGCGCTGGCGGCCTGGGCCGTGTTTCCCTTCGACGAGGGGCTGGTGCTCGCCAACATCAACGCGGGCATCCTCTACATCATCGCCCTGACCTCCCTGGGGGTCTATGGGGTGATCATTGCCGGCTGGGCATCGAATTCCAAGTACGGTTTTCTCGGGGCCATGCGCTCGGCGGCCCAGATCGTTGCCTACGAGATCGCCATGGGCTTCGCCCTGGTTGGGGTCCTGGTGGCGGCCGGCAGCCTGAATCTCGGGGACATCGTGCGGGCTCAGGAAGGCAGCCTCTTCACCTGGTTCTGGCTTCCCCTCCTGCCCCTGTGTGGCATCTACTTCATCTCGGGGGTTGCGGAGACCAACCGCGCTCCCTTCGATGTCGCGGAGGGCGAGTCCGAGATCGTGGCCGGCTTCCACGTCGAGTATTCCGGAATGGCGTTTGCGGTATTCTTCCTCGGGGAGTACGCGAACATGATCCTGATCTCGGCACTGGCGGCCCTGATGTTCCTCGGGGGCTGGCTTTCCCCCTTCCCGGCGTCCTGGGTGCACGGGGTCTTCCCGCTCGACGACGGCTTCCACTGGCTGTTGCTGAAGACCTTTTTCTTCATGTTCCTCTTTCTTTGGCTGCGTGCCACCTTCCCCCGCTATCGCTACGACCAGATCATGCGTCTGGGCTGGAAGGTGTTCATTCCCATTACCATCGTCTGGATACTGGTCGTCGGGCTTGCGGTGATCTATCGGCTGCCTCCCTGGTGGTCGGCCTGAGGCGATTTCCGTCATGAATCAGATGCTGCAAACCATGCGCAACTATGTGAGGAGTCTCTTCCTGCTGGAACTCTTCAAGGGCCTGAGCCTGACCGGGCGTTACATGTTCGCTCGCAAATTCACGGTCCAGTATCCGGAGGAGAAGGCGCCGATCTCTCCCCGCTTTCGTGGTCGTCACGCCTTGCGGCGTTATCCGAACGGGGAGGAGCGCTGCATTGCCTGCAAGCTGTGCGAGGCGACCTGCCCGGCGCTGGCCATCACCATCGAGGCGGAGCCCCGGGCGGACGGCTCCAGGCGCACCACGCGCTACGACATCGATCTGTTCAAGTGCATCTTCTGCGGTTTCTGCGAGGAATCCTGCCCGGTCGATTCCATCGTGGAGACGGGCGTCTACGAGTATGCCTACGAAGAGCGCGGTCCGGAGGTCCTGACCAAGGAAATGTTGTTGGCCTACGGTGATCAGCATGAGGCCGAGATCGCGGCAGCACGTGCCGCGGATGCGCCTTACCGATAGGGACCGGAGCAAAGCATGGGCTTCGAGCGATTCCTCTTCTATTTTTTCGCGCTCATCGTGGTGGTCGCAGCCGCCATGGTGGTCACTCGCCGCAATCCGGTGCATGCGGTTCTCTACCTGGTCCTGGCCTTCGTGGGGAGCGCCGCTCTCTGGATGCTCCTCGAGGCCGAGTTCCTGGCGATTGCGCTGGTGTTGGTCTATGTGGGCGCGGTGATGGTCCTGTTCCTGTTCGTGGTCATGATGCTGGATATCGACGTGGCGGCGATGCGTGCCCATTTCATCCGCTACCTGCCGCTCGGGCTCTTGATCGCGGCCATCATGTTGGCGGAGATCGTCCTGGTGGTCGCCGGCCCCCATGCCTTCGGTCTCGAGCACCTAGCCAGGCCAGAGGCCCATCCGGCGGATTACAGCAACACCGCCGAGCTGGGGATGGTCCTCTACACCTTCTACATGTATCCGTTCGAGATTGCAGCGGTGATCCTCCTGGTCGCCATCGTGGCGGCGATCCGCCTGACCCTGCGCCGCCGCCCCGACACCAAGTACGAGGATCCGGCGAAGCAGGTGCAGGTGCGGAAGGGGCCGGATCGCGTCCGGGTGGTGAAGGTCCCCGTGGAGCCCAGAGTGGTTACCGAGAAGGGCGAAGCAAGTCCCGCAGCGGGCGGCGTGGAGGCGGAATGATCTCCTTGACCGAATACCTGATCCTTGGGGGAATCCTCTTTTCCATCGGTGTCGCCGGGATCTTTTTGAACCGGAAGAACGTCATCATCCTGCTCATGTGCATCGAGCTGATGCTGTTGGCCGTGAATATGAATTTCATCGCGTTCTCCCATTTTCTGGAAGATCCCACCGGGCAGGTGTTCGTCTTCTTCATACTCACGGTGGCGGCGGCAGAGGCGGCGATCGGATTGGCGATTCTGGTGGTACTGTTCCGGGCTCGCCAAACCATCAATGTCGACGATTTGGACGCCTTGAAAGGCTGATCTCGTCGATCCTCTCCTGACTGAGGCAGCGCGACGAGCTTCGACAACGAGGAAGAGATCCGGAAAGGGCCCGAATCGACATGGCGAACCTCTATCTGATCATTGTTCTCGCACCTCTGGTGGGAGCCATCATCGCTGGCTTTTTCGGCGGCAGGATCGGCCGCGCCGGGGCGCACTGGGTCGCCATCATCGGCGTTGGCATCTCCACCCTCCTATCCCTCTATGTAGTGAAACGGTTCCTGTTCGACGACCAGGAGGTCTTCAACGGGTCCGTCTACAGCTGGATGGTCTCCGGCGGCATTCACTTCCAGATCGGTTTCCTGGTGGACAGGCTCACGGCGCTCATGATTGCCGTGGTGTCCTTCGTCTCCCTGATGGTGCACATCTATACCATCGGCTATATGGCCGACGATGAGCACAACTGGCCCAAGGAGTCCCTCGCGGGCCGCAACAGCTATCAGCGTTTCTTCAGCTACATCTCGCTCTTCACCTTCTCCATGCTGATGCTGGTGATGTCCAACAACTTCCTCCAGCTCTTTTTCGGCTGGGAGGCGGTGGGCCTGGTCTCCTATCTGCTGATCGGCTTCTGGTCCGTGCGCGAGTCCGCCATCTTCGCCAACCTCAAGGCCTTTCTCGTCAACCGAGTCGGCGACTTCGGATTCATTCTGGGCATAGCCGCCGTGGCCATGTACTTCCATTCCCTGGACTATCTGACCGTGTTCGGCAAGGCACCGGAGCTCGCCGACGCACGGATCCAGGTCCTCGGTGACAGCTCCTGGAGCCTGATGACCACCATCTGCGTGCTGCTCTTCATCGGCGCCATGGGCAAGTCGGCCCAGGTCCCGCTGCACGTGTGGCTGCCCGATTCGATGGAGGGTCCGACCCCCATCTCGGCCCTGATCCACGCCGCCACCATGGTAACGGCCGGCATCTTCATGGTGGCGCGCATGTCACCCCTCTACGAGCTCTCGGATACGGCCCTCTCCTTCGTCATGATCGTCGGGGCCACCACGGCCTTCTTCATGGGCCTGATCGGTTTGGCTCAGAACGACATCAAACGCGTCATCGCCTACTCGACCCTGTCCCAGCTCGGCTACATGACGGCGGCCTTGGGTGCCTCGGCCTATGCAGCCGGCATCTTCCATCTGATGACCCATGCCTTTTTCAAGGCCCTCCTGTTCCTGGGGGCGGGCTCGGTGATCATCGCCATGCACCACGATCAGGACATTCGCAACATGGGGGGTATCCGCAAATACATGCCATTCACCTGGATCACCTTCCTGATCGGCACCCTGGCGCTCATCGGATTTCCGGGCTTCTCTGGCTTCTTCTCGAAGGATGCCATCATCTGGGCGGTCGGCGATTCGCACGTGGCCGGTGCCGGATATGCCCATGCCTTGCTGACTATCGGTGTACTGATCACCTCGCTGTACAGCTTTCGGCTGTATTTCCTCGTCTTCCACGGCAAGGAGCGCATGGACGAGCACACCCGCCACCACCTGCACGAGACGCCGGCAGTCGTCTGGGTGCCCCTGGTACTGCTCGCGATTCCGTCTGTTGTCATCGGCTGGGTGACCGTCGAGCCCGTCTTGTTCGGAGAATGGTTCCGGAGTGCCATCTACGTGGCACCAGCACACGATGTCCTCGCCGAGCTGAACCACCATTATCACGGCGAGGCGGCCTTCGTGCTCCACGGCCTGACGGGCGTACCTTTCTGGCTCGCCCTGGCAGGCTTCGTGCTGGCCGCCTATGTGTTCTGGTACCGCTTTGCCAAGGACCCGCATATCGAGGAGAAGCTGCGGAGCAGGCTTGCATGGCTCTACCAGGTGCTGGACCGCAAGTACGGGTTCGACGATTTCTATCAGGCATTCTTTGCGGCCGGCAGCCGGGACATCGGCAAGGCCCTGTGGCTCAACGGTGATCGCGGGATCATCGACGGTGTCGCAGTAAACGGCTCGGCCAAGTCCGTCGCCCGACTCGCCGAGCGTGCCCGCAGGATTCAGACCGGTCGCCTGTACAACTACGCGATCGCCATGATCCTGGGCCTGATCGTCCTGCAGGCGATCTTCGTGGTCTTCTGATCCGAAGGGGGATCGTCGATGCAATCACTCCCGATTCTCTCCCTGGCGATCTGGCTGCCCATCATCGGCGGCATCGTCGTCCTCGGCAGCGGTGACAAGGCCGCCAACGTGTCCAAGTGGACCGCAGTGGTGTTTTCGGTCGTCACCTTCCTGGTCAGCCTCAGCCTCTGGGCCGGCTTTGACACCTCCACCGCCGCGATGCAATTCGTCGAGCACGCACCCTGGATTGCGACCTTCCATGTCTACTACTACCTGGGTGTGGACGGCATCTCCATGCCCCTGATCATACTGACCACCTTCATGACCATCCTGGTGATCATCGCGGGCTGGGAAGTGATCCAGTACAAGCCGTCCCACTACATGGCCGCCTTCCTGATCATGGAGGGCGTAATGGTCGGCGTCTTCTCCGCCCTGGATGCAATCCTCTTCTACGTCTTCTGGGAGGCTATGCTGATCCCGATGTTCATCATCATCGGGGTCTGGGGCGGACCGAATCGCGTCTACGCCACCATCAAGTTCTTTCTCTTCACCTTCTTCGGCTCGGTCTTCATGTTGATCGCCCTGATCTACATGTATTTCCAGTCGGGGACCTTCGAGGTCGTCGCCTCCGCACCCGGGCTGCCCAGCTTTCAGAATCTCGGGCTCGGCATGACCGAGCAGTTGCTGATCTTCATCGCCTTTTTGCTCGCCTTTGCGGTCAAGGTGCCCATGTGGCCGGTGCATACCTGGCTCCCTGATGCCCACGTGGAGGCCCCAACGGGCGGCTCCGTGATCCTGGCGGCAATCATGCTCAAGGTGGGCGGATACGGCTTCCTGCGCTTCAGCCTCCCCATCACGCCGGATGCCAGTGCCTCGCTGGCCTGGCTGATCATCGCCATGTCCCTGATCGCGGTCGTCTACATCGGCTTGGTGGCCTTGGCGCAGCAGGACATGAAGAAGCTGATCGCCTACTCCTCGATCGCCCACATGGGGTTCGTTACCCTGGGTTTCTTCATCGTCTTCGTCCTCCTTGCGAGGAGCACCTCCGTCGATGGCAGCGTCCTGGGCATGTCCGGCGGCATGGTGCAGATGGTCTCCCACGGCTTCATCTCCGGGGCCTTATTCCTGTGCGTGGGCGTGCTCTACGACCGGGTCCACTCCCGGGAGATCTCCGCGTACGGGGGCGTGGTGAACACCATGCCTCTGTTCGGTGGCCTCATGGTCTTCTTCGCCATGGCCAATTCGGGTCTGCCCGGGACCTCCGGCTTCGTCGGCGAATTTATGGTCATCCTCGCGAGCTTCCAGGCCGATTTCTGGTATGCCTTCCTGGCCGCACTGACCCTCATCCTCGGGGCGGCCTATACGCTGTGGATGGTCAAGCGCGTGATCTTCGGGCCTGTCGCCAACGAGAACGTGGCTGGGCTGAAGGATGCGAATGGACGCGAGCTTCTCGTGCTCGGTAGCCTGGCCGCTGCCGTTCTGGTGCTGGGTCTTTGGCCCGGGCCCCTGGTGGAGGTCATGGACACGACCATCCAGAACCTGGTGCAACAGGTCGCGGTGTCCAAGATTCCTGGCGCCGCGGGGCCGGTCGCCGCCGTTCAGTTCTAGCAGAGCACGCCCATGCCTTCCACCTTCGATTACGCCAGCCTCGTACCCGTCCTACCGGAGATCTTCATCCTTGTGCTGGCCAGCACCGTTCTTGTGGTCGATCTCTATCTGAAGGAGGACCAGAAGGGCATCAACCATGTGCTGACCATCGTCGGTCTGCTGGTCGCGATCGGTCTCACCGGTGTGGTCGGGGGCGGCGAGCGACAGGTGGTGCTTTACGGCAGCTATGTGCGCGACGCGATGAGCGACGTGCTCAAGATCCTCATCTTTGTCGTCAGCCTCTTCGCCTTCGCCTATGCGAAGGACTATTTGCGCGACCGTAACCTGTGGGCGGGCGAGTACTATGTTCTCGGCCTCTTCGCGGTGCTCGGGATGCTGATCATGGTCTCCGCAAACAGCCTGCTCGTGGTCTACCTGGGATTGGAGGTGCTGGCCTTGTGCCTCTACGCGATGGTGGCCTTCGACCGGGATTCGGTCGGCGGCTCCGAGGCGGCCATGAAGTACTTCGTCCTCGGCGCGCTGGGATCCGGCATGCTGCTCTACGGCATGTCCATGATCTATGGCGCCACCGGGTCCATCGGGCTCGGGGCGGTGGCCCAGGCTGCGGCGGTGCACGGGACGCAGGACAAGGTGCTGGTGCTCGGGCTCAGCTTTCTGATCGTCGGCATCGGCTTCAAGTTCGGTGCCGTACCCTTCCACATGTGGGTGCCCGATGTCTATCAGGGTGCCCCGACACCGGTTGCCCTCTTCCTGGGCAGTGTCCCCAAGATCGCGGCCTTTGCACTGGCGATCCGGTTGCTCGTGGACGGCCTGGGCGGTCTGCACGGGGATTGGCAGGGCATGTTGATCATCCTGTCCGTACTGTCCATGGGATTGGGCAACCTGATCGCGATTGCGCAGAGCAACATCAAGCGCATGTTGGCCTACTCGACCATCTCCCATGTGGGCTTCATTTTCCTGGGTCTCCTGGCCGGCAGCCAGGAGGGCTACGCCTCGGCCATGTTCTACGCCATCGCCTACGCGGTGATGGCGGCGGGGGGATTCGGCCTCCTGGCGATCATCAGTCGCAAGGGCTTCGATGCGGAAAATCTGGAAGACCTCAAGGGTCTCAACGACCGCGATTCCTGGCACGCCGCCATGATGGCCCTGATCATGTTCTCGATGGCCGGCGTGCCGCCGACCGTCGGCTTCATGGCCAAGCTGCTGGTTCTCGAGGCCGTCGTGAGCGCCGGTCTTTGGTGGCTCGCACTGATCGGCGTCTTCTTCTCGATCATCGGCGCCTTCTATTACCTGCGGATCATCAAGCTGATGTACTTCGACGAGCCGGTGACGAGGGAGCCTCTGACTGCAGGAGCCGGCGCAAAGGTTGCCCTATCGGTCAATGGCTTGGCGGTGCTCGTGCTGGGTGTCTTTCCCGCCTCCCTGTTGTCGGTTTGTCAGGGGGCTTTCTCCTGATCCGTGGTCAGGACTCGTGCGGTGCTTCGCGTAGCCTTGCCGCGGATCCGCTTGGTCGTGCCTGACGGCCTGACGGCCTGAGAGACCATCAAAGGCTCAGGGTAGGAAATCGAGATTGTCGGTGAGGGGCTTCCAGCTTTGATACTGATTCTTGCGCCCTGAAATCGGCGCAGGGTGGCTCTAGAGGTACCGCCGCCAATATTCGGGCTTGTGGTCACGGCAGCCGTGATCGCGTCTTTCGAAACGCTGGGCGAACACCTTCTTGACGCAATTGCTCTCCCCTCTCGGACAGCCGCAGTTGGCGCGTTGGGTCTCTTCCGCATAATGCCAGAGGGCGCTCTTGAGGCGGTACAACAGGTTGCGATCCAGGTGCAGGCCAAATCCGACGATGATCGCCTCGATCTCCAACAGTGTCGTCTGGAGGACGTCGTAGCTGATCTTCAGCTCGATTGCGGAGACGGCCTCCAGGTGAAGTATGCCATCCAGATCCGCCAGCAGAATGGCAGCGGTTCGGGCTTGCTCCTTGTCCGGATGCAGCTCGCTGAAGGGTATCAGACGATGTTTGATGCGATCGGCGTTCGGAGTGTCCATACCTGAAGTATGCTAATGGAAGATTGAAAATTATCAAGGACGAATCGATGACGGTTATGGCTAGGGCCGTGGCCTTTTCGTAGAGGGGCTATCCGACGAGACGTCCGATCGTGGCCCTGTCCCCCCCGCTGAGGTCAGGGTGAGTGGTCAAGCGTTCAAAGCCCTCTCCTGCGAGGATGCTGCGTACTGCTGCTCCTTGGTCGAATCCATGCTCCAGTGCGAAGAAGCCGGCGGGGCGCAGCCGGGAGGCCGCCTGGGCGCTCAAGGCGCGGATGGCGTCCAGACCGTCTGAACCGGCCGCCAGGGCGCCTTGCGGCTCCCAGGGCAGGTCGCCCTGCCGCAAATGAGGGTCTGTGTCCGGGATGTAAGGGGGATTGGCGATGATGGCGTGTAGGCACCGAGTCGCGATGGGTGTCAGCCAGTCGCAGGTCAGCACGGCGGTATTGCCGAGGCTGCAGGAACGGAAATTCTCACGGGCCACCTGTGCGGCTGCCTCGCTGAGGTCGACCGCGATCAGGGTCCAGGCGGGTCGTTCGGAAGCCAGGGCAGCTGCTACAGCGCCGCTGCCGCAGCCGGCGTCCAGCACCAGGAGGGACTCGTTCGCGGGGAGCCCTTCCAGGGCCAATTCCACCAGGAGCTCCGTCTCTGGACGCGGAATCAGGGTGTCCGGGGTGACCCGCAGGGTCTGGCTCCAGAATTCCTGATGCCCGCGGATATAGGCGATGGGCTCACCGGCGAGCCGGCGCTCGAGCAGGGCGTGAAACCGGGCCAGGGCTCCTGCTCCTATTACGGCTTCCGGCCAAGCCAGGAGCCGACAGCGGTCCAATCCGGACGCCGCGGTCAGCAACAGCTCTGCCTCCAGACGGGGGGAAGCCTGGGGGAGCGCTCTCAGCTCCGCGGCCGCATCACCCAACAGCTCTCCGATGGTGGTTGTGGATCGGAGCTCATCGGGTTGAGCGGAGTCCAGCTCAAGCATCCATCATGGCAACGAGCTGCTCCGCCTGGTACTCCCGTGTCAGGGGATCTATGAGCTGGTCCAGCTGCCCCATCATGACCTCCTCGAGCTTGTACAGCGTCAGGTTGATACGATGGTCGGTGACCCGGTTCTGGGGGAAGTTGTAGGTGCGGATGCGCTCCGAGCGATCGCCGCTGCCGACCTGCAGCTTGCGTGACCGGGCCTGTTCGGTGACCTGGGCGTCCCGGGCCCTGGACAAGAGCTTCGCCTGAAGCAGGGACATGGCGCGGGCCTTGTTCTTGTGCTGGGAGCGCTCATCCTGGCACTCCACCACGATCCCGGACGGCATATGGGTGATGCGAACCGCGGAGTCGGTCTTGTTGACGTGCTGGCCACCGGCCCCGGAAGAGCGGTAGGTGTCGATGCGCAGGTCGTTGCTGTCTATGTCCAGGTCGTCGATGGCCTCGGCCTCCGGGAGGACGGCGACGGTGCAGGCCGAGGTGTGGATTCGGCCCTGCGACTCGGTTTCGGGCACCCGCTGGACGCGATGGGCGCCTGGCTCGAACTTGAGGTGCGCATAGACGCCGTTCCCGCTGACGCGCAGCACCACCTCCTTGTAGCCTCCGAGCTCGCCCGCGCTGACGCTCATCTGCTCTACCCGCCAGCCTCGGGTCTCGGCAAACCGCAGGTACATGCGGGCCAGGTCGGACGCGAACAAGGCCGCCTCCGCACCGCCGGTTCCGGCACGGATCTCCAGGAAGACATTGCGCTGGTCGTTCGGGTCCGAAGGCATGAGCAATCGCTCCAGCTCCGGCTCCAGGGCATCCCGTTCGGCGGTGGCGGCGGTAATCTCCTCGCGGGCCAGGTCCGCCATTTCGGGGTCTGCGAGCATCTCCTGCACACCAGTAAGGTCGTCCTCGACCTGACGATAGCGCTGGTAGCAGGTCACGACCGGGTCCAGCTGTGCGTACTCGCGCCCAAGGTCGCGAAAGAGCGGTTGATTCTCCTGGGTTTGTGGGTCGGCCAGCAGGGCCGTGATCTCGGCAAAGCGTTCCGAGAGCCGCTCGAGCTTGTCGCGAATGGATGACTTCATTGGGAGGATTTCATGAGGACGATCCTGATTTCTTCTCGATCTGAAAGAGCTCGTTGGCAGCCTGGAGGATCTCGTCCTGGCCCTCGCGACCGGCTTGGCGCAGGCGGGTGCTCGGCCCATGCAGCAGCTTGTTGGTGAGGGTGTGGGCGAGGAAACCGGCCACCTGTGCAGGGGGCTTGCCGATCTCCAGCTGGTGCAGGGCCTTGGCGAGGACCTCGTCGCGCAGGCGCTCGGCGTAGTCGCGGTAGCTCTGGATCAGGGCTACCGCATCCAGGGAGCGCAGCCAGCCGAGGAACTCTTCGGTGTGGAAGTCGACGATTTCTTCTGCTTGGTCGACGGCCTCGCGGCGCGAGCGCATGCCTTCGTCCACCACGCCCTGAAGATCGTCCACGGTGTAGAGATAGATATCGTCCAGCTCGCCCACCTCGGGCTCGATGTCCCGGGGGACGGCGATGTCGACCATGAAGATCGGGCGGTGCTTACGCTTCTTGAGCGCCCGTTCCACGGCCCCCTTGCCCAGCACCGGAAGCGGGCTTGCGGTGGACGAGATGAGGATGTCCGCTTCCGTCAGGTGGTTAGCCAGCTCGGTAAGGGCGATGGCATAGCCGTCGAGCTGAACGGCCAAGCTGTGCGCGCGCTCGACCGTGCGGTTGGCAACGAGGATGCGTCCGACTCCGTGCTGGCGCAGGTGTCGCGCGGCGAGCTCGATGGTCTCCCCGGCGCCGACCAGCAGGGCCGTCTGGTCGCCCAGGTCGCTGAAGATCTGCCGTGCCAGGCTGACGGCGGCGAAGGCCACGGACACCGGACTGTTACCGATGGCGGTGTCCGTGCGTACCTGCTTGGCGACGGCAAAGGCGCTCTGGAACAGACGTCCGAGCAGCTTTCCAGTGACCCTGCTGTCGCTGGCGGCCTGGAATGCATCCTTTACCTGACCCAGGATCTGGGGCTCTCCGAGCACCATGGAATCCAGGCCGCTGGCCACTCGCAGTAAGTGCGAGACCGCGTCGCGGTCCACCCGGGTGTAGAGGTAGGGCGCGACATGCTCATGATCCAGTCCGTGGAATCGACTCAGCCACTCGACAACGACGTCCCCACCTCCGGCGTCGGCGGTGCAATAGACCTCGGTGCGGTTACAGGTAGACAGGATGAGACCTTCGTCGATCCGAGCCTGGTCCGTGAGGCTGCGCAGGGCACCCACCAGGATGTCCGGTCCGAAGGCGATGCGCTCACGCATCCCCACGGGGGCGGTCTTGTGATTGAGTCCTACTACCAGGATAGCCATCGGTCGTAATTTCAGCGGAAGGGCTCTTGAATTCTTTTGTATCGTCGCCCTTTATGCAAGAGGGCTGGAAGACTATGGTTACAAGGGTGGGGGCTGTTTCACCGATTACTTCGAGACGGACAGAGTCTGCCCTGGCGAGCCGAGTCGAGTCGGGTGAGGCGGGGATGCCTGGCCTCCTCGGCTTTCTCGTTGAAGATCTCGGCGGTTATACTGAAATGCATTATCCGATTCCGGCTTGTTTTGAGTAACCTCGATGCGAAGCCGTTCCAATTTCTACCTCTTTCTACTGTTTCTGCCTTCGGCTGTGGGGTGTACGGGTTTGTCGCCCAAGCGGCTCGACCACGGGCTCTCCGATCTGGTCGCCGAGCAGGCTGAAGCGCGCGCGCACCCCTCGTCGAATCCCAGCAAAAAGCCGGCGACACCGAGCAAGCCTCCCGTTCAACGGGCGTCAGATCTGAAGGCGGATTTGATCTACGATGTTCTCGTCGGTCAGGTGGCAAGGCAACGCGGAGAGGACCGAACCGCCTTCACGCACTTCCTGCACGGGGCCCGGTTGGCGCGAGATCCCGATTTGGCCGAGCTGGCGGCCAGCGCAGCCGTTGCGCTCCGCGACACCGCCGCCGAGCGGCAGGCCGCAGACGCTTGGCTCGGCCTTGCCCCGGACTCCATCGGGGCACATCAATTAGCGGCCTATGCGCTCCTCGAAGCGGGCAACGTATCCGATGCGACAGAGCATCTGCGCCAGATCATCACACTGGCGGAAGCGAGCGGTAAGGACAGCTACGGGGAAGCGGCCCGCCTCGTCTCCAGGCTGAAGCCGCCGGAGCGCCGCTTGGAGCTGATGGAGACTTTGACCGGCGAGGAGCCGCAGAGCGCCGATGCCTGGTTCGCCCGGGCAATTGTCGCCGCGGGGGCCGATAAGCATGACGAGGCAGCCGCTGCAGCTCGGCGGGCAGCGGATCTGCGCCCCGGGTGGAATCAACCGCGTATCTTCCTGGTCCAACTGCTGCTCAGTCAGAGTGACCGCGAGCAGGCTCGCAAGATGCTGGAGACTTTCATAGCCGATGATCCGGGCGATCAGGGGCTACACCTGCTCTATGCGCAGCTGCTCGTCGACGAGCAGGAGTTTTCCCGCGCCCGCAACGTCTTCGAGACCATGCTGCGCAGTACCCCCAGGGAGCCCGATGTCCTCTTCGCCCTCGGTGTTCTTTCCCTGCAGTTGAAGGACATCGACGCAGCTCGCGATTACTTCGTTCAGCTGCGCGATACCGGCGAGCGACAGGGTGACGCCGCCTATTACCTTGGTGAGGTAGAGGAACTGTCGGAGAATCCCGACACGGCAGTGTCCTGGTTTCGCAAGGTGGAAGGCGAGCACGCACTCGACGCGCAAGTTCGCATTGCACAGATACGTGCTTCCCAGGGCGAAGTGGGGCGTGCGCGGGAGATTCTCCAGCAGCTGCGCGATCAGTGGCCGGAGGATGCCGCGACCTTCTATCTGATCGAGGCCGCGACCCTGGCCGATCGGGGGCTCCTGCAGGAGGCGATAGGTGTCTACGACGAAGCCCTGAAGGCATTCCCGGGGAATACGGATATACTCTATGCGCGTGGTCTGCACGCCCTGTCGATGAATCGGTTGGACATCATGGAGTCCGATCTGAAGGCTATCATCGCGAAAGAGCCCGAGAATGCCGATGCCCTCAACGCCCTCGGGTACAGCTTGGCCGACCAAACCGAGCGCCTTACGGAGGCCCTGTCCTACATCGAGCGCGCTTTTGCCCTTAAGCCGGATGATCCCGCCGTGCTGGACAGTATGGGTTGGGTACAGTTTCGGCTGGGCAAACCGCAGGAGGCCCTGGAGCACCTGCGTAAGGCGCTGGCCTCGATGCCGGACGGCGAGATCGCTGCGCACCTGGGCGAGGTGCTCTGGACGATGGGTCGGCACGAGGAGGCGTGGAGCACTTGGGAGGATGCCCTGGCCCGCGATCCCGACCACGAGTATCTACTGCGCGTAATCGGCCGCCATAAGACCACCCGTACCGATACGGACCACTGATGGCGGGACATCTTCTCGGGGACCCTTGGCCTGCCCCGGCCAAGCTCAATCTGATGCTGCGCGTTCTGGGGCGACGCCCCGATGGCTATCATCGTTTGCAGACCGTTTTTCAGTTCATCACTGAAAAGGATCTGCTCTTCTTCGAGCCCCGGCGCGACGGACGTATCCGGCGCGTTTCGACCCTTGCCGGCGTTCCCGAGGAGTCCGACTTGGTAGTGCGCGCCGCTCGCTTGCTTCAGGAGCGGGCGGGCATTCGGCTCGGTGCCGATATCCGAGTGGACAAGCGGTTGCCCTTGGGCGGCGGTTTGGGCGGGGGCAGCTCTAACGCGGCCACGACGTTGGTAGCCTTGAACCGGATCTGGGGGACCGGTCTCAGCCGGCAGGAGCTGATGAGCCTGGGTCTGACCCTAGGTGCGGATGTGCCGGTCTTTGTCTGCGGGCGCGCTGCTTGGGGGGAGGGCGTCGGAGAGGAGCTCACCCCGCTGGATCTGCCAGAGCCCTGGTATCTGGTGTTGGTGCCGAGGTGCGAGATCGCTACAGGGGCCGTGTTCGCGGACGAACAATTGACACGGAATTCCACCAGAGTGACAATACGAGACTTTCTTGCTGGCGATGATCGTAACGATTGCTTGGCGGCAGTGCGGCGGCGACACTTGGAGGTCGCAGCAGCCCTGGACTGGCTCGCCGAGGTTGGCAGGGCGCGACTCACCGGAACGGGGGCCTGTGTGTTCTGCACATTTGCGTCCGAGAACCAGGCCCGCGCCGCTTGCTCGGCGGTACCGACGCGATTCTCCGCTTTCGTCGCCCGTGGGATGAACCGCTCACCTCTCCTGGAAGTGGCACGGATCTGACCTCTCATTGGGGCGTCGCCAAGTGGTAAGGCACAGGGTTTTGATCCCTGCATACCCAGGTTCGAATCCTGGCGCCCCAGCCACACGATCGGGCGTACCCGCCGAAGCCCCTCGCAAGTCGCGACGAGCTGATGCCCCTGTCTCTATTGCATGGGACCGCCAGATGAGTCGGGCTCAGGGCCTGGAAAATGCCCCGAACCGGTGCCGACGCGGGGTGCGAGGCAGCCCTCCAACGAGGCGCTCGCGGGCTCGCGACCGCTGCTGCATCCAGAGAAATCAGTCGTGTCCGCCACACAAATGATGGTTTTTTCCGGGAACGCCAACCCGGAGCTGTCCGCAGAGATCGCAACCCACCTCAGCATCCCGCTTGGAAAGGCCGTTGTCGGTCAGTTCAGTGACGGGGAAGTAATGGCGGAGATCCAGGAGAACGTACGCGGTCGCGACGTCTTCGTGGTCCAGCCGACGGGTGCGCCGACCAACGACAACCTCATGGAAATGTTGGTGATGATCGATGCCCTGCGGTGGGCGTCGGCGAAGCGCATTACCGCCGTGATTCCGTATTTCGGCTATGCGCGTCAAGATCGGCGTCCGCGCTCCGCCCGGGTGCCCATTACGGCGAGGCTGGTTGCCAAGATGCTTGGTCAGGCAGGCGCCGATCGCGTTCTCACAATGGATTTGCATGCCGATCAGATTCAGGGCTTCTTCGATATCCCGGTGGACAATGTGTATTCTTCGCCGATCCTGCTTGGTGATATCTGGCGGCAGAAGTATCCTGATCTCCTCGTCGTATCGCCCGATGTGGGGGGCGTGGTGCGTGCGCGTGCACTGGCCAAGCGTCTCGACGACGCCGATCTGGCGATCATCGACAAGCGGCGGCCGCGGGCGAACGAGGCCAAGATCATGAACATCATCGGTGACGTAGAAGGCCGATCCTGCGTCATGATCGACGATTTGGTGGATACCGCAGGCACCCTCTGCCAGGCGGCACGAGCGCTGAAGGAGCATGGGGCAAGCAAGGTCGTCGCCTATTGTACCCATGCGGTGCTCTCCGGGCCGGCGATCTCGAACATCGGTGCATCTCAGCTCGACGAGCTGGTGGTTACCAATACCATTCCCTTGCGCGATGACGCTACCGTGTGTAACAAGATTCGCCAGCTGAGTATCGGTGAGCTGCTTGCGGAAACCATGCGTCGGATCTCGAACGAGGAATCGGTCAGCTCCTTGTTCGTTGATTGATGGGGTCGGACTTACAGGGTCGGAAGGTGCTTCGTCTGTTGCCAATGAACAAATGATTGCGTCTCTGTCCTGGTCGCGGGACGGGGAGGCATTGTCGTAACACAAACTAGTTGGAGAAGATCACATGAGCGCGAGCTTAGATGTCAACGCCCAGGTGCGTCGGGATGCGGGGAAGGGTGCGAGCCGCCGCCTGTGTCGTCAGGGTTTGGTCCCGGCCATCGTCTATGGCGCCGATCGGGTGCCGGAGATGATCAGTCTGGTCCACAACGAGCTGGCCCGTCACCTGGAGCAGGAGGCCTTTTATTCGCAGATCCTCGATCTCAAAGTAGGAGACAAGACGGAGAAGGTCGTGGTCAAGGATCTGCAACGGCATCCAGCCAAGCCCTTTGTTCTGCACGTCGATTTTCAGCGCGTCAGCGCAAAGGAAAAGATCCGCGTGACGATCCCCTTGCACTTCCTCAACGAAAACAGCTCCAAGGGTGCGAAGCTCGGGGGCCTTGTCTCCCACAACCTCACGGAGATCGAGGTCAGCTGCCTTCCCGATGATCTGCCGCAATACGTCGAGATCGATGTCGCGGAGATGACGATCGGGGACATCCTGCATCTCTCGAAGATCCCCTTACCGGAGGGAGTGACCTTGGCCCATGCACCGGATCCGGACGTCCCGGTCTTGATCATCCACGGTGCTCAGGTAAGCGAAGAAGGCGAGGAAGAGGGTGGCGAGGAAGCCGAAGGTCCGGCTGCCGGCTCGGACGAGCCAGAGTCCTGAGTATCGCACACCAGGGGCTGTGACTGGGTGATCGTCTTGTCGGCCCCTCGAGCAGGGGGAGTGGTAAGAAGAGCGTCCGCAGCCGGCAGTGGCGTGACATGGACGAACGAGGGATAAGGCTTATCGCCGGGCTGGGGAATCCCGGTCTCCACTACGAATGGACCCGCCACAATGTGGGCTACTGGCTCGTCGATGCCCTGGCGGAGCACAACAGCGGCCGGTTTCGGCTCGAAAGCAAGCTACAGGGCTTACTCTGCCGGCTCTTCATCTCCGGACGGGACTTGCGGCTTCTGAAGCCGACGACCTTCATGAACAGGAGCGGACAATCGCTGGGCGCGGTAATCCGCTATTTCGATATAGTCCCTGACCAAGTGTTGGTCGCTCACGACGAGCTGGATCTGCCGGTGGGGACCGCCCGTCTGAAGCTGGGAGGGGGGCACGCCGGGCACAATGGTCTGCGGGATATCATCAATGTGCTGGGAACCCGGGACTTCTGGCGTCTGCGAATCGGTATCGATCATCCCCAAGATCGCAGCCAGGTCGTGAGCTATGTCCTCCACCGCGCTTCCATGGAAGACGAGAAGCGAATTCGCGAGGCCCTTGGAAGAGCCGAGCTCTGCATGGCAGACGTGCTCGAGGGTGAATTCCAGAAGGCGATGAACCGTCTTCATAGCGAGGGGTGACAGCTTTCTTAAGGGCACCTCGGAAAATTCGAGGTCCCCTCTAGGTGTCCCGTCACCCGCTGATCAATATCCCGCCCTAGATTGCCCTCGACTGAGGGGCCGCGCTCGGCACCGCGGCTTCATTCTGCCCTTCCTTGCCGCGGTGCCGGACATCCTCGAGAGTCAAGCGTCACAGCCGCCCGAGCTTCGGTCTCGGTGAGTCTCCTTTCTTCCGATGCACGGAAGTTGATCACTGACATTTTTTTGTCACGATATGATTGACAAAGAGAAATTCTTCGTTCATCCTTTACCGAAAAGTACACATGTTTCACTAGTACAACAGACCTGCCCTGGCTATTATTCCTGAGCGCCTCCTGGCATCAGTCTCGCCATCGGTTTATTCGTTGGGTTTTTGCGTCAAATTTCCTTTGTGGTGCGCCTACCGAAGGAAGATTTCGGTGCCCAGCGATTTGGCGAGGATAACTGGGAGTCTCAACAACAGGGCTTCATTCGGGGAAGACAGACAAGATGAATCAGATTGCTAAAGGCTCCGTTACCGGCGTTTTGGCGGCTTGTATCCTCGTGCCGGCAACCGCGTCAGCTACGAACGGATATGCCCCCTATGGCTGGGGCACCAAATCGAAGGCGATGGCGGGCGTGGCAACGGCACTCCCGCAGGATACTTTGGTTACGGCCACTAATCCGGCAGGCATGGCGTTTGTCGGCAACAGCCTGGACCTGGGTGTCTCCTTTTTCAACCCGACGCCTCGCGGATACGAGGCGAATGACGATTACGGCACGCAGATGGTCCCTGCGGTCGATGCCAACACCGGTGCGCAGTTCAACGCATCAGTGCCGACCGGACAGTATATCACACCTGGGAAGTACGACAGTGACAGGGACTGGTTCCTGATACCGAGCTTCGGTTACAACCGCGATTTGGACGAAAGGAGCACCATCGGAATCGCCCTCTACGGCGCTGGCGGGATGAACACGACGTACCGAGACACGCCGGTTTGGGAGCACTTCGCACCCGCCCCGAATCAGCAGGTCGTCGGTGGCCAGCCGGTCTTTGCCACGAATCCGCCGGTTCCCATCGATCAGGGCGGAAGGCTCGTTATCGACAACGGTGCCCCGATTCCGGTGACCACTCCTATCCCCGGGGGCGTGAACGGGAATCCCGACGGGTATCTGACGGCAACGACGCCGACCGGTGTCAATCTCGAGCAGCTGTTCGTGGAGATTCCGTACACCTATAAGCTCGGCGACGGGAAGCAGTCCGTCGGCATAGCCCCCGTCTTTGCCGTGCAGAGCTTCGAGGCGAAGGGACTCGAGCCCTTCCGTGCCGCATCCGTCTCTCCGGACAACGTGACCAACAACGGCAAGGATTGGTCCTATGGTGTCGGTCTGCACCTCGGCTGGTACGGTCAGATCAACGACCAGCTCGCCCTCGGGTTGTCCTACCGCACCGAGACCTGGATGACCAAGCTCAGCGACTACAAGGGTCTGTTCGCCGACGGCGGCGACTTCAATATCCCGGCGATGCTGAACTTCGGCGTAGCCTATAAAGCCAGACCCAATGTCACCGTGGCTTTTGACTATCAGCACATCTTCTACGGCGAGATCTCTGCGCTCGCAAACTCCAACGATAAGGACCTGAGCCCTTGCTTCACGGAGAGCCCCAAGCCGGCCTACTGTCTCGGCGGAAAGGATGGGCTCGGATTCGGCTGGGACAGCATGGACGTCTTCAAGCTGGGGGTGAAGTATGACCACAACGAGAAGCTGAGCTTCATGGCGGGCGCCAGCTACAACTCCGAGTTTTCTTCAGGGAGGCAGGCCCTGTTCAACATCCTGGCCCCTGCAACGATCCGCTGGCACCTGACGCTCGGCGCCTCCTATCAGTACAGCAAATCAGACGCATTCAACGTCTCCTTCGCGTACATGCCGAAGGAAACGCTGAACGGAACCAGCCCCAGCATTACCCAGAGCCAGACGGGCAACATCTACATGGAGCAGAAAGAAATCGAGATCAGCTGGAGCCACCACTTCTAGCGGGCCGGTCGTGGCTGTCGTCCAACGGAGAAGTAGGTAAATCCTGCCGCGGTCACGACCTTGGGATCGAACATGTTGCGTCCGTCGAAGAGGAGAGGGTGGCTGAGCCTGCGTATGAGTGCGGAAAAGTCCGGGCTGCGGAATTCCGGCCATTCCGTAACGATTACAAGGGCATCCGCCCCCTCCGCGGCGGACATGGCGTCCTCGGTCAGCATCAAATCCTCTCGGTTGCCGTAGATCCGGCGGGCCTCGTCCATAGCGACGGGATCGAACGCCTGAGCGCGGGCGCCGGCCTTCCATAGGGACTCCATGAGCTTGCGGCTGGATGCCTCGCGCATATCGTCTGTATTGGGCTTGAACGCCAGTCCCCAGATCCCGAATGTGCGTCCTTTCAGGTCGCCCGCGAAGTGATTGCCGATTTTCTCGAACAGGACATCTTTCTGGCGGTTGTTGACCGCTTCTACCGCGTCCAGGAGTTGTGCACGGTAACCGATGGTATGGGCCGTCCGCTCCAGTGCGCGTACGTCCTTCGGAAAGCAGGAGCCGCCGTATCCGCATCCCGGGTAGATGAACTGGTAACCGATGCGTGGGTCGGATCCGATGCCTATGCGCACATTTTCAATATCGGCTCCGACGGCCTCGGCGATATTGGATAGCTCGTTCATGAAGCTGATCTTGGTCGCCAGCATGGCGTTCGCGGCGTACTTGGTGAGCTCCGCCGAGCGTACGTCCATCAGCATGACCCGGTCGTGATTGCGGTTGAAGGGGGCATAGAGGACGCGCAGCAGCTCCCCGGTGCGCGGATCATCCGTGCCGATGATGATACGATCTGGTCGCATGAAGTCTTCGATGGCCGCGCCCTCCTTGAGGAACTCGGGGTTGGAGACGACATCGAGCTCAATCGTCATGCCCCGTGCGCTCAGGGCTTCACGGACCGTCTCGGCGACCTTGTCGGCAGTACCCACCGGAACGGTCGATTTGTCGACTAGAATCCGATAAGAGTCCATGAGATCCCCGATGGTGCGCGCGACCGAGAGGACGTGGCGCAGGTCCGCCGAGCCGTCTTCATCCGGTGGGGTGCCCACGGCGATGAACTGGAAGAGTCCATGAGCAACTCCGGCCGCCGCATCCGTCGAGAACGACAGACGGCCTGCGTCTCGGTTCCTCTTGACCATCTCCTCGAGGCCGGGCTCGAAGATCGGCATCTCGCCCCGTTCGAGCATGGCGATCTTGTCGGGATCGACATCGATGCAAAGCACGTTGTTTCCGACCTCCGCGAGGCAGGCACCGGTTACAAGGCCAACGTAGCCGCTGCCGAATATGGTCACATCCATCGAGAGCTCCTGGGGGTGAAATAGCGGTGAAGTCAGTGGGAATCGCTCCGCAGGTGTATTGCGCCCACGGCGATACGGGATGGTAGCAGGGAAAAGAGTCCGGTTGCCAAATCTCAGCGTCCCTCTGTGTGCTCCCTGCCCGGGTCGAATGGAGCGGTACGCACGCCCATGAGAGCCATTTGCGCTGGCTGTAACCTCCTGAGTCAGAAACAATAAAATGGAGCACGGCATTTTGTTCACCCCAAGAATTTATCCATTTTCAAGGCATAGGCGGACCCGACGAAATTCGTGCCAGCCCTTCCCTGCGTTCAGCAAAATCAATAGGTTGTTGACGCGCGAATTTCGAATCGGCGATTTTCTTACTGTAACCCATTGATTCTTTGTCGTCCGGTGGCAGAAGCCTACAGCGCAAACGCATCCATGATCAGCAATTCCCGCCCTGAGCCAACAGGGTCCTGTGTCCCGCTCACTCACAGTCGCCAGAAATGGGCCGACAAAAGGATATTGTCGCCGCCTGCAGGAGGCGCTGTTTCGGATGGCTATATCAGTCTCCTCAAGATCCGGTTCGAGCAGCTTCGAGCACGGCACAAAGCTAGGAAGTGTCATACCCCAACTCGATG
>Ga0210085_1000158_pt1 | contig 30667 bp, 25 predicted proteins | sample China_Galinas_PW_5_FD_184866 | JGI IMG/M metagenome (GOLD analysis project Ga0210085, IMG submission 184866) | Wetland microbial communities from San Francisco Bay, California, USA, that impact long-term carbon sequestration - China_Galinas_PWC_D1... | ecosystem: Environmental > Aquatic > Marine...
GCACTCCTTCTGGCCTTTGGAACCGCCTCTCTCTGGGCGCAGGTCCCGGTGCAACCGGGAGAATTGACCGTCGAATCCAAGGGAGACATCAGCTACGTGAGCGGTGGTGTCGGAGCCAGCGAGCAAGAAGCCCTCGCGAAGGTGAAGCCCGAATACAATCTATGGCTGACCTTCGCGGTTACGGGCACCGGGGCCTTTCTCTCCGACATCCCGGTTACCATTTCCGACAAGGCCGGGCAGGTACTGGTCGAGGCTGTGTCCGCCGGACCTTATTTCTACGCCCGGGTCCCGGCAGGGACCTACCGTCTCAGTGTCGACAACGCCGGTCAAGTCAAGACACGAACGGTCAGTGTGCCGGCGTCGGGGGGAGTCTCGGAAGTCTTCGAGTGGCCCCGCCAGTAGGGGCAGACGCGCAGCGAGATCCTGCTCGAAATCGTTTTCTCTTTCTGATGTCGGAGGTCTCGAAGGATGGAATTGGTACAGCAATTGATCTCGAATCTCGGCCTGAGCGAAGAGCAGGCGCAAGGCGGAGTAGGACTCCTCCTCGGTCTGCTGAAGGACAAGCTTCCCGAGACGGACTTCGCTCAGGTCTCCAGCGTGGTGCCTGATAGCGAAGGTCTCATGGAAAAGGCGCCCGAAGCGGGCGGCGGCTTGGGAGGGTTGCTCGGTGGCGTCGCCTCCGCCTTGGGCGGCTCCCAGCTGGGAGATCTGGCCTCTTTGGCCGGCGGGTTCTCCAAGCTGGGCCTGGATGCGGACATGATCGGCAAGTTCGTTCCCATTCTGGTCTCCTTCTTGGAGTCGAAGGGAGGCGAAGGCTTGGCGGGAATCGTGAGCAAGGTACTGGAGGGCGACTGACGGTCACAAGTCGGGGCCGGCAGCCGCATCTCAGGGATGGCGGCTCAGGGGGTTCGAGCAAGGGCCCAGACGTCCACCCGCTCGACACCTGACTTCAAGAGAGCCCGAGCCAGCTCCGAAACTGTGCTTCCCGTGGTGACCACGTCGTCGACGATCGTCACCCACGGCGCATCGAGGGGGCGTAGGACGCGGAATGCCCCTCGCACGTTGCGCCGCCGTTCCTTGTGCTCGAGACCGGTCTGCGGTGTCGTCGCCAGGACGCGGGCACAGCTGCGCTTGTCGACCCGAAGCGACAGCTCTCGACCGAGGACACGGGCAATTTCCAGGGCCTGATTGTAGCCGCGCTCGCGCAATCGTCTCGGATGCAGGGGCACGGGCAGAAGCAGATCCGGTCTTTCGGCGTTGCGCTCCAACAGATCGAGTGCCAGGCATTGGCCGAGCAGCCGTAGCAGGTTCATGCGGGCGCGATATTTGGCCCCGCCTACCAGGGTAGGCACGGGATCCTCGTAACGGAAGGCGGTTCGGCAGACAGCAAAGGGCGGTGGACGGTGCTGACAGGAGCCGCACAGGGTGCCCGCCGGCAGCTCGGCGGGGAGGGGCAGGGAGCAATGGCTGCAGCAGTGCCGATTCGTCGGCAGATCCGCGAGGCATCCCTCACACAGGTCCAGATCGCCCGTTCCGGGCGCGCCGCACAGTACGCAGGTGGGCGCGTAGAATTGCTGTAGTGCCTGTTCGATCAGCCGGCGGAGAACGGGTTGATGTCCCTCGACAGCCGGATTCTGCAACGGTGCTTCGCGCATGGGCACGCTCCCGGCTATCGGCCCTCGTTCTGTACCCCATAGTCCCCGGTATGCCCCGCCCTGTCGTCGATCTCTCGCATGGTGCCGATCAAGCTCGATGGCAGGCCGCGCCAAGAGCTGATCAGGGAGGCAAGAACGGATGCGAGAAAGGGCAGGGACTGTACGAGGAGAACCGTTGCCCAGACCCGGACATCCAGCATGTAGGCATCGTCCCGCATCAGCACCAGGGCCGCCGCCAGCCAGAGGGCGACGAGAAACAAGGATTCCTCCCTGACGTCCGAGACGGCGCGGATCAGGGCCGGGGCCTGCGCCAGCTTGGGCGTTCGGAAAAAACCGAGCTTGCGGGTGACGAAGCCGGTCCAGACGGCGCGAGCGATCGTGTGTGAAAGGGCGAGACCTGCCAGGGCCGCCGCAAGACTCTGACGTAGGCTTGCAGCCATACGGCGCCGATACAGGAAGAAGCTCTTGGTGACCTTGAAGGCGAAGAGCACGAGGGGTATGGCCGCGATCTTGACCAGAGGGGGCATGAAGTCGGAGGGCAAGGCCACCATGCCCACGGACCAGGCGAGTGCTGCCAAGTTGAACAGAAGATTGAAGCCGTCGGCGAGCCAGGGAAGCCACCCGGCCAGGAAGTGATAGCGCTGCCCGGCCGTGAGCTTTGACGCCTTGATCCCCAGCAGGCTTTGGTAATGATGGCGGATGGTCATCATGGCACCATAGGCCCAGCGGAAGCGCTGCTTGCTGAAGTCGGCGAAGGTGTCCGGCATCAGCCCGCGGCCGTAGGTGCGGGGGATGTAGAATGCCTTGTGTCCGGCCTCGAACAGACGCAGGCCCAGCTCCGCGTCCTCGGTGATGCACCATTCGGCCCAACCGCCCACTGCTTCCAAGGCGGTCCGGCGGACCATGGTCATGGTTCCGTGCTGGATGATGGCATTGCGCTCGTTGCGAGTGATCATACCGATGTGGAAGAAGCCGGCGTACTCGGCCATGCACATCGCCTTGAAGGCATTCAGGGAGCCGTCGCGGTAATCTTGCGGCGCTTGGGCGATGGCGACCTCCGGATCCGAGAAGGCCGGAACCAGATCCCGCAGCCAGGCCGGAGAGACCTGATAGTCGGCATCGATGACGGCGATGACCTCTGCCTCTGCGCCCGTGTTGCGCAGGGCATAGTTCAGTGCCCCCGCCTTGTATCCGCTCAGCGGGTCAATATGGAAGAATCGGAAGCGCGTCCCCAGGGTCTCGCAGTGGCTCTGCACCGGCTTCCAGACGTTCGGGTCCTTGGTGTTGTTGTCCACCACGACGACTTCGAAGCGCGGATACTCCAGGGCCGCAAGGCTGTCGAGGGTTCCCATCAGCAGCTCGGGAGGCTCGTTGTAGGCGGGGACGTGGATGGAAACGAGGGGCAGCTCGCTGTCTGCCAAGGGCCGCCGCGGGAAGGGTCTGCGCCAACGCTTCAGCCACAGGGCCTCGGCCCATTCGTGGGCCTCCGCGACCAGAAGGACGAGGATTCCCAGCCCCCCTACGAATAGGACCAGCCCGACCGCGACGGTCGGCAAGGTCATGTGTTGTCGCGTGTAGTCGTAGATGATCCATACCGCTGCGGTCGCGATGCCGTAGGTAATGGATGCGAGGAACCACATGCCGCGGGAGCCCAGGGTGGTGCTGTCGCGAAAGACCAGGACCAGGATGAGCACCGCGATGCTGACGGACAGTGCGGCCAGCTCTCGCCACTGGGGAATTCGCACCACGGAGTCGGTGAAGGTGAATTTTGGCTCGCGGTCCGTGCCGTACACCCCCCAATAGGTCTCTATGGCACCCCCGAGCCGGCTCTTCCAGGGCTGATCGAATGCCTCCATCACATAGTAAATGTAGCCCTCCTTCTCGGCATGGTGCAGGAACCGGCGCAGGAAGCGCGTCTGGTTCTCGAGCGACGCTTCGGCACCCCGGTTCTTGCGCCCGTTGCTGGGCCAGCCGACCTCGCCGATGACGATCTGCTTGTTCGGGAACGCGGCCTTCAGCTCATCGTAGCGGTGTACGACGTAGTCGACCGCCTTATCCAGGGGTATGCCCTCCCAGTAGGGCAGCAGGTGGACTGCGATGAAGTCGACCTGATCGACCAGCTCCGGATGCGCGAGCCAGACGTGCCAGGGCTCCGCGGTGCTGACCGGTGCCCATACGCCCTTCTTGACCCGCTTCAAATAGGCGATGAGCTCATCGACCCTGAGCTCCTCGCGGAGCAGCGATTCATTGCCTACGATGACCCGCACCACGTTGCGGTGTGAGCGGCGATAGACTTCCACCAGCCGCTCGAGCTCCACCTCGTTGGCGGCACGGTCCGGCCCCAGCCAGGCCCCGAGAGCCACGTTGAGTCCATGACCCTCCGCCAGCTGGGGAATCTCCGCAAGGGTCTGGGCAACGCTATAGGTTCGTACCGCGTAGGCTTCGTTCTGCAACAGGGCGAGATCTTCGTCGATCTCCATGATGGACGGATACTTGCCCTTGATCGGATCATCGTCCGCCCGCATCGGCTGAAACGAGAATCCCTGAATTCGCTCGGGCCAGGGGGGCTCGTCGGAGGGTCGGTTGAGCAGCCACCATAAGAAGACTGTGAGCAGGGCGATGAGAAGGGCGAACAGGATACCTGCGCGGTTCATGTCCCTGCCCCCTTCGCCTTCGGTATTGCTCGATACCATTGCCAGCTGCCCAGCAGCGGCACCAAGTCGTAATGAGTGCCGAGAGCCGTCCTCACCTCCGCTGAAGGGGTCAGCAGAAAGACGTCGCTGAATTCGGCGGTGGATAGATCCTTTCTACCCTGTGGCATACCTTGGATGACGACCTTGTCGTCGAGGTCATGCGCGAGGGATAGGGCTTCACCCAATCCCACGTCGCTGTCGGTGATCACCAGCAGAGGGCGCTCAGCCGTGTTCACCAGAGCGGCCACCTTTCGATTGGGCGCGCTGAAGCCCTTGCTCCACCAGCTGTCCGCTCGGAGTATGAGCCAGTCCGACCAGAGTCCCAGTCCCAGCACCAGGATGAGAGCGGCACGCGATCCGATCTTTCCGACGCGAGTCCGCGCGCTCCAACCCGCTGCCAGCACGTAGGCGACGACGATCTCCACCGCGACGAGACCGGGAAGCAGGTAGCGAGGCTGAAGCGAGCGCTTTCCGCCCAGGACCAGATCCGGTACCAACACCACTGCGGCAAATGTCAGAAAGAGCGTACAGAGGAACAGGCGCGCCGAGCGCGGCGCGCGGGCACAAAATCGCCAGAGGGCCCATGCGAGCGGAATCAAACCGACCAAAAGGGGCAAGCTGTCCCCAGGAAGATCCGCGAACACCCGCACCAGGTTGACACCCCAGGCCTCGAGCAGCCTCGGGATCGAGACCGGCTGCTGCATCCAGGCTGTCTTCTCTTGCACCTTGTCGAAGCCGGTTACCAGGACCACCAGCCAGGGGAAGAACATCAGCACTGCAGTGGCTACCGCCGCACCCCAATAGCGCAGGCGCACCATCGCCGGAAACTCTGTAGATCGAAGCGAGAGCAGGATGTAGACCGCGTGCGCGGTCAGCACCAGGGCGAACAGGAGGTGTGTGTAGAGTCCCACTGCAGCCAACATTGAATAGAGAATCCAGTCGCGAGACCTTCCTCGCCGCAAGGCACGGAGCAGGGCCGCACTGGCTGCGATCGAGAGGGCGGTCCAGAGGGCGTACTGCCGAGCCTCCTGCGCGTAGAGAAGCTGCATGGGAGAGCAGGCCGCGAGGGCAGTGGCGATCCAAGCGGTTGCCGAGTCCTCGAACAGCTCCCAGGCGAGCCAAAAAACCGCCGGCAGGAGAAGGAGTGAAAAGAGCGCGGAAGTCCCGCGCACGCCGGCCAGGGGGGAGGGGAGCATGGGGGCGATCACCCGCGCGGCCAAATAGAAGAGGGGGCCGTGCTCCGGGTGCGTCTCCAGGCTGGTGATGGTGTCCGCGTAGCCCATCTGCGGTGACGGTTGTTGGAACACCAGAAGGTCCTTGGGTGTGAGACGGCGACCGCTGAAGGTCTCCTCGGAGACCTTGTCCGCGTCGAATCCGAAGGTACGCAAGAGGCTGTAGGCCTCGTCGTGCCACACCAGCATCCGGTCCAATCCGTAAAGGCGAGCGACGGATCCGGCGACGACCACCAGGGCGGCGATCAGGATCAAGAGAAAGGGCGCGGAGGAACGAGCTTTCTGCATGTGCGATTGGGCGGGCGAAATCAATGTCTGGTCGCCAGTGGATCCGTGCTCGATGCGGCCTTCTTTGAAGGAGCTTCGCATTATCCTTCCATCATATTGATTTTTAGACGGCAAGGCACGTCAGGCGTAGGGGAATGTCCTTTCTCGGCCCCCGGAAGCAATTTTCGCTGGGGCGAGAGGCTGCTCGGGAGGCATCGGGGGTGCCGGCGGGGCTTGGTGGGGGCGCGGCGGTAAACCTTCGGGGGCCGTTCGAGTTGACAGACCCTCGAAAACGGATCACTTTACGCCCTTCACGGCTTGCCATTCCCGGCGCCAGACGAGAGAAAAACAACGCATCGCCTATGACCATCAACACGATCCGACACGACTGGTCTCTCGATGAGATCTCCACGCTTCTCGATCAACCCTTCAACGATCTTCTATTCCGCGCACAGTCCGCGCATCGTGCCAACTTCGATGCCAATCGGGTGCAAGTGAGCACCCTCCTGAGCATCAAGACCGGCGCCTGCCCGGAGGACTGCGGCTATTGCTCTCAGAGCGCCCGGCATGACACGGGTCTGGAGCGCGAGCTTCTGCTTCCCCTGGAGGAGGTCATGGATGCCGCCCGGGCCGCCCGGGACAAGGGCTCGACCCGCTTCTGCATGGGGGCGGCCTGGCGCAATCCCACGGACCGGAATCTGGATCGGGTCATCGAGATGATCGAGGGGGTGCGGGACCTGGGCATGGACACCTGCGTCACCCTCGGCATGCTGACCGATGATCAGGCGCACCGGCTCGCGGACGCCGGTCTGGACTACTACAACCACAATCTGGATACCTCGCCGGAATTCTACGGCAAAGTCATTACCACCCGTACCTTTCATGACCGCTTGGATACCCTGAACCATGTCCGGCGGGCGGGCATCCGCCTGTGCAGCGGCGGGATCCTGGGGATGGGCGAATCGCGACGGGACCGGGCGTCCATGCTCCGCCAGCTTGCGAATCTGCCCGAGCATCCGGAGTCCGTGCCCATCAATCTGCTGGTGCAGGTGGAGGGCACTGCCCTCTACGGCGTCGAGGATCTGGATCACTTCGAGCTCGTGCGCACCATTGCGGTGGCGCGCATCCTGATGCCGCGCTCCTATGTGCGGCTGTCGGCGGGGCGATCGGAGATGAGCGACGAGCTTCAAGCCCTGTGCTTCCTCGCCGGTGCCAACTCCGTCTTCTACGGCGAGCGCCTGCTGACGACCCCGAACGCCACGTCCGATCACGACGAGCGGCTGTTCGAGCGCCTGGGGTTGGCGTTCGAGTCGGTAGACGCGGCCGAGCGCAGCGAGCCCGGGCCCTGCACGCGGCAGGCCGTCTGAGCTTCGAGCGATGAAGCGTCTCGCTGCAGAGCTGGAGCGGTTGCGGAGGGAGTCCCTGTATCGTCTGCCGCGTGTGCTCCATGGCCCCCAAGGGCCGCGGCCATTGATCGACGGACGGCGCATGCTGGCCTTTTGCAGCAACGATTACCTGGGGCTGGCCAGTCACCCTGACGTGATCACCGCGTTGAAGCGGGGGGCCGATGCCTACGGCGTCGGCAGCGGGGCCGCCCACCTGGTGACGGGACACAGTGCCGCCCACCAAGCCCTGGAGGAAGCACTGGCGGAGTTTACCGGCAGGCCCCGCGCCCTGCTTTTCTCCACCGGTTACATGGCCAATGTCGGGGTGATCTCGGCCCTGGCAGGGCGCAGGGATCAGGTCTTCGAGGACAAGCTCAACCATGCCTCCTTGCTCGACGGCGCCCTGCTCAGCCGGGCGCGGCTGAGGCGCTACTCGCACGCCGATTCCTCGGCATTGGCGGACATGCTCGAAGGGGAGAGCGCCCGCCTCGTCGCTACCGACGGTGTCTTCAGCATGGACGGGGACTTGGCGCCTTTGCCGGATCTGGCCGGCGTCGCCGGCGGCGCCGGCGCTTGGCTCCTGGTGGACGATGCCCACGGATTGGGCGTAATCGGCGAGGAAGGGCGCGGCAGCCTCGCCCATTTCCATCTCGGGCCGGCGCAGGTGCCCATCCTCGTAGGTACCCTCGGAAAGGCATTTGGTACCTCGGGGGCCTTCGTGGCCGGTAGCGAGGAGCTGATCGAGAGCCTGGTCCAGCGGGCGCGCAGCTACATCTTTACAACGGCACCGCCTCCGGCCATCGCCGAGGCCACGCGGGAAAGCCTGCGCATTGCGCGACGCGAGTCCTGGCGGCGGGAGCGGTTGCAGGCGCTCATCCGGCGCTTCCGCTCGGGTGCTGCCCAGCTCGGTCTACCGCTCATGCCTTCGTCGACACCCATCCAGCCCCTGGTCGCGGGTACCGCATGGCAGGCACTGGCGTGGAGTCGGCGGCTCGAGAAGCTGGGCATCCTGGTCAGCGCCATCCGTCCGCCGACGGTTCCCGAGGGCTCGTCCCGTCTGCGGATCACCTTCTCCGCAGCCCACGAAGAGACGGACATCGACCGTCTGTTGGAAGCACTCGGCGATCTGCGGTGTGGGCAGTCCCAAGCGAGCGTGGCGGGGGCCGTATGAGCTTGTCGGCTCGTAGTCAGGGCTCGGGTCCAAGCCTGGTTCTGCTCCACGGCTGGGGTATGAATGCCGGGGTTTGGGATGGGCTTCCGTCCTCAATCGCGGCGGGCCGGCGCCTGTGGGAGGTAGAGCTGCCCGGACATGGCGAGAGCCGTTTCCAACTGCGCCACGATAGCCTCGAAACCTGGGCGGATGCCTGTCTGGCGTCTGCCCCGGAGCGTGCGGTCTGGCTCGGCTGGTCCCTGGGTGGACTGGTCGCCCTGGAGGCGGCGCTGCGGGCACCAGATCGGATCTGCGCCCTGGTCCTCATGACCGCCACTCCACGCTTCGTCCGGGCCCCGGACTGGCCGGACGCGATGGATGCGGATGTACTGGCGCAGTTCCGCGATGGCTTGGTAGCCGATCCGAGGGGCACATTGGATCGCTTTCTCGCCCTGCAGTTGATGGGGGGCGAAGCTGCCCGGGACAGCATGCGGATACTGCGTCGCGAGGTGGCACAGCGACCGGCGGCGAATCCCCATGCCATGGAGGTTGGCCTGGATCTGCTGCGCGACGGCGACCTGCGGGAGCGTCTCGGCTACCTCGCCTGCCCCACCCTCTGGCTGTTTGGCCGGCGCGATACCCTGGTCCCCGCCGCAGTCAGCGAGGGTATCGCAAGGCTGCTGCCGGGGGCGCGGCAGCGTGTCATCGCCGGTGCCGCGCATGCACCGCTCCTTTCCCATCCTAGGGAAACCGGCGAGGAGATCCTCGGCTTCCTCCAGGAGGTTCCGTGTTGAGCACAGGTCCCATCGACAAGGGCTTCGCGCGCCGCTCCTTCGAGCAAGCGGCCCCCCGCTACGACGAGGTGGCGGTGCTCCAGCGCGAGATGGCGGACCGCATGTTGGAACGCCTGGAGTATATGCGCCTGGACCCGCACCTGGTACTGGACCTGGGCGCGGGCACCGGCTACGCGATCGAAGGCTTGCAGAGGCGCTTCCCCGAGGCCCGTGTCCTGGCTCTGGACTTCGCACTGGCGATGCTTCAGCAGGTGCGTCGGCGAGGTTCCCCCTTCAGTTCCGCGAGCCCTGTCTGCGCCGATGTGGAGGCGTTGCCCTTCGCCGACGGCGCTGTGGACGTCATCTTCTCCAACGCGACCTTTCAGTGGTGCAACGATCTGGAGGGGACCTTCGCCGAGTGCCTGCGTGTGCTGCGGCCCGGCGGGCTGCTGATGTTTACGACCTTCGGGCCCGATACCCTCTGGGAGCTGCGTGATGCCTGGGCCAGGGCCGACGGTCACTCACACGTCAGCCTCTTCGTGGATATGCACGACATCGGGGATGCCCTGATGCGAGTACGGTTCGCCGATCCGGTCGTGGACGTCGAGCGTCTGACCCTCACCTACGAGGGAGTGCGGGACCTGATGCGGGACCTCAAGGTACTGGGTGCCCACAACGCCACCGGAGAGCGCTCCCGCGGGCTTACGGGCAGGAGTCGTCTGGCGGCCATGGAGCAGGCCTATGAGGTCCACCGCCGGGACGGACGACTTCCGGCCAGCTACGAGGTCGTGCACGGGCATGCCTGGGCCCCTGAGCAGCTTTTGCCTGAGCAGCTTATGGTCGAGGGCGGCGTGGCGATTCCGCTGAGCGCCATTCGGTGGGGGATGGGATGAACGGCGTTTTCGTCACGGGAACGGATACGGACTGCGGAAAGACCCTGGTGTCGGTTGCCCTCATGGAGGGCCTGCAGCAACGCGACTTGGTCGTCCTCGGGATGAAGCCCGTGGCTTCGGGCTGCGTGCGCACTTCCGAAGGGCTGCGTAACCAGGACGCCCTGCGTCTGCAAGCCGGGGGTAGCCGGGAGCGGCCCTACGAGCTCATCAACCCGTATGCCTTCGAGCCCCCCATCGCACCCCATATCGCGGCCGGTCGAATCGGCGTGGAGATCGAGCGAAAGGTAATCGCGACCAGGGCGGAGCAGTTGGCGGCCGATACCGATTTCCTGGTGGTGGAGGGTGTCGGCGGCTGGCGTGTGCCCCTCGGCCCTTCCCTGTCCGTGAGCGACCTGCCTCCGGCCCTGGACTTGCCGGTGATCCTGGTCTCGGGCATCCGGCTCGGCTGCATCAACCACAGCCTCCTGACGGTGGAGAGCATCCGGGCATCCGGTGCCCGGCTCATCGGTTGGGTTGCAAATGAGATCGAGCCGCATATGCTGGCCCGAGACGAGATCCTGGCCGACTTGTCGGCCATGATCGACGTCCCCTGCCTGGGATTGGTGCCTTGGACCGCGTCCCCCGATCCGTGCCGGCTGGCCGACTATCTGGATACCGGGCCTTTGCTCGCGAGGTGCGAGGGCAGGGGTCGGGAAGGGTCCCTGAATCTCGCTCTGCAGGCAAGCTTGGATAGGTGGTGAGAAAGTTGAATCGACTTCAATTGCCCGCTACCGGGGCTAGACGTAGCTCGCGGATCCTCGTCGGCCTGCTGGTCACGGTCCTCTCGGCCCTGACAGCTGGACCGACTCTGGCCTTGGCTGGGCCGGAAGATGCCCTGTCCCGTGCCCTCGCTCTGCCCCGGGGGAGCCTCATGGTCGAGGAGGACGGCAAGGTGGTCATCAGCCACAATCCGGACCGTCCCATGATCCCGGCCTCCACCATGAAGATCCTGACCGCGCTCGCGGTCATCGAGCGCTGGGGATTGGGGCACCGCTTCCATACGGATTTCTTTCTCGGAGCCGACGACCGGCTCTGGGTCAAGGGCTATGGCGATCCCTATTTGGTGTCCGAGGAGCTGGCGCGCATCGCCAAGGCGCTGAGGGCCCGCGGCATCCGAAGGGTCTCGGGGGTCGGCATGGATGACAGCTACTTCGCCCCGGGGCTCGAGATCAGCGGACGCTCGTCCACCGATAATCCCTACGATGCACCGGTCACTGCATTGGCGGCCAACTTCAATACCATCAACGTGGTGACCCGGGGAGGCAAGGTGCGCAGTGCAGAGGCGCAGACCCCACTCACCCCGATGGCGCGCCAATTCGGGAAGGAGCTGGGAAGCGGGGAGCACCGGGTCAACCTGCAGAGTCGAGACAAGGCCGTGCAATACTTCGGACAGCTCCTGAGCGCCGAGCTGGTGCAGGCCGGAATCCAGGTCGGGGGAGGCTCCATCGAGGGAAGGGTGCCCGCCGGTGCCAAGAAGGTCTACCGTCATGAGGACAGCCGTGATCTGCGGGCCATGCTCTCTGCCATGCTGAAATACTCCAACAACTTCATCGCCAACGACCTGTTCCTGAAGCTCGCCGACCGGGGCAATGGCCGCCCGCTCGACATGCCGGACGCCCAGCGGGCATTCAGGGCTTGGATCGACCGGAAATTCGGTTGGAGGGACTATCGGATCGAGGATGGCGCGGGCTTGTCCCGCGCAAATCGTCTGAGCGCCCGGCAGCTCTTGGAGGCCGTGAATGCCTTTGCTCCCTACAGGACGTTGCTGCCGGAGCGGAGCGATGGTGTACGGGCGAAGACGGGGACCTTGCGCGGTGTGAGCTGTTATGCCGGATTCGTGAGACGCGGCGGGCGCTGGGAGCCCTTCAGTCTTCTCATCAACCAGTCGATTCCCTACAACCTCCGACTGCAGGTGGCGGATGCCTTGGTGCGCGCACCGAGTCTACGCCGCCTATGCCCGGGTGGCAGCTGCTGAGCCGAGAACAGCGGTCTCTCATCCCTACCTTGCGCAGGTTGGTCGGGGCAGGGCGGAGCCGGTACCGCAGTGGCTTACCCTGCCCGCTTGGCCCATAATGGCTCGATCATTCGGCCCGATACTCCTCACTTTTGCGATGCGCTGCCCGCGTCCCGTCGCCTGCCTGGTCATTCTCCAGATTTTGATGTTGACCGCCTGTGCTCCGCTTTACCAAGCGGGCGGAGGGTTGAGCCAAGGAGAAATTCCCTCTTTGGCAAACGGCTATCCCACCCTTGCTCCTATGCTGCGTCGGGTTACCCCTGCCGTTGTCAATGTTTCAGTGGAGTCCAAGATTCTGCCCGAAGAGCATCCCTTTCTCCGCGATCCGGAATTTCGCCGCTTTCTCGAGAGGTTCAACCTGCCATTCCCCGAAGGGCCGGCTGATGGCAGCCGCCAGAGCGTAGGATCGGGCTTCATCGTCGATGCGCAACGCGGCTACGTTCTGACGAATCGGCATGTCATCGAAGATGCGCAATCGATCACGGTTACGCTAAAAGATAGGCGCAGCTATCGAGCCCAGTTGGTCGGCAGTGACCGGACCGCGGACATCGCGGTGCTGCGGACCGTCCCCGTCCCCCCCGGGCTGCAGGCGCTCGAGTTCGGCAACTCCGATGCGCTGGAGGTCGGAGATTTCGTTCTCGCCATCGGTAACCCCTTCGGCATCGGCCAGACCGTCACGTCCGGAATCGTCAGCGCCCTCGGGCGGCAAGGAATCGAGGGCGAGACGGGCGACCTCATTCAGACCGATGCATCCATCAACCCCGGCAACTCCGGGGGGCCACTGGTGAATCTGGGCGGGCAAGTGGTGGGCATCAATACTGCCTTGATCGGCCCTGGTGGGGGCAATGTGGGTATCGGTTTCGCCACCCCGAGCGACCGGGTGCGCTCGGCCATGTACCGTGTGTTAAGAGGCCGGAGATAATGATCATGGGGCGTGTCGAGCCATCCCATGGAATGAAATGCCGCTTCGCCCCTGGTTGTACCCTCTTCCAGAGGCAAGGGGCGTGTTGAAGCGGCCATTCGAGATTGGAGAAGGGGCGAACGTGCTTCGCGAATTTCATCGTAACTACCCGGCAGCGATTGCGTTTTTACGCTTGAGGATACTCGGTGCTCGTGTCCGGCGTCGCCAATCTCGGCCTTGCCCCTTGTCCTCGATAAGGCTACCCTACTCGAACAAGCTTAGCGCTCGGATGGTTGAATCTCCTGTCCGCCGGACCGAGTCGATCGATTTTCGCATTAGGGGGCTGAAGAAAACTGCTTGATCGTCTTGCTGGTCGTTTGGTCCGCCGGCGTCATAGCACAAGGGATCGAATAGCTCGACTGTTCGTCCCTCAGGCTTTTGCAGACCGACCAAGGCTCGCCCACAATCGCGCAAGCTTTTCGCCAGGCTCCCGATAACATTCCATCAAAGGGGGCAGATATGCAGCTCAAGGTTCTCGCCTTTGTTCTCGCCGGGGGAGAGGGTACCCGGCTCTACCCGTTGACCCGAGAGCGCGCCAAGCCGGCGGTTCCGTTCGGCGGAAAGTACAGAATCGTCGATTTTGTGCTCAGCAACCTGGTCAATTCGGGGATCTACTCCATCTATGTGCTCATCCAGTTTCGCAGCCAGTCCCTGCTGCAGCACCTGAGCGACGGCTGGCAGTTCGGGGGAATTCTGAAGAACGAGTTCCTGGTGCCCGTACCTGCTCAGATGCGCAGCGAGGGGAAGGATTGGTATCGGGGGACCGCCGATGCCATCCATCAGAACATCAATCTCATCGAGCAGTCTTCGCCCGATGTCGTCGTCGTGTTCGGTGCCGATCATATCTACCGCATGAACATCCGCGAGATGATCGAGTATCACGAGCAAAAACGTTCCCACGTCACCATCGCCGCGTTGCCCACCGATAAAAAGTTTGCCAAGGACTTCGGGGTGATCGAGGTTACCAACAATGGACGCATCGTCGGATTCCATGAGAAGAATCCCAATGCCCCCACCATGCCGGGGGATCCGAATCGCGTCTATGCCTCCATGGGCAACTACGTCTTCAGTACCGATATGCTGGTGAAGATGATTGAAGAGGATCAGCAGGACCCCGACAGCTCCCACGACTTCGGCAAGGATATCCTCCCTAAGGCCATCGGTCAGGCCGAGATGTTCGCTTACAATTTCAATGAAAACCAGATTCCAGGAGAGCCGCCGGGCAAGGCCCCATATTGGCGGGATGTCGGTACCCTCGATGCCTTCTACGAGGCCAATATGGATATCCGGGCCATCTCCCCGGAGCTCAATCTGTTCAACAGGGAGTGGCCGTTGCGCACGGCCAGCTATCCCGATCCCCCGGCCAAGTTCGCGTTCGACGAGGAGGACCGGCGGGGGCAAGCGATCGATTCGGTCCTGTCGGGGGGCTGTATCATCTCAGGGGGCCTGGTGAGAGATTCCGTTCTGGGTCGGCACGTCTACATTCACGCCGGAGCTGAGGTCGATGGGTGCGTCATATTCGACAACTGCGATATCGGACGCAACTCCAAGCTGCGACGTTGCATTCTGCAGAAGAATGTGCATATTCCCGAAGGCTCGGTAATCGGGTACGATCACGAAGAAGACAAAAAACACTATCATGTGACGGAGAGCGGCATCGTTGTCATCGACGGTACGATCACGCCGTTGCAGCTCTCGACGATAAGAATTTAGTGCAGTTGCACGCAGGTATCGGCAGCGACCACAGGATGTCCCCCCTGGGGCGGCCCGAATTCGGCGCGACTGTACTGGATGAGTGCCTGGCTTCACCGAAGGAGATCTCCATGCCAACCGAAAAATCGAGCGGTCTAGAAGAGCTGACCAAACTGGCAACCGACTTCGTAACCGCGCAGAAGGGGTTGTGGGACCACGCGGCCTGGTCGGATTTTTTGTCCAATGTTCGGACGAAGGGGTACGACGTCTCCACGGAAATGCAGTCGAGCCTCGGCGAATTGCTCGAAGCGATGAAGCGCTTCTATTCGGCCGCCGCTTCGACCGAGAGCGTCGAAAAGGCCATGAAAGTCGTCGTGAGCGACAGCGTGGCGTTCGTCAAGGAGCACAAGGGTGTATGGGGCCACACCGAGTGGGAGGATTTCGTAAAGACCGTCCGGCAGAATGCGAGCACATTGTCGGAGGGCACGACGACCTACCTGGGCGGTGTGTTGGAATCCATGAAGGTCTTCTACGGGCTTTCGCCCATCGCCGTCGCTCAGAAACGGATGCGGGCCGCCCGGCACAAGCCTTCGCCGGCACCGCAGCCCGCCGCTTCCGAGACAAAGAAGGAGGAGGCAAAGCCCGCGACTGCGAAGCCGCCGGCACAAGCAACGCCGGCAAAAGCAACGCCGGCAGCGACAAAGCCGCTTCCCAAAAGGGTGGAGAAGAGAGACGATCTGACGGCGATCGGCGGCATCGGCCCGGCTTTGGAGAAGAAGCTGAACGCGGCCGGGATCTCGAGCTATGCGCAGCTTGCCGCCCTTTCGAATGATGATATCGATCACATCGAGAAGAACATCATCAAGTTCTCGGGGCGGATCAGACGCGATGATTGGGTCGGTCAAGCCAAGGCGCTTTCCCGGAGCCGATGATCCAGCCAACCGTTCGCGATGAGCGCCATGGCCTTGTAAAGCAAGACGTCATGCTATAGCTTGTTGCCACGAGTCCCTGCTAGGGGTGCCCGTCGGGAGCCTCGATGTCCCGATGGTGCTGAGAGAGACCCTTGGAACCTGATCCGGATAATGCCGGCGCAGGAAAGGCGGGCAAAGGTACTTATCCTTTCGGTGCGCCCGATCGTACGGTGCCCCTTCCCGTTGCCCGCGGCCGTCAATCGGACAGGCCGGTCTCTCCAAACCCCTCGAGCCGGAGCCCGATGTCGGCAGAGGTGATGCCTCGACGCATGCGAGTCCTCTGGTCCGGCGCCCGGGATTTTCCCCGATTCCCTCGAGGTCGACGACATGAGTGCCATTCCTGAAGAATTTGCCCGCAAGACCGCCCGGCTTTCGGATCAGGTCACCAAGCCCTTCCCGGCATCGCGAAAGGACTACGTGGAGGGGTCACGCCCGGATATCCGGGTGCCCATGCGCGAGGTCAGGCTGTCCCCGACCCACACCAGCCACGGGGTCGAGGAGAACCCTCCGGTTTACATCTACGACACGTCCGGCCCCTATACGGACCCGGACGCAGACATCGATTTGCTTGCCGGGTTGCCGGAGGTGCGTGCCGCTTGGATCCGGGAGCGAGAGGATACGGAGCTGCTGGGCCGCCCGAGCTCCGAGTTCGGCCGCAGGCGCCAGAACGACCCGACCCTCGCGCACCTGCGCTTCGAGCACATCCGCACCGCACGTCGGGCCAAGCCGGGTGCCAACGTCTCCCAGATGCACTATGCGCGAAAGGGGCTCATCACCCCGGAGATGGAGTACGTCGCCATCCGCGAGAATATGAAGCTCGACGAGCTTCGGGCAGACCCGAGGTACGAGAAGCTCCTGCGCCAGCACGCCGGAAAGCGCTTCGGGGCCAACCTGCCCAAGCGGATGACATCGGAATTCGTCCGTGCCGAGGTGGCTTCGGGACGTGCCATCATCCCGGCGAACATCAATCATCCGGAGCTGGAGCCCGTGATCGTCGGGCGCAATTTCCGGGTGAAGATCAATACCAACATCGGGAATTCGGCGGTGACTTCCTCCATCGAGGAGGAAGTCGAGAAGATGGTCTGGTCCGCCCGCTGGGGTGGCGACACCCTCATGGACCTGTCGACCGGCCCGAATATCCACGAGACCCGGGAGTGGATCCTGCGCAATGCGCCCATGCCCATCGGCACCGTGCCCATCTATCAGGCCCTCGAGAAGGTCAACGGCAAAGCCGAGGAGCTTACCTGGGAGCTGTTCCGCGACACCCTGATCGAGCAGGCTGAGCAGGGCGTCGACTACTTCACCATCCACGCCGGCGTGCTGTTGCGCTACGTGCCCCTGACGGCGGATCGGGTCACGGGGATCGTCTCCCGCGGCGGGTCCATCATGGCCAAGTGGTGCCTGGCCCACCATCGGGAGAGCTTTCTCTACACCCACTTCGAAGACATCTGCGACATCATGAAGGCCTACGACGTCGCCTTCAGCCTCGGCGACGGCCTGCGCCCGGGCTCCATCGCGGATGCCAACGACCGCGCCCAGTTCGCGGAGCTGGAGACCCTGGGTGAGCTGACCAGGATCGCCTGGAAGCACGATTGCCAGGTCATGATCGAGGGTCCGGGTCACGTGCCCCTGCACATGGTGAAGGAGAACGTGGACAAGGAGCTCGAGGACTGCTTCGAGGCCCCCTTCTACACCCTCGGTCCCCTCATCACCGACATCGCCCCCGCCTATGACCACATCACCTCCGGTATCGGGGCCGCCAACATCGGGTGGTACGGAACGGCCATGCTTTGCTACGTCACGCCCAAGGAGCATCTGGGCCTGCCGGATAAGGAGGATGTGCGTGACGGCATCATCACCTACAAGATCGCCGCCCACGCTGCAGACCTGGCCAAGGGGCTTCCAGGTGCCCAGCTTTGGGATAATGCTATGTCGAAGGCCCGTTTCGAGTTTCGCTGGGAGGACCAGTTCAACCTGTCGCTCGACCCGGAGCGCGCCCGGGAGTACCACGATCGCACCATGCCCCACGAGGCCCACAAGGTCGCCCACTTCTGCTCCATGTGTGGTCCGCATTTCTGTGCCATGAAGATCACCCAGGACGTGCGCAACTACGCCGAGTCCCACCGGATCGAGGACGTAGAGATCGCGGTGGATGAGGGGATGAAGGAGAAGTCTGCCGAGTTTCTGAAAGAGGGCGGGCAGATCTATCGGGAGATATGAGCCGACGGTAGTGCAGTAAAGGCTTTTCCATTGCCAACCAAAGTGCTTGAGACAGAAAACATGAAGGGCCTCAAGATCGGCATCGAAGAGCATGCCGATGGCTATGTTGGTATCTTTGCAGATGGCAGATCGAGGTCTATTTCAAGGCATTGAAAATCGGCTGCCGCCCCGAGCAGCTGCAATTGGAGAAACGTGAGTGCTTAGAGCCGGCGCTGGCCTTCTATATGATCATCGCCTGGCGCGTGCTGTTTCTGACCATGCTCGGGCGCGACTGCCCGGAAATGCCCTGCGATACGGTCTTTGCCGATGAGCAACGGAAAGCGGTTGATCTAGTCACTCAGCGTAAACCGCCGCCCGATGAGCCACCCTCACTCGATACCATGGTGCATATGGCCGCCAACCTCGGCGGTTTCCTTCACCGAAAAATCGATGGCTTTCCCCATCCGAAACCACTCTGAATCGGGCTGCAACTCATCCCTGATTTCGTGCTCGCACTCAAGGCTCAGCGCAGTGTCGGGGAGTCGGTGAGAGTTTTGGTCATGGTATTACTGTGAGTACCATTGGTGTATGGCTGGTACGCCGGACATATTAGTGGCGATGGATCACCAAAATTCAGTGCAAACCGTTAATATTTCCCAGCAGGCTCATTATCTGGTGACGGGCGCCGGAGGTTTCATCGGGAAGGCGCTATGCCGCTTTCTGCAAGAGCGGGGCGCCTCCGTCCGCGCATTGTTACGACGCAGCGGAGAATATGTTGGAGACGAGTCGGTCATCTGTGACCTGTCGGAGAAGAATCTTCCGGGCTCGCTGATGGACGGTATCGACGGTGTCTTTCACCTTGCCGGCATCGCGCATGGCCCCGACATCGCCGCAGTTCCCGACACACTCTACAGACGCATTAACTTGGACGCCACCAGGTCGCTGCTCGAATTAGCCGCACAGAGTCATGTAGAGCGCTTCGTCTACTTCAGCAGCGTCAAGGCAGCGGCCCACCCCGGCGAGCGCTGTGTCGACGAGGCCTGGGATGAACCGCCCGCGGATGCTTACGGACGCTCCAAACGCGACGCCGAACAGTTCGTGATCGCTACCGGCAAAGAGAGGGGCATGCACGTCTGCAATCTGCGCCCCTGCTTGGTGTACGGCCCTGGCGTCAAGGGAAATCTTTCCCGTATGATCCATGCGATCGAGAAGGGTTTCTTCCCGCCTTTTCCGGAGCTCGGGAACAAGCGTTCGATGGTGGGCTTGGACGATCTCATCGATGCGGCTTGGCTTGCGATGAACGATACCCGGGCATGCGGTAGAACGTATATCGTCTCCGATGGCCTTCCCTATTCCACGCGCGATCTCTACATCGCCATCAGCAATGCTCTGGAGAAACAAGTCCCACGCTGGACCGTTCCCATGTTACTGTTGCACGCTGGTGCGGGAGTTGGGGATCTCCTGGTCCGAGTCAGCCATCGGCCAATGCCTTTGAGCAGCTCGGTGTTACAACGCCTGCGAGGATGGGCCTGTTACCGCTCTGACCGGATACACCGAGAGCTAGGATGGGCGCCACAACAGACCTTCGCCGATATACTTCCATGTATCGTCTCCGCCCGTTTCGGGCAGGCAAGGTAGAGCGTAGGGTAAGGGAGTTTGGAAAATGAGTGGCATCCGCGCCGCCGGACATGCTCTATTTTTCATCCTTGCGGTCACCATCGTTACCGTCTTCTGGTCCCGGCATCCGACGGAAAGTGCAAGGTCCCAACAACGAACCGGAAACCAAGCATGTCCGCGGTCTACACGCTCCCCAAGACCCGGCAATCGAGGAGAGCCCCTTTATCCTATCCTCCCATCTGGTCCGCAATCACCGTAAGCGATCCGGCGGAAGGACATCTACGCCAACGGCTGGCTCTGCTTCGAGACACCCGGCTATGCCCTTCGATAATGTTCGGCACGAAGAGCGTGAACTGCCTGGTGTACTCGCTGATTACCTTGGCCCTGGGGATTAGCCTAGTGGCTTTCAGGGAAGCCGTTGGCTTTGTCTAGCGGTGGCCTCGGTAGCTGTCGCGAGTCTGTCACTCCCTAGCAGGGCATTGAAAAAATGGCGCACAATGTCCACCCACTCGTCGTGTTGGGCGAAAAATCGGATTGAACCTGCTGATCTAAGTGCCCAATCCGTGCGGTTTTCCGAGTTTCAGCCCAGAGTCCGCGGTAGCATTCCGCCTTCCGGCTACTTTCAGGCGCACCACGCCTGTACGCATGCCAGGCATTCCAACAGCGATTATGGCTGCCGATGCGTACGAGATTGTAGGCCGCACAGCCTATCAGCATCTGTCCCGCGGGCTTTGGGATGCAGATATGCTGGCTCTAGTGCAGCCCTCCCACGTTCTTCAGCCAGCGGAAGATCTCCTCAATGCGCTTGCGCACGGAATCGAAGCCTGGTAGCTAGGCTTGGCGTGTGGCACACCCGTCGATGGCCGAGCCGCTCTATTTCGCTGCCACATGTGGGGCGACCATGTGGCCACGGCAGGTAGTGACGAAATCGGCAGTATCGTAATCCTTCAGACTCACGCAGCTAAACAGAGCCGGTTGCTGGCGCGCTTCGCCTCGCATCAGCGAATCTCAATCAATGTGGATCGAATGATCGGAATTATCCCAGAGCAGCCGAGGCGCTGCTCGATTTCTTCAACGGTCTGGTAGATGGGCACCAGATTTCGCGTGACCAACTCAACATCGGCTATGAAAGGGGCCTTGGGAAGCCCGCGGTTCCGGGTGCTAGGCTTACTGGGCGTATTTTTACTCGCTTTGTTCGTGAGGCTGCCTGGCCTCGACAGGCCGGCACAATTGAGCTTTGGACCGCTGTACCAGGACGAGTTCAAAATGTTGACGAACACCGTCCGCGTGATGAAAGGAACCTCTCTTTTGCCGCACTGGCCCTACGGCATCTATCGGCTGATGGCACCACAATTTCAAGCTACTCGCCTCGTCTACACACTTCAATGCGGACGTTCTTTGCTGCATCCCATCTCGGTCGGCGATTTGCGTCGACTCGCTGAGGCGCAACTCGATCGGTTCTTCATCCTTATACGGGCACATGCGCTGATCTTGGGGCTCGGCATCGTCTTTCTGACCTTTGTACTCGGCAGGAGAATAAGCGGGGATGCCGGAGGGCTCGCATCGGCATTGGTGGTTGCCATCACGCCTCTGATGGTGAGCTATTCGAGGATGATGTACTACGACATCGCGATGGTGGCATTCTTTTTGTTCTACATCATTGCTTTTGCGAAGGCGATATGTGAGCGATCTATCGGATACGTATACGTGGCTGTCGCGCTATCTGCGGCTGCCTTCACCATGAAGCAGAACGCAGTGATACTGTTTGTCGCCGATGGTTGGCTGCTCCTGTCGATCATTGCACATTGGCGGCCTTGGCGGCTGATCACAAATCGCCATAGCTGGGTGCTTGTTCTAATGGCGACGGTCATCCTTTGGTACGGCTATCCAACCCTGTTTACTCCAACGGGAATCACTGGCTTCATTGACAGTGTAGGCTCGAAGTATTACGGGGCCCAGACCGCTGGCTCGGTCCCCGTCACGGATCGACTGTGGTGGGTCTGGATTCGTTCCTTCTGGATTGATCAAGCGCCCCCGATGGTTTTTTTGGTGTTGGTTGTCGGAACGGTCATCGGCGTTTTCTTCGCCCGAGATCGTTATGTTGCCGCGTCTGCGCTTGGACTCGGGCTACTGTATTACGCCATCGCTGGCTATTCGACTCACGCGATCGATCGCACGATGTTACCTCTGATTCCGTTGCTCGCCCTCGGGATGGCAGGGTGGATAGCATTTCTTCAGCGTATATCCAGGCCACAATTGGGCATGGCGGTGGCCGTGACAATAATCGTGTATGTCTCCCTGCCTCTGCTGCAAAACACAGTGCGCACCAACTTGTTGTTGGGCCTACCGGATACTCGTGTCCAGGTGGCGACCTGGTTTGCCGAAAACGTCCCCGAGGGAACAACAGTGGCGCGCGAGACCTATGCTCCTTGGCTACCGTCGGTTCCTGACGTGAGCTGCCCTGCAGGGATTGGGTCCGTCACCGGGCATAGGAAGCTTTTCTCGCTTGCCTCAACCAACTCGCTCGCCAGCAAGCCTCCCGAGTGGTACAGGCAACAATCCATACACTACCTTATTTACGTCGAGGACAATTACAAGCGCTTGATTAAGCAGCAAGAGGCAGGCTTTGTCGAATCCCCAACCGACACTTCCGCATACCGCATGGGTAAGTCTCCTCGCTACGGGGTCCCCATCGAAGAGGCAATCGCGCGCTATGATGCATTATCGAGACTTTATCCTGTTGCTGCGCGGTTCTACCCATCGCCTCTGCCGTCTGAGCTCATGCACCGCTGCGCAACCTACGTCGCTGTAGATACCGACAATGGCACACCAATACAATGGCGCTGTGGGAGACCTTCGTTTGATACTCTTAGCGGGTTAAGTAAATTTCTGTTGGCCGGCTGGCTTGATCCGAACTTCGCGACGCTTTGGAAAAATCGCCACAACTATGTGCTGGGCCGGGCCATCGCTATCTACGATACGGGTACCGGCAGCTGAGCAGGCATTATGGGACGCCGACGCTGCTGTCGTGGTTAAGCACTTCTTGACGTGGTCTAATGGCAACGGACACCTCATTCAGAAACCACCCCCAAAGGATGCCCTGGCGGCGAGACTGCAAGCGAATGAGCGAGAGTATCCCGCCTTCAATCCCGTTCTTTCGCACGAGACGGTGATTGATCGAACAACGAGGAGTACACGCCGAGGGTAGCAGCCGTAACACGGTCGATGGAGAATTGTTCTTCCGCGAACATCCTCGACCGCTCTCCAAATCGCGCCCTCAGGACAGGATCACTAATCAGCTTTTCCAAGGCGAGGGCGAGCGCTTGGGGATCCCGCGGCGGAACCAGAAAACCGTTCTCACCTTCCCGGACGGCCTCTCGGCAACCAGTGTGATCCGTGGTTACGAGCGGACGTCCAACAGCCGCGCCCTCAATGAGGATGGTGGGGAGTCCTTCCTGGTAATACGAGGGGAGACACACGATGTGGGACTGTGCCACCACTTCCGGCATATCTTCTCGGAACCCCCACCACTCGATGTCTCCGCGGGCATCCCAGTCGCCTAACTGCCCCGCGTCCACCGCGGCTGGATTTCCAAGGTCAGGCTTTCCCACAAGCACAAATCTTGCCGTCACACCGCGATGCTCGAGCATGCGGGCAGCGGCTACGAACTCACCAACGCCCTTGTCCCAGAGGAGGCGGGAGGCGAGGATGACGGTTACCACCCCCTCGGGCTCGGGGGCTACCAGGAAGCGCTCCAGATCGACCCCGGCACTGCGAATCAGCACGGAATCGAGCTTCGCCAGCCGCTGCAAGCGCACTTGATCATCCGGATTCTGAACGATCAGGCGAACCTTGTCGCGACGAAGCAAGAACCGATAGACGACTCGCAGCAAAGGGCGCAGGAGGCGCGCCTTGATCCCCTGTGAAGTGAATAGGAAGCCCAGCCCCGGCAAGGTATCGACGATCGACTCGACCCCCGCGATCTTTGCCGCGAGAGTCCCATAGACGACCGGTTTCTGTGCAATGTTGTGGGCGAGGTCCGGGTGCTCGCTTCGAAACACTCTCAGGATGCGGTAGAAAGAGCGAATCTCCGCGAGTGGATTGACGCCTTTGCGGGAAAGCCGGATCGGGATCACGCGGAGGCCGGCATTGCGGATGCGCTCCTCCTGATCGGTAATCTCGGTCATGACGACGACCTCGAAACCGGCATTTTGTACGGCTTTTGCCAAGGGCAGCCAGTGCATACAGAAGTACCAGTCGACCGCAACGAATAGGAGCACCTTCTTCCGATGTGAATGCTGCATCCCGTCATCCTCGGCAAATCGACACACAGTGGCGCGCGCGGGCCAATCGCTGTACCCATCTCCGGATCCGCGTTTGGCCCGTCCCGAGACGGCGAGACGCAAATTTCTCGGTCGGTCTAAAACTCGTCATAAAGCCTTTGATACTGAGCCGCCACTCGATCGAGAGAGTAATGCGCGCAAATGCGGTCGCGAGCCGCTTTGCCGAGGGCCTGCCGCTCCTCTCGGCTCAATGCCAGGATGCGATCGACGGCATCGGCGAGCGAGACCGGATCGCGCGGCGGGACCACCTGGCCGGTCTCTCCGACGATCAACGCCGAATCGCCGATATCCGTGACGGCACAGGGGACCGCGCAGGACATGGCCTCTGCGATCGCATTCGAGAACCCCTCACCGTAGGCGGATGAGGAAACGGCCACGTCGAGAGCGGCTTGCACCCGGGGCATATCCCTTCGCAGGCCGAGCATCCGGCAATGCGCCTCCAGATTTCTCTCTCCTACCCACCGGTTGAGGACTGGATTATCCGCTTCGAGTCCCGCCCCACAAAGAAGGTACTGCGCTTCGGGCACCACTCGCCGTAACAGAGCTGCGGCATCCAGAAAGGTCTCGTAGTCTTTCTGGGGGTCGAAACGACCGACGATTCCCACCAGCGGCACTTCATCCGATATGCCGATCTCGCGGCGCAAGGAAGTGCGAACTCTATCATCCGGACGGAAGCGCTCGATGTCGAACCCATTGGGAACGACCGTCAGAAGGCAGCGTCGATAGCCGAGCTTGGCGTGAATATCCCGTGCACGCTGGGAAACGCAAAGTATGCGCCTGGGGCCCAGATACGACAGCATGGCGCAAAGGCGGACGACTATTCTCGTCCCCAGCTTGCTGTCCCTCGGGTTGAGATTGCTGTGACGGATATTCCAGAACACCGGCGGTCGTCCGGAGATAGCGGCAGCCAGCAGGGCCAAGAGGTCGGCATGATACATCCAGCTCTGCACCACATCGGGACGTAATCGCCTGATCTGTCGAGCCAAGTCCAGCAAGCTCAGAGGGCTGGGCACACTGCGCCTCATACCGAGCGAAAGACTTTCGATGCCCAGCGACCGCACGTCGTCCGCCAGCTCTCCACCATCCAACAAAGAGATCACCACGGGCTCGAACCGCGACCGGTCAGTCACGGACAGAAGCTTCACCAACATGGACTGGGCACCGCCCATGTCTAGGCTGGTAATGATATGGAGTATGCGCAAAGATGATCCTTCCGCTTACCTGTTACCCAGGAGAACCTCGAGGTATTGCCGAGTAACCTCGTCCAATGCAAAATCTCCAGCACGCTCGAGCAGATCGTCCTGCCCGGGCGGATTGTCCAAGGTGGCCACAATGGCATCGGCCAGGGCTGTTGCATCGCCGGTCGGGACCAGTGGACCGAGACGTCCGTCCTCGAGGATCTCACGCGGCCCGCTCGGACAGTCCGTGCTCACGACGGGAGCCCCGCAAGCCATCGCCTGAATCAGGACTCCGGGGAGACCTTCCCACAAGGAGGACAGGACGAAAAGTGCCGCTTGACACATGTAGGCAAAGGGATTCTTGACGAAACCCTCCAGCCTGACCTCGTTGCCCAGCCCGAGGCGGCGGATCTCGGACTCCAGATGTCTGCGCTCCGGCCCCTCCCCGAGTATGAGCAAGCGCACGGAGCGCTTCGTACGCACCTGCAAGAAGGCGGAGATCAGCGTAACAAACCCCTTCTGCTCGGTGAGTCGTCCCGCGGCGAGTATGACAGGAGGTGCACCGGGGGCAAACCAGGGATGCGCGAGCTCCTCGGCCGCGAGCGCCCTGAGCTCCGGGGTGACGACCGGGTTGTAGATGACCTTTATACGGTCCTGCGGCAACCCGGTCAGAGACGCCAGGTCCGCCGCTACACCGCGCGATACCGCAATGACTGCCCTCGCACGCACATAGAAATGCCGTGTCAGGTAGAGGACGAGCCGGTCGCGAAGGCGCCCACTGCGACGGGTGCTCATCGACAAGGTATTGCGAACACTGACGAAAACCGGTGTGGGGGTGCCACTGATCGCCTTCGCAGCCAAGGCCACGAGATTGGCGTGATCCAGAGCTGAGAGGAGTGCCGCTGGGTGCCGTTGTTTCAGGTAGCGGGCCAAGCCGGGCAACGCCGTGATCGTCCGCCGCGCACCCAAATCGATGAGCTTCACACCGTCGGGTACTTCATCGAGATAGTCCCCTGTGGCTCGTGCCAGCACGAGATCCACGTCGAGACCCGCGCCTGCCAATCCGAGGGTGAGGTTGAGCATCATACGCTCGGCACCCCCACCCATCAGCGACGGGAGAAAGATCGTGATCAGCTTTCGACGCATGCATCCTGGAACAGACTTCGCGTCGGTCCGAGCCGAACGACTGAAGCCGGAATACTGTGCACTGACTTGTGAGCCAGAGGGAAAAATCGATTATAAGGACTTTCGTCGGCGCTGGTCCCGAGCTTCGCGGACGGCAACAAGTGCAGGGCGACACACTTCAATGGTGCATCGACTCGGGAAAATATACGCTGGGGCGTCCCAGATGGACCTCCGCTCATATCAAACTCTTGCCGCCTCCCCAGCAAAGCCAGGGGATTCTCCATTGCTGGCCGAGCTCGAGGGCCCGAACCTCGACATGGAGCGTCCCTGACTGTGTTGCCGTAGGTGAAAATGACGATCATTTAGCCCACTAAGATCCCGCTATTTTCACCTACGGCGCCTTGTCCCGAACGCCCAGAGACGCCCTCCCACCGGCGTCCGAATTTTTCACAAGCGCTGATGAGGAAAGCCGGAGCCATGTCCGCCCTTCGAGAGCACTTCAAATCCACACCGATGCAATGTGCCGATTCCCGGTCGTTGCCGAAGGAGACCGCTCCGACACCCGTCGACCTCTTGGTAGTGATTCCGCACATGGGCCCCGGCGGCGCGCAACGGGTCGCCAGCCTGCTCATCAATCACTGGTCCGGGCAAGGCATTCGGGTTGCCGTCGCGACGCTGCACGAAAAAGCGGACGCTCACGACCTGAGTCCCGCTGTTGCCCGATTCCACATCTCCGGCCCACAAGCTCTCCGTCACAAAGGTCGCCTGACCGCCCTGACCCGGGACGGGGACTCCAGCGACCAGCTCACGGCAAAGCAGCGAATCAGTCGCTCTTCGCGGATCTTGGCTGCAGGCATCGCACTGCGTACCCTGCTGGCGCTGAATCGCGCCCGCAAGCTATTGATTGCGAGGCTACTTGCCCCGATCGGAATGTCACCGACACCCCTGATGACACACCAGTTGGGAAGACTCTTCCGTGACCTGGAGCCGCCTCTGATCATCAGCTTTCTGGGCACGACCAATATACAGACGGTGATGGCTGCGCGGGGACTGAGCTCGAAAGTGGTGATCTCGGAGCGCAACGACCCGGCCATCCAAGCCCTGGACGAGCCCTGGGAAGGATTGCGCCGCGTCGTTTACCCCAAGGCGGCTCTCGTTACCGCCAATAGCGCGGGGGCACTGCACACCCTGGGCAGTTTCGTGCCCGCCAAGAAGCTGCGCCAAGTGGCAAATCCGCTAGTGATTCCGCCCCCTCCGGCAGGCATGGTGCCGCATCAATCACGCTTGATCGCGGTAGCGCGGCTGGTGCATCAAAAGGGGCTCGACATCCTCCTCGACGCCTTTGCCGAGCTGGCACGAGCGGACGAGGACTGGATGCTCGACATCGTCGGCGCGGGACCGCTGGGCAGCGATCTCCAAGCCCAGGCCCTGCGGCTGGGGATCTCCTCCCGCGTCGAGTTTCATGGGCATCAGCCGTCACCGTTCCCACTGCTCTATCGGGCATCGGTATTCGTACTGCCATCGCGTTTCGAAGGCATGCCGAACGCGATGCTCGAAGCGATGGGCTGTGGGCTCGCGGTGGTTGCGAGCGACGCCTCGCCAGGTCCCCTGGAATTCATCGAGAACAATGTCTCAGGATTGGTAGTACCATCTGAAGACAGGTCTGCCCTGGCACAGGCGCTGATTCGCATAACCCGGAATACGTCCTTGCGTCGGCGTCTTGCGCAGTCCGCCCGAGCGCGGGTGGCAAACTTGGATGTAGCCACTGTGGCGAAGGACTGGGAGACACATATCCGGAGCCTCGGTATCGACTTCGGTCTAGTGAGCCCCGGATTTGAGACAGCCCCTTGAGAGAGAGTGGCAGAGCAAAAGGGGAAAAGATGAAACGCAAGCGGCCAAGTGGATCCGCAGCTTCCCCTATGGGTGCAGCCCTTCTGAAACTACGCCCTGCTCCCAAGAATCTGGCAGTTAGTGCCGGTATTCTCGGCCGTGCCACCGCTGTCCGGACGCGCTGGCTCGACGCCTTTAATAATTCGCGGACTGTTCAGCGACATTGGCATGCCCGAGAACAACAGGTGCGCCCCAACCCTGTTCGTGGAGCCTTGATTGGCTGAGGGAAAACCGGCGCTTTTTCTGGATCGGGACGGCGTGATCAATGTGGATCACGGATATGTCTCCCGGCCCGAAGACTTCGAGCCTATCGAGGGTATCTTCGACCTCTGCCGCGAAGCACAGCGGCAGAGTTACCTGATCATCGTGATCACCAATCAGGCCGGCATTGGCCGAGGGTATTACACCGAGGCTGATTTCGAGGCGCTGACGACGTGGATGATTGGGCGCTTCGAAGAGGAGGGTATTGCCATCGCCGATGTCTATCACTGCCCTTTCCACCCCGAGCACGGCATCGGACCCTACAAGGCCGATACGGCGTGCCGCAAGCCACACCCCGGTATGCTCCTGCAGGCTGCAGCGGAGCACGGGATCGACCTCGCGGGCTCGGTGCTGGTGGGAGACAAACCGAGCGATATCCAGGCTGGGATTGGCGCAGGGGTGGGACGGCTTTTTCTTTATCTGACAGCGGGAAAGAATAAAGACGTACCGATGGATGCTGTCGTCGTGCATCACCTGGCTGAAGTCGGCAGGGCGCTGAGAGGCGATTGAGCCCTCGGGCTCCCGTGTGCCAACCGTCGCGACCCTGGACCTTCTGTTTGTGTTCTCCGTCGGCCGGCTGGTTTCCCGGCGGTACCACGCTATCGCCACCTTACGATGAAAGATCCGGAGATTGAGGACAAACGCCCTCCTCGTCGCAAGGCGACCTCAAAAACGTGGCGCCGACGCTCCAGCCTCAGGACAAATCGAGACGCTTGAACGACACGACACGACACGACAATCACGCTTGCCCTGTACCTCGTCGATGTCGAGGACGTCGTTGTAGGGCCGCTCGGCGATCTCGCCGGATGCCCCAGGGAAGGGTTTGGTCGGCTCGTAGTACATCATGGTGGGCGGTACCAAGACCACGAAACAGACTCTTCTTGTGCTTCAGGTAGAGGCGCGCAATCTGCTCGCGCAGCGGATGACCCTCGAGCCAATCGGCACCCTTTTCGAGTAGCTTCTCGACCTCGTCCTCACCCACCCAATAGTGCTTCTGGTTATCGAGTACCGGGATAAGCACGTAGAGATGGGTGAGCAATGCGGCAAGCCGGACTTTCCCGCACAGCCGCAACCGGAAGCAGTTGCCCTCGCCCCACTCGGGAAACCGCTCGTCGAGCGCAATGCGTTGGACTTGCACCTCATACCCCAGGGGCTCGAAAAGCGCACGCAGGAATGACTCGCCGCCCCGCGAAGGTACGGCGGACAGACATGCCTCGAGCGGCAGGGGGCTGTCCGCCAGCTCCTGCCGGCTCTTGGAGACGCCCTTCATGGCGGAGCCGAAGAACCGGCCGATCGCGACGCTCAGAAACGAGGATGCGGCATAGGGACGATCATTGACGTATTGCGCAAGCGTTCCCTCGGTATCGGCGCCCCAATGGTGACCGCGGACGAGACCGATTGGGTCGAGGTCCAGGAGCATGGCCGCCACGCAGCGTTCTTCGTTCGCTTCAGGGTAGAAGACGTGGGCTTTGCCGTAGGCGAGTGGAAAGGTTTGGCATTTGTCCGGGTGCTTGGCAAGCAGATAGCCCAGATCCGTCGCCGGGCGATGCGTGGTCTCGATTGTCAGCAACATGGCGGTTGCCTTTCATCCCCAAAAAGATGCCCGCCGTGTAAAGGTACCATTACTCGGTATCGACAGCCGCCTCCTGCGGACTGAGATCCGTGGGAGGCACGCTTCGACTGAGCGCGAGCCTTTTGCTTCGAGCTTCTTTCCTTCTTATTCAATATGTTGGAGATGAATGACCAGTCAGGAAGCTCCGCTACAGGCGTGTGGCTCTAGTGAGCCAATCCACAAGCAGAGCTTATCGGCAGGCGTTCCCGAGCAGAGCTTGGGAACGAGGGCAATGCAACCAGCGCGGAGGTCTGTTACGGTCGGCATTGACAACCAACTATCTTCGAAAAACTTGATCGCGGAAGTCGTCACAAGGGGCAAGGACAAACCGACTCATGATCACCGGCGAAATCAGATCCAAGGTCGACCGTATCTGGGACACCATGTGGTCCGGCGGCATCTCCAACCCCCTCTCGGTCATCGAGCAGCTGACCTACCTGCTGTTCATCAAGCGCCTCGATGAGCTGCAGACCCTGCGGGAGCGCAAGGCCGCCCGCACCGGCAAGCCCATCGAGGAGCCGATCTTCGGTCCGAATCAGGATCGCCTGCGCTGGTCGCGCTTCAAGGAGACCGCCCCGGAGCAGATGTTCATCACGGTCAAGGACCAGGTCTTCCCCTTCATCAAGACCCTGGGGAGCCTTGGTCACAGTGGGGGCGGCACGGACGCCGAGGGCGACTCGACCTACTCCCACCACATGAGGGACGCCCTCTTCATGA